>Ga0265797_10001839_pt1 | contig 36794 bp, 28 predicted proteins | sample P2T30metagenome_FD_192433 | JGI IMG/M metagenome (GOLD analysis project Ga0265797, IMG submission 192433) | Plant litter microbial communities from East Loma Ridge, Irvine, California - P2 T30 | ecosystem: Environmental > Terrestrial > Plant litter > Unclassified | place: USA: California...
GGGAGTAGTGTGGATGCTGAGAGACAGCATGTTTGACCTGGACATACATGTGTACTGCAATGTGTATGGTGGCATGTGTGTACATCCAGGTCCCTTTGAATGTGCTCAGTAGCATACACTCTGGCATGAAGTTAGTTATTAGTAGTAAAGGCCATGCTTAAGGTGCATCTATCTCAAGTTCAGATCTCGGACCTTCAAAGTCACTTTTGCAAAATCCTAATCAAAATGGAATTCTGTGATGTTTGTCGGTCAGCGAATCTCGTTGGTAGAAGACTTGCGATTGCTTTATGTAATGACATGACTTGTAGCTTGTGGAAAGCCATTCACGCTCGCAGCAAGACAGACCGCAACGCGAACGCCAGTCTCGGCTGCTTCCCGGCTGGCTTGTCTGCCTTCACCACTCATCAACTTCTCTACAACAACTCATACCGGCAGCATAGAATTCGAACCCAAAATCCGAATCCATCAAGTAAACACAAGCAAACTCCACCATGTCCGAGGAAAGCGAATACGTCACCCTCATTTCCTCAGATGGCTACTCGTTCATCGTCCAGCGCTCCTCAGCCTGCATCAGTGGCGCGATCAAGCGCATGCTCGACCCATCTTGTACGCTTGAACAACACCCGTACCTGCAGCCTTGTCTCCCGCTGACGCACTGTTCCAGATGGTTTCGCTGAATCTAAGAGCAATACCTGCCGTTTCGAAAACATCAAGTGAGTTCACACCACATATCTGACCTCGTAGAGTGGCGGAAATCTAATCTATCATAATCGCAGCGGCCTGGTGCTAGAGAAGGTCTGCGAGTACTTCTACTACAATGAGAAGCACAAGAACTCCAAAGATGTGCCCGACATCGATGTCCCGGCCGAGCTGTGTCTGGAGCTGCTCATGGCGGCGGATTATCTTAACGGTATGCTCACGCTGGAGAGGTGTACATTCTGCTACTCTTACTAACATTTTCTATCAACAGTCTGAGTCCGTGAGATAAGATCTTTCAGGGTTTGCTGCGTTTAAGCGAAGATTTTGGCGTTTCATGGAAGGATTCTACTGTGGTGTTGCTCAAGGCAGTCTGTTATCAACGTGTGGCGGTGGCAGTGGCAGTGACACATGCGTACCATAACGTGTTCTACTGGCACAAAAATGGTACGTTGCTGATAGAAACAAAGCATTCACAAGCGACTGTGTATACATTCTCCCTAGTTCAGGTGAAATTTGGATCGCTAAGATTATGCAAGGGACGTTAACCAGCCTCGTTCCTCTTAACGGCCTCCTCGCTCGCCTTATGCCACGAGATGCGGGTGATATAGAATCCAGTGCTGCCCGCCACCAGACCCAGCGCCACAGCAGGGCCAGCCCACAGACCATACAAGTCCCAATGTAAGCCGAATCCAGTACCGAAAGAGATCGGCATGGCAATCGCGTAGTACGCAAACAAGTTGATGTAGCCGCCGACCTCCTGCTTCCCTAGTCCTCGAAGCAAGCCATTGCACACCGCTGCCAGAGCATCGAAGAGCTGGAATGCTGCACAGAGAGGTAGTACTCCTGACGCTAGACGGATGACATCTGGGTCTTTCGAGTACAGGAGGGGGATGTAGTTCCTGAAGATGCTGAGCATGAGCATGTTGAAGACGCCGAGCACGGCGCCGACGATGAAAGTCACTCTCGCGGTTACCTTTGCAGCTTCTGGTAGAGTTGCGCCGATGAGGTTCGCCACGCGCGTGCTGGCTGCAATGCTGACTGGGAAAGGCAGTTGATAGGTCAGCACGCTGAGACTCTGCAAGATGGTGTTTGCGGCGAGGTGCTCGGCGCTGATCCAACTTGAGCTGAGGGTAAGGATCTCGAAGGCGAGGAATTCGGCGACCACCATAACGAGACCAGGGAGAGCAAGACGAATCATGGGACCCCAGTTCACAAACGCTTTGCGTGAGAAGCCAGGCCAGCACTCCATGCCGCCAACGAAGCGTACATAGAGGAAGAGCATGATGGGCATGAGTGTCTCCGTTGTAACGACGGCGATGGGGCAACCAATGAAACCCCAACCTAGTCGCCATACAAGTAGCCAATGAAGGAAGACATTAATGGGTGCGCAGATCAGAAGCACATACATCGTTGCAGAGAAACGACCTTGAGCCTGAACGTATCGCTTGGCACTCTCAAATAGCGCGTAGCCAGGTGCACCGAAGACAAGTACCTTCAGATACAAGCCTGCGAGCTCTGCTGTCTCCTTCTCGGGCACAATGGCTCCCAGAATACGGCTTCCCGCTAGCCACACGGCCGCGATGGGGATAGTGATAGCCCATAGGAAGAATACCATACGCTGCAGTTGCAGGCCGACGAGCTTCTTGCGCCCACTGCCGTATGCTTGCGCACAGAGAGTGTCAAGACTAGTGGCCAGGCCGTGGTAGACTGCGTAACCTGTGATATTCGCAGTCATACTTCCAAGAGAAACGGCACCCAGCTCGATCTTGCCAATGTGGCCCACGGTGAAGACGGATGTGAGAGTGAGAGAGTTCTGCAGAATGAAAGTGAGCATCAAGGGCGCGGAGTATTGAACGAGCACCTTGGCTTCACGGCGCCAGGTTGTCTGGATCTGTCCTTTCAGGACAGCTTCTTCCCATTTCGCGTCAATGTCCTCTGCAGATTCTTCAGGTTCCTCGTCATCGTCGCCTGGGAGAAGAGTGGTAGCTTCGGTGGCTTCGCCGGCTTCAGCAGCCTCAGTGGGCTCTTCATCTGTAACAACATCGTCCAGTCGGGCGCTCTTACGGCGAGAAGTGGAAAATGCAGATATGGACGCATATCTTTTGAGGTTCTTCCCAGAGGCGTTGTCAGACGCAGCGCTTGATCTACGCCGCGATTGCTTGCGAGGCAGCAGGTTATTGTCGCGCAAAAGACTGCGTTCTTCCCGTATGGCCGCTTCACGCTCCTGGTCCAGCGACGGTCCTCTTTCAGGTTGCTGCGAAGCCATGAAAGACCTCGGAGCGCCACCCATGTAGCTTGGACGTCGATAGCTTCCGGCCATTGAGTGCTGCGATAGCCCAGCCCGGTCTTGGGAAGTGGTACGGCTCAACGCATTTTCAAGATCTTCATATCCTCCTCCAAGCTCATTGTCGCCTTCGCAGTCTCGCGCGATCGACTCCTCGACAATATCCAGCGCATGTTGTCCAGATTTGTGTGATGTGCCCAAGCTCCTAGCAGTCGGATCGGCCGACTGCCCACGCTGCTGTTTCTTAATCGGCCTGCTCATGCTGCCTCATGCACGCGCTGTCCAAGCTCGCCAGCTTCTCTGACCCAGAATTATGTCGAAGTAAAATGTGTGGGAAGAGAAGAAAATGGTAAGATAAGCTTGACCGACCTACATCTGCGATATTTCACATGGCAAAGGATTGCCGGGCATCCATTAAACATGCAGGGTACTAGCCCATTGCCTGCTACTGCTGCCGGTGACTAAGTGGAGAGAGTTTACCGCCTCAACCTTGGGCGGAAGCCAGCGAGCCGAGGGCCCTCGTATCGTCGTTGGGTGGTTTGGCTGCGTGCACTGCTGCTGTCGATCGGCTAGTGGGCGTGGTGCGACGGCGTCCGCGGTATCCGCCGCGATAGTGCTCGTGCTCGGATGTCAGACCCCGTTTTGGGCTACCATACCATGCGATATGCAGCATCTTCATGCGGTTGTTGTGATCCATCGGTGTCTGCGCACCCCGAAGTGCGCATGTGAGGCATGACTGTCATGGTCTACCCACAGGCTTCGTTATCTATCAGAAGCTGGTCAAAGGCCCGGGTATTCTCAGCGAGCCGACCGAAAGCTGAGCTCTCGATGGTTGAAGAAGAGCTATCGGCTGCTTCTGTATGTTTTAGGCAGGTCCAAAGAAACTGCGAAGGAGCTCTTCGAACCTCGACAAGACCTATCGGGAACTCTTCTAATAAGCTCCGGGATGCCGTTCTGTCAAGGCATGATACTCCAAATCGCTGTCCACAAGTACACATCTTTATTAGTGTCCGCAATGGCGGCCGGCCTAGTGTCGCATCATCTCGCCCATGAGACACAGATACAGGGACTCTTCTGTGCAGTCCTAGAAACTCTGTAGATATTATATGGCAGCCGGTGACCTCTAGATTGAAGGATCTAGGCATTCGCTGGCAGAACTGTATGACAATCACCTGCAGCTAATACTACTACACTCAACGACTGTTGAACAGCTCCTATTCTGAACTTTGCACTGGCATGTTCGTTCTATAATCTGCTTATATGATAGCAAGGCACCATACCTACATCTACCGGCTATCCCTACCCAACCGCTCCTCCTCATCCTGTTCCAGCTCATAAGCCGGCCTAAATATTCCCTCGCTGTTTGCCTTCAACGCCGGGTTCGGATGCGTATCCGTCGTCCCGCCTAAACTCGTGTATCCCAGGTCGTACAGCTTGCAGTACGGAATGTCCAACTCTTTGATAAACGTCCACACCTCGGCGTAGTGCCAGTCTATGACGGGATGTATGCGCATGAACGACGGCCAGCCTCCGTCTGTGGGATCGAAGAACTTCAGGTTTGCGCCGTGGGGATCTGTTCGTCGGGTGCCGACGAAGATGGCTTTGACTGATTTGTAATCGGCTAGGTAGTCTTCGAAGGCTTCGCGCATTGGTTTGGCGTAGCGGGCGAGGGAGAGGTGGTACGTGTTCATGGACACGTTGACGAAATCGTCGACTTCGGGGAAGGGGTGCGGCGAGATGATGTACACGGAGGGTAGGGTGTTTGGTAGCGGGCGCGGCGTGGCTGGCGCATCGGTGCCTATGGGCTGCTGGGAGGGTCTGCGGCTGGAGGCTCGCTTGTGCAGGGCGGCTAGGTAGAGGATGAGCAGGACCAGGCAGTCCTTGCCGCCATTATATGAAAGGGAGAGTTCATCTAGACTTGAGCGCTTAGCCGTCAGCGTTCTCGTCCTCGCAAGCGCATGTATGCCAGGTGGCCTGTCAGGCAGGGAGGGCCATGCTCACCTGTATTTGTCCAATGCTTCTTCTATGATCCTGAGACTCAGACGACTCTGATCTTGCACTGCTCTGATCCGCTCGGTCTTTGGCTCAGAGGCCAGGAATGTTTCGAGCCGGTCATGGACTTGGGCGCATATGATGGGTAGCGAAGGTGGGTCGGACTGCGAGATGGTGGATGTGTTTCCAAACTCATCGCTGGAGACACCGGCTAGCGAGGACGTGTGCATTTCTGTACAGCGGCATGAGAGATCATATAAAGGAAAGGTAGAGCATGGCGGCGACTGGACTGGTGTCGAATGCGGATGCGCGCATCAACTGCGTGACTTCATCGATGTGGGATGAGTCGCCCCGCCATTTGATCGGCTGTGTTCGACGGCTTATGCTGTAGCGGTTAGGGGTCATGGTAGAGATAAGATAACTGGAATTAATTCCCATCCGCTGACTGCCACGCACTGAATGATTGAAGGAAGAAGCGCTCGTCGAGAATATTCATGTATCGTGTATTCGGATCACAGTAGTATGAACCATTAAATCGCTACAACTTCCATTCAACCTCTGTTGATCGTATTTCCGCTGCCCTTCGGGTTTGCCTCAACATACTCATCCCATTCTCTCGCCTTCATCGTTGCCGCATCCGAAACCTCGTAGTCATCCTCGTCAACCTCAGGCTTGATGCCGCTCTTCTCTCCGCCACCCTCAATGATACCACCCCGCTTCCTCTCCTCCTCCAGGTACTCGTCAATAGACATTGTAGGCAGACTGTGGCCCGGTCTGAACACACCATCCTTCACCTCTTGCCTTCCACCACCCAGCAGAGTGAAAGGTCGAAGAGGCTTGCCCTTGCTATCAAGCAAAGGTCCCTTCATTCCAGCTGAGAGATGCTGCGGGTCGAGTCGCTCAGAGTAGCCGTCTGACTTTCTGTCACGGTCACGCGCATCTTCTGGTCTTGGTTGTGAGTAGTCCGGAGGCGGACCAGGCGGTGCGAGTGACAAGATGTGCAGCTCCTGTCCTATCGATTCCAGAGAAGCGAACGTTTGGTGTGTGCAGTACGCAAGATTTGTGAGCTGCAGCTCGCGGTATGCGTCATCGTCGTTCTGAAGCACAGAAGGGTTCTTGCGCAGGTATTCGAGCTTCTGCTTCAGCGACTTCTCTTCCTTGAAACGTCTAATCTTGATGTCTCGTTTCGTGGCCGGATCGTTGGTCTGCGCAGTGGAGAAGGTGTCTGGTGACTCGCGGTAGGCCTCGAACATGTTGACATCGCTCTTCTCGAGGATGTCATAGTTGTCTAGTAGCTTGAGATAGTCCTCGTAGTGTCGTTGGGCGGCACGAAGGGTCTCCTTGCGATTTTGTCCGTTTATTCTCATGCATAGCTCGGCGATGCGGTAGCGAAGAGCGAGGAACTGGAGGTCGGCGGATGCGATGTCCTCGAGGGACTCATTTGAGCTGAAGAGCGAGATGCGGTCGGCGATGCTCAAGCATTGTTCGTATAGAGTGAGGGAGGCAAGCAGGCTGTCTTGGAAGGCGGGCGAGTTGTATGGAGAGTTCTCGAGGATTGCACGCTTCTGCTCTGCATCGGCATAGACCGCACGGATGCTGCGTGGTTCGTCGGCCATTTTGGAATGAATGTGCTGCTGGTCGCAAATGACTAGGATCAATCCCAGATAGGCAAGAGCGCATCTCGCATGTGAAAGCTTGCCCGCAAGAGATGCACGGGCCTTTGTAGCTCGATATCAGCATGTGTCGATCTGGTGCAACTCACTGGAAGGATAAAACACACAACTATTTCCAGACATCACTTCAAACAAGACGCATACAATCAAATGCGCTCTTGACGCACCCTCACGTGCTTTGCCGCCCACAAGCCGCAAGCGCTATCACGAGTTCGTAGCTGCTCGCTTCTGCACCGCGCGCGCGTTGTTTGTTTCAACCACAAACACCCTCCCACCTCTCTCACTCGCAACCATTGATTTCAAACCCTATGCCATGTTTTTGCCCTTGACCACTACACGCTGCATTCTCTCCAGGTAGAGAGACGCTCCGTTCCCTGATCTGGTTTTGCTCTTTCATTAGACTGCTATTATTGCTCACTACATCACAAATGGCGTGTGAGGAGCCCGAGCCAACTCGAGCCGATGCAAACATCGCCGTTCTGGATAACGAAGAGGACACCTTTCTAGCAGACGAGGATGACGATGAGGTGTCAAATATCACCTTACCCAGCACCCAAGTCGAACAGCGTCGCGAGCAAAAAGCAATCTTTGAGGCATGGCTGCAGACCGATGCCGCGCAGCAGCCCATGCGAAGGTGCAAGCAGGCTGCCACAACTGAAGCCGAGGACGAGAAACTCAGCATCAAATTGCTCATGGCCAAACAAGAAAGCGCTGAAATCGTAAAGAACCCTCGCGAGTACCAACTGGAGCTCTTCGAAAGAGCTAAAAAAGAGAACACGATCGCTGTGCTTGACACTGGGTCTGGGAAGACGTTGATCGCCGTGCTTCTCATTCGCTGGATGATAGATCAGGAGCTTGAGGCACGGGCAACAGGACATCAGCCCAAGATCACTTTCTTCCTCGTGGCTTCTGTGACTCTTGTGTTCCAGCAATACGCCGTCCTCGACGCGAATCTGGACCATAAAATTGCCCAGCTGTACGGTGCCATGAACGTGGACACGTGGTCGAAGGCTGTCTGGGACCAGCACTTCGCTGAGAACAGAGTAATCGTATGCACGGCTGACATTTTGCTACACTGCTTAGCTCGCAGCTTCATCAAAATTCCACGGATCAACCTTCTTGTCTTCGACGAGGCTCATCATACCAAGAAGAACCACGCATACGCGAGGATTATCAAGGACTTTTATCTCGCCGAGCCCGACCTGAACTCGCGCCCACGGATTTTTGGAATGACCGCCAGCCCTGTAGATTCGAAGACAGATGTTCAACAAGCAGCAATTGAACTGGAGACACTACTCCATAGCCGCATCGCAACGGCAACTGACCTGAGCTTTCAGCAAACACTCAGAAGGAAGGATGAGAGGATCATGATGTACGGTCCACTCAAGCCAGCATTCGAGACTGATCTCTTAAGCGCTACGAAAGTGCGCTTCTGGCACATCAAAGTCTTCCAGAAGGTATTCCACATGGTCAAGGCTACGGCTGCAGAGCTCGGACCTTGGTGTGCCGACTTACATCTTGCCAGCGCTCTCGCAGAATCAAATCTGCGCAGGTACGAGGCAATTGTGGAGAAGAACTTTCATGCCTGCTCGGCCGGCAGACCCATTTCTGACCTTGACGACGAAATCGCCGAAGTGCGCAGAGCCTCGGAATACGTGACTGTGCGATGGAACATGCGGGAAGAGAATGATGATGATTTGAGTGACAAAGTCCGCGCGCTTGTAGCATTTCTGTCACAAGAGTTTCAAAGGCCCTCGACCTACAGGTCTCTCATCTTTGTCAACCAGAGGCATTATGCCCGGTTGCTGTTTGAGCTTTTCAAGCGTCAGGAATACGAGCACCTCCGCCCAGGGTTCATCACCGGAGCTGGCAGATCAGACCAAGGGGAGGCAAACTACAGTCTTCGAGAACAGGTGGTGACCATGACGAAGTTCCGGAAAGGAGAGATCAACTGCCTTTTCGCGACATCCGTTGCTGAAGAAGGACTTGATGTGCCTGACTGCAACCTGGTGATCCGCTTCTCTTTGTACGATACCATGGTTCAGTACGTCCAGTCTCGTGGCCGGGCAAGGCAAGCCAATTCAAGATTCGTTCATATGGTTGAACGCGGGAGCTTCATGCAGGATCAAATTGTTCGCACAGTGCGTGAGCAGGAGGAGAGAATGAAGAGTTTCTGCCAGGCCCTTCCCGAAGACCGCTGCATAACGGGCAACGAAGATGCTTTAGACACGATGATGGAAAAGGAGAAGGGGTTGAAGGTATTCGTCGACAAAACGACTGGGGCGAGACTGACCTACGGAAATGCACTCGTCACACTCGCCAACTTCGTTACAGCCATTCCAACAGATAGCGACGAACCGCAGTTTCCGACTTACGCTGTCACCAGCTCCGGGGCAAAGTTCGTTGCTGAAGTTCTTCTTCCTGCTGGAGCGCCATTTCGTTCTGCAGTTGGAGATCCTCACAGCCGAAAATCGCTGGCAAAACGCTCTGCCGCGTTCAAGGCCTGCATGGAGCTGAGGAGAAAGTCTCATCTGGATGGCCATCTGGTTCCGACCTACGCTAAGAAGCTCCCAGCCATGCGCAATGCACACCTGGCCATGACCTCGAAAAAGACACTTGCTTACGACATGAGAACCAAGCCGCGCATTTGGGAAGAGAGTAGGGACAAGTTGCCTGTGGAGCTTTTCGTTACCGTTGTTGATTTTCCGGATGGCCTCGACCAAGAACATCAGCCTTTCGCCATGCTGACAAGAACACCAATGCCTCAATTCCCAAGCTTTCCGATCTTCTTGGACGACGGAAAGGAGTCCCAGGTCGTCTCCTACCCACTCAGCACAACACTGTCACTCGACGACGAGACCTTGGAGTTGATAACGTCATTCACGTTGAGAGTGTTCAAAGACGTCTTCAGCAAGAAGTACGAAGTCGATCCGAACAAACTGTCGTATTGGTTGGCCCCAATGAACAAGGACCATCATTCACGTGACGACGCTGCTTCAAACATTTTGGACTGGAGCCTGATCCGAGAGGTCTCTGAGCATGAGGTATACAATTGGACTGCGGAAATGCCACACGATGCCCTTATTAACCGTTTCATCATTGACAAGTGGGATGGTGGTCGCAAGTTCTACTCGAAGAATGTCAGCCAGACTCTAAAGCCACTGGATCCTGTTCCTCAGGGCAGCGCAAAGAGCAAATGGAAAGCAAACATTCTGGACTACAGCAACAGCATGTTCAAGGGCACCCGCATGAAGTTCAAGGATACATGGGACTTGGACCAGCCAGTGATAGAGACAGAGAAAGTGCGGGCTCGCCGCAACTTCCTGACCATGCCTGTGCCAAAAGAGCTCAAGGATTCAACGCAGGCCTTCCTCTGTCCACAACCCTTGCAGATATCCGTCCTTCCACCTTGTATGGCAGCTCCCCTGTTCACCTGGCCCGCGATCATCTGGCGTTTCGAATCGTATCTCATCGCGCTTGAAGCAGCCGATATGATTGGGGTTCAATGTGAGCCTGGTATGGCACTTGCGGCTATCACCAAGGATTCAGACAACAGCGGCGATCACGAGACACAGGAGCGCATCAACTTCCAGCACGGCATGGGTAACAACTATGAGCGCTTGGAGTTCCTGGGTGACTGTTTTCTCAAGACCGCAACAACCATGTCGACCTTCATCCAGAACCCCAACGAAAACGAATTCGAGTTTCATGTGAGACGCATGTTGATGCTGTGCAACAGGAACCTCTTTGAGGTGGCTAAGGAACTCAAGCTCTATGAGTACGTGCGCAGCACGGCTTTCTCTCGGCGTCTCTGGTACCCCGAGGGCCTGAAGTTGCTAGAAGGCAAGGGCGTCCAAAAGACTGAGGAGACCGAGGAAGAGCGCCGTGTAGGCTCAATGCACAACTTGGGAGAGAAGACCATCGCAGATGTGTGTGAGGCCATGATAGGTGCGGCCTTCTTGTCTCACGACCAACCCGGAAAATGGCACCCTGATCAGTGGGAGAATGCTGTTCGAACTGTTACCAAGTTGGTGAACAACGACGACCACAGAATGCTCAAATGGGACGACTACAGAACTGCATATGTGATCCCTGAGTATCAGACCGCACCTGTGACAGCCTCGCAGCGTGACATGGCCGAGAAGGTCGAGAAAGAGCATAGCTACCACTTCCAGTATCCACGCCTCCTTCGCTCGGCTTTCATACATCCCTCGCAGCCATTCCTTTACGAGCATGTACCCAACTATCAACGGCTCGAATTCCTTGGAGATGCCCTGCTTGATCAGGCCAGCATCACCTACCTCTTCTACAAGTACCCTGACAAGGATCCGCAGTGGTTGACCGAGCACAAAATGGCCATGATTGGCAACCGCGCACTTGGCATGATCGCAGCCACCATAGGCTTCCACAAGCACATACGACACTGCCACGCGACTGTGGAACAGCAGGTTCGCGACTATGTCACCGAACTTCAAGAGGCAAAGATGGTAGCTGGTCCGAATGTAGCAGACTACTGGACGACAGTCTCCGACCCACCGAAGTGCCTTGCCGATATTGTCGAAGCGTACGTAGGCGCGGTCTTCATCGACTCGAACTTTGATTACAACGAAGTACAGCGTTTCTTCGACCAGCACATCCGTCCGTACTTCGAAGACATGAGTCTCTACGACAGCTACGCCAACAACCACCCGTGCACGCACTTGCATCACTTGCTCGATCAGACTTACGGCTGCAGACAGTACCGTATCATCGCGAAATCAGTGCCGATGGTTGGCGCTTTCGACTCCAAGGGCGCTGTTGTTGCTGTGATGATCCACAACGAGATCTTCGCACACGACATGGGCGAGTCTATGAGATATGCACGAGTGAGAGTGGCGAAGATGGCGATCGAGAAGATTGAGGGGATGGGGCTGGCTGATTTCCGTCAGCACTTCAAGTGCAGGTGCTCGGACGATGCTCAAGTGGACGAGAGCGGTGCAGGCGTGCACGCTGATTGTGCGGTTTGAGACGTGGTGGTTGGTGGTTGGTGGTTGATGATTCTACGATGAACGGTCGGTCTTTCCTCCAAGCAGTAGATTGGTGTTAGCTTGCCTGATGAGTATGTACCGATAGACAGTGACCCAAAGAAAAACATCACAATTGGACTTGAAGTCCCTGGCGCACATCGAGCAAGCGAACGGAAGTTGAGGCACTCGCCATCACACTTGAGCGTCAATGCTGAAACGACGCTACATTAATTACAATGTTGATGCACTCTCTATCAAATGGCGTTGTAGCAAAGTGGTTAATGCGATTGACTAGAAATCAATTCCCTTCGGGGGCGTAGGTTCGAGTCCTGCCAACGTCGATAATTCTTTTGTCTTTTTGAGCTCCTGTACGATGATGAGAACTTATCCTACGGACTATCGTTTTGTCTTTTGTTGTAAATAAGAAGTTAATGCCTCCGTCGCTGCGCTTGCCTGCATACGCAGCGAGCTCGGCAAATTCTGGGATAACAAGCATGTATTTATTGACTACTCAGCTCGGTTTGGTGAGATACTGTTAGAGTCAGTATATTGATTGATCATTTTTACGTCTAGTATGCTAATAACGTTAAATTCAGATTTTCAACAGCTTTGCTTGCCGCTGAGATACGGCCGGAGGCCTCAGTCTATTATAGTCTTTGTTGGAGAAGTCACAACATCCTCTACGCCGACTTCTCGTACTTCGACCGACTCCGTATCCACTCACCATAACGAAAGAACAAGAAAGGCACCGGCGCCATCAACAGACCAATAAAACCCAGAATCGACGTCGCCCACCCTACACCCAGCCCTTCGTAAAGCTGTAGCGCAAACAACGGAAACGCCGCTGAGAAAGTGTATCGCGATATCATGGCTGCACCCGCCGCAGAGGCTCCATATAGCGGACCGTACGAATCGATCATGTACAAGTTTGCGGGCGCGTAGATCATGAGATTGCACAACATCGTCATGCCTTGGAATATCATCGGGCAGATCCAGTGGATCGATGGGCGGGTGGTCCAGGCGAAGATGAATAATGATGCTGGTAGGCCGAAGCAGGCGAGCATGGCTGGGTAGAGTCGGTGCTCGGGTGGGTATTGTGTGCCGGGTGCGCAGTGCTTTTCGAATTCGCGGAGTCGAGGTTGGTAGAAGAAGTGGTCTATTAGGATGAGTGGGCAGGGCACTATGACTGTTCCGAGGATGAGACCTAGGAATGATAGGTTGATTTCCGTGGCGTTGAAGTCGTAGTAATGCTCGTAGACCCAGGGTAAGGCGATGATGAAGGTGTACATCAGCCCAAATATGAAGCCGTTGTAGAGGCAGACGAAGCCGACGATCGGTTCCGTGAACAACATGTGTACCGGTCGGATGAGTAGTGTCGTGGCGAAGTAGCTGACTTGCTGTGGCCAGGTCTTGACTTCTGTGGCTGGCTCTAGCATGCCCGCCTTCTTGGCTCTCCGCTGCAAGATAGTCTTCTTGTACGTCTCTCTCGTGAAGAGTATCGGAATGTAGCAAGCTCCCGCGGCGATCAATACGACCCATTGAGTCCATCGCCATCCGCGCGCTTGTACCACGAAGCCTCCTACCAAGGGCCCTAATGAGGATCCGAAAGTGGGAACAGCGTAGTAAAAGGCCATCGAGACCGCTCTCTTGTTGCCGGAAGTGTAATCGCAAATGGATGCTGACGCGTTACCGACGGCCGGAGCAGCGAAGACACCGGCGAAGAAGCGACACACTGTCAATGATACTATGTCTCCAGACAGTGCTGCTCCCATCGTAAACACCATGAATCCAGGTGTTGTGACAAGGAGAACAATCTTGCGACCCCAAGTCTCGCTTAGTGGCGATCCGAGTAGTGGACCTGCAGCGAGACCTAGATTGTATAGCGATAGTGGAAGTACAGCGACAGAGTGCGACACATTGAACTCTGCCGAGACGCCCTCGATGCCAGGGCTGTAAATGGACGCTGCGAACGTCGTGACGAAAGCAAGGACGGTCACAGAAACTGTTGAGTAGATGCGTGTCCTGCGATGGAAATTTCTTGGATTGTCTGGATCATCGATTCCTGTCCAGTCTGACATAGAGCGGACGGCTAACGATGATGTTTCGTTTTCGCCTCCCATGTCAAGTACTGGTCCCTTGTCGTGGTGGTGGGAAGGTATCGTCAATTGTGATGGGTCTTGAATATCCACGTCTTAGTGTATGTGCTACGATTTGTGTGCACATTTGTGGTGACATCTCGTTTTTGAGCGTGTCCTCGTCGGACAAGTACGTTGCTTCGAGCATGTCGACTTGTCTCGCTTGCCTTGACCTGGAGATGGCAGGGCGTAGAGCATTTGCAAGCAGAGAGTCTATCGGATAAAAGATGTCCGTGCCGACAACCGACCAGAATTAGGGTTTGGGGTTAGACACAGAGGCAGCTAGAGCCTGGCACATAGATGAGATACAGAGAAACGCAGACTCAATCGCTGCTAGGTGATTGGGAGGTATCGATGGTTGCTGAATGGCCTATGCCGAGTTTTGTGGGAAAGCGTTGGACACAATTTGGCGACGTTAAGCGTTCTTTGGAGGAAGTCCAGGGAGACGCTATGTTATGGCCATGGCGAAATTGACGATATCTACCTCAAGGAATCACGTGGGATCAACCAACGCGGGACCTGCTCCCCGGCGTATAGGGGGCAGATGACTGAACATGCGGGGGTTGGTTATTATCATCATCGTTAGCAAGCCCATGGTTTCGTTCTACGAAGCCATGGTCATTATCCAAGGATTTATATGCAATTTTGTCGTAAATCTAGTGCTTTCATGTGAAAGGAAATCACAAAGTCAATCAGTCAACCTCATCATTCATGATCATCATCAATGAATCCTCTTCAACCCCTCCACAATCCCCCTAACCTCCTCGACTTCAACCTCCAAACCCTCAACAACCTTCTCCTGCGCCTCCGCATCAAGATCCAAAAACGCCTCCACCAACTCTCCATCCACGAACCGTACCGGGCCCTCCTCGCCCATGTCTCTCACGCCAGACCGGAAACCTCTGAACTTGTTGAAAGGAACATGCCCAGGGCTCTTGACCATCTCTGCCATCTTCGCCTGCATTCTCATGAGTAGGTCTTGCTTGCCCGGTGCAATTAGCGCGAACAGATAGATACTGCCGTCCACCGTCGCCAGGAACGCACGCGGGATCACCGTAGCATTTGGAGTAGGCTGGACGTCGATACGGCGGATGCGGTTGACCATTTCACCGAGCAGCATTTCGCTCGTGACGCGCAGGCGGCGCTTGTCGTCTTCTGAATAGCTGGTTACATCGCGCTGCAGGACGATCAAGTTGCCTTCTGCGTCGGCTTCGAGGTAGGTGTTGTCGGCGACGTTGGCGATGGCGGTACCCCACAGCGTTTCGTAGTGGCGGGAGACTTCGGAGAGGGTGTCGGGGAGGCCGGCGCGGCCTTTGGTGTATTCGACTAGGGAGACGGATTTCATGAGGTCTGTGACGGCGATGACTTTGTCGGTGACTGTGATGTCGATTGGTGCGGTGGCGGTGCGGTAGGAGGCTTTTTTGGCGAGGAAGGGTGAGCTGGGAGTTTCGTATTCGAAGGCGAAGATGACGACCTAGGAGGATGTTAGTATATTGCAATGCATGTGGTAAGAGGCTGCACTCACGGTCTTGATCAGAGCAGCGACGATGTTTCCTTGGCATATGCTCAGACAGCGACATGCTCCTCTGAGCGCCTGCTCTGCGACAAGTTTTAATTGTCTGCTTTCGGTGACCTCGAAGATGAGTATGCGGCCGCGTGCGCTCTCTGCCGAATCTTCGTCCAGATACGCCGTGCCAACTACGAATCTCTCGTCCAGTCCATCAGCTCCGTCGTTCAGCTCGCAACGCATGCAGCTCTCAATCAGCTCGTCAGTCTTCAGCGCAAAAGTGTGCAGTTCCTGGAAAACCACCTCGTCGACCAGCTTGAAGTGTGATTGCACCTCCTCAACACCGGCCGTCAAGGTGCGCTTGATCGTACCGAGACCAAAAGCCTTCAAAGATGAACTGTACGCTATCCTGCGGACGGTTTCGTTCACGGGCAGCGTTTCCACGTGTGTGGTCCTCTCCTGGTCTACCACGGCAAGCTTCAGCTCGCCGGTGTCAGCAGTGGCTATCGCAATAGCACCAGGGTAGGCCGCACTGTCGAATGAGGACACGCAGGTCGCACCCTCTGCAGTGACGGCACTGTAAACCATTCTGCCCTCACTACTGTAGATCAGAGACGGGTGTTCGCAAATTGCAAGAACGTTCTCCAACCCATCCTCGCGGGACAGGGTAGTGAAGTTTGCTTGCTGAGTACCCAAGATGATACTCTTGCGCGCAGCAAATAGCTTGCTCTGCGACTCAATGGAGTAGGTGACGACGTTGCCATCCGCAAGCCCAACGAACAACGTAGGCGGGCTGTTGGGAAGTATGTTGGCGATCGCCAATGAACGAGGCACAGCCAGCGTATCCTCTTCCGCCACTTGTTCCGTTGCCACAGCCTGCAGCGTTTGGAGACCCAGGAACGAAACTTTACTGTCTTGCCAAAAGCCTACCACGCAAGTGTTGGGGACTGCCGAGCTCAGAGTTACACATGATACTTGCTCTTCAGCAGAGAACTCGCGCTTTGCTCCAACGCTGATGGCCGACCCCGAAGCATCGAGCACGACCAACGCAGCGCCCTTGAGCGATACCAGTATTGTGTCGAGATTGGAAGCGACAGATGTGATGGAAGTGCCTTCTGGCGATCGCCATGTGTCCGTCACCATGCCAGATTCGGCATCAGTCAATAGAACCGCCGAACTTGTGACCTGCACAGCTCTACCATCGGCCAAATTACCAGCATACAACGTAGCCTCGGTCAGGTCGAAGCCATGGAACGACTCCACTTCCTCAACCTCGCCCTCCGCATCGAAGATGAAGATCCTGGTGCTACTAACAAAGCTCACAACCAGGGTGTCTGCCAGCTCGGCAGATGCACTGCTGCGTAGACTAAAGAGAGCAGAAACAGGCGCACCCATATCTCCAATGGTGCCGAGATCTTCCAGACCAACGCCCGATCGCACACTGCGAAGACTGCCGTCCTTGAAAGCGCCAGAGCCGGTCACGATTCGAGCTTGGCCGCTAGAGAATTCGTTGACTGGTGCGTCTGAAGATCGGTTTCCCATGTCCATTACTGTGAAGTCGAGGATCGGCGCGATATTCGAGAATGTTTGTAGAACATCAAGGCCTCGCTCTCTAATTTGAATGATCTGACTGTCGCCCTGGTTGCTGCCCACGAAGATCCGGCCTTCATCCAGGTATACCAGAGTTGATGCTCTTGAAGTCTCGCCAAGGACATGGATTTGATGTCCAGCATATTCGCCCTCTGAGTTCTGCTGGATGAAGAGTAGGTAGAGCTTTCCATAGTCGTCGGCCAGAGCATAACGCTGATCGTCGACGGCGCACCATGAGACGAAGACGGTCGCCTCTTCGAGCGGCTTTGTTTTGGCGACCCTGTATTCCCACTCTTCCACGTAGCTGATACTCGTCTCTCCAATTACCATGAAACCATACATGGGTGGTGGCAAAGGAATCAGATGGCTTGCGCCGAGCTCTATTTCTCCTTGCACATCACGCCCTTTCTCCAGTTCCGCGGTTGCCGGCTCTTCCTGAGGTCTTAACGATGGTGCATATTCCAGCTCCCTAATCTTGATCCGTAGCTTATGCTGAGGGTCCTCCTCGAGCAACGCGAAAGCTGGATCTGACAGTCGTGGACCGGCCTGACGTTTGTGTAGGAAGCATGTACTTCTCACAAATAGCTCGGGTACACGCACAGGTATTGGGTCACCCAGCTGACCGATCTCGTTGTCCGCTGCTTTTCTCTTGCCCTTGCCTGCATGTGCAATAGGCAGAACGTTGACCACTCCTTCGTAGCATTCCAGCGTCATGAAGCGATTGCTAGGATCAATGTGTACTCTGTCTCCCGTTTGATTATCCCTGGCCGCTTTCTCAGCAACATCGACATGGCTCTTCTCTGTCACGAGGTCGTTTGTCTCGGCATTCCAGCTCAAAGTGAAGTAGTGGTATTTGTCGGTTCCAACGAAGAGGTGATCGGTCTGTGATGTGGCTGGGCGTATTTTGTGTAGCAGTGTGATCTTGCCGTAGATGGTCTTTGCGTGCCGTAGTAGGAGTTGATCTGGTGCTTGTGAGTTTGGAGAGTAGATCTCGAGGCGATTGGCTTTGGCTACGATTAGATCGTCGCTGTCTGGAGCGAGGAAGGAGATTTTGATGGCGTGCCTGACGCTTGACGGGCGGTGTATGGGTGCGATATATGCCATGGCTGGTTATATCCTCGGCGTGTATGATGTGTGAGACCACGCTGTGTTGTGTGAGACGGCAAGCACAGTGGTGGGAGCTGGAGGTGGGCGTGGGATGGTGACGTTTGCTGGCGTCGGAGGACTGTTCGATGATATGCTCGTCCAGGACTTGTTGATGGCAGCAAGAGAGGAGTCGTCAATAAATTGAGTTATTATCACTTGTCGAAGGTATACCAATAAGAGGAAGTGATGTCTGGAATAAGTAGAGACAATACTTCACTTCACAGCACAAGATGGCAGGCGCGATGGCAATCGCGTTATCGCTGAAGCTTCCAACGCGAGCGAGCCTCGGCTGCCTTCATGCAAGCAAATTTACAGACAGCAAAACTCACGCCGCGACACCAGACAACCCGCTTCCACCATGGCACGTAAGTTGCTGCATAACATTGCTCCACCTCTTCAGATGAGGATGAGAAACTTATATACTGACACCACCTTCTAGCCACAAAAGCAGAAGACGACGATCCCGTGACCGCCGAGTACGATGTCTACCTCACAGCCGCTCAGCAAGAGCAGATTTACTTGCTTCACTACCTCAACCGCACACGCGAGAGACCTTACAGTCAGCGCTTCGGTGCGCAGCCCGTAGATGTGCGCATCAAGCCCGACTCCGGCCATCTGGAACTGGACGTCGAACTCAGCACAAGCTACAACTTCAACAAGTACCAAGGTCTGAAATGGGGTGATGCGGTTCAGGCTGCGAAAACAATTCAAAACGAGTCTGGAACTTATGGCCCGGCTTCGGGTCTGGGTGTACCACGCGGAAAGCCAGGCGGAAGAAATCAGTTGAAGGACAGGGCGGATCTGGAGAATCAGGTCGCCAACGACCTTGCGTCTTTCAAGGATGCGGTGGAGGAGGACAAGGTGATGCACAAGCAGACATTGGGTGGTCAGATCTTCAGGCACGACAACAAGGGCGAAGACACAACGCAACCAGTATACTTTCTAGGCGCCTTCCTCGGAAACCAATTGCACCTCAGCAAAGTGGACGGCACTGTACAGATGCGACCGCAGTTCCACCACATTGACGCCGAAGCCCACCGCAACAGGCTCGCCACCACTCGTGCCACTCAAGAATCGGAAGGTGCCCCAGCCCGCCCGGCACCAGTCGCCAGAGGTCTCCAGCAGAGTTACAAGGAGACGACAGAGGACAAAGACAAGGATGCTCCAGAACGCCAGATGCGCAGAGCTTTGCAGGACGCCGAGGAAGAGAGCTGGGTGCCGCTGGAGTATGTGGACGAAGCTGAAGAGGCTGCATTCGAACTCTTCCACGAGAGGATGTTCTTGCACGAAGCAGAGCAGGCCCCGCAGCTGAACAGCGGTATGGACGACGACGAGTTCCTGGACGCCATCAGCATGCCCAGACCAGGCAGCCCGACCAGGAAGAGGAAAAAGCAGCCGAGGAGGAGAGAGGGCGATGGACATGCCGAGCATGCCAATGGGGACGCGGATGCGGATGCTCCTGAGGTCGTAGAAGCCAACCCAAAGTCGACCGAGGAAAATTTGGAGCAGGCGGAAGGCGATGCAATGGAGGATGTTGCTCAGACTTGAGGATTGATTGAACAGATGCCTCGAACAAGGCTTCTGCTCCATTTCTTTGAACGTCGAAATTTGACGATCTTCACGACACTACTGACTGCTTCGAGGTGCTGGACAAATGGCTCGAATGTTCCTCTTGGACAAATAGTAGCACTAGAACGATGAACCTGCGCTACACCTGCCACAAGAGCAGAGAACTGTCGCTCGCTGCGTACACCGAAGACGCCCCATCCCATCGCGAGTGGCAGTCTATCAGTGCTGAAGGCTTGGTCACTTCGACAGCTTGAAACGTTAGTGGCGAAAGCAGGCCAATTTTCATTCCTGAATGGAACTTCCAGCTAGCTTCAAGCCGTTTCTCATGTTCTATACCCAGAGGTATTGGACAAGGACACAGCGCAATCGGTATGCATATGTAGCCAATCGAGATCAGATTTCACGTCCTCAACGACCTGCTTTCCATGACTGCCACTGTGTGGACTTCCCCTGCCTGCTGCCATCCCCAATGAAAGCTCGTATCAGCGTATGTTGTCTCACGTATGACGATAGTACGCGTCCTCCATGATTATTAAAAAAAAATTCAAATGAATCTCATCTCTAGAATCCTCAACGCTGCATCCACAAACTACCGCCCCTCAAACTCAAGCAACCTATTCCCAGCCTCAACAAGATAGAAATCTCCATAACTTAACCCGCTGTCGAAGTTCTTCGGATTCGCTCCTGGGTTGTTATTGCTGGTGGCATGCATCAATATGCTTTCAAACCCTTTCGAGACGTCCGTGTTCGCCGGAGTGTCGACATATGTTTCCGCACCGAGTGGTGCGCTGTCTGCAAAGCTGATTTCGCCTGCCAGTGCGAGCTTGACACTTGCTTCGAGTAGGCTTTTTGCGGCTTTGAGGTACTTCTGCTGGTTGCGGTGTCGCTGATGGCCCCTCATTCTCCACCCTTTGCTTTTGTTAATCTGCTCCTGGAGCAATATCATCCCGCTCGCAGCAACAGTAGCCGCACTACTATCCCGCGGCGTAACATTAGGAACATACTCCGCATCGAAATCCCAAAACGGCAATCCATCGTCTGGAAGATTCTCGATGAACCAGTCCGCCATCCGCCGCGAGGCTTCCAGGTACTTCGCGTCGCCGGTCAGGGAGTAGAACTCTGCGAAGCCGTAGATGCCCCACGCTTGCCCGCGAGCCCAGGTGCTGTTGTCGGCGAGGCCTTGCGCGGTGCGGCACAGGTAGACTTCGCCGGTGGTGGCGCTGTAGTCGCAGACGTGGAAGGAGGAGCCGTCGGGGCGGATGTGGTGTTGGAGGGTTTTGTCGGCGTGGGAGAAGGCGATGGCGAGGTGGGTGGAGTTGTGGGTGTAGGTTGATGCTGAGCGGGCGAGGAGGGCGAGGTTCTAGTTGGGGTGAGTTAGAGCATGTCTTGAGTATTGGACCTAGCTAAACACTTACCATCATGTTGTCGATGATGACTAGGACTGAGTCCTCGTGTGAACACGCTTGCCCTCCGCTTACACAGTCCCAGGATCTGATGATGCCGGCGCCAGGCTCGAATCGTGCTGCCAAGTTTAAAGACATGTTTTGCAGTACTGGCAGGTAATGATTGTTTCCTTGAATCTGCATCGCGCTTTCGAATGGTTTAGCGAGGAACCCCAGGTCGTGTGTGTCTGTCAGATTGATGTTTGTAACAAGAGGCTCCGTCCATACTTCCGCCATAGCAAGCCACTCCTCAGACGATGGCTCGCCCAAAAAAGCCTCACGATGTGTCAATTCTGTCCTTCGTCGGTAGGCTTGCCATAATGCATCTGGGAAGAATCCTGACGTCCATCCCGAAGCTTCTGTGTTGACGTAGGTGCCGGGCAAGATGCCTTTCTGCGGTGTGTTGTTGTAAGCGCCTTGGGTGTAGTGCGGCCAGCCTTTAGTGTCTCCGAGACTTGGAGGTCCAGTCAATGCTGTTCGCCACAGACGTGCAAATATATTCTCTGCAAATATTGGCGCGAGGTTGCTGGAGCCAGCCAGCGAGGCTTTCACAAGCCAGAAGACGACTAAGGTAGCTAACATTGTCGCAGGTTTTTGGAGAACTCGCATTTAAAAAGTGCTCATACTGTTTTCTCTATCGAGAATATGGCAGCTTTATGTCGCTGCATTGTTGACAACTATTCTGGGTGGGGTTGTCTGCTTGATCTGCAAGACGGATGTAACATACTCCGCACAGCCCTCATGATTCTCTCTTGGTATCTGATAGTGGACGTGTTCATTGATGGCTTGATGGATTTATTTGTCCGCACGGAAGATTTGCATCGACTTCTTGTAGCTGTTTCGAATGACTTTCTGACATTGGCAAGCCTTCTGGAGCACAATGTGGTGGATCGACTGCAGTTGCGTCATCGAAGAGACATTGCTTTTTCGATCAAAGCGGCTTGCGGCGAAACCCTGATCACTGATCAGTGATGGTATTCGAACGAATTGTGAAGTTTAATTAGTATTTTAGAACAACGTAGGACTGGAAGCCACTCCGAATGCGATGAAGTGATGGTATAATTACGCTAATTAACGTCATAGAGTCGAGAAGATCACCGCCCTCCGACGAGCAGAAACATCACAAAATGATAAATCGCATAGAGATACGATGTGAACAAACTATACCTCATGGCTTCAACGAAAGTAACAAACGGCCGCTGCCTTTGCGGCAACGTGCAGGTGAGATTGCTGTTGAAGCGCATCGTCGTGCATCGATTCTAATGCATAATTTGACAGGTCTCCGTGGACGTCCCTCTATCTGATGTCAACAGTCTGGTTTGCCACTGCTCAAACTGCAAACGACGATCTGGAGGCGTCGCTTCATATGCTTTCATGATTCCCAAAGAGAACGTCCTGATCGCTGGAGATACTCATGTTGATCGTTCCGATCCTAATACGAGCTCGGGCAAGCCGATGCAAAGGAGCATGTGCGCTGAATGTGGGAGTCCGGTGAGAATCATCGAAGGCCATGCACCGGATACCTGGTGCTTACAGTATGGTTTGTTTGCAGACGAGGTCGATCTGCCGAAGCCGAAGTTGGAGCTTTTCAGGAGTAAAGCATGCGGATGGATCGATGTTGTTGGAGAAGATGTGAAAGGGACACAGTAGGTTGCCTTGAGAGAGGCTTAAGTCTTTGGTCATGGTCAGGAGATAGTTTGATGGTTCTTCCATCAGATATGGATCTGTACGCAAACCTATGACCAATTCTGGGATCTTGTCACTCATTCGATTTCACATAGGCACCTAATTGAGCCGTTCGCCCTTGGAAAATGACAAACAAAGACAAGGATATCACTGAAGTGATCGATACAATGTTCTTATATGCAGACTTGTGATGAGTGCTGGCTTTTACCATCAGAGACGTTTCTACGGAGCTTTAGTAGGTACATGCGACAGCTCACAGCAGCAGAGTACCAGACCACCCAAGGTTACCTTTACCACCACTCTCATTCGCCTCAGATCTCCTCCTTGTTTGGACCACATCGGATGCTCGGTAACCCCCGCACAAGTGCATCCCAAAGGGTAGTGCTTGGCCGTTTGAAGTGCCCCCGCGTCCTCGATCCTTCACTCGTTTAAAGTTCCCACTAGTGAACCCCTCTCAGTCTCCAAGCCTCCTCCTCACCTGGATGCTACCAAGCTACCTTCCATTCGTGTGGCATGTGACTGAACACGCGCTCGAGAGCTCCGCGCCGCGTCAGGCAGGCTAAACAGGGTGAGTGTGAGTGGTACCTGAGTTTGATGTGCAAACTCCCAACTTTCTTTCCGTCTCTTCTTCCTCTTCTTCCACATTTTACCCTTCAGTCGCAGGCCTCACTTTCACCTGCAGCATCACGGGTACTTGCAGCTTGCAGGGCCAACGCGCGTGAACTGCTTGCGGACACCTGCAGCTGTTTGTGGCACCGAGGCTTCCAGAAGGCATCAAACACAACGGATAGCTCACGCGACAGTGATCTCGACTGCTATCGTATCGCTCTGACGATAACTACTTCTCTCGATTCCATGATAATCACTTGAACCCACGGCCACCATGTGGTCTTGTTCGCGGCCCTCGGTGTCGCCTGCCTCGCGCCTTGGCCTCAGATTCCCTTCCGTCCTAAACAATGCTGCCAGATGCGCTTCGGGCAGATCATTCTACACTACATCGAGATGCCTTCAAGGCGCTTCCCAGTCCTCGCCCGCGCCGATCGAGCAGGAGCCGATCGAGTTGACGCCCTATGGCGACCTCACCATTGGAGTGCCTACGGAAGTGCGCTCTGGCGAGCGACGAGTTGCAATGACACCGCAGAATGCAGCGCTTCTTTTGAAGAAAGGCTACAAACAAGTGCTTATTGAGCACGGCGCTGGGTTCGCAGCACAGTTTCCAGCTCACGCCTACGAAGAAGCTGGTGCGACCCTCGTCAACGCCAGTCGTGTTTGGTATGACAGCAACATCATCTTAAAGGTTCGACCGCCAAGAATCTCCACTCGTGGTTTGATCGGCGTCAACAACTATATTGAGGGCTTCCGCGAGGGAGGTGTGTTGATAAGCACTCTACAACCGAGCCTCGACAAGAACAAACCTGTAGTCGACTCGATGCTGCAGAAGGGAATCACGAGCTTCGCAATGGACATGATCCCCAGAATCACTCGAGCTCAGACGTTCGACGTGTTGAGTTCCATGGCAAACATTGCTGGGTACAAGGCAGTTCTCGAAGCTAGCAACCACTTTGGCCGATACCTGACGGGTCAGACGACAGCAGCTGGCAAGATCCCGCCATGCAAAGTTCTTGTCATTGGCGCTGGTGTCGCAGGTCTCAGCGCCATCGCTACTGCCAGAAGAATGGGCGCAATCGTCCGAGGCTTCGACACACGATCCGCTGCAAGAGAACAAGTACAATCTCTTGGCGCTGAGTTCATCGAGGTCGACATACAAGAAGACGGCTCAGGCGGAGGCGGATACGCAAAGGTCATGTCGAAGGAATTCATCGAGGCTGAGATGAAGCTCTTTATGGAGCAATGCAAGGAAGTCGATATGGTTATCACAACTGCACTGATCCCCGGCCGTCCAGCTCCGACTCTCATTACCGAAGAGATGGTCGATGCAATGAAGCCAGGATCTGTTATCGTCGATCTGGCGGCCGAGGCGGGCGGAAACTGCGAGACGACAGTTCCTGGTCAGCTCATTGTTCACAAGGGTGTGACGGTCATTGGATACACTGACCTTCCTTCGCGGTTGCCGACGCAAGCATCGACGCTCTATTCGAACAACATCACGAAATTCCTGCTTTCCATGTCACCTAAAGAAGGCCACTTCGGTATCGACATGAACGATGAGGTCGTCCGTCGATCCATCGTCACCTACAAGAAACAGATGGTCCCTACACTTCCACCCGTGGCACCTCCTCCACCGCCTGCAGCAAAGACAGCGGAGATAGTCAAAGAGGAAGTCAAAGCTGTGACGCCATGGCAGAAAGCTGTACGCGAAGTCACTACGGTGACCGGTGGAATGGGCGCTGTTCTTGCACTCGGCAAGTTTACAGGTCCGCTGTTCATGAGCAACTTCTTCACGTTCTCACTGGCTTCGTTGATCGGATACCGCGTCGTCTGGGGCGTGTCGCCTGCTCTGCACAGCCCGCTGATGTCTGTGACCAATGCTATTTCGGGCGTGGTCGGCATTGGTGGATTCTTCATCATGGGCGGTGGCTACCTACCTCAGACTATCCCGCAATTCTTGGGTGCAGCATCCGTACTGATGGCTTTCGTCAACGTTACCGGAGGATTTGTCATCTCGAAGCGCATGCTTGATATGTTCCGCAGGCCAACTGATCCTCCGGAGTATCAGTGGCTCTATGCTGTGCCGGCTGCGCTGACTGGCGCCGGTTTCATTGCCGCTGCGAGCACCGGAATGGGTGGTATCGTGCAAGCTGGCTACCTTGTCAGCAGTGTACTCTGTATCGGATCGTTGACAGGTCTCGCCTCTCAAGTGACTGCCAGAGCTGGTAACATGCTCGGTATGCTGGGTGTGGGCACTGGAGTGGCAGCATCGCTACTTGCCGTTGGCTTTTCGCCAGAGACTCTTGTTCAGTGTCTTGGTGTCGCTGGTATTGGCAGTTTGATCGGAGCTTTGATCGGCCGTCGCATCACACCTACGGATCTTCCGCAGACAGTCGCAGCATTGCACTCGGTTGTCGGTCTTGCGGCCGTTCTAACGAGTATTGGCTCTGTTATGGCCGCTGTGGACCATCTCGACAGTCTGCACATGATCACAGCCTACCTTGGCACTCTCATTGGTGGCGTGACCTTCACAGGTTCGATCGTTGCTTTCATGAAGCTTGCTGGCAAGATGTCTTCGCGACCGACAATCCTTCCTGGCAGGCATCTTATCAATACAGGCTTGCTTGGAGCCAACGTGGCGACTATGGGCACATTCTTGGCTCTAGCGCCTGGAGCGCCAGCCATTGCAGCCACTTGTCTGGCAGCCAATGCAGCTCTGAGTTTTGCAAAGGGCTTCACGACAACAGCAGCGATCGGTGGTGCGGACATGCCTGTCGTCATCACGGTGCTCAACGCTTACTCTGGTTTCGCGCTTGTTGCGGAAGGTTTCATGCTCAACTCACCAATCCTGACTTCTGTCGGAGCGCTTATTGGCACGTCCGGTTCCATCTTGTCGTACATCATGTGCGTGGCCATGAATCGAAGTTTGACCAATGTCCTCTTTGGAGGTATCGCACCGCCGCCGTCCAACAAAGAAGCGAAGAAGATCGAAGGCGAGATCACCAAGACAACCATAGAAGAGACTGTTGACTCCCTCAAGAATGCGCAGAAGGTGGTCATCGTCGTTGGCTATGGTATGGCCGTGGCAAAAGCTCAGTATCCAATTGCTGAGTTCGTCGCCGGCCTCCGCAAGCAGGGCGTCGAGGTCAAGTTTGCGATTCATCCCGTCGCAGGCCGCATGCCTGGACAGTGCAACGTGTTGCTGGCCGAGGCAAGCGTGCCATATGAAATCGTGCTAGAGATGGACGAGATTAACGAGGAAGGCTTCGATGATGTGGACTTGACCGTGGTTATCGGAGCTAACGATACAGTGAACCCCATCGCTCTGGAGCCTGACAGGTAAGTTGACAATGCCTACACCGCTATTGTTAGACCCTTTTAGATACTGACAGCCCTCGCAGCCCCATCGCCGGCATGCCAATCATCGATGCATACAAGAGCAAGCAAGTTATTGTCATGAAGCGTGGCATGGGCAGTAAGTGAACCTGATCCTAGGGCAATCATATATTTTACCGCAGTGCTGACCAACTCGAACTAGGCGGATATGCGGACATCCCGAACCCGATGTTCTACGCCCCTAACACTAAGATGTTGTTCGGAGACGCAAAGGCGAGCTGCGATGCCATCAAGGCAGCGCTCGATGCTTCGAAGTAGACGTTCCCAGTTTGACGAGATAAGACCTGTAGATAGGGAGAGATCGATGCATGTAGATATGGAGTCAACCGGATATTCAGGTTTTTGTTTCCCATGGTGATTATCTGTCCATCTCCCGACGAACCTCGACCATATAGGCTATGTTGTTGGGACATGAGGTCTTGAAGAGCGCCGGGAAGTGGATGGCGGCGGAATACTCGATCGAGGGTATGTTCCTCCACATGCACCCGGCGTAGCAATGGTGAAGAGAGCGTCTGTGGCGTTGTGAAGCCATGTCTCTCAGCCCTACACCAGCCCCGCCTCCACTTGCTGCTTTGGCCATGCGAAACGCGCGTGTTGTCATATACTCGCGACATCCTGTCCTCGTACTGCCTGCCTGACTGACTGTTGCGACTCGACTCTTCTGACCACTGCACATACACCTTCTTTTCTCTACAACACACACATACACTGCTCGCAAAATGGTCGTCGGCTCTGTTCTCGTCACCGGGTAAGTACATCCCATTCCTCACCAAGAAATACCCCTCCACCTTGTAGTGGGGTCGTACCACCTCGATGCGACAACCCGCGACAATGTCGCACACCCTCAACAAGTCCATTTTCCAGCTCTAACATCCATCCTCTTCCCAGTGGCACCGGCTACATCGGCTCTTTCACCGCCCTCGCCCTTCTCGAGGCCGACTACAAGGTCGTCATCGTCGACAACCTCTACAACTCCTCCGAGGAGGTCCTCAACCGCATCGAGCTCATCTGCGGCAAGAGGCCCGAGTACTATTCTTTGGACATCACCGATGAGAAGAAGTTGGATGAGGTGTTCGAGCAACACCCGGACATCGACAATGTCATCCACTTTGCTGCGTTAAAGGTGCGTTGAGCTGTTGCAAGCGAGATGTTTATGTTGTCCACGTCGCAACAACATTAAAAGTCTATCCCGCTGGCTGCGCGAAAATCAGGCTAACAATCACACCAGGCCGTCGGCGAGTCCGGCGAGATCCCTCTCGAGTACTACCGCGTCAACGTCTTCGGCTCCCTCTGCCTGCTGCGCAGCATGCAGAAGCACAACGTGACCAACATCGTCTTCTCCTCCTCCGCGACCGTCTACGGCGATGCCACCCGCTTCCCCAACATGATCCCCATCCCCGAAGAGTGCCCTCTCGGTCCCACCAACCCTTACGGAAACACAAAGTTCGGCGTCGAGACCATGATCACCGACCACATCAACGCAGAGCGCAACGCGGCCAAGAAGGCTGGCAAGAGCGGCAACGAGCACAACGCGGCTTTCCTGAGATACTTCAACCCTGCTGGTAGCCACCCTAGCGGTATCATGGGCGAGGACCCCCAGGGCGTTCCTTACAACCTTCTTCCTCTTCTTGCGCAGGTTGCGGTTGGCAAGCGGGAGAAGCTACTTGTCTTTGGTGATGGTGAGTGGATAAATTTAACCATGCCCAATTAAATGCTAACATCTCTCTCCCCAGACTACGACTCCAAGGACGGCACCGCCATCCGCGACTACATCCACATCCTCGACCTCGCCAACGGCCACCTCGCAGCGCTCAACCACCTCCGCCAGAACAACCCCGGTGTCCGCGCCTGGAACCTGGGCACCGGCAAGGGCAGCACCGTCTACGAGATGATCAAGTCCTTCTCCACCGCCGTCGGCCGCGACCTGCCGTACGAGGTCGCTCCTCGCCGTGCAGGCGACGTCCTCAACCTTACCGCCAACGCCACCCGCGCCAACACCGAGCTCGGCTGGAGTACCAAGTTCACTCTCGAGGATGCTTGCGAGGACCTGTGGCGCTGGACCGAGAACAACCCTCAGGGCTACAGGCAGCAGCCTCCCAAGGAGTTCATTGAGAAGCTCAAGGCTGGCAAGGCTTGAATTTGAATTGGAAAGTGGAGCTTTGCTTTTGAGATGATGAAACAATGGATAAGAAAAAAAGGTTATTTCTTGATGAGTCGAGATGACGGGAGGCTGGGCATGGAAGGAAGGGTTTATTTGGGGTTTACGGGTTTTGCGAGCATTAGCAGGATGCAGATATACACCGATGATTATTTTTCTGTTTTCGAGATGGTTCCAAGTGCGCGAAGAGTGGCTGCCTCAACTATATCATACATGGTTCGCGTGTTGCTTGAGTTCCTTTAGTTCGCGCAAAGAGCGTCGTCAATGATAGACACTATTCGTCGGTTTTTGGTTGTACTGTTGGATACAAAGAACACTGGGTGGCTTCTGTGATATCACATTTGTACTTACATGTATTACATGCATGTGTAAATGTACCTTTCAATGTTGGTGTAGCCCAGCTCTCGACGATGACGTCAAATTTCATCTGGACTCCAGACATGCACGCGTGCGTACATTGTGTTTGTCTTTCATGTTGCACGCTGCCAACGACCAACATAATTATTCACCTGCCATCGCTCGCACATTCCACCGATTTGCCTGGACACGCACGCAGCGTCGAGTCCCCACTGCTTCCCCGAGTGGACGAGACGACCTCGGATGAGCGAATCCTTCTTTCGGAATTCGGGCCGTGTGGTGGTGCTGTAACATTCGACTTGCCGAGTCGCCTAAGCTTTCGACCAAGACCACGCATGGAGATGGAGTTGGAGCTGATTATCGGAAGGTTGGACTTCCTTGCTCTGCATGATAGCCCACGCGGAAGCGTACGTTGAACACTGTGGTTCAATGGCTTACGCCGGGGGCTGTCAGTAGACCGCCACACTTCAAAAGGTTGACGGCGAATAGGCAGTGTTTCCACAGCATGGCTTATCAAAGACCATCCGGAATAGATGGCAGGACCTCTGCGCTCTTGAAATGCTGTCAGAAGCGGCATGTCTGGTTCAGAATCGTTCATATGGACCAGACGACGGCGATTCTGCGAGGTGGGTCAGTTGGTTTCGACGCTGAACCAACATCTTCCTGACAGTTCCTGTTGCTGGCATGAAAGACCGATTCAGAATGGACCAGATCTCCACCCTTGTGAGGGCTTTTTGGAAACCCTAAGTCGATACGGCGTATTGAGGTCTGGTCAGATATACTTCTTATGCCGGGGCTCGGATCATCGGCACCCGTGGGGGTCTCCACCATGGGGTTTTCATGGGGAACATCCAAAAAAGCGACATTCGACTCTGCACGAGCCTTGTTTTGGCTATATACTCTGGAGACACGTACGAATTGGAGCGCTGGCAATACCTATTGGCTCATCTTGTCGGATTCATGTGGATGTGACCTTCGGAACCCAATGCCCACCTCGGCAGCGAGTGATTGCAGTAGAGTGTAGACACACTAAACATATAGGCTCAGTCGCCGTGCACATCTTAGCTACAATAAAGCAGCTGCCCACGTGGAACCGACTCCGAAGGAACACACTTGCAAACGCAAACCATCACTACCAACATGGCGTCGCTCGAAGACAAAGAGGCAGTGATCCAGCGTCACGAAATCGTCCCAGGCAAAAGGCTCGAAGCCCCAGAAACCGCCGACGTCAATCTTCTCGACGAAGATGGCAACATCCGCCGTATCCCAGTGCCTTCGGCCGACCCGAACGATCCTCTGAATATGAGCAAATGGCGCAAGCTAGGCGTTATTGTTACTTGCTGCTGGTATTCGATCTTCTCCCTAGTGTTGGTCGGAGGTGCTGGGCCTATTTTGCCATTCTTCATCGCGGAGTATGCGCCTATGGGATATGACGTCGAGGAGATTGTGAAGCTGACCACTTACCCGAGTTTGGTCATGGCGTTGGGTAAGCTGCACTGACAGAGCAAACATTATTTGGGCCATAATGCTAATTCAACACAGGTGCTTTCATGATCTTGCCTCTGTGTATTGTCTTCGGGCGACGCCCAGTTCTCTTGGGATGCTGTCTTTTGCTTCTTGGTAGCACGATTGGAGCAGCGAAGAGTAACTCGTACCAGACGCACATGGCATGCCGCATTTTGCAGGGCATTGCCACTGGTGCGACTGAGTCGGTGAGTGGACCAGTGAGGAATATTGGAGTAGAGCTGACCTAAACTTCGTCATCCAGATCCTCCCACTGGCGATTACCGATATCTCATTCCTGGACGAGCGAGGTCTTCTTTACGGTTTCTACTGGGGTACACAGAACTGTATCAATGCGGTGTTTACTATTACGGTCAGCTACTTGGCTGCCGATATGGGTTGGAGGTAAGGGAATCTTGTAGAAGATCCAAAGGAAAGTGCTAAGAAAATTCGCAGGTGGTTTTACTGGCTTCTCACGATCTTTTCGGGGTTCGGCTGCTTGCTTGCGTTCTTCTGCCTACCGGAAACAAGATACAATCGATCCCCGATGTCCGTCAGAGGTCAGGTCGTCCACACCGACGAGTTCGGAGTCACTCGTGTGCTTTCCGACGAAGAAGCCAGGGAGTACGGAGCTTTCGATGGAAACAACGTATTGGCTTCGGACAACGGAAACTCGACGCAGAAGCGCAGTTTTGTTTCGACTCTGAACCCCGTCAGCCCGGTGTTGCCGAACGGCTTCAAGGTAGCTGGAACCGTCTTGATTAAGATGCTTTCGGCTTTGAGCTCGCCGGCGGTCATCTGGGCGATCTTGGCTTCTTCAATCAGCCTGGGTAAGTTGTCAATGACAAGTCTGCCTCTACAGTTGCAGTTCACTGACCAATCATAGGTGTTGGCATCTCCATGTCGTTGACTTATGGAACTGTCTTGACTGAAGGCTTTGGTTGGGCACCGGCTACAGTCGGCCTCGTTAACGTAAGTTTGAACGCTCATGAGTGACAATATGAATTTAGCTGACCATGGAAATAGTGCGGTATCCTACCCGCTAGTTTGATTGCGATGTTTTGGGCAGGATGGTTGGGCGACAAGACCAACCTTTGGCTCGCCAAACGTCGCGGTGGCACTCACCTTCCTGAGGACTCGCTGGTCTCGCTGATCTTGCCGACGATCGTGAGCATGATTGGCATCGTTATCTATGCTCTGGCCACGAACAACCCGCAGAAGTACAGCTCTTGGGGAGTGATCATGGGTAAGTCGCTCTGAGCATTGGCAGTTCTCTATGCCCGTCGATATTTACTATCTGTGAAGGATGGACGCTGCAACAGTTCGGTTTCGTTGTCTGCCTCATCACAACAACCCACTTCGCTGCGGAAGCGTACCCGAGCAACCCCGGTCCTGCTCTTGTACTTGTTGTGGGCATGAAGAACATTGTGTCGTTCGGTAAGAATCGCGCGGGCGAATATGAAGTTGATCACATCAAAACTAACAACAGTGTAGGTGCTTCCTTCGGTATCGTGCCAATGGTACACACCTGGAACTACCTGACTGCGTATATGGTGGTAAGTCTGAGACCCGCACCTTCTGCACGTAATCAGTATCTGACTCGTCTCGATAGTTGTTCGCCCTCTTCGTGTTCATCTTCCTCTTAGGAATTCCAATTTACTTCTTGAACCCTAAGGTAAGTTTCCACGAAGCCAACAATTGCCGAGTCAATGCTTACATTGCTTTCAGTGGCGTGCTATGATCGTTCGCAAGGGTGCTGAGTAAGAGGTGCCTTCGAGCTTTGAGAATATAGCAATCGCCATGAGATGAACCTTTGTATATGCAGTGCAACGAAAGTAAACTTACTTACTGCCAATTCTGATCTTCTCCAACCATCCTCTGCTCGAGGACTTGAATGGAGACTGTGACATGCCATGGACCCGTGCTAGGTCTTCATCGGCAGAATTTTGAATCTGGTCATGAGGACGGTAAGATCTGAATTATTCATGTTTGGCTCGTAGCATGTGCGATAGAAGGTTGTTTATGGAAGAAGATGAGATGATAATTTGGTGCTGGGTGGATCTGTCCTTTTGACGACATCTAATGTGGCAGTGGACTATGACTGCCGGATATTGAGTGCTTGGGACTGCGTGCGGCAATCTGAAATGATCACATCTTGAATGCTCTTCCATCACAACACGAACATCCTCTGCCGGCCTGTCCACTCGGCGGACGACAAACTCAAGAGTCTTCCAGATACGCTCCCGGTTCTGCAGACCTTTGATCTTTTTCCACCCCCGATTGATCTGACAGTAGAGCCAATACCAGTCGGTTTCCAGTCGATGAAGTCTTTGCGCCGACCGTGGTTCAAGTAACTCGGCGTACCGTTTCTTGTGTTCAAAGCGTGCTTCTCCAATCGCTTTCTGCTGATCCCCTTTCGGTGCCTTCAGTGCTTCAAGTCGCGAATGCAGTGCGTTGTCCACGCGATCGAACTCATTTCGCGTTGTACATGCCAAGGCAGGGTAAGGCCGATCAGTCCAAGCCTCCCAGATCCAGGGTAATTCTTTCTTCATAAGATCATGCCACAGGGTGATAGGGAGATGGCGGAAAGTCCTACTAGCGAGCCGTAGATTCGCGATGTCTTTTGAACTCAGCTGCGAAAGGGCTATATTGCGCAGTTCTTCTGGTAGCCGTCCGAACAGATCACTCTTGTGTGAGAGCGCTGTCGAACATGCCGCAAAGGGACTGCTCCTCGCATTGAAGCTTCCTTGTGGCCGACTTGCGGCTTTGAAGAGTACACTTAGAGCAGGTATCTGGAGTGGGTTTGCAGCAAGAAATTCGTCTCCTGCATGATGTCGCCACCATTCACCTCTACCTCGTCGAACAGCTGCATGCATAGGTATGATAAACCCCACTTGACACTCATCCCACCATGTAGCAAGGCCATCAACATCAACTGTTCCTACGCGGCGTTCAGACACTCGTCTGTATACCTCAAGACAATACGGGTGGAACGGCATGTCACCGCTAATGAAGCCGCGCCTGTTACCCAACGCTGGATCCAACTCGCCGACGTTATGGCGTCTTGGGGAGCAGAATCCGTGGTCTTCCCATGAGCCAATTCTATCGCCGAGACCAGAAAGGAAGTAGTTGCTTGGTCGCTCAAAATTTTGATCATCTGGCTCTGGAGCCCATTCCGGGAGCCAGTCTCGCATCTCGCTCGCTTTCTCAATAAGACACTGGACTGTAGTGCAGAATTTCATCTTTTTCGCAGAGATATTGTGACCGTTGTAGCCTTGGGTATCCTCGCAATTGGGCCCAGCAATGTGCTCACCAAGGGCGTTACCGTGAGCTTGCCAGTCGATCTTTCGTATAGGTTTTGACGGGTTAGAAGAGACCATATTACCATCTGAGATGATTCCAGAATACAGAACGTCGTCAAATACTTCAATTGTCGTGTCATTGGACAATTCCGCCGAGTTCGTAACAGGGTTTCCACGCCTAATCGTAGTCTTACACCCATACTGTCTGCATTTTCCCTCCTCTGGCCAGAAGGATCTAGAAGAAGACAAGGCCGCATCGGGAGGTTCAAATTGTGTCCTAAACCTGCCAATTTTGAACGGCACTTGACATAGTTGGCAGGAGATCTGCGGTTGTCAGCCGCTTCGGACAGCTGTTCGTGCGAACAAGGTTGACTTGGACTATTTCGCACTCACCTCTAAGGCGCTCATCGTAGAGCATTGCTAGGTTTGCGATGCGGTTCTATACTTTCTTAGTAGAGAAAGTATCTGTGTAATGCTGAGGTGAAAGGATATCCAGTCATCATGTCCTCGTCTGGGAGGTACAAGGGGCGGCGCCAAGGAGCAGCTGCTGCGGGATTACTCCGTCGTGCATCAATCACCTGATAGTCTATGGAGTTGCACTGTTGAACCTTCCGCTTCCATCTCGACCCTCGATGGCGAAGTAGACATCATGTGTCTTCGTACACGCGCGACAACACACTGTCCGGCTCATCCTCGCTCCAATGCGCGCTAGAATTCCTGATCGTGCCACACTGCAAATAGACTTTAGGTCGCCGAAATTGTCGCTCGCTGGAATTCTTTCTCCGCGCCTTTCAACGCCACTCACGGCCACAGGACTGATGGTATGCCTCAACAAGTTTTAGCGACACCGTCTTCACCAACCACACATGCGTGGCACTCTATACCACAAGCTCATACAAGCCTCGAGACTCTTTCCCCACCCATCTGGGGAAGTGGATCAGATTATTTAGAGCACCTTGGGGCCCCAGAAAATGGCAAGACATCCATCTTAGCATTGGCTTCTACACTCGGCACATTGTCTATCAGTCACACCTAGGACTATATCCTCACACCGACAGCTAGCTGCAACGATGGCGGATCTTCACACGTTTTCAATCACCGCCAACGATGGCCCTCGCCGCAACAACAGCATCACAGCCCATGATGTCGGCCACCTCGCACATGTGGATACCCATGTCGCCGAAGAAGCTGCAAAGGCTACCCAAGCCGAAGTCTCCATGACATTGTTGCAGGGTATCAAGACTTATCCCAAGGCGATTGGCTGGTCTGTCCTTTTGTCTACCTGCATCATCATGGAGGGATTCGACATTGTCCTCATCAACTCTTTTCAGGCGCTGCCAGCATTCCAAATGCGTTTCGGTGAACCATTGCCCGACGGCAGCGGGTACCAAGTGAGTGCAGCCTGGCAATCTGGATTGTCCAATGGAGCCCTGGTTGGCGAAGTCATTGGCCTCCTCTTCATTGGCTACATCGTCGAGAGGATTGGCTACAAGAAGACCATGATCGGTGCCTTGGTTCTGCTTACTGGATTCATCTTCATCGTCTTCTTCGCACAGAGCCTGCCTATGCTCTTGGTCGGCGAGATCCTCATGGGAATACCGTGGGGAGCATTCCAGACTCTTACCACCACCTACGCGGCCGAAGTCTGCCCTGTGAGCTTGCGTGCATATCTTACCACTTACGTCAACCTCTGCTGGGTGATCGGTCAATTCCTGTCTTCCGCGGTTCTCAAGGGTGTCGCACACGAGACTGGACCCATTGGATACAAGCTACCCTATGGCCTACAGTGGATCTGGCCTTTGCCGCTGATCATCGGCATCTCACTTGCGCCAGAGTCTCCTTGGTGGTTAGTGCGCACTGGTCGCCTCGAAGAAGCCAAGCAGTCCCTACTCCGCCTCACTTCACGAAACCAGGGAGAGAAGTTCAATGCTCATGGGACCATCAACATGATGATCTACACCAACGAGTTTGAGAAGTCAAGCACCTCGGGAACCAGCTATCTGGACTGCTTCAAGGGAACTGATCTACGTCGCACAGAGATCGTCTGCATGGTGTGGGCCATACAGACGCTCTGCGGGGCCTCCTCTTTCACTGGTTATTCTACTTACTTCTTCGAATCTGCTGGTCTTGACGTGAGCTCCGCATTTTCTCTGTCGCTGGGCCAATATGCTCTCGGTGCTATTGGTACGATTCTCTCATGGTTCTTGATGATCAAATATGGACGCCGTACGCTATATATTTGGGGCCAGATTGCGATGGTGGTACTCTTGATCATTGTGGGCGCCTTGGGTATTGCACCAGAATCCAATTCTGGAGCACAATGGGGCATTGGAGCGATGATCCTTGTCTACACCTTCGTCTACGACATGACAGTAGGGCCGGTCTGGTGAGAAATCTCGAGTCTTACTACGCACGTAATTATACTGACTGTCATCTAGCTATTCTCTCGTCGCCGAGATCTCTTCCACCCGTCTGCGCAACAAGACTGTGGTCCTTGCACGAAACCTATACAACATCACTGGCGTGGTGGCAAATATTCTTACGCCACACATGCTCAACCCGACTTCCTGGCACTGGGGCGCCAAAGCCGGCTTTTTCTGGGCTGCATCTGGTGCTCTGTGTGCGATTTGGACATACTTCAGACTTCCGGAACCAAAAGGCCGGTCTTATGCTGAGATGGACATGCTCTTCGAGGCACATATAAGTGCTCGCAAGTTCAGAGAGACGAGCGTGGAGTCTT
>Ga0265797_10001840_pt1 | contig 36787 bp, 30 predicted proteins | sample P2T30metagenome_FD_192433 | JGI IMG/M metagenome (GOLD analysis project Ga0265797, IMG submission 192433) | Plant litter microbial communities from East Loma Ridge, Irvine, California - P2 T30 | ecosystem: Environmental > Terrestrial > Plant litter > Unclassified | place: USA: California...
CCCCCCCCCCCCCCCCCCCCCCCCCCCCCCCCCCCCCCCCCCCCCCCCCCCCCCCCCCCCCCCCCCCCCCCCCCCCCCCCCCCCCAGCAGGAGCCGGCGACGAGCGTGAGCGCCGACGAACGGACCGCGGGTCCCTCAGGTGGCGCAGTCGATGCAGAGCCGTGCGGTCGGGCGGGCCTCGAGGCGGGCCGCGCCGATGCGCGCCGAGCAGCGCTCGCAGCGGCCGAACGTGCCGTCCGCGAGGCGGGCCAGTGCCGCCTCGGCGTCGGCGGCGCGGTCGAGGGCGGACCGCCGCACGGCGTCGAGCTGCGACCGCTCGTAGGCGATCGTCGAGCCCTCGGGGTCGTGCTCGTCGTCGACGTTGGCGCCCTCGCGGGCCTCCGCGACGGCCGTCATGTCGCCCTGCAGCCGCTCGGCGAGGGCGGTCGCCTCGTCGCGGAGCGCGACCAGGCGCTCACGGCGGGCGTCCGGGGCGGGGGCGGGACGCGCCTCCGGCCCCGGGTCGCCGCCGACGGACGTCACGCGACGAGGGGCGGCACCCGCTCGCCCTCGGGCGGCGCGGCCGGGGGAGTGCCGTCGCCGAAGGGCCGTCCGCCGAGCTCCTCGCGGCCGTGCCCGGTGAGCCAGCCGCGCGGGTCCGGCCCGGCGGGCACGATGCCGGTCGGGTTGATGTCGGTGTGCACCAGGTAGTAGTGCTGCTTGATCTGCCCGAAGTCGACGGTGTCGCCGAAGCCGGGCGTCTGGAACAGGTCGCGGGCGTACGCCCAGAGCACCGGCATCTCGGTGAGCTTGTTCCGGTTGCACTTGAAGTGCCCGTGGTAGACGGCGTCGAAGCGCACGAGGGTGGTGAAGAGCCTGACGTCGGCCTCGGTGATCGTGTCGCCGACGAGGTAGCGCTGCGTCGACAGGCGTTCCTCCAACCGGTCGAGGCGCGAGAACAGCGTGTCGTACGCGCGCTCGTAGCTCTTCTGCGACCCGGCGAAGCCGCAGCGGTAGACGCCGTTGTTGACCTCGCGGAAGATCACCTCGGCGACGTCGTCGATCTCGTCGCGCAGCGGCACGGGGTACAGGTCGGGGGCTCCCTCACGGTGGTGCTCCGTCCACTCGGTGGCGAGGTCGAGCGTGATCTGCGGGAAGTCGTTGGTGACGACCTTGCCGCTGGGCACGTCGACGATCGCGGGCACCGTGATGCCGCGCGGGTAGTCGGGGGTGCGGGCGAAGAACGCCTCCTGCAGGCGCTCGATGCCGAGGACGGGGTCGCGTCCGTCCGGGTCGAGGTCGAAGGTCCAGCTGCGCGCGTCGTGGGTGGGGCCGGGCAGGCCCAGCGAGATCGCGTCCTCGAGGCCGAGCAGCCGACGCGAGATGACGGAGCGGTTCGCCCACGGGCAGGCTCGGGCCGCGACGAGGCGGTAGCGGCCGGCCTCCACGGGCCACCCGTCGCGGGCGTCGCGCGTGATGCGGTCCTCGATGTAGTTCGTGTCGCGGGTGTACTCCTGGCCCGGCTCCACGTAGGTGCCCTGCGGGTGCTCGCTCATGCCGGCCACCCTACGCACGGCTCCTGGCGCGCTGCCGGGGCGCGTTCCGCCGTGACGGCGGGCCGGAGGCGTGGCGCCGGCCCCGGCGGGCGACGCGCGACCCGTCACGCCGAGGCGAAGGCGGGGTCGTCGACGGCCACGAGGTCGCGCGGGCCGTCGTCGTCGACCCCGCCCCCGCCCGCGCCCGCGCCTGCGCCCGCGCCCGCGCCCGCGGCACCCTCGGGGTGCGCCGCCCGCCAGTCGCGCCAGAGGGCCTTGAGGTCCCAGGCGCACTCGGCCTCGATCGAGATGCCGCGCTCGCCGGTGCGCCGGGTGCGGCCCCTGATCAGCACCTGTCGCGCGCCGAACAGGTGCTGCCCCGACCTCTCTTGCGCCTCGTCGAAGAACGTCGCGTCGGCGACGCCCGACCCGTCGTCGACGCTCACGAAGACGACCCGCTTGCCGCTGCGCATCGGAGGGGTCTGCGTGGCGATCCTGATGCCCGCGACGAGCACGGTGGTGCCGTTCCAGTGGTCACGGAGGTCCGCCGCCCGGGTCACCCCGAGGTCGTCGAGCATGGGGCGGTAGTCCTCGACGGCGTGCCGGGTGACCTCCATCGAGAGCACGTCGAGCTCGGCGGCCACCCGTTCGTCGGGCGGCACGTCGGGCGTGCCCGTGGGCACCTGGTCGTCGTCGTCCACGTCGAGGTCGAGCTGGTTCTCGACGTCGACCGCGCGGGGCCTGGCCCTGCCCCGCACGAGCGCCCGCACCCGGGCGAGGACGTCGCCGCGGGTGCGCCCCGGCCCGACGAGCGAGTCGAGCGCCCCCACCTGCGCGAGCCGCTCGAGCAGCGGACGTGACGGGGTCGCCCGCTGCCAGACGTCCGCGATGGAGTCGTACGGCCGGCCGGCGACGAGCCGCGCCAGCTCGGCCTCGGAGATGCCGTGCACGTCGGCGAGCGACAGCCGGATGCCCAGGTCGCCCGGGCGGGTCGGCGCCACAGGCGTCGCGGGGGCCCGCAGGCGCTCCACGTGGTAGACGTCGTCGGAGGCGTTGACGTCGAGCGGCAGCACCGGGACCCCCATGCGCCGGGCCTCGGAGAGCAGCAGCCGCCGCGGGTACATCCCCGGGTCGTGGGTGAGGATCCCGGCGAGGAACTCGGCCGGGTAGTGCGTCTTCAGCCAGGCGCTCTGGTACGTCGGCAGGGCGAACGCCGCCCCGTGCGCCTTGCAGAAGCCGAACGACCCGAACCCCTTGAGGACCGCCCAGATCGTGTCGATCTCGGCGTCGGTGAAGAGCCTCCGGCCGTCCTCGACGCGCGCGGCCGTGCGCCGGCGGAACTGCTCCTCGATGGCGTCGGCGTCCTTCGTGAGGGTGCGCCGCAGCTCGTCCGCCTCGGCGAGGCTCACGCCCATGGTGTCGTGCAGGATCCGCAGCACGTGCTCGTGGTAGACGACCACCCCGTACGTGTCGGCGAGGAACGGCGCGAACCGCGGGTGCAGGTGGTCGGGCGCCCGGAACCCGTGCTTGGTGTCGAGGAACGGCGCCACCATGTTGCCCTTCATCGGGCCGGGCCTGAAGAGCGAGATGTCGGCGATGAGGTCGCTGTACCGGTCGGGCTGCATCTTGCCGATGAGCTCGCGCTGACCCGGGCTCTCGATCTGGAACATGCCGAGCGTGTGCGTCGTGCGGATCGCCTCGAACGTCGGCTCGTCGTCGTGCGGCACCTCGTCGAGGTCGACCCGTCCCTCGCGGTCGACGTAGGACGCGTCGACCGGCAGCCCGCCGGCCACCGCGGCGCGCGTGCCGTTGACCCGCCGGATCTCGTCGAGCGCGAAGGCCATCGTGCTCTGCATGCGGACCCCCAGCAGGTCGAGCTTGAGCAGGCCGGCGTCGTTCATGTCGTGCTTGTCGAACTGGCTCATCGGCAGGCCGATCCCGCTCGGCTGGACCGGCGTCGTGCTCAGCAGCTGCGAGTCGCCGAGGATCACCCCGCACGGGTGCATCGAGATGTGCCGGGGCAGCCGGTCGAGGCGCTCGGTGAGGTCGACGAGCAGGTCGATCTGTGACGAGGTGCGCACGAGCTGGGCGATCTCGCGCAGCTCGGGCCGTTCGGCGAGCGCCGTGCGGAACTCGCGGGCGTTGAACCGCCACACGTTCTTCGCCACGAGGTCGATCTGCTCGTCGTCGAGGCCGAGCGCGAGGCCGGCGTCGCGCACCGCCCCGCGTGCCCGGTAGGTCGACTGCATCGACATGAGCGTGACCCGGTGGCTGCCGTACCGGTCGAAGATCGCCCGGTACACCTCGTGGCGCCGGGCGGACTCCACGTCGATGTCGATGTCGGGCAGCGTCTCCCTCTTGTTGCCGAGGAACCGTTCGAAGAGCAGGTCGTGCTCGAGCGGGTCGACGTTCGAGATGCGCAGCAGGTAGGTGACGAGGCTGCCGGCCCCCGACCCGCGGGCGGCGTTCCGCACGCGCATCTCGCGCATCATCTGCGAGACGTCGGCCACGGTGAGGAAGTAGCCGGCGAAGCCGAACCCGGTGATGATGCCCAGCTCGTAGCGCATGCGCTCCTCGACCCGGTGGCGCAGGTCGGCGTCGGCGTGCCCGAAGCGGGCGGTCACCCCGGCCTCGGCACGGCGGTGCAGCACCAGGTCGGGGTCGCCGTCGACCCCGATCGCGCCGAGCTCGGGCACCTTGGGTCGTCGCCAGCCGAGGTCGGCGTCGGGGTCGAGGCGGCACCGGTCGACGAGCTCGGCGGTGGCGGCGAGCAGGTCGCCCGCCGCGGAGGCGGTGCAGGTCGACGCGTCGGCGACGAGCCGGGCCATGCGGTGCATGTCCTCGCCCTTCTTCAGCCACGCCTGCGCGTTCGGCTGCGGCGGGAACGCGCCGAGCGGCGACAGGCGCCCGGCGGCGTCGAGCACGTCCCCGGTGACCGCGTCGTCGGGGGAGAGGTAGCGCACCGCGTTGGTGAGGACCGCGGGCACCCTGGCGTGCTCGGCGAGCTCGAGCAGGCGGGCCGCGTGCCGGAGGCTGCGGCTCTCGCCCGGTTCGGTGAGGTGGCAGACGACCTCGACGGCCACCGCGCCGGGCAGCATCTCGCGCCACTCGGCGAGCGAGGCGGCGGCCTCGGCGACGCGCCCCGCCTGCACGAGCCGCCCCACGTCGCTGTCGGGCCCGAGCAGCACGGTCGCCGCGGGCCCGTCGTCGCCGACGAGGAACGCCCGCAACCGGGTGCGCGGGATCGTCGCCACCGAGTTCGCGCTGCCGCTGAGCCGTCGGGTGGGGCGGCCGTGCGCGGCGCTCACCACGCGGCACAGCGCCGCCCAGCCGGCGCCGTCCGTACGGCCGTGGGCGAGGACGACGACGCGGTCGACGACCGCGGGCGTGCTGCCGGAGGCGCCGGTCGCGTCGTGTCCGGGCCGGTCGTCCCGACACCCCAGCTCGACGCCCACCACGGGGTCGACGCCGCGGGCCCGGCAGGCGCCCACGTGCCGGATGGCGCCGTAGAGGCCGTCGCGGTCGGTGATCGCCGCCGCGTCGGCGCCGTCCGCGACGGCGGCGTCGACGAGGTCCGCCGGCTGGGCCGTGCCGTGGTGGGCGCTGAACGCGGACGCCACGTGCAGGTGGGTGAAGGTGTGGCTCATCGTCTGCTTCTCGGGACGGGCCCCCGGCCGGGCAGCTCGAACGTGTGTTCGACGAGTGTACGTCGTCCCCCGGCCGCACGGCCCCCCAGGTCGGTGCTGCCAGGATCGGTCCATGCCCTCCCTCCGCTCGGTCGGGCGGGGCGCCCGCACCCTGCTCGCGCAGCCCCGCCTGCTGCTCGCCGTGAAGACGGCGCTCGCCGCCGCCTTCGCCTGGTGGCTCGCGCCCCAGGTGCCCGGCGTCGCCGCCGAGTACCCCTACTACGCGCCGCTCGGCGCCGTGATCGCCATGTACCCGACCGTGAAGCGGTCGCTGCGGCTCGGCGTGCAGTCGGTGATCGGCGTGGTGCTGGGGATCCTGCTCGCCACGGTCGTGACCCTGTTGCAGACCGGCTACCCGGGCGTGCTCACCGTCGCGCTCGTCGTCGGCGTGGGCGTCCTCGTGGGCGGCGCGCGCCGCCTCGGCGCCGGCCGCGACTGGGTGCTCACCGCGGGGCTCTTCGTGCTGCTGCTCAGCGGCTCGAACGGGGGAGAGGCCTACGCGATCGGCTACATCGTGCAGATCGGCATCGGCGTGGTCATCGGCGTGCTCGTCAACCTGCTCGTCGTGCCGCCGCTCTACACCGGGCAGACCGACGAGCGGCTCCGCCGCACCCGCGCCGCGCTCGCCGACCGCTTCGACGACGTCGCCTCGGTCTTCGCCGCCCGCTGGCCGCTCGAGAGCGACGAGTGGGAGGAACGCCTCAGCGAGGTGCCCGAGACCATGCGCGCCGTCCGCGAGCAGGTGCAGCAGGCCGAGGAGGCCAGCAGCCTCAACCCGCGCCGCCTCGTGCAGCGCCGCGACCTCGGCGAGGAGCGCCGGGACCTCGTCGCGCTCGAACGCGTGTCGTTCCACCTGCAGGACGCCGCCGAGGTGTCCGGCATCCTCGCCCGCCGCATCGGCCTGCAGATCGGCCTGCCCGACGACCTCGCGGGCACCGTCTCCCGCGCCGTCGCCGCGGTCGCCGTCGTCGTCCGCGAGGGACGGACCGCCGAGGACGGCGGCCGCGAGGTCTTCACCGAGGCGCGCCGGGCGGTCGCCGACCTGTGGGACGCGCTCGACGCCTCCGGCGCCGACTCGGCCACCGACCTCAGCGGCGGCGTCTCGATCGCCGTCTCGCTGGGCCGGACCATCGCGGCGCTCGACCCCGACGACACCACCGCCCCGCGACCCGAGGACGACGCTGCCGAGCCCGACGAGGGCGAGGTCGGCGGCACCGACAGCACCGGCGACAAGGACGACGAGGACGCCCCCCGCGACACCGCCCCGCACGACGCCGTCGACCCCGACGACGCCGAGGGCGCCGACGACACGAAGGGCGCGGAGGGCACCGAGGGCGCCCGGGGCGCCGCGGCGTCGGGGGACGGGCGCCGCGACTCCTGACGACGCGGTCGCGCGCCGGGCAGTACGCTCGGACGCGGCACCGGAGCCGGCCCCGCGCACCGCGGGAATGCGACGCCCGTCGAGGCGTTGACCCACGAGGGCCTGCCCCGCGGACCGCCACTCGACGCGCGCGGCGCCCGGCCCACGAAGGCCACCACACGAAGGGACGACCGCCGTGACCCACGACACCACCACCACGCCCGCCCGCGCCTCCGGGGAGTTCCGCCTCGGCGGCGACCTGCCCGTCACGCGCCTCGGCTACGGCACCATGCAGCTCACCGGCGAGGGCGTCTGGGGCCCGCCGCGCGACCACGACGAGGCCGTCCGGGTGATCCGCCGCGCCGTCGAGCTCGGCGTGACCTTCTTCGACACCGCCGACTCGTACGGCCCCGTCGTCGCCGAGCCGCTGCTCAAGGAGGCGCTGCACCCCTACGCCGACGACGTCGTCATCGCCACCAAGGGCGGTCTCACCCGCCCCGGGCCCGGCGACTGGCGCCCCGTCGGCCGGCCCGAGTACCTCCGCCAGCAGGCCGAGCTGAGCCTGCGCCTGCTCGGCGTCGAGCGCATCGACCTCTACCAGCTGCACCGCATCGACCCGGCCGTGCCGCTCGCCGACCAGGTCGGCACGCTCGCCGAGCTGCAGTCCGAGGGCAAGATCCGCCACATCGGCCTCAGCGAGGTCAGCGTCGACGAGACGAAGGCGGCCCGCGAGGTCGCCGAGATCGCCTCGGTGCAGAACCTCTACAACCTGTCCGACCGCAGCGCCGACGAGCTCCTCGAGTACGCCGAGGCCGAGGGCATCGGGTTCATCCCGTGGTTCCCGCTCGCCACCGGCAAGCTCGCGACCGAGGGCGGGCCGCTCGACGCCCTCGCGAAGGAGCACGACGCCACGCCGTCGCAGCTCGCGCTCGCCTGGCTGCTGCACCGCTCGCCCGTCATGCTCCCCATCCCCGGCACGTCCAGCGTCTCGCACCTCGAGGACAACGTCGCCGCAGCCCACATCGAACTCGGCGACGACGAGATCGTCGCCCTCACGGAGGCCGTCCAGTGACCGACACCACCCTGATCATCCTCGGCGCGAGCGGAGACCTCACCGAGCGCCTGCTGCTCCCCGGCCTCGCGAGCCTGCTCGTCAGCGACCGCGGCGTCGATGTCCAGCTCCTCGGCACCGGCCGCAGCGAGCGCACCCCCGAGGAGTGGGCCGACGTCGTCAAGGGCGCCTTCAACGGCGACGGCGACAGCGACCGCGCCGCGAAGACCGTCGAGTCGAGCAGGTACCTGCAGGGCGACCCTACGACGACCGAGCACCTGCAGGCGCTGCTCGATGCCGCCGAGGGCGAGCCGGTGCTCTACTTCGCCCTGCCGCCGGCGATCAGCATCAAGGTGATCCGTGCCCTGGGCGAGCTCGACCTGCCCGACGGCCTGCGCCTCGCGCTCGAGAAGCCCTTCGGCTACGACGAGGACTCGGCGCGCGAGCTCAACGCCGAGCTGCTCAAGATCGTCCCCGAGGAGCGCATCCACCGCACCGACCACTTCCTCGGCCGTGCGACCGTGCTCAACGTCATCGGCCTGCGCTTCGCCAACCGCCTCTTCGAGCCGGTGTGGAACGGCGACAACATCGAGAAGGTCGAGATCTTCTACGACGAGGTCCTCGGCCTCGAGGGCCGCGCGAAGTACTACGACACCGCGGGCGCGCTCGTCGACATGATCCAGAGCCACCTGCTGCAGGTGCTCGCCATCATCGCGATGGACGCCCCGTCGACCATCGACGCGGTCGAGCTGCGCAGCGAGATCGCGCGCGTGCTGCGGGCCACCTGGGTCAAGGGCGACGACCCCGTCGCGTCCAGCCGCCGTGGCCAGTACACGGCCGGCACGCTCGACGGCAAGGACGTCCCGTCGTACCGCGACGAGGACGGCGTCGACGTCGAGCGCGGCACCGAGACCCTCGCCGAGGTCGAGTTCGAGGTGAAGACCCGCCGTTGGGCCGGTGTGCCGTTCATCCTGCGCTCGGGCAAGGCGATGTCGGGCGTCCGCAAGGAGGTCGTCATCACCTTCAAGCCGGTCCCGGTCCTGCCCGCCGGCCTCGAGGGCTCGTCGACCCCCGACACGCTCCGCATCCAGATCAGCCCCGAGGAGCTCGAGCTGGGCGTCACGACCAACGGCCGTGGCAACCCCTTCCACCTCGAGAAGTCGACCCTGTCGACGACGCTCGGCAAGCCCGAGCTGACCCCCTACGGCGAGGTGCTGAGCGGCATCTTCCACGACGACCCCACGCTCTCGATCCGCGGCGACGTCGCGGAGCGCTGCTGGGCGATCGTCGCTCCCGTCATCGAGGCGTGGCAGGCCGGCGACGTGCCCCTCGACGAGTACCCGGCCGGGTCCACCGGCCCCTAGGGCTGGGTCGCCTGACCCGACCGACCACCGACGACCGGAGGCCGTCCTGCACCGCGCAGGACGGCCTCCGGTCGTTCGTGGCCCGGGGCGTCCGGCTCAGGAGGCGCGGGCCCGGGAGATCGCGTCGGCCGCCCGGACGAGCGCCAGGTGCGACAGCGCCTGCGGGGTGTTGCCGAGGTGGTGGCCGGTCTCGACCTCGATCTCCTCCGAGAGCATCCCGACGTCGTTCGCGTGGCCGACGAGGCGGTCCATGAGCGCGGTGGCGTCGTCGAGCCGACCGGACCGGGCGTACTGCTCGACGAGCCAGAACGAGCAGGTGAGGAACGGGTTCTCGGCGCCCTCGAGGCCGTCGACGCCGGACTCGGTGCGGTAGCGGGTGAGCAGGCCGTGGTGCAGCAGGTCGGACTCGAGGGCGGCGACCGTGCCGGTCATGCGCGGGTCGTCGTAGGCGACGAAGCCGACCTGGGCGATCTGCAGCAGCGACGCGTCGACCTCGGTGGAGCCGTAGTGCTGCACGTAGGTGCCGCGGTCGGCGTCCCAGCCGTGCTGCTCGACCTCGGCGCGGACCTCGTCCCGGAGCGCACGCCAGCGGTCGACGGGCCCGTCGAGGCCGTGCCGTTCGACGCCGCGGACCGCGCGGTCGAGGGCCGCCCAGAGCATGACGCGGCTGTGGGTGAAGTGGCGGGGCTCGCCGCGGATCTCCCAGATGCCGTTGTCGGGCTCCTTCCAGTGCTCCTCGACGTGCTGCACGAGGGCGCGCTGCAGCGGCCAGGACTCGTCGGTGTCGTCGTCGCCGAGCTCGCGCGCCTCGTCGAGGGCGACCATGACCTCGCCGAAGACGTCGCCCTGGTACTGCTGGTAGGCGGCGTTCCCGAGGCGCACGGGGGACGCGCCCTCGTAGCCGGGCAGCTCGTCGAGCTCGCGCTCGGGCAGCCAGCGCTCGCCCGCGAGCCCGTACATGATCTGCACGTCGGCCGGGTCGCCGGCGATGGCGCGGAGCAGCCACCGCCGCCACTGGTGCGCCTCCTCGCGGTAGCCGTGCATCATCAGCGCCTGCAGGGTGAGGGAGGCGTCGCGGAGCCACACGTAGCGGTAGTCCCAGTTGCGGGAGCCGCCACGCTGCTCGGGCAGGCTCGTGGTGGCCGCGGCGACGATGCCGCCCGTGTCCTCGTGGGTGAGGGCGCGCAGGATGAGCAGCGACCGCTGGACCGCGTCGGCGTACGCCACGGGCGGCTCGCCGCGGGACGCCCAGTCCTGCCACCAGCCGGTGGTCGCGGCGAGCTGCGCGTCGACGTCGAGCGGCTCCGGCGGCTCCCGGTGCGAGGGGTACCAGGTGAGCACGACGTCGACGGTCTCGCCGGCGGACACCTCGAGGTCGGCGGTGTGGGCGTGGTCGCTGGCCGTGAGCCGGGGGCCGCGCACGACGATCGCGTCGGGGCCCGCGATCGCGACCAGCTCGCCGTCCCGGCCCTCGCCTCCGGTCTGGCGCACCCAGGGCAGCGCCGTCGCGTAGTCGAAGCGCAGGCGGAGCTCCTCGTGGAGGGCGACGGTGCCCGAGACGCCGCGCACGCGGCGGACGACGTTGGCCCGACGGTCCCCGAAGGGCATGAAGTCGACGACCTCGACCACGCCCGTGCTCGTCGTCCAGGTCGTCACGAGCACGAAGGTGTCGTCGACGTAGGCGCGCGTCGCCGTCGCGTCGGGATCGGTGGGCGCCACCGACCAGCGGCCGTGCCCGGCGTCGCCGAGCAGCGCCGCGAACACCGACGCGGAGTCGAAGCGCGGCAGGCAGGTCCAGTCGATGCTGCCGTCGCGGCCGACCAGGGCCGCGGTGTGGCAGTCGCCGATGAGTGCGTAGTCCTCGATGGGCAGGGGCATGCGGCCAGTCTGGCCACCTCGGCCATGAACGGGCCGGATGCGCTGGTCGGCTCCGTGGGTCAGCTGCGCTGCAGCGTGGGGTCGGGCCAGCGGGTCTCGACCGCGATCCGTTCGCGGCGGCGGTCGCGGGCCCAGACGACGAAGCCGGTGAGGGTGAAGGCGCCGTAGAAGACGTACATGAGGCCCGAGGCGTAGTAGCCGGCGCTGAACAGCAGTGGAGTGCCGACCAGGTCGACGGCGACCCAGATGAGCCAGAACTCGACCCAGCCCTTGGCCATGCCGTACGTCGCGAGGAGCGAGCCGGTGAAGATCCACGCGTCGGCCCAGACGGGTTCGTACGAGCCGAGCAGACGGAAGATCGGCGTGAGCGCGGCGGTGCCGCCGACGAGGGCGACGACGAGGAGCCCGCGGGTGCGCCAGCTCGCCCAGCGGGGCGTGACGGGGGCGCCGCCACCGTCCCGCGCCTGACGCCAGCGGTACCAGCCCCACACCGAGACCGCGATGAACACCACTTGCCGCCCGGCCTGGCCGAGCAGGTTCACGGGGTTCGGCGTCCCGAAGACGGCGCCGAGGAACACCGTGAGCAGCAGCGCGTTGCCGACGATGCCCACCGGCCAGGCCCACACGCGGCGTCGCATGCCGCCGAGCGCGCTGAGCAGGCCGAACACGTTGCCGACGATCTCGCGCCACAGGATCGTCTGGTCGCCCAGCTCGAGCCGGGCGTCGAACGCCCACCGGATGATGTCCACGTGTCTCCTCGTCGCGCCGGGGGTGCAGGTCACCCGGACGGCCGTGTGCTGCAACGAGCATCGCGGCCCTGGTGTTCCCGGCGCGACGCGGACGTGCACTCCGTCACGCACCGTCGTCGCGGAGCTCAGGGGCGGTACTGCTCGCGAGGCGGCGGCAGGTCGGGTCCGGGTGCCCGACCGCCGAGGGCGCCGGAGAGCGCGACGCCGATGACGCCCAGGGCCGCGGCCACTCCTCGTCCGAGGCTCCCGAGCGCTGCGGCGACGATCCGCCAGCCCTTGCTCCGCGGCTTGCCCATGAGTCCCTCCCCGTTCACTCGTGGGTCGAACCTAGCCCTCGGCCACGTTGCAGTACAGGGCCTCACCTCCCCGACGGGGAACTCGTCACCGTGAGCATGCCCGCTGCCGACGCTCTCCGATCCCTGGCCTGCGGCATGATCGCGGGATGGGAGCCGAGGAGCGTGCCCACCGTCGGGCCGTCGTCCAGGTGCTGGCGGTCCTCACCGACGTCGACCCGTACGGTCTCGAGCCGGGAGTGCCGGAGGGGGTCCCTGCCGGCGAGTACGAACCCGAAGCCGCCGACATCGTGCGCATCCTCTTCCGGGACGGGGCCGCGACGGCGCACGACGTCGAAGGTGTCTGGGTGCGCTGGTTCTCGGAGTCGCTCGTCCTCCGCCTCGGTGTCGAGCGCACGGCTCGGCTCGTTGACCGGCTGAACGACGTCGCCAGCAGTCTGCGGTGAGGGAGTGGGTGCGAGGGGGCACGGCACGGAGGTGCCCTCGAGGGAGGCGACCTGAGCCCTGCGACGATCATCGTCACGATCCCTCGCGCGCAGCCGCGTCCCGCGCCGCCATGGGCCGATGCGGGTCGACCCGGGCAGTTCCCGGGCCGACCCGCGCCGACTCGTGTCGGACGTCCCGTCACGGAGGATCTCGAGGACCGGTGGTGACGGTTCGTCCCGGTCAGGTCAGGCCACGCCGCACGCGATCCCGTTGGCGTCCGGGATGAAAGCGGTCAGGGTGCCCGACGTCGTCGTCCCGGTGAAGACGTTCCGCCTCTGGATCTGGTAGCTGTAGGCGGTGCCGACCGGGTAGGCGTTCCAGGACTGCCCAGCGGTCAGCGCGGGCGACGAACACCCGACGGACAGTGTGACGGTCGTGCTCACGCTCGCGGAGAGCGAGGCGGTGACCATCTGCGCGGTAGCTCCCAGGCTCACGCCCACCGTGCTCCCGACCGAGATGCCGGCGGAGATGGTGCACGCGGTCCCGTCGGTGGCGGCGACGCACCGGGCGATCGTCTTCGATCCCACGGTGTTCTCGGTCTTGGTGACGTTGGTGATCCTGTACGTGGTGAAGGTGCGCGGGTCGCCCAGGTCCTGATCGGGCAGCGCGGTCGTGCGTTCAGGTCCTGCTGCGACGAGGACGCCCTCGACGAAGTCGGACTGCGGTCGGACGTCGGACGACGAGGTCGCGTCGACGGCATGAGCAGGGGCGGCGGCGAGGGTCGTGCCGAGGACGAGAGCGGCCGTCGCGACGGAGACGGCGAGGCGAGAGCGGTCCATGAGAACTCCTTTGTTCTTTCTGACCTGTCCGTGGTGACGGAGTCAGGATGTGATGTGCACGTCTCACAGGAGACATTCCGGTGGTCGTGCAGCGAGCTTGTCAGGACGCTCGAGCCTTGTCAACGCCCACCTGGGCCACGAGGGCCTCACGCGAAGAGCTGCTCGTCGACGCGGTCGTCGAACACCCCGAGCAACGACCACCCGCCGGTGAGGGGGTCGAGGGCGAGGTCGAACGTGCCGTCGACCCGCGACGCCCCGTCGGTGAGCGGCAGGGCGTCGACCCGCCACACGGTCATCTCGAGCAGGTCCGCCCCCGCGCCCCGCGGGGCCCGGGACGTCGACCGCCACCAGTCGCGCCGGGTGATCCAGAGCTCGGGGGAGCTCACCACGCCGTAGACCACGCCCCGCCACGTGAACCGCAGCGGCGCCCCGCCCCCGGTCGTCTCGACCGGCACCCCTTCGTCGACCCGCACGTCGCGCCTCCTGACCCTCGTTCGAACACGTGTTCGAGTGTAGGTCGGACCACCGACACGGGCCAGGGGCGGACGTGGGACGGGGGCGTCAGCCCTCGGAGCGTCGAGCGAAGCCGCTCTGCAGCAGCTGCTCCCAGAGGCCCGCGCCGTCGGGCGCGCTCACCCAGGGCACCTCGAGGGCGTCGGCCGCCCCCGCGTGCTCGGACCGCGAGCGACCACCGGCCAGCACGGCCTCACTGGGCGACAGCTGCCGGATCGCGACCGCGGCGACGTGCTCGGGGCGCTCGCGGAGGAACGTGCCGTAGAGCTCCTCGTCGTGCTGTCCGTCGTCGCCGACGAGCAGCCAGCGCAGGTCGGGGAAGTCCTGGGCCAGCCGTCGCAGCGACTCCTGCTTGTGCTCGCGACCGCTGCGGAACCAGCGGTCGTGCGTGGGGCCCCAGTCGGTGAGCAGCAGCGGCCCCGCCGGGTAGAGGTTGCGCGACAGGAACCGCGTCAGCGTCGGCGCGACGTTCCAGGCCCCGGTCGAGAGGTAGACCACGGGGGCGCCCGGGTGCTGGGCGAGCAGCCGCTCGTAGAGCACCGACATGCCCGCCACGGGGCGCCGGGCGTGCTCGTTGAGGACGAACGTGTTCCACGCGGCGAGCATCGGGCGGGGGAGCGCCGTCACCATGACCGTGTCGTCGATGTCCGAGACGATGCCGAACCCGGCGTCCGGCGCGACGACCCTGATCGGCGCCGACACGGGCCGCGACCCGGGGGTGGTGAGGGTGACGGCGTGCCAGCCGGGGGAGAGGTCGCTCTCGACCCTGGCGTCGATGACCCCGCCCCGGTCGGCGCGCACGGTCCGCACCTGGTCGCCCACGCGCACCTCGACGTCGACGTCGTCGACGGGCACGCTCGTGAAGCTGCGCCAGCCGCGCACCGTCGACGAGCCGACGCCCTCGAGGACCCCGTTCTCGGTGAGCAGCACGCGGCCCAGCACCCGGACCCAGCCGGGGGAGCCGTACCCGGTGTACGGCACGATCGTGGGGACGAGGCCCCGCCGTCGCGCACGGCGCTCGCGGAAGCGGTGCACGGCGTCCTCGACGCGGGCGGCACGGTGCAGGATCGGCTCGACGGCGGCCTGGGCGGCGGACGCCCCGCGGGTCTCGGGCATCTGCCCATCCTCCCACGCGCCGCGCCTCCACCGCGGGCTCACGGCCGGGCCGCCAGCCGGCCCGCGACCTGGTGCGCCTCGCCGACGAGCCCGGCGAGCAGGTCGCCGTCGACCTCGGCGTCCGGGTCCAGCCACTCGTCCATGACGTCGGCGCCCACGAAGACGGGCAGGCGGCCGGAGGCGCCGGTCGCCCCGGCCGCCCCGCCCGCGCCCGCCCCGGGGCAGGTCAGCAGCGCGGTCGACAGCAGCCACCGCGTCGGTCCGCCGTCGGCGGGGGCGGGCGCCCGCCACCACTCGTAGACGGCGGCGACGAGCAGCACCTCGTCGTCGGGCAGGGCGAGGAGGGGGCCGGGGGCGTCGCCGGAGGGCCGCCAGCCGGTGACGGCGACGAGGCCCCGGCGCGCGTGCACGGCCTCGGCGGTGGCGCGCTCGTCCGCGACGGTCTCGACGTCGGCGAACGCCGCGGAGGCACCGCCCGAGGGGTCCGTCGCCCAGGAGGGCACGAGGCCGAGCCGCGCCGAGGCGAGGCGCCGCACGGGCGGCCCGCCGGCGTCGTCGCCCCGGGGCACGGCGTCGACGAGCAGGCACACATCGGAGCCCGGAGCGACGTCCCAGGAGGGCTCTGGGAGAGTGTCCCCCGACACGTCGACGTCGAACGGGGCCACGAGGTCCCCCGGGGCGCGGGTCATCGCGAAGCGTCCGGTCATGCGACCATCATCGGGCAGGGCACCGTCACACGGTGCACCGCCTGCGACGAGCAGGCCGCCTCCGCGAGGCCGCCCCGTCGACCACGACCCGACGACGGGTCCCGCGCGCGGGGTCCGTCCCGACGCGCACCAGCAGCACGCGCGCCGTCCCGGCGCGCCCGTGGAGAAGGAGTCCAGCGTGACCGTCACCGACCTCAGCGACGCCCTGCCCGGCGGGGCGTCGCTGCTCCGCAACGAGCCGGTCCAGGCGCGCAGCTCCGCCCGGCTCACCGCCCTGCTCGACGCGGCCGCCGAACTGGTCGACGAGGTCGGCGACGAGCGGCTCACGACCGCGATGGTCGCCGAGCGCGCCGGCGCCTCGATCGGCACGGTGTACCGGTACTTCCCCGACCGGCTCGCGGTCGTCGACTCCCTCGCGCTCCGCTGCCTGCGCCGCCTGGGCGAGCGGGTGGCCGCGGCGCTCGCCGGGGACGCCGACGCGTCGCCCGTCGACGTCCTCGTCGACGCCCTCGTCGAGCTGCACCGGACGGAGCCCGGCGCGCGCGTCCTCCGCGGCGACCGCCTCGAGGTCGGGGGCGAGGGCGACGGGCCGGTCGGGGCGACCCTCGCCGAGCAGCTCGCCGGGGCCGTGGCGGCGCGCACGGGCGCCGACGTCGACGGGCTGGCCACCGCCTCCGGCGTCGCGGTCGTGACGGCGCTCGCGGTCGTCGCGCACGCGGTGCGCGACGGCGCGGTCGACGAGGCCGTCGTGGACGACGGTCGTCGCCTCTTGCGGGCGCACCTGGGCGCTTGAGGGCATCCGCACGGCGCAGCGACGCGCCGGGAGGGTGACGCCGCGGGCGCGTCCGTGGTTGGGTGTGTTCCTGGCAAGTGTCGATCCGTGCTGCCCACGAGGAATGAGCCACCATGATCCAGTTCACCCACGTGAGCAAGCAGTACCCCGACGGCACCCGAGCGGTCGACGACTTCAGCCTCACCATCCCCTCCCGCAGGATCACGGTCTTCGTGGGGTCGAGCGGCTGCGGCAAGACGACGATCCTCCGCATGGTCAACCGCATGGTCGACCCGACCTCCGGGACGATCGAGATCGACGGGGAGTCGATCGCCGGCCTCGAGCCCGTGGCGCTGCGCCGCAGCATCGGCTACGTCATGCAGAACTCGGGCCTGTTGCCGCACCGCAAGGTCGTCGACAACATCGCCACGGTGCCGCTGCTGACGGGCACGTCGAAGCGCGAGGCCCGGGCCCGGGCCCTCGAGCTCATGGACACCGTCGGCCTCGACCGCGCCTTCGCCGACCGCTACCCCTCCCAGCTCTCGGGCGGGCAGCAGCAGCGGGTCGGCGTGGCGCGCGGACTAGCCGTCGACCCCAACGTGCTGCTCATGGACGAGCCGTTCGGCGCCGTCGACCCCCTCGTCCGCGCGGACCTGCAGCGTGAGCTGCGCCGCCTGCAGCGCGAGCTCGACAAGACGGTCGTCTTCGTCACGCACGACATCGACGAGGCGTTCCTGCTCGGCGACCAGGTGGTCATCCTCGAGAAGGGCGGTCGCATCGCCCAGCAGGGCTCGCCGGACGAGATCCTCGCGGCGCCCGCCTCCGACTTCGTCGCCGAGTTCGTCGGCGCGAACCGCGGCAAGCGTGCCCTGACCCTCCGGGACACCCCCGACGGACAGGTCGTCGTCGACGGCGACGGCCGCACCGCGGGCGTGATCACCGGGCCCGTGCCCGTCCTCTCCGAGGCCGATGCCCCCCGGGCACCGGGTGCTCCGGCGCAGGGTGGGCGGTCGTCGTGACCTGGGTCTGGTCGAACGCCGACTTCATCCTCGACAAGACGCTCGTGCACCTGCAGCTCACGCTGCCGGCGATCGTGCTGTCCCTGCTGATCGCCCTGCCGATCGGCTGGGCGGCGAACCGCGTGGTGCGGCTGCGCGGCGTGGTGCTCACCGTGGCGGGCCTCTTCTACTCGGTGCCGTCGTTCGCCCTGCTCGTGGTGCTGCCGACGGTGCTCGGCTACGGGGTGCGCAGCGACACGAACCTCGTCGTCGCCCTCACCCTCTACGGCCTCGCGCTCATGGTGCGCTCCGTCGCCGACGGCCTCGACTCGGTCGAGCCCGACGTGCGGCAGTCGGCGACGGCCGTCGGCTACTCGGGGTGGCAGCGCTTCTGGCGCGTCGAGATCCCGCTGGCCGGACCCGTCCTCCTCGCCGGCCTCCGCGTCGTCGCCGTGAGCACGATCAGCCTCGCGACCGTGGGCGGCATCGTCGGCATCAACGGCCTGGGCCTGCTCTTCACCGACGGCCTGCAGCGCGACATCCTCGAAGAGATCGGCGCCGGCATCGTCATGACCATCGTCCTCGCCCTGCTCGTCGACGGCGCGCTCGTGCTGCTCGGCCGGGCGCTCATGCCGTGGAGCCGGGGTCCCTCGCGGGCCGAGCGGCGTCAGGGCGCCCTCGTGGGGGCCGCCGCGTGAACTTCTTCGTCGAGGCGCTCGCCTTCATCACCGACCCCGCCCGCCTCACCGGCCCCGACGGCATCCCCGTCCGCCTCGGCGAGCACCTGCTGTACACGGTGGCCGCCGTGGCGCTGGCCAGCCTCGTCGCGATCCCGGCCGGCTACCTCATCGGCCACACCGGCAAGGGGCGCACGATCGCCGTCGCCCTCACCGGCGGGGTGCGCGCCCTGCCCACGGTGGGCGTCGTCTTCGGGCTCGCCCTGCTCATGGGCATCGGCAGCACGCCGCCGATGATCGCGTTCGTCGTGCTCGCGGTGCCGAGCGTCCTCGCCGGCGCGTACTCCGGCTTCGAGGCCGTCGACCGCGCGACGATCGACGCCGCGCGAGCGATGGGCATGACCGAGTCGCAGATCGTCCGCAAGGTCGAGGTGCCCCTGGGCCTGCCGCTGCTCATCGGCGGCATCCGGTCGGCGACCCTGCAGGTCGTCGCCACGGCGACCGTGGCGGCCGTCGTCGGCGCGGGGGGCCTCGGCACGTACATCTTCAGGGGCCTGCGCTCGAACGACTACGTCCAGATGCTCGCCGGCTCGGTCCTCGTCATCGCCCTCGCCATCGTGATCGAGGTCGTCTTCGCGACCGTGCAGCGCCTCGTCGTCCCGGCCGGCGTCGCCGCAGGACGCCCCACCGACTCCCGTGCGCCGGCCCTGCGGTCGCGCACGTCCGAGAGATCCCTCCAGGAAGGAACGCAGTCATGACCACAGCGAAGAAGAAGGGCCGGCTCACCGTTCTCGGCGCAGTCGCGATCGGGGCCTCCGTGGCCCTGGCAGGGTGCTCCTCGGGCGACCCGCTCGACTCGGGCTCGGGCGGCGGCGCCGAGGGCGACACCCTCGTCGTCGGCTCGCAGGCCTACTACTCGAACGAGATCATCGCCGAGCTCTACGCCCAGTCGCTCGAGGAGGCCGGCTACACGGTCCAGCGCGAGTACCAGATCGGCCAGCGCGAGGTGTACGTCCCCGAGCTCGAGGACGGCTCGATCGACGTGTTCCCCGAGTACACGGGCAACTTCGCCCAGTACCTCGACGACTCGATCACCGAGGGCTCGCCCGAGGAGGTCGAGGAGGCGCTGTCCGGCGCCCTGCCCGACGGCCTCGCGAGCCTGTCGATGGCCGAGGCCAGCGACATGGACAGCTACAACGTGACGCGCGAGTTCTCCGAGGAGAACGGCATCACGAGCCTCGCCGACCTCAAGGACTACGACGGCACGCTCACGATCGGCGCCCCGCCCGAGAACGAGACGCGCCCGTACGGTCCCCCCGGGCTGCAGAGCGTGTACGGCGTCGAGGTGCAGAGCACCGGCATCGACGACGGCGGCGGCCCGCTCACGGTGAAGGCGCTGCTCGACGGCAGCGTCCAGATCGCGGACGTCTACACGTCGAGCCCGCTCATCGCCGAGAACGACCTGGTCACCCTCGAGGACCCCGAGAACCTGATCCTGCCGCAGAACGTGGTGCCGATCGTCTCGGACCGCGTCGACGAGGGCGCGCAGGACGCGATCGACCGCGTCAACGAGGTGCTCACCACGGAGGACCTGCAGATGCTCAACGCGAAGAGCACCGAGGACAAGGAGACCTCGGCGGCGATCGCCACCGAGTACCTGTCCGACAAGGGCATCGTCTGACGACGTGACGTGACCCGCGACGGGGACCGGAGGCGCGCCTCCGGTCCCCGTCCGGCTCTCTGGGCACGTTCCCAGCGGCCGACCCCCCTATGCAACACATGTCGCCTAACTGGCGACGTACCCTCGGAACGTCCCGACGGCGCGACGGCTCACCCGCCCCTCTCGTTCCGAGGATCCGATGAACGACCTGCTCGACCCCCTCCTGCTGTCCCGCTGGCAGTTCGGCCTCACGACCGTCTACCACTTCCTCTTCGTGCCGCTCACGATCGGCATGGGCGCGACCGTCGCCGTCTTCCAGACGGCGTGGGTCCGCACCGGACGCGTCCACTACCTGCAGCTGACGCGCTTCTTCGGCAAGATCTTCCTCATCAACTTCGCCATGGGCGTCGTCACCGGCATCGTCCAGGAGTTCCAGTTCGGCATGAACTGGTCCGACTACTCGCGCTTCGTCGGCGACGTCTTCGGGGCGCCGCTCGCGCTCGAGGGCCTGCTCGCGTTCTTCCTCGAGGCGACGTTCCTCGGGGTGTGGATCTTCGGCTGGGGCAAGGTGCCCGAGAAGCTGCACCTGGCGAGCATCTGGGGCGCCGTCGTCGGCAGCGTCCTCTCGGCGTACTTCATCATCGCCGCCAACGCGTTCATGCAGAACCCGGTCGGGTTCCGCATCAACGACGAGAAGGGGCGTGCCGAGCTCACCTCGATCACCGAGGTGCTCACCAACAAGGTCGCCCTCGCGGCGTTCCCGCACACGATCTTCGCCTGCTTCATGGTGAGCGCCGCGGTCGTCGTCAGCGTCGCCGCCTGGCACCTGCACCGGGACCAGAACCTCGAGACGATGCGGCCGGCCCTCCGGTTCGGGCTCTGGACCATGGTCGGCGCGGGCGCGCTCACCCTGCTCACCGGCGACCAGCTGAGCCTCGCGATGGTCGAGACGCAGCCCATGAAGATGGCGGCGGCCGAGGCGATGTACCACACGTCGAGCGGCGCGGACGCGTCCTTCTCGGTCTTCACCCTCGGCACCCCCGACGGCGTGCACGAGCTGTTCAGCGTCCGGATCCCGTACCTGCTGAGCTTCCTCTCGACGCACACCCTCGACGGCACGGTCGAGGGCATCAACGACCTGCAGGTGCAGTACGAGACGCTGTACGGCCCCGGTGACTACGCGCCGATCATCTGGGTCACCTACTGGTCCTTCCGCTGGATGATGGGCCTCGGCACGGTCGCGATCGGCATCGCGGTGCTCGGGCTCTGGCTCACCCGCCGCGGTCGGCTGCCCCGCAGCCGCTGGATCTGGCGCGCCGCGACCTGGTCGTTCCCGCTGCCGCTGCTGGCGATGATCGTCGGCTGGGTCTTCACCGAGATGGGCCGCCAGCCCTGGCTCGTGTTCGGCCTGCTGCGCACCGAGGACGGCGTCTCGCCGAGCACCACCGGCCTCGAGGTCGTGATCTCGCTGGCCGCGTTCACCCTCGTCTACGGCGCCCTCGCCGTCGTCGAGTTCCGCCTCATCGTGCAGGCCGCCCAGAAGGGCCCGGCCGACGCCCCGGAGGCGCACCCCGAGACCGGCAGGATCGAGCACGAGGCGACGGTGTACTGAGCATGGACCTCCCCACCCTGTGGTTCGCGATCATCGCGTTCTTCTTCGTCGGCTACTTCGTCCTCGACGGCTTCGACTTCGGCGTCGGCATGTCGCTGCCGTTCCTCGGCCGCCGGGACGACACCGACCGCCGCGTCCTCATCAACACGATCGGCCCGGTCTGGGACCTCAACGAGACCTGGGTCATCGTGGCCGGGGCCGGGCTGTTCGCGGCGTTCCCCGAGTGGTACGCGACGATGTTCAGTGCGTTCTACCTGCCGCTGCTGCTGATCCTCCTGGCGCTGATCCTCCGCGGGGTCTCGTTCGAGTACCGGCACCAGCGCCCCGGTCACGCGTGGAAGCGCCGGTTCGACCTCATGATCGTCGTCGGCAGCGCCGTGCCCGCGTTCCTCTGGGGCGTCGCCTTCGCCAACGTCGTGCGCGGGATCCCGCTCGACGCCGCCCACGACCACGTGGGCGGGACCCTCGACCTGCTGAGCCCCTACGCGCTGCTCGGCGGGCTCACCACCCTGCTGCTCTTCTTCACCCACGGCGTCGTCTTCGTGTCGCTCAAGACCGAGGGCGAGATGCGGGACCGGGCACGGCGGCTCGCGACGCGGGCGGGCGCCGTGACGATCGTCGTCGCGGGATCGTTCCTGCTCGTCACCACCCTCGCCTTCGGCTCGCCGGCGTCGGCGCTGCTGTCGGCCCTCGCGGCGGCGACGCTCGTCGCCTCCTGGGTCGCGAACCTGCGGGGGCGCGAGGGGCGGGCCTTCGCGCTCATGGCGGTCACCATCGGCCTGGCCGTGACGAGCCTGTTCGCGTCGCTGTTCCCCGACGTGATGCCGGCGAGCAACGACCCGGCGAACACCCTGACGATCGCGGACGCGGCGAGCAGCACCTACACACTGACCATCATGAGCTGGGTCGCGCTCGTGTTCGTCCCGCTCGTGCTGCTCTACCAGGGGTTCACCTACTGGATCTTCCGCAAGCGCGTGACGCGCGAGTCGATCCCCGCGGGGCACTGACCGGTGGCCCCCGTCGACCCGCGCCTGCTCCGCCACGCCTCGGCGGCGCGCACGTTCCTCGTCGCCGGAGCCCTGGTGGGCCTCGTGCAGACGGCGTGCACCGTCGGCGCGGCCTGGTTCGTCACGACCGCGGTCGTCGCGGTCGTCGACGGACGGGCGGCCACGGACCTCGCGCCGGCGCTCACGGCCCTCGGGGCCACGGTCGCCCTGCGCGCGGTGGTCCTCTGGGCCCTCGAGGCGCTGGCCGCGCGGGCGGCGGCCGTGGTGAAGAGCCAGCTCCGTCGGCAGGTCGTCGACGCGGTCGTCCGGCGCGGCTCCGGCTGGCTCGCCGGGCAGGGGTCGGCGAGGCTGTCGACCCTCGTCGGCCCGGGCCTCGACGCCCTCGACGAGTGGTTCTCGGGCTACCTGCCGCAGCTGGTGCTCACCGCGCTCGCCACGCCCGTGATCGTCGCCGTGGTGTTCCTCGCCGACCCGCTCTCGGCCCTCGTCCTCGTCGTCACGCTGCCGTTGGTCCCCGTCTTCATGGTGCTCATCGGCTGGACCACGCAGTCCGCGCAGCGCCGCCAGTGGGACCGCCTGCAGGGGCTCGCCACCGCGTTCCTCGACGCGGTCTCGGGGCTCGCGACGCTCAAGGCCTTCGGACGCGAACGCCGACAGGTGGAGCGCATCGGCCGCCTCACGGACGAGTACCGCGTCGAGACGGTGAAGGTGCTGCGCGTGTCGTTCCTCAGCGGCTTCGCGCTGGAGCTCGCGGCGTCGCTCTCGGTGGCGCTCGTCGCGGTGTCGATCGGCGTCCGCCTCGTCGACGGCTCGCTGGGCCTCACCCTCGGGCTCTTCGTGCTGCTGCTCGCCCCCGAGGCGTTCCTGCCGCTGCGCCAGGTGGGGGCCCGCTACCACGCGGCCGCCGACGGCGCGGCGGCGGCGGAGGAGGTCTTCGCCGTGCTCGAGGAGCCGGTCACGGCGGCCGGCGCCCACGTCGGGAGCGGGACCGCGAGCGGCGTGACCGGGGCGACCGACGCCTCCGGCCCGTCGCCCGACCGGGCTGGGAGGGCCGCCGCGCCCGACGCGCTCGTCGTGCGCGGCCTGTCCGTGCGTCACGGCGACGTCACGGCCCTCGACCCCGTCGACCTGGTGGCCCCGGTCGGTGAGGTGACGGCGGTCGTCGGTCCGAGCGGCGCGGGGAAGTCGTCCCTCGTCGCCGCGCTGCTCGGCCTCGTGCCGCACGAGGGCACCGTCGCCTGGCGTTCGACGGGGCGTGCGCCCGTCCGCGGCGAGGTCGCCTGGTCGGGGCAGGCCCCGGGGCTCACCACGGGCACGGTCGCCGAGGCGGTGGCGCTCGGCGACGACGTCGACCCCGCTCTCGTCACGGCCTGCCTGGACACCGCCGGCGCGCGCGGCGTGGACCCCGCGGCGGAGCTCGGGGCCGGAGGCTCGGGGCTGTCCGGCGGTCAGGCCCAGCGGGTGGCGCTCGCCCGGGCCCTCTACCGGCTGGAGCGCCGCGGGTGCCGCCTGCTGCTCGTCGACGAGCCCACGAGCGCCCTCGACCCGGTGACGGAGGCGCGGCTCGTCGCGGGGCTCCGCGCGGTGGCCGGACGGGGCGTCGCCGTGGTCGTCGTCACGCACCGGCCGGCGGTCCGCGTCGCCGCGGACTCCGTCGTCGAGGTGCGGCGCGCGGCCGCCGAGGCGGTGGCCCGGTGAGCGCGGGACGCCCGCGTCCCGGTGCGCGCGACGGACGAGCCGTGGGAGCGGGGCGCGTGGCGGGCCGCAGCCTGGTGCGCACGGCCCAGCCGCGCCTCCGGCGGTCGTGGCCGGGGCTCGCGGCGGGCACGCTCGGTGCGCTGAGCGCGGTGGCCCTGCTCGCGTCGAGCGCGTTCCTCGTCACGCGGGCGGCCGAGCAGCCGCCGATCCTCTTCCTCTCGCTGGCGATCGTCGGGGTGCGCGCGTTCGCGCTCTTCCGGGCGGTGTTCCGCTACGTGGAGCGCCTGGCGAGCCACGACGCGGCGTTCCGGCAGCTCGCCGTCGTCCGCACCGAGCTGTACCGGCGCCTGGCCCGCGTCGCCCCCGCCGGCCTGGGACGGACCGACCGCGGCGACCTGCTGGGCCGGGTGGTGGCCGACGTGGACGCCCTGCAGGACCTCCCCTTGCGCGTCGTGCAGCCCCTCGTCGTCTCCGGGACGACGGCCGTCGTCTCGGTGGCCGTCGTCGCCCTGGTCTCGCCGTCCGCCGCACTCGTCCTCGCCGTCTGCCTCGTCGTCGCGGCGGTCGTCGGGTCGGTCCTCGCCGACCGTCTCGCCAGCGCGTCCGAGCACAGGTCGGCCGCCGCCCGGGGCCGGCTGGCGGCGGCCGTGCTCGACCTCGTGCAGGGGTTCGACGTCCTCGTCGCGTTCGAGGCCGTCGACCGGCAGCTCGACCTCGTCGAGCGCGTCGACCGCGAGGTGCGCCGCGAGTCGCTGCGCCGGGCCACGACGAGCGGGCTCGTCACCGGTCTGCTCTCGCTGCTGTCGGGCCTCGCCGTGCTCGGGTCGGTGGCCGCCGCGGCCCCGGCCGTCGCCGCGGGCGACCTCTCCGGGCCGGCGTTCGCGCTCGTCGCCCTCGTGCCCCTCGCCGTCTTCGAGGTGGTCGGGGCCGTGCCGGTCGCGGTCCTCGCCCGGCGCCGCGTCCTCGCCGCGGGCGCGCGCGTCGACGCGGCCGTCCCCGCCGAGGTGCCCGAGGGCGTCGTCGACCAGGCCCTCGACGACGTCGACGCCGACGAGGCGGCCGGAGGCACGGGCCGCGTCCGCCTCGTCGCCGGGCTCGACCGCGACACGGGAGCCGGAGGCGGCCGCCCCGCGGGCCCCGTCGCCGCGGGCACGCCCGCGGGCTCCGACGTCCCGGAGCCGGGAGCCGATCCGGGGAGCACGCGAGCCGGTGCGCGCGGCCCCGCCCGCGCCTCCGGCCCCGCCCTCGTCGTGCCGCCCGTCGGGAGCCCCGTGCTCGAGCTCGAGGGCCTGTCGGCCCGGTGGCCGGGCGCGGGCGGCGACGCGCTGCGCGACGTCGACCTCGTCGTGCGCACGGGCGACCGGATCGTCGTCGAGGGGCCGAGCGGTGCCGGCAAGTCGACCCTCGCGGCGGTGCTCGCGCGGTTCCTCGAGCGGCGCGGCCGCTACGCGGTCGCCGGCGTCGAGGTGGGCGACGTGCCCGCCGCGCGGGTGCGCGAGGTCGTTGGCCTGCTGGAGCAGGACCCGTGGACCTTCGACGCCGACGTCCGACAGAACCTGCTCTTCGCCCGCGACACCGCGACCGACTCCGAGCTCGAGGAGGTGCTCGGGCGGGTGGGGCTCGGCCCCTGGCTCGCCGAGCGCGGCGGGCTGCGCACCCGGCTGGGGGAGCGCGGCGCCCTCGTCTCGGGCGGCCAGGCGCACCGGTTGTCGCTGGCCCGGGCGCTGCTGCGCGGCTTCCCCGTGCTCGTGCTCGACGAGCCCACGGCGGGGGTGGACCCCGAGCTCGCCGACCGCCTCGTCGACGACGTGCTGCGGACCGCGCGCGACGCGGGGACGACCGTGCTCCTCGCCACGCACGTGCCCGTCGCGGACGAGCTCGTCACCCGGCGCCTGCGCGTCGAGGACGGCACGGTGCGCGAGCTGCCCCGGACGTCCGCGTAGGCGGGCCGACGGAGCGGGGCGCGGGTCAGAGCGGGCGGCGCAGCGCGTCGAGCCGGGTGCGCCAGGCGCGCAGCCGACCCGGTTCCTCGGCGAGCGACGGGCCGTCGACCCACCGGGTGACGATGCGCGCCCCGTGCAGGGCGCTGAGCAGCCAGGCCTCCCGGCCCTCGAGGTCGGCCGGCGTCCGCCGTTCCCGGCGGACGTCGACGCCCAGGGCGGTCGCCAGGGCCACGAGCGTGCCCAGGGTGACGCCGGGCAGGTGCGGCACGTCGTCCGGCGGGACGCAGAGCGCGTCGCCCTCCCACCAGACGAGGGAGCTCCAGGCGCCCTCCGCCACCGCACCGTCCTCGGCGAGCAGCACGGCCTCGTCGGCCCCGAGGGCGCGCACGTCGTCACGGACCGCGCCGAGCGCGGCGAGGTCGGGCCCCTTGAGCCGGGGCGTCGTACGCGGGTCGCGCGGGGCGGTGGCGACCACCGCCTCCTGCCGTCGGGGCGGTGCGGGGCGCACCAGCAGCCGGAGGCGCGGGGCCGTGTCCGCCCTGTCCCTGACGGCCCCGTCTGTCACGACCTCGACGCGCGGGAACCAGGCGCCCGTGCGGGGGAGCCGGGCGACGGCCGCCGCCCAGAACGCGTCCACCTCGACGGCGAGGTCGGGGACGCGCTCGGAGACGCCGGCGACGAAGCGGGTGCGGTGGGCCTCGAGGGCCCGGACCCTGCCGTCCGCGACGAGCCAGGAGTCGGCGACGAGGACGCCGCCGTCGGTCGTCGGGTCGTCGTCCGGGGTGCCTGCCGGGTCGGCGCCGAGCGCGCCGTCGTGCCAGGTGAGGAACTCGGTCGACGTCACGGTCCCAGGGTAGGACGGGCAGGCGGCACGCAGGGACCGCGCGTACGCTCGCCGGTCGGTGCCGGGAGCGGCGCCGCTCCTGCGACCGAGTGGAGGTGACCCGTGGACGACCATCACAGTCCCGTCCCGTGCGGTCCCGCGGTCGTCGGCACGACCTCCCGCCGCGCCTCGCGCTGAGTCGATCCCCGCCCCGGTCCGGATCGCCGCGCGCCGCGCGACGTCGTGCCCCGGTGAGCCGGACCGTCCGGGCAGCACCCCCACCCCGGCGGCCCCGCCGCTCCTCCTGCGTCCGGGCGCACCGCGCCCGCACGCCCTGCCCGACCAGGGAGCACCATGTCCTCGACCCCCACGCCCGGCACCGACGGCCCGACCGGCACCGACGGCCCGACCGGCACCGACGCCACGACCGCCACCGACGCCCTGGCCGCCGTCGCGTCCGACGCGCCCCGGCTCGACCGTTCCCTCGCGGCGCGCGACCTGGGCGCCGTGACGGCTGCCGTCGCCGCCCTCGACACGGCCGCGCTCGTCGACGCGCTCGAGCGCCTCGCGCCGCGCCGGCGGGCCGTCGCCTTCCGCACGCTGCCCAAGGGCAGGGCGCTCGAGGTCTTCGAGCGCCTCGACGCGAGCCTGCAGGGGGAGCTCGTGCGCGCGCTGCGCGACGACGAGGTCGCCGGGGCGTTCGCCGCCCTCGACCCGGAGGACCGGGTGAGCCTGCTCGACGAGCTGCCCGCCACGGTCGCCACGCGCCTGCTCGACGGGCTGCCCGACGCGGACCGGGACCTCACGTCGGCGGTGCTCGGCTACCCCGCGGGGGCCGTCGGACGCAGCATGAGCCCCGGCTACGTGACGACGCACCCCCACCTCACGGTCGCGGAGACCCTCGACCGGGTGCGCGACCGGGTCGCCGACGCCGAGACGGTCTACACGCTCCCCGTCGTCGACGACGAGCGGCGCCTCGTCGGCGTCGTCAGCCTGCGCGACCTGATCGCCGCCGGGCCGGGGGCCCTCGTCGAGGGACTGCGCGTGGAGGCTCGCCCGGCCCGCGCCAGCGAGGACGCCGAGGTGGTCGCCCGGCGGTGCGCCGACCTGAGGCTGCTCGCCCTGCCCGTCGTCGACGACGAGGACCGGCTCGTCGGGATCCTCACCGTCGACGACGCGCTCGCGCTCCTCGAGGAGGCCGAGAGCGAGGACCAGGCCCGGTCCGGCGGCGCCGAGCCGTTGCGGCGTCCCTACCTCTCCACGCCCGTGCGCAGCCTCGTGCGCTCACGAGTCGTGTGGCTGCTCGTGCTCGCGGTGGGGGCGACCCTCACGGTCCAGGTGCTCGACGTCTTCCAGGCGACCCTCGAGCAGATGGTCGTGCTCTCGCTCTTCGTGCCGCTGCTCATCGGCACCGGGGGCAACACGGGCAACCAGGCCGCGACGACCGTCACGCGGGCGCTCGCGCTCGGCGACGTGCGGCCTCGGGACGTCGTCGCGGTGGTGGCTCGCGAGGCACGGGTCGGGGCGGGTCTCGGCCTGCTGCTCGGGCTCCTCGGCTTCGTGGTCGCGTCGGTCGTGTACGGGCCGGACGTCGGGCTGGTCATCGGCCTCACCCTGCTCGGCGTGTGCTCGGTGGCCGCGACGGTCGGCGGGGCGATGCCCCTCGTCGGCAAGGCGGTGGGCGTCGACCCGGCCGTCTTCTCGAACCCCTTCATCTCGACCTTCGTGGACGCCACCGGCCTCGTCGTGTACTTCCTCGTCGCGAAGGCCGTGCTGGGGATCTGAGCCGGGTGCCGTCGTGCCAGACTCCTCGCGTGGGTGCTGAGCTGCTGCGGTCGTCGCTGCCGTGGCGCGACCCCGAGCAGGTGGTCCTGTCGCCGCTGGTGCGCGGCGACGTGGTCTGGCACGACGCGGGGGCCGACGCCGTCTCGGGCACCTCGACGGTCGGTTGGGGCCCGGCGACGACCGCGTCGGTCACCGACGGGTCCCTGGCCGCGGCGTGGCAGCGGCTCCACGACGAGGTGCCCCCGCCCGCCGGGGACGACGCGCGCCACGACGACCCCACCGGATGGGCGGGCTGGGTCGGCCACGGCGCCGGCCGCTGGCTGCTCGGGCTGCCCGACCGGCCGCACGACGGACCGCCCGACCTCGCCCTGCTGCGCCTCGACCACGTCTTCGTCTTCGACCACGCGGAGCGCACCGTCGAGGCGGTGAGCGTCGGCGACCCCGCCTGGCACGACGGGCTGCGTGCCGCGTGGCCCGCGGTGCCCGCCGACGCCGTCGCCCCCGCACCGCCCCGGCCGCGACCCGACGCCGCCCGGTGGGACGTCGACGGCGAGACGTACGAGGACCTCGTCCGCCGCTGCCAGGACGCCATCCGCGACGGCGACGCCTACCAGCTCTGCCTCACGACCACCGTCACCGTGCCGGGGGCGACGGACCCGGTCGAGGCGTACCGGCGCCTCCGGCGCTCCTCGCCCGCGCCGCACGCCTGGTTCGTGCGCGTCGGTGGGCACGCGCTGCTCTGCGCCTCGCCCGAGAGCGCCCTCGAGGTCGGCGCCGACGGCGTCGTCACCTCGTCGCCCATCAAGGGCACCCGGCCCCGCTCCGCCGACCCCGACGACGACGCCGCCGCGGCCGCCGAGCTCGTCGCGAGCGAGAAGGAACGCGCCGAGAACCTCATGATCGTCGACCTCGTCCGCAACGACCTCAGCCGCGTCTGCCGGCTGGGCACCGTCGCCGTCACCGAGCTCCTCGCGCTGCACCGCTACGCGCACGTGCACCAGCTCGTGAGCACCGTCCGCGGGCAGCTCCGCCCGGGCGCCACCGCCGTCGACGCGCTCGCGGCGTGCTTCCCCGCCGGGTCGATGACCGGGGCGCCGAAGCTGCGTGCCGCGCAGCTGCTCGACGGGTGGGAGGCCCGGCCCCGCGGCGTCTACGCCGGAGTCGTCGGTCGCCTCGGGCTTGACGGGTCCGCGAGCCTCGCGATGGTGATCCGCTCGCTCGTCGTCTCGCCCGACCGGACCACGCTCGGCGTCGGTGGCGGCGTCACCTCGCACAGCGTCCCCGCCGACGAGTGGCAGGAGGCGCGCCACAAGGCCGCCGCGCCCCTCGCCGTGCTCGGCTGCCGCTGACCGGCGGTCGCGACCGGCGGGGCGGGGGCGACCCGCGACTCCGGCCGTCCACCGCGGCGCCCCGAGAGTCGCTACCCTCGTCGAGGGCCGTCGCGCGGCCGCACGTCGCCGTGCCCGCGGCGCCCGCCGTCCACCCCCGAGTGATCGAGAGACCCGTGGCCCACGAGCACGACACCACCGACGACCGCTACGACGTCGCCCGCCTGCAGCAGAAGTGGCAGCAGATCTGGGACGAGGCGAAGCCGTTCGCCGTCGACCCCGCCGACCCGCGCCCGCGCAAGTACATCCTCGACATGTTCCCGTACCCGTCGGGCGACCTGCACATGGGGCACGCGGAGCAGTACGCGCTCGGCGACATGGTCACCCGGTACTGGCGGCAGCAGGGCTTCAACGTGCTCCACCCCATCGGCTGGGACAGCTTCGGCCTGCCCGCCGAGAACGCCGCCATCAAGCGCGGCGTCGACCCGCGCGAGTGGACCTACGCGAACATCGAGCAGCAGAAGAGCAGCATGAAGCTCTACGCGCCGAGCTTCGACTGGGACCGCGTGCTGCACACCAGCGACCCCGAGTACTACAAGTGGAACCAGTGGCTGTTCCTCAAGATGTACGAGAAGGGGCTCGCGTACCGGAAGGACAGCTGGGTCAACTGGGACCCGGTCGACCAGACCGTCCTCGCCAACGAGCAGGTGCTGCCCGACGGCACCTCGGACCGGTCGGGCGCCGTCGTCGTCAAGAAGAAGCTGACGCAGTGGTACTTCAAGATCACCGACTACGCCGACCGTCTGCTCGACGACCTCAACCAGCTCGAGGGGCACTGGCCGGCCAAGGTCCTCGCCATGCAGCGCAACTGGATCGGCCGCTCCGTCGGCGCCGAGGTGCGCTTCGCGATCGAGGGCCGTGACGAGAAGGTCACCGTCTTCACGACGCGGCCCGACACCCTCTACGGCGCGACGTTCCTCGTGGTCGCGCCCGACGGCGACCTCGCGGCCGAGCTCGTCGCCGAGGCCACCGACGACGTGCGCGCCGCGTTCGACGAGTACCTCGTGCAGGTGCAGAAGTCGACCGAGATCGAGCGCCAGTCGACCGACCGCCCGAAGACCGGCGTGCCGCTCGGGCGCGTCGCCGTCAACCCGGTGACCGGTGCCCCCATGCCGGTCTGGGCCGCCGACTACGTGCTCGCGGACTACGGCCACGGCGCCGTCATGGCCGTGCCCGCGCACGACCAGCGCGACCTCGACTTCGCCCTCGCGTACGACCTGCCCGTGCGGGTCGTGGTCGACACGAACGCGCCCGTCACCGGCGTCATCCCCAAGCTGGAGCTCGACGAGGACGGCCAGGCGATCCTGCCCGAGGACGTCCCGCTGCTCGACCCCGCGACGACGGGGGTCGCCCTCACGGGCGAGGGGCGGCTGATGGACTCCGGCCCGCTCACCGGACTCAGCAAGTCGAACGCCATCAAGCGCGTGATCGAGATGCTCGAGGCGTCCGGCGACGGCCGCGCGGCGAAGACCTACCGGCTGCGCGACTGGCTCATCTCGCGCCAGCGCTTCTGGGGCACGCCGATCCCGATCGTCCACGGCGCGGACGGCGTCGAGGTCCCGGTGCCCGAGTCCGAGCTGCCCGTGCGCCTGCCATCGACGGAGGGCCTCGACCTCAAGCCGAAGGGTTCCTCGCCGCTCGGCGCGGCCACGGACTGGGTGACGGTGCCCGACCCGCGCGACGGGTCGCCCGCGCGTCGCGACGCCGACACGATGGACACCTTCGTCGACAGCTCGTGGTACTTCCTGCGGTTCCTCGACCCGCAGAACTCGGAGCAGGCGTTCGACCCGGCCCTGGCGTCGAAGTGGGCGCCGGTCGACCAGTACGTCGGCGGCGTCGAGCACGCGATCCTGCACCTGCTCTACGCGCGCTTCATCACGAAGGTGCTCTTCGACCTCGGCGTCGTCGACTTCACCGAGCCGTTCAGCGCCCTGCTCAACCAGGGCATGGTGCTGCAGGACGGTGCCAAGATGAGCAAGAGCAAGGGCAACGTCGTCAGCCTGTCCGAGCAGATCGAGGCGCACGGCGTCGACGCGATCCGCCTCACGATGGCGTTCGCGGGTCCCCCCGAGGACGACATCGACTGGGCGGACGTGTCGCCGGCCGGGTCGGCGAAGTTCCTCGCGCGGGCGTTCCGCCTCGCCACCGACGTCACGAGCGCACCGTCGGTCGTGTGGGCCGACGGCGACCAGGCGCTGCGCCGGGTCACGCACCGCTTCCTGGCCGACGCGCCCGGCCTCAGCGAGGCCTTCAAGTACAACGTCGTCGTGGCGCGCCTCATGGAGCTCACGAACGCCGTCCGCAAGGCCATCGACACGGGAGCCGGCCCCGCCGACCCCGCCGTCCGCGAGGCCACCGAGACGGTCGCGCTCGGCCTGTCGCTCTTCGCGCCCTACACGGCGAGCGAGATGTGGGAGGTGCTCGGTTACGACGGCGTCGGCGTCGCGACGTTCGGCTGGCGCAAGCCCGACCCGAACCTGCTTGTCGCCGAGAGCGTCACGGCCGTCGTGCAGGTCAACGGCAAGGTCCGCGACCGGCTCGAGGTGTCGCCCAAGATCGAGGGCGACGAGCTCGAGGCGCTGGCGCGGGCCTCCGCGGCCGTGCAGCGGGCGATCGGCGACGGCGAGATCGTCAAGGTCATCGTCAAGGCGCCGCGCATGGTGAACATCGCGGTGAAGAAGACCGACTGACGAGGTCCGCGGAGGAGGGGCCGACCTCTCCTCCCCGTCGACGACGGCCGCCCCGGGATGCACCGGGGCGGCCGTCGTCGTCCCGGCGGGGCCGCCGCCGCCCTAGCGTCGGCGGGCATGACCGTGCAGTTCTTCCGTGCCGAGGACCCCGACCGACCCCGCGGACCCCGCTGGCGCACCGCCGCCGGGGCGGTCGTCGTGCTGCTGGTCGTGCTCGCCGGGTCGGCGGTGGCCGCCACGGCGCTGTCGGCGGGACACGGGTCCGGCGAGGTCGTCGAGGTGGCGGACGGTGACGGCGCCGGCAGTGGGGCAGGCGACGGGCGCGGCGACGGGGACGCCCCGTCGGGTCGGTCGCCGGAGCTGCGGGGCACGCCCGGCACCGGCGGCACCGTCTTCGTGCACGTGCTCGGGCAGGTCGTCGTGCCCGGCCTCTACGAGGTCGCGGCCGACGCGCGCCTCGTCGACGTCGTCGCGGCGGCGGGCGGCTTCACGCCCGAGGCCGACCAGGGCGGGGTCAACCTCGCCCGGACGCTCACCGACGGCGAGCAGGTGCGCGTGCCCGCCGTGGGCGAGGTGGTGCCGGTGCCGCCGGGAGCGCCGGGCGGCGCCGGGGCGTCCGCCGGCGCGGACGGGGCCGGAGGTGCGGGGGCGTCGGGTGGGCTCGTCCCGCTGGGCACGGCCACGGCGGAGCAGCTCGAGACCCTGCCCGGCGTGGGGCCGGCCACGAGCGCCGCGATCCTCACCTGGCGGGACGAGAACGGCGGCTTCCGCAGCGTCGACGACCTGCTCGAGGTCCCCGGCATCGGCGAGAAGACCCTCGAGAAGCTGCGCCCCCTCGTGACGCCGTGAGCGGAGGCCGCCGTCCCGCATCGCCCGCCCGCGCGTCTGCTCGTGAACGCCCCATCTGGGGCAGATCGATCGCCGGCGACCACCATCTCTGGCATCTCGACCGACGTCGGCGGATCAGGCGCGGTCGTGCAGCGTGACGTGGTACCCGTCGGGGTCGGCGAAGGTGAAGGTGCGTCCGAAGGGCCCGTCGAAGGGCGGCGTGACGATCGGCTGTCCGACCTCGACGAGGCCGTCGTGGATCGCCTGCACGTCGTCGGCGTGGAACCACAGGGCGATGCCGAGCCCGGGCTGTGGCGTGCCGTCGAGGTCGGTGCCGGGGACGAGCTCGCGGAGGGCGACCGCGGGCGTGGTGGTGAACACGACTGCGTGCGGCGGCCCGGCGGGGGAGCGGACGAGTCCGAGGTGACGCTCGTAGAACGCCTGCGAGGCGGCGAGGTCGCGGGTCTGCAGCGAGAGGAAGTCGAGGCCGGTGACGGGCATGGTGTTCTCCTTGATCGTGTGTCAGTTGTCTGACACTCGACAAGCTATGTCAGACTACTGACATGAGTCAAGAGCAGCGCAGCGACGACGCCATCGAGCTGGACACGTCCCTCGGCTACCTGCTCAAGGAGGCTGCCACCGCCCTGCGCGGAGCCATGGAGGACGTCCTGCGGCCCCTCGGCATGACGATCACGCACTACTCGTGCCTCGAGCTGCTCGCGCAGCGGCCCGGCCTGTCGAACAGCGAGCTCGCGCGCGGCACGTTCGTCACGCGGCAGTCCATGAACGTCCTGCTGCAGGCGCTCGAGCGTGCCGGCGAGGTCGAGCGGGCCAGCGAGGCCACCGTGGGGCGTGCCCTGCCGACGACCCTCACGCCTCGGGGTCGTGAGCGGTTGGGTCGCGCCTCCACGGCGGTCCGAGGCGTCGAGCGACGCATGCTGCACGACCTCACCGCGCCCGAGCAGGCCGAGGCGCTCCGCCTGCTGCGCTCGATGGTCACCTCGCTGCGGGGACCCTCGGGCGACTGACGCGCGTCGGCGCCGTCCGCGGTCGCGCGGGGTCGCCAGCCTGTCGGGCGCCGGTCCGCGGTGCCGCCGGGCCGCAGGAGTGTCGTCGCGGCACCGTCGTCGGGCACCTGACCGCGCCCGGGCGACACCCCTGCCGCGGTGCGTGCGGGCGAGCGCACCTCCGGTCGAGCGCGGGGCCCTCCTCCCCAGCAGACGGTGCCCGCGATCGGTGCACGGTCGACCGCAGCACCACGAGAGGCCCGCCGCCTGGTCCCTAGCGTCGACGCCGTGACCGACCCCGCTGCCACCGCTCCCGCACCCGTGCGGCTCCCCGCCGAGCGGCCGCGACCGAGCACGTGGGGCGCGCTGCCGCCGCGTCGGCTCGACGTGCGGGCGGCGGCACCGGTGGGGGCGGCGTGGCTCGTCCTCGTGGTCGTGCTGCCCGTGCCGTCGACGCTCCTGCCCGTCGCGGTCACCGCCGCGGGGGTGGCCGTGGCGGCGGTGGGGGCCTCGGCCCTCGCCGCGCGTCGGCGTCCCGGGTCCGCGGTCGCTGCTGCCCTCGCACTCCTCGCCCTCGCCGCCGGTGCCGCCGCGGCCGTCACGGGCGTCGCGGCCGCCCGCCAGGACGTCCACCGGCCGGAGGTGCTGGCCGCCCTCGCCGGTCACGTGGCGGTCCTCGAGGGGGTCGCCCCGCGCGCCTCCGGCGAGGGGGCGTCGAGCATGCGGCTCGACGTCGACCGGGTGGTGGCCGGCGACCTCCGGTGGCGGGGGCCGGAGGTGCACGTCCTGGTCCTGGCGCCGCGCCTGGCGGGGCGGGTGGCACCGGGGGAGCGGGTGCGCCTCTCGGCCGTGCTGCTGGACGACGACGACGGCGGGCCGGTGGCGTTCCTCGCGGCCGCACGGTCGGGGACGACGACGGTGGCGGCGCCGTCGGGGCCGTGGTCCTGGGCGGAGGGGCCGCGGGCGGCCTTCCGTGACCTCACTTCGGGACTGCCCGGGGACGGAGGGGCGCTGCTGCCCGGTCTCGTCCTCGGGGACACGACGGCGGTCGACGACGACCTGGACGCCGCGATGACGGCGTCGTCGCTGACGCACCTGACAGCGGTGTCGGGGTCGAACTGCGCGGTGCTCGTGGCCGCGGTGGGCGTGGTGGGCGGGCTGCTGCGGTGGCGGCGGGGCGTCCGGGTGGCGGTCTCGGTCGCGACGCTGGGCGCGTTCCTGCTCGTCGTGACGCCCGAGGCGAGCATCGTGCGGGCGACCGTGATGGCGGTCGTGGTGCTCGTGCACGTGGCGGCCGCGCGTCCCGTGTCGGGGCTGCCGGTCGTCGCGGTGGCGGTCGCGGGGCTGCTCGTCGCCGACCCGTGGTGGGCGCGCGACGTCGGCTTCGCGCTCTCGGTCCTCGCCACCGCGGGCCTCGTCGCGCTGGGCGGTCCGCTCACGGAGCTGCTGGCCCGCGCCCTGCCCGAGCCCCTGGCGGTGCTGTTCGCGGTGCCCGTGGCGGCGCAGGTCGCCTGCCAGCCCGTGCTCGTGCTGCTCGACCCCGTGGTGCCCGTGCACGGCGTCCTCGCGAACGCCCTGGCGGCTCCCGCGGCGCCGCTCGCGACGGGCCTCGGCCTCGTCGCCCTCGTGGCCGCCCCGGTGCTGCCCGGTCCGGCCGAGCACGTGGCGGCGGCCGCGTGGTTCCCGGCGACGTGGATCGGCGCGGTGGCCCGCACGGTGGCGTCGTGGCCGGTCGGCGGGGTCGGCGTGGCCGCCGGGGCCGCCGGGGTCGCGCTCGTCACGGCGGCGTGCCTCGCCGTCGCCGCCCTCGTGCTCACCCGGGGGCGGGCCCGCGCGGGCGTCGCGGCGGCCGTCGTGCTGGCGCTCGTGGTCGTCGGCGGCGTGGTGGCGGGTCGCCACGCGGGCTCGCGCCTCGCGGTGCCCGACGACTGGGTCGTCGCGCAGTGCGACGTGGGGCAGGGCGACGCGGTGCTCGTCCGCTCGGCCGGGCAGGTCGCCCTCGTCGACGTCGGCGACGACGAGGCGGCCCTCGACGGGTGCCTCTCCACCTTCGGCGTCGACCGGGTCGACCTGCTCGTCCTCACCCACTGGGACCGTGACCACGTCGGTGCCCTCGCGGCCGTCGTCGACCGCGTCGACCGCGCCCTCGTGGGGCCGACGGACGGTGCCGCCGACGAGGGTCGCCTCCGCGGGCTCGAGGACGCCGGTGCGACGGTCGTGGACGCGCTCCCCGGTGACGCCGGGCGGCTCGGCGACCTCGACTGGCGCGTCCTGTGGCCTCCCGACGGCGTCCGCCCGGGCAACGACGCCAGCATCGTCCTGCGCGTCGACCCGGCTCAGGGCTGCCGGAGCGGCTGCACCAGCCTCCTCGACCTCGGCGACGTCGGTGCGACGGCCCAGCGC
>Ga0265797_10001841_pt1 | contig 36750 bp, 35 predicted proteins | sample P2T30metagenome_FD_192433 | JGI IMG/M metagenome (GOLD analysis project Ga0265797, IMG submission 192433) | Plant litter microbial communities from East Loma Ridge, Irvine, California - P2 T30 | ecosystem: Environmental > Terrestrial > Plant litter > Unclassified | place: USA: California...
ACTGCCCTTGTCACCAGCGCTGACCTTGAGGATACCGTTGGCATCAAGCTCGAATGTGACCTCGATCTGGGGCTGGCCGCGAGGCGCAGGAGGAATTCCGGAAAGCTCGAACTTGCCGAGGTTGTTGTTGTCTTTAGTCATCGTTCGTTCTCCTTCAAAGACCTGGATAAGAACCACGGGCTGGTTGTCGGCGGCGGTGGAGAAGATCTGGCTCTTCTTGGTGGGGATAGTAGTACCACGCTTGATAAGGTGGGTCATGACACCGCCAGTGGTCTCGATACCAAGAGTAAGGGGGTTGACATCCATAAGAACAATCTCCTTAGCGTCCTCCTCGCCGGAAAGGACACCACCCTGGACGGCGGCGCCGTAAGCGACAGCCTCGTCAGGGTTGATACCCTTGGAAGCCTTCTTACCGAAGAACTCCTCGAGCATGGCCTGGACCTTGGGAATACGGGTGGAGCCACCGACAAGGACAATGTCGTCAATGTCGCTCTTCTTCAGCTTGGCATCCTTCAGGACCTGCTCAACGGGTTTGAGGGTCTTCTTGAACAGGTCGTTGTTGAGCTCCTCGAACTTGGCGCGGGTAAGAGTCTCGGACATGTCGTTGCCCTCGTGGAAGGCCTCGATCTCGATCTTGGTGCTCATTTGGCTGGAGAGAGTGCGCTTGGCCTTCTCGACCTCGCGCTTCAGCTTGGACATGGCCTTGACGTTCTTGGTGATGTCGGTGCTCATTTTCTTGTTGTAGGTCTTGGTAAGGTAGTCGACGACACGCTGGTCAAAGTCCTCACCACCAAGGTGAGTGTCACCAGCGGTAGCCTGGACCTCGAAGACACCCTGGTCGACAGTCAAGATGGAAACGTCAAAGGTACCCCCACCTAAATCATAAACAATGATCTGGCGTTCCTGGTCGGTCTTATCGAGGCCATAAGCGAGAGCTGCGGCGGTGGGCTCGTTGACCACACGCATGACGTTGAGACCAGCGATGGCGCCGGCATCCTTGGTGGCGGCACGCTGGGCGTCGTTGAAGTAGGCGGGGACGGTGACAACAGCGTTGACGACCTTCTCGCCAAGGTACTGCTCAGCGACTTCCTTCATCTTGCCAAGAATCATGGCAGAAACCTCTTCGGGAGTGAAAGTCTTCTCGGAGCTGAATGACCGTTAGCTTGGGTGTTCGTAATGCAGAAAAATCCGATATGCTTACCCGTTGACCTCGACGCGAACGCGAGGCTGTCCGTTCTTCTCAACAACCTTGAAGGGGAAGTGCTTGATATCCTTTTGAATGTCACGCTCGCTGAACTTTCTTCCGATAAGACGCTTGATGTCGAAGACGGTGCGGTGCGGGTTGGAGGCGAACTGGTTCTTTGCGGCGTCACCGACAAGGCGCTCCTCGTCGTTCCATGCGACCCAAGACGGTGTGATACGGTTACCCTGGTCGTTGACGAGGATCTCGACCTTGCCGCCCTTCATGATACCAACACAGGAGTAGGTGGTTCCGAGATCAATACCGATGACTGCGCGATAAAGATTAGTCGGACTGTTCTCAAAGAATGACGATCGATTGAATTGCAAACTTACCAGGTCCAGTGACAGAAGTATCCTTAGCATCCTCCTGGGCGTTGGCCGAGGGGAGCATGCCCATGAGGAGCATAGGAGCGAAGACGAGAGCGCAGATGTAGAACATGGTCATCCACGGGGAGGTGGTGGGCGAGGACCGCCTGCGCTGGTCTCTCGAGTACCGAGCCATGATGTGTGTAGGCTGGTGTATGTGTGTGTTGTGTGCTGTTTCTTCAAGCGGAATGGCTGCTGAACGGTGATGTCTTCACCTGGCGGACCCAATGGTGGGGTGTGTTAAGATGCTAACCCTATGCCAGAGGGTTTGAAGCAAATTGGTAGAGGAGGAGGTGGTTGCGGTGGTGGAGGAGGAAGATGATCCAAGCAGAGCAGCCAGTCTCGTGCTGGAAGTATTTGAGCGATGGGCAGAAGAGGCCAGACAGCGCGATCGATCAAGTTGTGACAAGCTGTCCCTTTCCTAATCCGTCCGAGGCAAGCTGGCCACAACTTTCACTCACAAGCCGACCGCGCGAGAGGGGAATAGCATCACACGCTTGGCAGGGTCGCCGAAACATCGCCTCCGTACTAGCGTGACTTGATAATTCAACCGCACTATACTATCACTGCAGTCTATACCGTGGTCTATACCTTGTGAATGATCTTTATTGTACCCGCCTTTGACATGTGCTTTGCCGGAAGTACACCGAAACGTCCTTGTTCTTCCTCACAGCCATTCCCCAAAGACACATGTCTGTCTAAAGGTGACAACATGATGATACTGCGGCCGTTGATACTAGGAAGTCACTGGAACATTCGAAGCCGTATGACTCCTGAAGATCCACAACTCCTCAAGAGAACGCCACCCATCCGGAAATGTGTTTGACTGTGATGGCATACTCACTGGATATACACGCTGAACGTACTCACTGGCACACCTTAGAACATGGGTTCTCTCATGGTACCGTGGCCTTGAGAATACTTTTGCCACTCGTGGCGTGGTTTCATCAGAACACATGTCACATTCCTCCGCACCGGCTGCTTGCATATCCATAGAGCACCGTGAGACTGAATACTGACACAGAAGTCTGGACGTCGTCCATAATGGTACAGTAACTGACTTCACCTACTTTCACTGACCCGAAGGTGAAATCATGTCTCTGCGCGCGTCACTGCACTCATGCGACCGACCGCTGCCACAAGAAAAGTCCTAGTAGCATGAAAGCCAGGAGGCCTTCGTGCTAGCCACACCACACTCACATCGTCGCCATATGCAAGAAAAAAGCAAGAGATTCACCATCTATCGCCATGTCTCCCACTCCTGACGAATACAAATGCTGGATCTTCGGAACGGCTTTTCTCTTGTACTACATCGCCCAACGTTGGTTCGGGCATCGCCTCCAGGTCACATGGCTCAGCAATCTTGCTCGCTTCTACCGCCTTTACGCCTTACTGTGTGGGACCAAGTCCTTCACCCTGGCTCTGTTCCTCTTCCTTATAGCCAAGGACATCTATTCCATGGTTGAAAATAGAGTCATCGAGAAGCTTGTTCTTTCGAGGGCAGTTGCGCAAGCGCTCGACAAGCCATCACCGAATGAAGTACCAGCCTCGGCGAACACCCAGCTTCTTTCTTGGATTAGCGAAGACGCAGAAGATGCCTGGAAGCAGAAGATGAAAGCTTGTGATGCACGACTGCAGCAGAGCCACGATGCGAGAGCGGCCTTCCGGACCTCGACTGAAGAGCACTCTAGCCTAAGCGACGTATTTCACGAGGAGAGCAGCATGTTCAGTACTTCGACTACCTTTGACATCTCCACACCATGCCCAGCGACCAGAGGTACGAAGCGTCAAGCTTTCTTGTGATGGAACAGCTCAGATCTACACAGTTGATGAGGCGAAATGCGGCAGCCGTATCATGCATGGGATCGAGAAGCTTTCGCTGGCTGCATGCTGCAAGTTGACGGAAGACGGAGGGGGACATCACGTATGTTACATCAACTGATCCAACGCAAACACCTGCCTGACCCTGCAAGAGATGTAGCTGCAACCACGACCGCCTGGCCTCGAAGGGCTCAGTTCGAGAGCTTTCTACCAGTGTATACGCAGAGCTCTCTTTCAACAGCACACCACTTTTCCTCAGTTCAGGCAGCAGTATCCGAGACCCTGGCCACCATTGAGATGATCAGATCAAGACTATCCTCTTTCAGTGGAATACTACTTTCTTGAGTAGGCCGAAGCGTTTGGTAGCAGCGCCTGAGACACTTTACACCATTCAGGTGATCATTTCGACACCGTGCTTTCCCAATGGTACACTAGATAGCTACTAAGCTAGAATTACACTGTATTGGCCTCCTTTTCAAATCGTAAGTGCTTTCATTGTTTCCCAATAGTCGCACCACTGGCTTCAGGTGGTACCTTCAACAGTCTCCCGAAATATGACTATCACGTTGACGCATTGGCTTTCTGCCTTCAAATCCGCTTCGCCTGAAGGCACGTCAATTTCGACAACTTCACTTGACATTCACGCGACACCTAGCAAACGGGAGCTGCCTCCCGCGCCGCACTTTGCGTCAATTGATATCAAACAATTGACCGCGCTCGCTCGCCCACGACTCACGACTCACGACTCACGACCAGACAACAGCAAAGCAGATACCACCACCACGAACCCACCATCACTGCCGCCGCCATGCAGACCGCCGCCGACGTCGTGATCGTGCACCTGCTGCTCATCGCATTTTGTTTGCTCGTCCTCGCCAAACAGCCCAAGGCTGCACCACTCCCCTCCGCCACCCTCGACCTCACCCTTCCCTCCTCTCCCTCTCCCCTCCCACCATCGCCTTCCCCGCCACAGAGGCATACCTCGCGCCAGAGAGCGCATCCGTGGATTCCTGCCGGCTCCACCCTTCCATCGAGGGGAAACTCCCACTGTCGCCTAAGACAGTGGAGCCCTCGTACGAGGCGTGGATGCCGCAGGACCACCAGCCGCAGAGGCCCGGCAATGGCCTCCTCATCCCGAAGTCGCAGCCTCGTCGTTGCCCGCCTGGAGCCATCGAGGCCGCCGGCAGGGCAAGGAGGCGCCCGGGCTACGATCTGGTGCCGATGCGGGCGCCTCTCAAGCCAAGAGTCGCGTTGGTGCCCCGCTGGAACGGCCGCTTCACCAAGCCTGCCCGCATAACCTTCAGTACCTCCGCCACGCTAGATGGCGAGGATAAGGCTGTCGGCGTCGGCAGCAGCGCCACCAAAGCCACAGAAGACGCCAAGACTGAGCAAGAGAAGCTCAGCAAGCAAGCCAAGGATGCATTGGCAATGCCGCCTCCTCCTCCCAAGCCTCAAGCTGAGGAGACCCCGAACCCATTGCTGGAGATGAGCAACGCCGCTGCCGACGAGCAAGTGATCGAATGGCTCGGCACATATGTGGCGATGAACGAACCGTTGCGGGACCGTTGCCTAAGAGACATCAACACGATCCCCAATATTGCGAAAGTCTTCAAGCTTTGGCAAGAATGGGTGAAAACCGAAGGAAGCTGGGACTTCGAAAAAGGGTTCAAGACTCGGATGGATGAAGTTCTAGCGCTTGTCGAGAATACTTGCCGCTCCCTCGAAGATTTGAGCAAGATGAATGATGAAACTCGCATATCTTTAGAGGGAGCCCTGCTGGGTGCTACTCGCATGCGTGACGGTCTTCAATGGGCGAGACAGGGCAATTGAGATACCCACCATCTGACAGTACCGCATGTGGCGGCACTTACCATTGAGCGCTTTGTTTGTTTGACCATCAACACGCATCTCGGCAAAATCCGCAAAGTCGAAGGCAAAGACAAAGAACACGCGACAATGCAAGTAAATCGACTACGAGCAGAACGCGCATCTCCCGAACACTCGCACATCATTACTTACACTTCACTCGACCTTCGCCATGAGCATCGCCCTGGTGGCCACCGAGATAGGATCCACGGCTTTGGCAGCCCTTTCGATCCTGTCGAATCTGTTCCTGGCTACCTTGTTCGCCCGACACGTTGTCCTTCCATCCGCACTGCAGACACTTGACTTGATTCGGTCAATCCTTTCCTTCCCCGCAAACAAAGGACTCACGGCGGAAATCGAAAAAAGATGCGACGAGATCGTTGAGCTTGCCTTCGTCAACCCTGTCAAGTCATGCGCTCGAAGCTGCAAAGAACGATGGCGAGACCTCTCGAACTGGACGCGGCACTATGTTCTACAGCTTGCCTCAGTCCGCCACACTATCGAGTACCAACTTGACCTTTGCGCTGGCGTCTCGCAGTATCTTCGTCAATGTTTCGAGGGGTACAGAAAGGCGCTTGAGACGCTAGCGATCCGCTGGTTCTATCGTTGCATCAAGGTCCAATTTCATCCCATTACGTTAGCTGAGAGCTCAATGCTAACATAAACTAGGTGTTTGTATGGACAGTTTCGATCTTGGCGTCCCCTGAATACCTACCACAAAGCATCCGGACGAATAGTCCGTCGAGGCTCCAATGTGAGCCTGTGAATGCTAGAGTTCCAGGCACATCACCCACGAATATGCAGCAAAACAGAGCTCAGCGTAGCACAGGACCGCATACCGACTTCGCCCAGGATTCTGCCTTCCGGATGCACTCGGCATGCGAATCAGCACCGAAGACACACAAGAATTCGAAGACACAATCATTCCCGACCACACAATCTTTTCCGAGGTCACAATCATTCCCGAGGACAAGATCAGGCCCAATACGAATCCCACCTCCAAATCAGACCGGTTGGCGCAATGCCTCCCAACCACAGCAATCGCGCCCGTCACTGATAAGGCAAGGGTCGATCTATGTTAAGAGGCGGACAGGATTGATCAGTCCAAAACAGCGTGGGAAAGTCCATATATCTCGGCTGCGCCCATCGCGAACAACCGCTCCACCACCTCCACCCTCGCGTCCGAAAAAGGGCGTGAAATTCGCTCTCAACCCAAGAGTCAGGTTTTTCGAGCGGGTGACCCCGCTACCATCACCATTATATGATTCGGCAGCCGGAGAATGCGACGAGGAGAGCACCGCGTCGCCCATGGACTTCGAATCCACGTTCAATTCTTTTGAATCAACGGTCCCAAGGCCTGGTGAGCGAAGCTCGAGGCGCCCTGACACTCCGTACCCTTCTAGATCAGCAGCTTCGGAATCTGATGAAGAGAGCACGGCATCGCCTATGGCCTTCGAATCTACGTTCACTTCTTTCGAATCGACGGTTCCAAATCTCGACGAGCAGAGCCCGAGACGCCCCGACACTCCGTTTCCGTTCCGTTCCAGTTCAGCAACTCCGAATCCCGATATCCAGAGCACAGCATCGCCCATGGACTTCGAATCTACGTTCACTTCTTTCAAAACAACAGCGCCAGATTCTGGCGAGCAGAGCTCGAGATTCTCTGACACTCCGTTCCCTCACAAGTCAGCTACCCAAAATCGCAACGACGAAACTCCTGTCGAGAATGTGCCGCCATCGGAGCAAGCCACTGAAAATAGCGGTAATCGGCACGTCCATCACGACCACCAAACTTCAGTGAATGACAATACATCACAAGAAACGGACAAGCCAGCACATACCACGGAGCCAGCGCAAACAACAAAGCCAGACGTTCCGTTGCAATCCGAGGATGCATCCCAGAATAGCGAGACCCGATCGGCTCATCACGACCAGACACCAGCCAGTGATGAGACGCCAGTCAACGATGAGATACCAGCTAGTGGTCAGAAACCAGCCAGCGATGAAACATCAGCCAGCGACGTCACAACGCAAGAAGCACGCGAGCCAGCGCAGTCCGCCATCCCGAAGCCTGTACCGACCGAACCGAATCGTCGGGACTTCAGTGAATGCTTGACAGTAGCAAAAATCCACGAGCTTTGGGGCGAATTGCTAGGGATCGAGCACGACATCGCCAGACAGTCGTCTCAGCCAGCATGGTTTAGCCCTAGAGCCATGGAGTACTTGAAAGGCGCATACGAAGCAGCAGCCCTCCGTCTACCAAATTATCGCGGAGCCGATGGTCTGAGAGCCGATGATCTGAGAATCATCAACAAAGAATACTCTGACTCGATGATCGACTTGCTGGAATTGGCGTTCAAACATCTTCAGGGAGTCATGTCTAGCTACGTGTACGATCAGGGTTGGATCAACATCCTCAATGTCGTATTCGATGCTGCAAAAGCCATCGCGGACGAGGTGCGTGATGTGGAGGCAGAGGTTGCAAAACAAGTTGCCAAGCTGGGCCCCATACAAGAGGCTGCTTCGCTCGATGCTACCTCGCTTGATGGGATTTTTGAAAGGAGAATATTCGAGAAATTGTAGGAACATGGCAGGGAACGGGGTTGGGATCTGGAGGGCTTGAGTTCGGAGGATGTCAAAGGCGCTTGGAGTGAACGGAAAGAAACGGATGGGTTGGTGCACAGGATGGATGATCATGGAGGGCTCAGCCGCCTGCAGCGTCTTCACCGGTCGAGCTTGCTCCTGGGAATGACCTCAGTGCCGGCTGTGTAGGGATGCAGGCTGTGTTGCAGACACGATCAGTAGGGCACAGCCACCTGCAGCGTCCTATTACCGGTCGAGCTTGCTCCTGGGAACGACCTCAGTGTTGGCTGTTCATTGAGACAAGTTGTGTTGCAAACGGAATCAGCAGTTGACGCACCAAAACAATGTGGCACGGTTCTTCAGCATAGTCACATCATACACACCCCATGACTGTGAAACCTCTTCCTTCGCGTTTTCCCCTCCAATCGTAGACGTAAGCTGAAGTTGGTTTCTACGTAATGATAGATGCCAGATTGTGCAGGCATGGCTTCTGTCGTTGGCGTGCAGTCGTTCCTCACTCCCGATGGCCGACGGTGACAGCACAGTGACTATAAACATTTAGAAAGAGCTGTCTTGGTCTACTCCCAATGCCGAGGGCTGCTGATAACGACATAACGGCGAGGTATAAATATAGATGGATGCATCGCAAGTGTTGCTCTTGTCGACCCAGTTGCTTCCCGATCTCGACAGACGATGGTGACTTCATGGAACGGCTTTACCATCTTCTTCCTGATGGATTCACTATCGGCATACACAACTAGTCCCAAAGTAGAAACAATACAAAGACTGAAACAAAGAAAAAGGAACCAAAAGCGACATTATACACACACGCACTAGCTCGTACTTCAAAGCTCGATGAGGATCCAGCATATTTGGCGAGGAAAGCAGCCTGCGTTGAAGCGCTTCATCGAAATCCAACAAACCTATTCCTCCCCCACCCGAAAACAAACCAACAGTATCTCGCTCTCATCACTCGCTCAAATCCATCCGATCTTCCATTTTGACTGCCGCATCGAGCTTGTCGAAGAAGCCACTCTCATATTTCTGAGGTTGGAGATCAGCCTGCCTCTTAAACCCTCCGTCCAGAAGCCTGTAGTGATCGACCACGTCCTGCTGTTGGCGGGTGAGCTGTGAGTAATACTTCTTGTCCCACAACATCCAACAACTTCCAGCGCGCGCGCGACGCACTCCGCCAGATACGACTTTGAAGAACGAGGATGTAGGATCGGGTTTGTATAAGCGGTCGAAAGAAGTCACGTCGAAGATCGGATTAAATGATCCCCATGGATGGGCGGGAGACCACGGCCGCCCTCCCTCGGGTGTCTGGCCGAATAGTTGATCAAGGTAATCACCCTGATGACAGAAGCCGCCTGGAAAGGATCCCGTCGCAATGTCCTCCGAAGTCGAAAGGAAGTTCAGTCGCACGTTGCAAGTGACCACATAGCAGTCCCCTAGAAGGGTCTTGAGGCCGTAGGACTTGGCTCCATATCCGTCCACAATTGCTGCGGTACCTCTGCGTCCTGTGACACAGGGCCCGAGATGGAAATCGAAACGATTCGGGGGGTAATCGTGTGGGCCTGAATCATCCCAGGAGTTGTTGAACGATTGAATAGCTTCGCGGTCGCGGGTGATGTGGTCTTGGATGCCGAGCTGAGACTCTACGGCGCGCGTAAGGTCGACCACGGGCACATCGATGATCAGGTCAATGTGGAGCGCGCGAACTTGCTGAGCGCTGAACCTCGTATCGTTCGTCCCTTCGTTTTTGTCCAGCCATGTGTATAGCGCCGCAAAGTCGTAGTTGATGATCCTGGCTTTGATAGGCAGTCGACCGGTCCGGACGTCCAAGATCAAGTCTTCCTCGTGTTGCTCAAAGATACCGTGCATCTCCATGCGCATCTGATGGCAGACATGGGCGAGCGGTGGTAGAACGATACGGCCCTCGAAGAGCCTGAGAGGCGTGTTGAGGATGACAATCTCATAGATGGTGTTGCGCAACTCGCCAGGAAGGTCGAGGAAAAGAGGTAGGGATGTCATCTCGGTCGCAGGTCTTGTGCCGTGCGAGGGATATGGCAAGGGTTGCTGTGTAGAGGCGAGTTCTGTGCCGAGCAGTATATGTTCGGGAATGGAGATTGAGATGTCGTCTTTTCGATGGCGAGTCTTGTATCGAGTATCGAGCGCAGGATGCCGCGGAAGGCCACTGTTTGGTGGCGAGTGTTACGCCGTGCAGTAGATGCGATGGTGAGTTGCTCTGCTCTGCGCTATGCGAGTGTAATCTTTGGGTAGTGTGGAGTAGTCGAGGTGCGAGGTGTCGCGTGTGGATGTAAATGCGGTGGTATCGAGTGGTCAAGTTGCGAAGCGTCGCTGTTTACCGTCATTGTAAACATGATTCGCAGTCACGGAAGTGAAGCTGCCTCGCCAGCCCGCGATTTGAGACGTCACAAAGTCGGGTATTCCTCTCTTCATTCTTCCTCTTCCTGACTTCAATGGGTGAAGTTGCGACTTTATGGTGAGTGCGCCTCGATAGTCGGGTTTGGTGAGGAAGATCGATGCAGATGAGGTGAGGTCGACGCAAGCCAGGCCCAAGCTTTGTTGGTGAGGAAAGAGCAATGGTCGCTCTTTTCGAGAAGAAATTGCAAATAGAATGCCTGTGACCACTGACGGTTTCAGTACATCCGCAGTTACCATCGCAATGATAAGCCCCGCATTAGTTAACATTCGCGCTCTGTATCCTCATGCGTTGTGTTGCACGGAAGCGCCAAGGGTCTGCACACTGGCAGGCAAGCCGAAGGGAGGAACAGCGACAACCAGACGCGCATCATGACGACCAAATTGCCCATGGAGCGATAAGGGATAACATTTAGGATGACTGTATCGTCAGTAAGGTAATGCAGATGAAGGGTCAGTAGAAACATTGGTGAAAATTGGAATACAGCAACATTGGAATGAGAATGAAGTTGAATGCAGATCGTTTGCAGCGTAAGCTGAGTATCCAAAAGCATCAAGTCTAATCATACATGTTGAAGAGATGCTATCTCTTAGTTCACTTCGTAAATGGAAGGAAATCTCATATAATGGAACGCTTCGGACGCGTTCTCCCCCAAAACCAATACAAAGAATAAACGCCAAAAAGTCGTCAAATGTCGCTTGATGCAGATCCCCAAAATAGTGCGCCGGGCCGTGCTGCTGGTCGTTCAAGTGGAAAGAAATAAGTTTGTAGCTGAAGGTTGGTCGTACAGAGAATGCCAATTCATGAATAGTCGTGACTGAATTGTGTGGCTCTCATTGTCGTGAAGCTGGTGTTGATTGATGTAACATTGCGACGGCATCTAAGATGATGTTGAGCTGGTAGAGCCGCGAGAAGTCTCATGCGACAGGCTGGCGACGATGGGGCCGGAAGAGCGTCTCCTGGACGAGGCAGTGGCATTCTCAAACTGTTGCTTGGTGTGTTCATGCATGAGCTTCTGGTAGGAGGTCATGGCCTGATCGGGCTGGTTGAGGTCGAAGTCGTGCTGGAATTGCTCACGAGCGACGTTGGGGTCGACGTTGAGGTATTCGATGGAGGCAGACATTTTTGAGTCGTTGTGTATGTTGCTAAGTAGAAGAGGAGAAGAGAGCCTGTGAAGAACGATGATTGTTTGGAGTGGACTGGTCGTGTGATCGATTGAGAGTTATTTGATGAGGATGCAAGAGGTACGAAGCATGAGGGAGAACGGCGTGACTATATCCTTTGTCGAAGATAGTACTAAACTATCGCGCGGGGAGCCCTGCGTCAGAGGGCCGTAACGGACCAACGTATGATGGGACTTTCGTCGTCACTCTCCCCCGTCAAGCGACCGAGTCTAAAGGATCGCAAAAAGGTGTGAGCGTCGGACCCTGCGCTATGCGAGTAAACCGCCTAAAGGGTGTCAGCCCGGGCCATAGTGGTAAGGAAAGCGTCGATTTGTAGGACCGATCCACTTTTTCCATATATCGATGTTCTGCGGTTTGCGAGATTTGGCCTGCGTGATGCAGGGTCCAGCCTGTGGCGAACGGAAGGCGGCTGCATGCCGATCTTGTACCTTTCTTGTCTTTGTACGTGCAGCTATATGACGGCGACCGGCCAACCGACTCGTGAGAATGCGGAGATGGCAGAACGCTGTTTGAGATCATAGGCAGGGGCTGTTTTGTTTATTCCGCGACTCGTCATTCTGCAGGAAGCGTTTGGTGTGAACGACGCGTTTCTAGCAAAATGTCTGGTCGCTCGTATTGCTGGCTGTACGTGTGTAGGCTGTCAATGACGCCTACTACTCAATCAAGTCAATACAAGCGATTGATTGGCCGTTTCCAGTTTCTCAATCTTGTTGCTGAGGTCCATCCGGATGGAAGATTTCGAGAAGTGAGGTGAGCGTTATGGATCCACTGCCGTCATGCATGCTGCATGCAGGGTCTTTGCTTGGCTTGGCGCCGTTGAAACTCTGAGCGCAAACCCTGTGACGACAAACTCGCCTCGCCCTCGTTCGCGTGGTCTGGTCTTCCAAGTTCTCGTCAGAAGATCATGAAATCATCGGACGACTCATTGAGACCGCATCAGCCTCAACGTCAAGCCTCAGTCACGGCTCTGCTGTCTGACTGGCCTCACATGTCCACGCCGCGCACCAGACGACAACAGACGATGAGGCTGTAATCACTTTGCCAGCCAGGTAACTCTGTACTCTGTACCACCATCACGGCGCCGGATGACGCACAATACCGTATACGGTTTCATGTACGGTGTTCTCAACGACCAGCTGCCTCTACTTTGCTCAGCGCAGATCTCGACCGGGGTTGAGAGCCTTCGACGACATTTAGCATCATTCTCATTCGGCCACGGCAAAGGGTCTCGAACCAACCAAGTCATGTTCGGTTTGCCAGAGGCTTGTCCTGAAGCATGGTGGCATGTTGCCTACCTGCCTACCTGATGTGTACCCTTGCAACTCTGGTCAAAGATCAGATATCTTCACGCATGCGATCCCTACCACCCGTTGGCCACTCCACACGCTGTCTGGCTCGCCGACAACCTTCTTCCCGCTCCACCATGACCAAAGCTGAGCCGAGCTTCCAATCAAGGAGCCAAGCCAGCTCACCAAAATCACTATCAACACTACCGAATGCTGGAAACAACAACAATCACTCAAGTATTTGCCCTGTCAGACTCGCCCGCTCAAAACACTTGTTCTCGAGATGTCACCAAATTCTCGATTCAGCAACGCTTGGCACTGCGATCGCACGATGAGATCGAAAGCATCGTTCACTATCTCCAGAAATCCTCCAGGCGTCCTACTCTTCCCCTGTTTAACATCCTAGCAAATTCTGGACAACTGGACGCGACTATTTATAAGATCCGCTCGATGATCTCCAATCGTTCGATCTCATTTGTGTCGGCATGTTTCGATGACCACGTTGAGTGTTGTACGTCGAAACATCGCCCATGCGACTTCTTCATCCGCGCCGCATATCTAGGATGACTTGGCCACCCGTCCACATTTACTCTTCGCTCAGCACACTCCCAAATCTCGTGTCGTTTCGTGTCGTAGCTTTCATCAAAACGTCGGGGAACGCCCTCCGGTACGCGGAGACGGTGCTCCGAGAAGATGCTGACTTCAGACGACATGGAACGTACCATACTGTTGGTACTACTCCAGTCCTAACACTACTGACGGTCTGATAAGCATTACCAGGCTATCTGATTACCATCGCAGACTCGCAGTGGGCCGGACTCCGACTGTGACACAACAATGACCGACTCTTGCATCAAAACCCTCTCTCGCTGACGATGCCGATTGTTCTGACGCAAGGGCAAAGAGACAACGTCACATCGTCTTCCATGAATCTCAATGCCTGCTGATGTCATCGGCTCCTTCGATCGTCGTTGTCGTAACCTTCGACGCTACAAACTGCCGTTCAACATGAAGTATACCGCTTTCTTCCCCTCGAGCAGCCACTCAGATCCGAGCATACGCCCTATAAGCCAAAGAAGCTTTCGCCTCGAGATGTTAGTAAGTGGTGGCAGTATCGTCATCGTACTATGTCATCCCTGTGAGCAAATAACCTCCGGCTGTCATAGATGCTACACAACCGTCTGGAACACGTGCAGAAAGCCAAAATTTGGTGAGTCGCACGTAGCAACTACCCTGTCCTACAGCCCGAAGGGGATGTTATGCACCGAATAGATTGCAAACGAATATATATATAGTTCATGACTGCATGAATATACATCGTCCGCATCGCGCTCTATACGCTTCTACTCTATGACACGCTCACGAGCTTTTGAAACAGCCTGCGCAACAAGCCGGTCGATAGTCCCACAGAGACGATAAGAAGAAGAAGTGGCACAGCAAACACACGCAACGAACCCTCTTCTCCTCCATTGAAATGCAAGATTTCTAGGCGCAGGAAACGATCTCGAAGGGGCGTGGGAGGATAGCAAGACAAGGAAGGACAAGTCAAACCTACAAAAAACAAAACACAAAAGAGTCGTTTTCTCGGATCCATGTAAATGCACCGTTTGATAGTTCCAATTCCCAATTCCCAATGACAACACCCCTTGAGACTTCCAATTCCCCGTCTTCATCATCCCATTGCCTTCATCATCCCCTTCGCCTACACCCTGTTGATGCATCTCCATGCTCGGTCGACCGCGATAGCAATAACAATGACAACAAGAGATACAAACGTCGAGTAGTTTAATAAACCGCGACATGGCTCGTCTTGAGAGCCCAGACCCACATGTGAGCCTTCGCAGTCGCCGTTGTGCGCAGAGCAGTTGGTAGTTTTCAACTTCGAGCGCCTGGTATTTGCGACACGGTGAGCTCAAGGCCGCGAGGACTGCTTGCACACTCGGGGCGGTAGGCTTGGAGCTAGACATGTTGTGACATTTTACCGGATGTTCAGGCTTTCGTACTTGGCCCATTGGCTGCGGTTGCGGTTGGGGTGCTCAAGTCCCAGGTGGTCGTCTTGTCCGAGCTTCTCAGAGAGGATGTCGTCTGTGAGGAAACGATGTTAGTATATGTATCTTGCATGTCTCGAGGATAATTGTTCGAGCTTACCGTCCTCAACCCAAACTGGCCGGCTGTAGTTCTGGCCGCCCTTGACGATGGCGAACCGAACCTTTTCAAAGTTCTTGCCCTTGATTCCAGTGCGCTTGCTCAGGCGCTCCTTGGTCTCCTTGAAGACCTCGCCGTCTTTCAACGCGAAGATGAAAGGAATGGAGTGGTGCTTGCTAGGCTCCTTTTCAAAGTGGAAGCACCAAAGCGCACGGTCGCCCTTGTCGGTCTCCATTTGCTGTTCCTCTTCGGGAACTCTCTCCGCGTAGATGGTGAGGAACTCGTTGAGCGAGATCACGGAATGCGTCAACGGAAGCACCTTGTAGACCTTGCCGCTGTGGACTTCGTAAAAGCGGATCTGGTCCATGATTTCGTCAGGAAGCTGAGCGCGCTTCTGGAGTTGTTCGCGGACTTCGGCGAAGGTGGATTGCTTAGGGACCAAGATGTCGTACGTGACTTCCGAGGTGATACCATTGGAGAGCCAGGTGACCTTGACATTCTTGCGCTGTTCCAAGTCCTTGAGGCTCATCTCCAACACTTCGTAATAGAGCTGGTCGGGCGCTTGAGCAGCCTGGTAGCCGTAACCATAGCCACTGCTGCCGAGAAGAATGTTTTGCACAGTCAAGGCTTGCTGGGGCTTGATAACAGTCCTTGGCTTGCCAGATTGCTGGGTGACAGTCGTGAACCTCAAGAATGACTGATCCACTGGCGCCGCGCACACAGTGCTCAGATGCTCCGCAACCTTTGTCGCCAGGATTTCGTAGCTGTCCTTCTTGGAAAGGAAGAGGGCAAACTTGTCATCACCTTCAGCCTTGACCTGCAACTCCTGTGTGGGTGTTGTCTTCGGACTGAAGTGAATCAGCACGCGATTGATGAGGTAGTCATAGAAGTCCTTGGCGGTAAGCTGGGCAGCGGGCTTGGTTTGTCGAATTGCGCTTGCTTCGCTCTCGCTGAGATGTCGCTGGAAGCAAATGATATCTCCGTCTTGTATCTCAGACGCATTCAAAGTCTTCTTGGGCATCATTTGCTCAACGTAGTTCTGTTTGATCTCCTCGTAAAGCTCGAGTGAAACACCGGGTTCCCAACCCATGAGCTGTAGAATTTGAGGTGCAAGGTCTTGTACCTTATCCGCCGGGTCCATGTAGATGTGTCCCATACCCTGCAGGGTCTGGTTTTCGATGTCGAAGTACTTCAAGAAGATGATGATAGGCGCGTGGGTCTGTTGCGGCACGGCACCGTTCACGGCGGGCGATGATGGGACAGAAGATTGGTTATCATGCCAAATGGGCTCGCCAGCGTCGTTACGAGTGGTCTCCTCCATGAACACCCTGAATCCGGAGTTGCGCGTGCTGAATTTGTCGGCGGCTTCTTGGAGTGTCATTTCTTGCCACTGCAGGGGATGATCGGGGCGCACTGTGCCGTTCTGGCGATTTACCATGATCCAAGGACGCATGAGATCGGATTCTATGCCATTCTGCTGCGCGATGTATTTGGTGAAATCCGAGACAGTCATGTTACGCAAAAGTCGATGCATCCTGGGTGCTGCAGGCTCGACCTCAGGATCAGCACCCCAGGGGATGAGGTCGGTTCCCAAGTACGATCTGAAGCTCGACTCCGTTGCCACTTGCACATTCATGTACAGGTGCGCTTCTTCGCGATCCTTTTTGCGCTTCTCGGCGAGTAAGCGCTCCTCTTGCATTTTCGCTGGTAGATGCGCCGGTGGCTCCATCTCGTTATCAGGCAGCAGGATTTGGTCCAATCTGCTCTCGCGAATGTACACCAGCATATAGGCGTTGTTTGAGCGCTTGGTCGACCATTGGCGCGTGTAAGGGTTCTGGCCTTTTACTCCGCCATTCATGCTGTTCAGTCCGTAATCTCCACCAAAGTTGTCTTCAATAGCCTCGTGTTTCGTAGCGCGTGTCACACGGTCGTCGTCGTATCGGAAAAATTGGCCATTCTTCTCTGGCTTCAAGAAAGCGTAGTAGTGACCCGCGTTGAGGTCGCCGGAATGTACGAGCACGCCGTGTAGGTGGTAGATATAGGGTTCGGACTTGTCGGCAGACTCCTCAAGGTAGGGTGAGCAGTCCAGGACTTCCGGGAATTCGTAGCGGTCGTTAACTTTCATCATGGTATCGTGCATGAAATCATATTCGAATCGCTTCAGTTGTAGATGGAGGACTGAAGGGAAACTCTCGAAAATGACGCCTTTCTTGGCGTCCTGCAGGCCATAGCCTTCGGCAGCATACTTATTGTCACCTTCTAGGGTCTCCTCCTGAATGTAAGTCTTGAAGCTGTCGGTCACACTCTTACATCCGCCGACGTTGAGCTGCAAGTCCCAGTAATCTTCTGTCCTGCTGCTCTCGTAGTCCACGTTAATGCACCTCAAGTAAGTCTTCATCTTGCCAACGAACATATCGGGGAGCGCCTTCTCGGCTTCGGTGCCTTTCATGCGGGCCTCGAGTTTTTCCATCAGGATTCTAGAGAGTTCCTGCACGTCTTGTTGTTCGAAAATTTGTCGGCTTTCCCAGCCAAAGGAATGGGTCAGTTCTTGCGTCGAGACCGCTGCTGTGTCAGTCTGTAGACGGTAGAACAGCCTTTGCAGTGCATAAGCTGATGCTGAGTCCACACGATCCTCCTCCTTCTCGGTGGGAATCTGGTAGACAGCTCTCCTGAATGCTCCGGTCAAGTAGAGGGATTGGAGGAGAGAATTGAGGTAACAGGTTGCGCCCTGGTTGCGCAGACCGACCATGCCAGTCTCCTTCTTGCTGTCGTAATTGATGAAGTTGTGCCACAGGACACCAGTGGGATCCTTCAATACGCGGATGTAGGCGGTGACAACGGCGCTGTCATTCTCCACGAGTGGGCGGTCATGTCCGTCAAACTTTGCCGCGAAGATCCTGTTCTTATCTGCAAACCTGGTGAATCCCCAGTCGCCCTCATCCGCTGTGAAGCGGTGGTTGGCCTCGTGATGGATGTACAAGGATGGATCGTTTGGATTGTGAAGCACGAGCATGAATTGTGCGCACGCATACCAGTCCTCAGGCGGCTTGTCATCGGCGAAGCCTTGTTCAAGGTAAAAAGAAGTGCTTTCCGAGGCGGCGTTGCCGGCAGGGAAGAAAAGAATCCGCCAAGGATGGCCGCCGCAGTTGAACACCGGACCGTGTGAGCGTTTGGGTAGTTGCCTCCAGTTTTCGATTGTCCAGGTAAAGACCGCCTCATCCTCTGTTTCATGTTCGGGCAGTGCTGGCATAAAACGCTCTTTCATGGCTTCGTGGTCGGTGGCCAAAGGCGCGGCGGGCTCGGTGGAAGCCTCGGTCATGCTGTCACCTTCGTCGGGCGATATGAGGGCGACATTCTCGTCGCTCGGGGTGAGGCGCTTCTCATCGTAGTCTGAGTCGAGCAGCATGTCGCTGCCGAGCTGGAGGGGTCTGGTCAGCATCTGATGTGGACGAATATGAGCGAATCAACCGGTAGCTCCGGGCTGAGAAAGGTGCGCAACACGACACAGTACCCTTGCGCGAGCCGATGGAGGTGGGATGCACGGTGGAAAAGCTTACCTGATCCATGGTGAGGGATTGCTATGATCCAAGAGGTCGCCGTTGGCGAGTGCTGCGGTGGAGTTGCACACAAGCGGGATGAGACAGTGGGATGCAGCAAGTTCTGCTAGAGGATGCGCCCACGGCGGTAGCTGGCGGGAGAGGGATGCGTCGGTAAAGGTAAGGACGCTGCCACGTCAGACGATGGGCGATGATGCGACTGGCGGTGGACTGGAGTTTGCAGAGCAATGCTGGACGGGACAGAGGGAAAGGTCAGGTTCGGTCAAGTTGACTGGGCTGTTCCGCCTGCTGTGTGTACTGTGCTGCGTCTACGTCACAAACAGTGCAAGAATGGAAGTGAGAGAGAACGCATGTGGAAGCCGCGCCGCTGCTGCATTGCCGAGCACGTGGCATAATCCTTTGCCGTGTGCAAACATTCACAAACAAGTACGTGGTCGACCATGGCTGCTTGGACATCTCTACAGGGGAATATTTACATGGAGTGAAGTGAAGTGAGGTGCTCTCTGTTGCTATCAGGCCTCATGCATCTCTGTACGGTACAGGCCATAACCTCAGGCGAGTCAGGCACGCATGCCTAAATGGCGGGGAACTTTTGAGGAACTTTAGTCTGGCCCTGCTCACAGTGAAGTTTGATCCTTTGCTAGTACGCACCTTACCTTACCTACCCTGTCGTATTAAAACAACCAGCTCACGACCCGATGGAAGGATACAGGCTGCAAATGGGAGCCTCCATGGCGTAAGCAGGCTATCTAGGGCCACTGAGAAATTGCCATAGTCTTGGCTACGTCTCAGCAGACCCCTGAAGCCATCATCTGCGAATACCGTCGCACACGAGCCCATCTAGCTGCAAGCAACATCACACATCATGCTCTTTGGATGTCGATTAACCGCGAGGTTGCCGTCGAATTTTCTGAGCCTTCCTGCTGCTCTCCGGACTCGAGCGTTTGCCACTGCTGCAACGCCAACGCCAGTCACAACCACCTCGTCGACATCCACTCCCACACCGCCGCCATGGAGGCCAGCCTCAATACTCGATGACTGGGTGCGGCGTGAAGCGCGACCCATCAGCTTGCGCCAACTTACCTTCTTTGGCCGCACTCTGACAGAGTCCCGGCTCATCAGCTCGGCCAACTATGTCCGCCTGGAACTACCCACGAGACTCGCCCACCGCCTGCGCAACATGCAAACTCTGCCATACTCGGCGTTGACTAACAGTCACATCAGTCATGTCTATGAGCTGTACTATACCGCTTTTGAACGCCTGCGCAAGGTGCCTGAAGTCAGAAGCGTTGACGACAACGACCGCTTTTGCGATGTTGTCCAGTCTTGTTTGCGCGAGCACCTGAGCGTTATCCCCCGGTTGGCCATGGGCGTCATCGAAATCCAAAACAACATCTCCGGCGAGGAATGCGACCAGTTCATGACGACGCTGCTGCGCTCTCGGATTAGTCGCAGAGTGATTGCCGAGCAGCACCTGGCGTTGACGGAAACATTTCACTCGCCCTGGCATTTCCCTGACGCCAGCAAGTCGACTGTCGCGCCCGAAGACGACTTTGTAGGCGAGATCTTCCTGAAGTGTAATGCCAAGGAAATCGTCGAACAATGCGCCGCAACAGCGCGAGACTTGATGTCCAAGGCCTTTGGTCCGACGGTAGCCATTCCAGAGGTCGTTATCAAAGGGCACCTCAACACCACTTTCCCATACATCCCTTCTCATATAGAGTACATGATCGGCGAGCTTCTGCGCAACAGCATGCAAGCAGTCATTGAACGACCAGGCTCGCAGTGTCCGCCTATTGAGGTTCTGATTTGCGAGGCTGCACAGCATGTCATTATCCGTGTGTCAGACCAAGGCGGCGGTGTCGAGCGCGAAATCCTCCCATACCTCTGGTCTTTCGCCAAAGGCCCTCGCCGACAAAAGCGACTCGAAAATCTCGAACAAGTACCAAAGCTGGCCGGAACGATGCAAGAGTTGCGCTACGCCGATCCAGCAATGGCCGCAGAGATCGAGCGCTATCCCGAAAAGCGAGGTTCTTCTCTGAAAGCTCTGTCTGGCAGGCAACCGGATTTGCGACTCGGCATGGGATTGCCGATGAGTAGGATCTACGCAGAGTATTGGGCCGGGACGCTGGAGTTGCACAGTCTGGAGGGATACGGTGTTGATGCATTTTTGCAGATTTCGAAGCTGGGGAACAAGAATGAGGTTTTAAGTACCAGGGCGGCTATGGATGCGGTATGATCCTGTGGTCAGGGTATCCATTTGTTACTTGGAGTTCTTGCGCGGTCCTTGCGTTTGGGATCTGGACGAATTGCGGATGCATAGCAAGGCGTTCTTGCGTCAACTTTCATAGACGGGAGAACGAATCAATCACTTGCGGTCACGCATTCACTTCCACATGGCTCTGATTGATACGTGGCAGGTACGGATGAGACGTGTAGTGATTGTTTTTCGGGGAGCGGCACGGCCTGCTTCATAAGATCGCCTCGTCAGGATCAGAGTCCAGCTCCCAATATTCGTCCGTCCGCCTCGAACCGGCAGACTGGAGCACTCGCCTGCATCAAAAGTGGTGCTGCACATGAGAGAGCAAGTCGAAGCGCAGCGCCACGTCCCCCAATCTCGGTGGAGTCGGCGCTTGGAGGCATCGTTTTGGGCGATCTTTGCCGCCAAATTTCAGCGCTTCGACTTGCTTCCGGAACCCTTGAGCTTTCCACTTCCACCTTTAGCTGTGCACGAGAACATCATGATGCGCCATGCAGAGTGTGTATGCTCTGCGACATACTACAAGTAGGGCGAGCTCGCCTCCATTCTGTACAGACAGTGTTTGTATTCCGCTCTACCATCTTTCTACACATCTCACTTCACCCTCTCTCTGACCTTCTGTGCACGTCGCGTGTCGCGTTCGACAGCCATCGACAGCCATTCACGCTCCCAGACAAAATCATGACAGCAGCTAATGGAATCACTAATGGGGTTTCTCATCCGGTGCAGCAGAAGAGCACAGACTACGGCCACGAGGCTGTCGATAAGATACTCGACAAGACCGTCCAGAATGATTCTCAGAGCAGACATCCTCTTGTTCTTCAAACTTTCCGACTACTGATTGCGGACTTGTGTCAGCAATTCGGTGGTGGACACCCTGGGTGAGTGGTACAGTGTATTTTTTTTTCGCTCCCGACGCATGCACTGACAGCCAACAGTGGTGCAATCGGTATGGCTGCGATCGGTATTTCTTTGTGGAAGTATACGATGAAATACGCACCTCACTCACCAGACTTCTTTAACCGGGACCGTTTCATCCTCTCGAACGGCCACACCTGCCTCTTCCAATACACATTCCTGCACTTGACCGGGTACAAGGACATGACTTTCGATCAACTGAAGTCTTACCACTCGAAGAGATACGACGCCTTGTGCCCCGGCCACCCTGAGATCGAGCACGAGGGAATCGAAGTTACCACAGGACCTTTGGGCCAAGGCATTTCCAACGCCGTTGGAATCGCAGCAGCTGGTAAACATCTGGGCGCTACTTACAACCGGGAGAACTTCCCGATCGTCTCAAACCACATTTGGTGTATGGTTGGCGACGCTTGCTTACAGGAAGGCGTTGCTCTCGAAGCCATCTCTCTCGCCGGTCACTGGCAGCTCAACAATCTCACCGTCATCTACGATAACAACCAGATCACCTGCGACGGAACGGTCGATATCACCAACACCGAAGACGTAAACAAGAAGATGGAAGCTTGCGGTTGGCGAGTGATAGATGTTGAAGATGGGTGCTACGACGTCCCCGCGATTGTCCGCGCGCTACATGATGCGAAGACCAGCGATCGTCCGACTTTCATCAATGTTAGAACCATCATTGGCCTCGGAAGTGCGGTCGCGGGCCAAGCGGTCGCTCATGGAGCTGCCTTCGGTGTCGCAGATGTCGCCAAAATGAAGGAGGCTTATGGGTTCAACCCTGAAGAACACTTTGTCATTCCCGAAGAGGTGCGAGACTTCTTCGCCGACTTGCCGGCCAAGGGTGAGGAAGCAGTCAAGGAATGGACCGCACTGCTGAAGTCTTACAAAAGGGAGCATCCAGAACTGGGAGCCCACCTCCAGGCCCGTCTGGATGGTGAGATCCCCGAAGACTGGGAATCCATGATCCCCGCGACATTCCCAGAAAAAGCCACAGCCAGCCGCGCATCTTCAGGTCTGGTCTTCAACCCGATCGCCGAAAAGGTCCCAACCTTCATGGTCGGAACCGCTGACCTCACCCCTTCTGTGAACATGTCCTGGAAGTCAAAACAGACCTTCCAAGCAGACGGCAAAGCCGGCGGCAGCTACACCGGCCGCTACGTCCACTACGGTATCCGCGAACACGCCATGGCAGCCATCGCGAACGGTTTCGCAGCCTACCACCCCAACATGATCATCCCAATCACATCCACCTTCTTCATGTTTTACCTCTGGGCCGCCCCTAGCGTCCGCATGGGAGCCCTCCAACGCCTACAAGTAATCCACGTCGCGACCCACGACTCGATCGGCACAGGCGAAGACGGCCCAACCCACCAGCCGATCGAGCTCGCAACCCTCTTCCGCACAATGCCCAACGTCCTCTACATCCGACCGGGCGACAGCGAAGAAACCGCCGGCGCCTGGACCGTCGCGATCAAAGCCAAAAACACCCCGAGCATCATCTCCACTTCCAGGCATGCCTTACCGCAACTCTCTCCGCTGACAAACCGCCACAAAGTCGCAAAAGGTGCCTACGTCCTGCGGGAAAACCCCAACGCAACCCTCACCCTGATCGGCGTCGGCGCCGAGTTGAGTCTCGCCTTGAACGTTGCAGACGCTCTCGAAAGATCAGGCAAAGCCCAAGTCCGCGTCCTCTCCTTCCCCTGCCAGCGCCTTTTTGATCAGCAAAATCTGGAGTACAAGCGCTCTGTCTTGCAGCGTCGAGCCGATAGGCCGACTGTTGTCATCGAGCCTTATACACCTAATGGCTGGGAGAGGTATGCGAATGCGGCTTTCTGTATGAGCACTTCGAGGTTTGGGCAGTCGCTGCCGGGGCCGGTTGCTTATGAGTATTTCGGCTTTACGGTGGATGGAATTGCGGAGAGGTTGGGCGGGTATGTTGAGACTGTGCGGAGGGAGCCGGAGGCGATGATGGAGTTTTATGAGTTCACGGAGGCGGATGGGGAGAAGAGTGTTAGAATTTATTGAGGAAATGTAGATCTCGGTGGTGAGGGTTCCCGGTTTCCTGTTTTAGCATTGTCATAGCGAGCTGTAATCGGATTCGATGAGACTGATGATGTTCACTTGTGGGTGTTGAGTTTCCTGGAGGGGAGCGGCAGATTCCCCTCTCTAGCATACGGATGGATCTTAGAAGCATCGCATATATAGCACGACGGACTGAGAAGAGAATTCGATAAGAGTTGTCAGTGCTTGCCCGGTCTTTGGTGTGACCGCTATACGCACGGATACTTGGAGTCTCTCACGGCGGCAGTTCCATCACAGGAAAGAGATAATTGATCAGGAAAACCGAAACACATGAATTGAAGTAGATTGATGGATCGCTCTGATGTTTCGATAAATTGGAATGCAACTAATCGCGTGAACGGAAATTACGAAGGTCAGCCAATAACTCAGACCGCGGCAGTATGCCCACCATCAACCCTCAAGTCAGTCCCCGTCACGAAACTACTTCCCCTCGAAAGCAAAAACACAGCAGGCGCCTTGAAGTCTTCCGGAGCTCCCAGCCTTCCCAGCAAAGCACCGGCCATCCACGTCTTCTCGACCTCTGGCTCGGCGGCTAGGAGCGCATCTGTCATCGCGGTCCGGATGTACTGTGAGAGTTTGTTAGCCACGGACGAGACCAGGTGCGGGAGTTACGGTGATCACTTACGCCAGGAGACAGCGTGTTGATTCGAATTCCATGATGGCCGATTTCTTGCGCCATGGATCGGCACAGTTGGTGCACGGCGGCTTTGCTTGTGTTGTAGGCGCTGCAGGTCAATCCCTGGATGCTGGGTTAGTCGAGACTGGAGTGGCTGGTACTGTTGGTTGCAAACTCACCCTGTTGGCTATGCTGCCGGACATGGACGCGATGAGGACGATGCTTCCTTGGATCTTGTTCGCCACCATGTCATTTGCCACCGCCTTTGCTGTGATGAAGGATCCTGGATACAATGTAAGCGGGAATTCTGACTACTTGATGGGTTGAGAGAAGACTGGAAGAGACATACCAACAGTGTTCACCCTCAACATCCTCTCAAAGTCCGCCACGGGATACTCCAGCGTAGGAATCTTCTGCTGGATACCCGCACACGCAATCGCGCCCTGAAGCGGTGCACCGAGCTCGATTCCACGAGACGAGATCTCCGCAACAGCAGCTTTGAAGTCTTCTTCGTCGGTGATGTCGGCTTTGCGGTAGGTAACGGTGACGTTCTTCTGCTTTGCTGTCTTTTGTAAGTGCGCCCACTCCTCGGATGGCGTGTCGAGAATGTCTAGGGCGGCTACATGGCCGCCGTTCTCGACTACGCCGAGCGCCAGTTCGATTCCGAGGCCGCGGCCGGCTCCTGTGATGAGGACTGTTTGGTTCTTTAGGGAGAAGAGTTGGTCTCCAGGAACACGTGCTGCGGTCTGGGCCGATTCGGGGACTTCATCGGGGAGTGAGATATCGCTGACTACTTTCTGATCGTTGATGTCGTTTGTGGCGGATGGAGACATGGTTGTAAGGAGTGGTTGGGTAATGTTGCTAGACAAACGGGGAAATGACAGAAGGCAGGAGAAATGTGAGTGAGCGTACACTTACATGTACTTTCAGGTTCTACACGCTTATCTATGTAGCTCCATCGTGACGAGGTGGGCCGTTGTTGAGCTGTGGATTGTTGGATAATGCGCTCAGTGGAAGCAAAGGCAACCGCAAGCGTGAGGGCGGATGATGCATGGCAGAAGGAGAAAAGTAAGCGCTTCGTGGCGCGCTTATCGTTGACAATCATAGAAGCGCTAGAGACGGCGCTTTGGATGTCTATATACAGACTAGCGGACTTGGATGTTAATCCGAGATGCGGCGAGCCATCCTCCCCACGCTCTCCACCGTCTCCTCTTTCTCATCCTCCACAACATGGATGTGGACGTGGGGCCGCACACAGTATTGGCTCGACTGTTAACACCACCTCTACTCGCCTGATCTCTGGATCGACGTGGCCTTTGTCCCTCAAAGAATCGAAGAGCGTGCCTTGATAGAATGAGACGAATCACTCGACAAGCCATCGAGCTGAGCATCGACGACGTGGTCATGCTGTTCCAGACGTGTGTCTTTGGTGTTGTAGTTATCCATGCAAGACTCCACAACTGTCGCTAACATCTTCCCAATTCGAACATCAGTAGCGCCGATGCTATACCAGTAACTGCGAGAACGTCAACGAAACCCTCCGCAAGCGCCCTTTGTGGTACGAAAGCGCATGACTAGGTCTCAAGGAATTGGTATGAGTGATTCGTTATGAAGTGGATCCCACCACCCAGATCTATGTTCTCCGTCATGTCCGAGCGAACACATATAGAGTCCCACATTCCCCGGACTCAACCACACGATCCCCATCACGCAGAGACGCCGCAGTCTTAGCTACTCTTGTATCTCTTGCCTAGCATACCCTTGACCCGGACTATCAGATCAATACCGGCCTCAGTGATGTTCCAACTCACGGGACGGCCGCTCAATTGGGCCATCACAGCCACTGCAGGCTCGGGCTTCCTGTTGATGGGATATGGTGAGTCGACATTACCGTCTAGAGAGACGAATAGCTAACAAAGGGACCATCAGACCAGGGTGTGATGAGCGGTCTTCTCACCGGAACGGCGTTTACGAATCAGTTTCCGGAGATCAACACGACTACTGGCAACGGCAGTGATTCGCTCCAAGGTCTCGTAGTGGCTATATATGAGATCGGCTGCTTCGCAGGATCGTTGTTCTGCTTGTTCGCTGGCGAGAAGCTCGGCCGGAAGAGTTGTATCTGGCTGGGGTGTTTAGTCTTGACGATCGGAGCGGTGCTGCAGACGACGGCGTATGGCATCCCGCAGATGATCGTTGGAAGAATTGTGGCTGGTGTAGGGAATGGAATGAACACTTCAACAATCGTGAGTGGATGTTGGATGTGAGCTTCATAATTAGTATCATACTGACAGTTATCAGCCTGTCTGGCACTCGGAGCTCATGCAAGCGCACAAGCGAGGCAAGGGCTTGTCCATCGAGTTTGCGATCAACATCTTTGGTGTAAGTTGATGATGTCCGATCTCCGGAGTGGCTATATCTAATAATTAAGCAGGTCATGCTGGCATACTGGGTCGACTACGGATTTTCGTACATTGACAGCGCGGCTCAGTTTCGTTTCCCACTGGCGCTGCAAATACTGTTCGCTCTTGTGACGGCATTGAACCTGCTATTCCTACCCGAGTCTCCTCGCTGGTAAGTCGCAGTGATTCAAACAACGGGAATTTCGACTGACAGAAGAAAGGCTCATCGCCCACGACCGTTCGGATGAAGCACTTACCATCTTACGACGCCTCCATACCAACTCTGGGAAGCTTGATGTCGACGAAACCGACATAAGCAGAGAAGCCGCAGAGATCAAACACACGGTCGACGAAGAGCGGGAGGCAGCAGCGGGCAACTCCTTCAAGACTTTGCTCAAAGATGGCACTCAGAAGTTCCGATACCGTACTCTGCTGGGTATCGGAGGACAGTTCATGCAGCAATTGAGTGGTAAATATCTCCAATGTCCAACCTTCAACATTCGAGCTGGGAAGCGTTCAATGCTAATTCGTGGGCAGGTATCAACCTCATAACGTAATATTCACCAACGGTCAATTACCGCGATACTCATACTGACAGGCACTAGGTACTACGCGCCCTCAATCTTCCAACGATCAGTCGGGCTCTCTCACAACCTCAGTCTCCTACTCGCGGGCTTCAACGGCGTCGCATACTTCGTCTCTTCACTTCCTCCGATCTGGATCCTGGACAGACTGGGACGACGAAAGCTGATGTTATTCGCATGCATCGGAATGTGCTCCTGCATGGCAGTCCTGGCAGGGACTGTTTCGAACGGGAACAAAGCTTCCGGTATCGTTGCTTCGGCGATGCTATTCTTGTTCAACTTCTTCTTCGCTGTCGGCATGCTAGCGATCCCGTGGCTACTGCCTTCCGAGTACGCACCACTGGCGATCAGGACCCCAGCGGCGGCTCTGGCTTCTGCGTCAAATTGGATCTTCACATTCCTCGTGGTGCAGATTACGTAAGTTGGCGCAAGCTGTACATTTTGGGTGATCACAGCCTAATACGTCGCAGGCCAATCTCCATTGGGAGCATAGGTTGGAAGACGTACCTGTACTTTGCAATCTTCAACTTTATGTTCATTCCGGCCATTTACCTGTTCTGTGAGTATAATCGATGCATATCATCTTATTCACAGTATTCTGACGTATCCCTAGACCCGGAGACGCGAAACCTATCTCTGGAAGAGATCGATTGCTTGTTCACAGGCCCGAAGATTGTCATGCACATTGAGGACGCCGAGATTGATCCCGAGATGATGCGGCCTCAACGGACAAGAGAAGCTGAGATCCATGAGAAGTTGTCGGTCGAGAGGGTAGAAAAGTGATCAACGACGAGTACAGGAGAGACCAAAATGAAAGACCATGGTACTATCGAGCTTGCCGACCTACATCGAGTACGTTCTCTTGCAAAGGTCCAATGACCTCACTGATATACTTGGTGCGTTTTCCGATGAAATCCGCGCGGCGGAAATCTGTTTGTGCGACGGCGCTGGCATCCCACCCACACTCGAGATAGAGGTCCGCGAGTGCATACATGGCCTTCCACAAGTTGTTTTCCGCTTCATGTTTCGCTGGAGTCCCGGACTCCCGCTGTGTTGGGCCCGAATTCAGGTCTGTCTCGACACATGTGATTTCTGGCGCCGCCACTCGACGCAGACTGCGGAAGCTGTCTATCAGCGGCTGGAAGGCTTCGCGAGGCGACATCGGGCGCAAGTAGAGGTAGTCCGGGAAGGGATCGTCGATGTTATTCCATATGTATACCAGCCCTGCTCGATGCGGCACGTCAGTAGTGCGGCAAGCATCCCGAGTATAACAAAAGAGAAGTTAACTGAATTCTTTCTGTGTCGTAAATGTAATCCCACCCATTCACGTCCTGCCAGGTGAGCCGGAAAGCCGAAGGTGGCATGATGTTGTCGTTCGAGAACATCTCGCGCGAGATCGCAAAACCGCCCTCGTCGCTGTGAAGGTAAGACATTGGGAAAGTACTCCCTTCGAATTCGAAAGGGTCCCAATCGTCATGGTATAGGTAGGGTAATGCAGACATGACTACTACAGCCTCGGGGTCAAACCCTGCTGCGAGCGCAGCGTCTGCCTGGAAGACGCTTGTAGGATGGATTCCAGTGTCGGGTGGTGGGAATCGCAATGCACCAGGCTCGACGATGGCGAGGGTGTCGAAGAGGCTCCATAGCTTTGTCATCACAGTAATGAGCTCGCTATGGTCGGAGAGATGCATTCCAGCGGCTCGAACGAACAAGAGGAGAAGTCGGTCCAGGTGGTCGGGAAAAGAACATGATCGTCGTGATTGAGCCGTCGGAAAATTTGAGTGCTTTCTGATCTAGATCCAGTCGGCTCCGTTAGACGCAGGTTTGGGATTACTGGTAGCCAAAACTGATCGCCTTGCAGTAGTTGTGAATCTTCCTCTACCATCGTCCAACAAATATGGTCAAATGCTCGACCTGGCTCGACTAATTGTCAACAGATTGCAGCTTAGCACAACCCAAACCCTTACCCTAAATTTCCAAACAGCCAAGACACTGACGGTTGCAACTGCCATATGGGGTGAGATGGCCATCGATTCAAGGTGGCACGCGACACGGAAACCATCAACATCACCATGATCAAATTTATTTTGCTGCATCGAACTCAGCGACAGTAATCAAGCGATCTGTTCGCCCTTGGTGTGCCTCTCATTGCAGAATGTCGGACGATGCTTTTGCGACCACTGGCCAGAAGCGTCGGCGGACGCGATCCGGCTGTTTGAACTGCCGCCGCAAACGCAAGAAATGTAGGCGAGACCTGAGGCCTGTTGTTTCGCGTCTCTCTGCGCGACTCAACCCCCGAGAATCTGGTTCTGACCATGTCGTAGGCGATGAAACTCGGCCTACATGTCTCAAATGTGAGCGAAGCGGTGAAAATTGCCAATGGGATGCCTTGATCAAATTCCGACCACCTACGGGAGTTTGTGGATCAAGGGACTCAACACCAGCTGGCCCGGTCACATTGCGTATAGGTTCAGACTATGAAGTTGGTGCATGACAAGCCAGAGAGGCTCGCTGTTCCTGTTCATCTGGTAAAGCTGACCAATATACAAGGAGACAGTTGACAACAGCACACGGCGTCGTCTTAGCACTAGTGTACAAGATGGTGAATCTTCTCGGACCAGACAGAAGACGAGAGAGACCTCCCACGGCCAAGATTCGCACTCAATAGATCGCTTGGGAGAGACTGAGGCTGCTGATGACGGGCAAGTGTGCAACTCCGAGAATCCTGCTCCACTTTGTCAGCAAAATAACCATTTGAGGACTGTGGTCTCTAGCATCGGAGCTGAACAGGGCGGGAGAGATGACGGTATCGATCTGGGCTGTACCACCAGTACCGTTAATTTCAGTCCTGGATTTGCTGAGGGCGTTGGCCGTTCGACCGACCTGGCCCCTGGAATCTCGTCAGCAGTAAGTGGATCACAGGCTCACCAGAGTGGGCCATCTTGTCTCGAATCTCCAACGCGCGATGATGAGGACTGGACGACACATGGGACAATCCCGCTTGCGAACGATGCTTCGGTGAACATTGGGAGGCTACCCAACCATGCCCTTTCGCCGAGTATCTCCTCTGGTTACCATATCGAAGACGGTATTTTTGAGCATGGTTCGGCCTATCAGAACCTGTTCCAGTCTCTGAGGAGTCAGGTCTTTAGGACGGCACAGTTCGAATCGGAAACACTGGACGAAAACCTTCGCTGGAGGAGCGGCGATTTATCAGGCCATGACAACGCGAACAGCTTCCCCGCTGCCGACGGGGAGGGCGGAATATATACATATAAGCATGCTGCGGAATTCCAAACCTTTGAGCTCCCCCTAACGCAAGAGTATCTTCTTTGGAAGGCTTGGACCGAGGAAGTGTCTATCTGGGTACGTCCTCAAAATCCTGAACGCGTCGCGCTCGACTAATCAAAACAGCTGGACAAATTTGATCCGCAGACGCACTTTCGCGATGTATTTCCGATACTGGCGAAGGAAAGACCACATCTCAAATACGCAATGCTGTCACTAAGTGCTCGCTATCTAGAGTCGAGAAACGGCAACTTCCCATCATCGCTAACTCTAGCCCTCTATCAGCATGCTATACGGCTGCTGGTGCCCCAGCTGTACATGCGTGATATTGCTGTCATTGCATCTTGCGTGATACTTTGCGTATTGGAGATGTTCAGTTGTTCTCCCAAGGCTTGGCGACGACACCTGGACGGATGCGCTAGTTTGATGCAATCGCTCAATCTACGTGGTGACAGCGGTGGTAAGGAAGAGGCTGTCTTCTGGTGCTTTGCCAGGATGGACCTCTGCGGAGGACTCATCTCATTGGAACGAACACTGATACCCGTTGATAAATGGACATCCGAAGACATCCCAGAGGTGAGTGTCAGTACCTATCCTCGATCTGGTGGCTTCCAAGACTATGCGAAGATGGCGACAAACATCATTGCGCAAGCTATGGATCTTTTTGCATCTTACCACGCTTCAGAGGGTGCTTTCGGTCTCTCTGCTGCAAATCCGTTAGAGAGTGGAGCATACGAGCGACGATGGCGGCGTCTGTTTGATGTTGTGAAGGAGTGGTTCGCTACGCGACCTATGGAAATGCTTCCAGTCATGGCAGTGTCTGCAAAAGAATGTGGCTCGCCGTTTCCAACAGTTCTTTACAGTAACGCCGCCGCCATCTCGGGGAATCAATTTGCTCACACTGCGGCCATTCTGATGCTCCAAAGGAAGCCTCGCGACCTCGCACTGGGAAAAGTCCGCTCGATACTTTGGCACGCCCGACAAATCTGCGGCATCGCTCTGTCAAATGATCATCACGGAGCCTGGACCAATACCGTACAACCCGTCTGGATTGCCGGCCGACTCATGAGCCATCCCCAAGAACATGCTGCGATTGTGCGTCTTCTCAAAAGGATCGAAAGGGAGACCGGCTGGGCTACTCAATGGAGGATCGATGACCTGATGGAGCACTGGGGCGATGCGGAGGACTGAGCTCGAGCACGTGAGCAGCATCTACAGCCGGTCTGTCGAGTGTACCCGGAAAGTAAGAAACAGTCGTTCTTCAATCAGATGATGCTGATTGTAATGCGCGGGCCGACGGAGGGTGACTCTCCGGACTTTTTGGGCGCCTCCGCTTGGGAAAGCGTCACGCCTTGCATCCAGATCTCCCCACTACTATGCGACCATCTTTGTTGCGGTACAATATCGCGGTGTACACTTACAATCTGCTGTGCAACTCACTTGCGAGATGACGACACAGATGCCAAAATCTTTTCGACGATATGATCTCACCAAGGATACAGGCGGGTGCAAGTCGACATCAGTCCCGTACCCACACTGCGAACCACGCCTGTCCTCCGCCACCGGAGCTTGACACCCGCAAGCTATACCATGCGAGGTCCACATATGGGCTCTGCTAATAGGCATTTTCCAGTCAGTTCTGCCGCATACGGTGCCCAGATCTCGTCCGCTCTGGACACAGCCGTCTTGGCCTGACGGCCAGGCTGCTTGGGCGCTGTAGAGCAATCAAGATCATATGCACGTCGGTGATCGTATAGCTGGGCAAAATAGATTGTGACAATATAAGATGTGAGCCAACTCAGCTTCAAATTCGAAGCGTTGTAGCACGGCAATCCCGTTGTGTCGACAAGAGTGAGACTGCGCAACATGATTTCTTCAGCACTTCTCATCGTCTTGGCTGCGGCGCAGGCCTTCGCACAACAATCAGCTTATGGCCAATGTAAGTGAACGAATCGATCTTACTGTGCGGCATATGTTAACGTTCGCAGGTGGTGGTATTGGATGGTCTGGTGCAACAACATGCGTGTCTGGTAAGATCAAAGATCGAGATGGTCCATGCCACAAGCTGACAACATCTTACTCCAGGACACACTTGCAACAAGATCAATGACTACTACTTTCAATGTATTCCTGGCACGGCTTCAACGACCACCTCTAGGAGTTCCTCGGCCCCATCGTCATCGTCTACGCGAGTCACCACGACTACCTCCCAAGGTACCACAGCCACCTCTCGATCCACTACTACTACCTCGCGATCCAGCAGCACTTCCTCATCGCCAGCCGGGACCGCAACTCCAGGCACTGGCACCGGAACTGGCGCTTGGGCAGCATCTTACACCAAGGCTAAAGCAGCATTGGCCAAATTGAATAACAGCGACAAAGTAAAGATCGTGACAGGCGTTGGTTGGGGCAATGGTCCATGTGTGGGCAACACTGGTGCTGTCTCTAGTATTGGATATCCTTCGCTTTGCTTACAAGATGGCCCTTTGAGGTGTGTTCAGGTTGATACAAATTAAGGGGGCAACATCAGACTGACTTCAACAGCATCCGATACGTTCAGGGCGTGACTGTGTTCCCCGCGGGTGTCCATGTAGCATCCACCTGGGACCCTTCACTTATTTACGCCCGTGGTAATGCAATGGGAACCGAAGCAAAGGGTGTAGGCGTTCATGTTCAGCTTGCGCCAGTTGCCGGGGCTTTGGTGAGTTAGCCAGTGCTAGATCTTGTGCATTTTACTTACACTCGATACAGGGCAAAATTCCCCATGGAGGCCGCAACTGGGAGGGCTTTGCCGCTGACCCGTACTTGACGGGAGTTGCGATGACCAACGCCATCAAGGGCATGCAAGATGCTGGCGTCCAAGCTTGTGCAAAGCACTACATCGGTAACGAGCAGGAACGGAACCGCGAGACAATGAGCAGCAACATCGACGACAGAACCCTGCACGAGCTCTACCTCTGGCCTTTCGCCGACTCCGTTAAAGCCGGTGTCGCTTCGTTCATGTGCTCGTACAACAAACTCAACGGTACTTGGGCGTGCGAGAACGACAAGATGATCAACGGCGTTCTAAAGGGAGAACTGAACTTCCAAGGATACATGGTGAGTGCTGAGACCCAGCTGAGATCTGAAGACCAAAGAGCAGTGCTGACCTTCTCTACCTAGATGAGTGACTGGAACGCCCAGCATACCACTAATGGCGCGGCCAACGCAGGCATGGATATGTCTATGCCAGGCACTGACTTCGGTGGCAACAACTTGCTATGGGGCCAAACCCTTTTGAACGCAATCTCTAGCGGAGCTGTACCTCAGTCTCGCCTTGACGATATGGTGACCCGTATTCTGGCAGCGTGGTACCAACTCAAGCAAGACCAAGGATACCCTGCCGTCACTTGGTCGAGCTGGAATGGTGGCGCTGGAGCTCCTAACGTCGCGGGCGATCATGCAAAGATTGCGAGACAGATTGCACGAGACGGAATCGTACTGTTGAAGAACAGCAACAAGGCGCTGCCCTTGTCGAAACCCGCCAGTCTGGCACTTATTGGATCTGCAGCCGCCGTGAATCCTGCGGGACCCAACGCTTGCACTGATCGCGGCTGCAACACCGGAGCTCTTGGACAAGGGTGAGTTGTGGTCGACTAGCTCCAGATTTTGATGATGCTGACACATTTTTTAATCAATAGATGGGGCTCGGGAACTGGAGACTATCCTTATTTTATTTCACCTGCGGATGCAATCAAGACACAAGCGTCAAAGGATGGCACGAAACTCGTCAGCTCTACGACTGATGGTACCGCTGCCGGAGCTTCCGCTGCCGCTCAAGCTGACACTGCTATTGTATTCATCACTGCGGACAGTGGTGAAGGGTACATCACCGTTGAAGGCAACGCTGGCGACAGGAACAACCTTGATCCATGGCACTCTGGGTGAGTCGGTCGAATCAAGCATCATCTTGCAAGCTGGCACATGACTAACTTCCATCAGCAATGATCTCGTGAGGGCGGTTGCTGCTGTTAACAAGAACGTCATCGTCGTCGGTAAGTGCAAACACAATCCTCGCCGGGGCTTCGGAATCTCTCCGCTGACGAGATGTCTCTACTCTCAACAGCTCACAGTGTCGGACCGATCATCCTTGAATCCATCTTGTCAAACGCCAATGTCCAAGCGATCGTATGGGCTGGGTGAGTCCAACAGTTTCGATCGTGCGCACAATTACTGACAAGATCTAGTCTACCCGGCCAAGAATCCGGCAACGGCCTAGTCGACATCCTTTATGGCTCGACCTCTCCCGGCGGCAAACTCCCATACACCATCGCCAAGCGAGAAGCCGATTACGGCACTGCAGTCGTCAGTGGCAACGACAACTACCCCGAAGGCTTGTACATCGACTACAGACATTTCGACAAAGAAGGCATCGCGCCCCGCTATGAGTTTGGCTTCGGTCTTTGTAAGCGATGCCTCTCCCGCTCCCTGATAGACCTACTAACAAGCTCAAAGCCTACACCACCTTCAGCTACTCCGGCCTAACCACCTCGTACACGGACAAGACCGCCGGCAGCACTGTTCCAGGCCCGGGAGGTGCCGTTGGCCTCTTCGACACCGTCGCGACCGTTACCGCGAAAATCACGAACAACGGCACCGTGACCGGCGCCGAGGTCGCTCAGCTGTATCTCGGCCTGCCGTCCAGCGCTCCGGCTTCGCCACCCAAGCAGCTTCGCGGTTTCCAGAAGGTGTCTTTAGCGGCGGGCGCTTCTAGTACTGTTACTTTTGACATCCGTAGAAAAGATCTCAGCTACTGGGATGTGGGAAGTCAGGCGTGGAAAGTGCCGGCTGGGACCTTCAATGTGTATGTGGGTGCCAGCTCGAGGGACATCAGGTTGACGGGCACGTTTTGAGAGGGGATGGTAATGTTATGGGGTGAGAGGGAATGTCGAGTTCAATCGTGTGGCGGTATATCTACTGACTGGAATACCAAACACTCGTCTGCTCGGCTTTCACGTTTTGGAACGTAGTGATTCACGTTCCAGTCAGTTGTTCGCATCTGTGTAATAGGACAAACGACCTTCCCTATGGTCATCCTTTCTTCCCAACCTCATTGTCGGCGACCACCCCTTCACAAAATATCCTCAGCTTGAAGTCAGCGATCACCTGTTTGCTCTCCTTCACGGTCCTCCTAACTCCAGCAAGCGCATTCGTAGACATCCATCGTTCGAAATGTTGGTGAAGAAAATCCTGAGGGTACCAAGTGTTGACTGGACCCAGGATATGAGTGATGGAGTAATCCAACTGCATGATCGACCACAAGTCGAGGATCAACTGACGTAAAAGCGAATCGGACGTCGTGTTATCCCATACAAATTTGACAATTTTGCGGCCAGGCACTCTTGAGCTATCAAGATAAAAGGCCACGAAATGGTCAAGGACCGCGTGGTGGAAGTTCACGTCGTCTAGGTAATCGCCAAGGATGTAGAAACGGATCAACAAAAAATATCCAGGCGCGTCGTTTTCAGTGAAGGTGATGTGTCCAGTGTACAGCCATTGGACATAGCCCTCGAAGATGTCCACTCTCGTCTCGGGAAGCGGTACGCGCTTCTCGTGGGCTTCTTTCCAACCGTGGTTCATCGCGGCTTGGAAGAACTTGGAGGAGCGTGTAGCGATGCTTGTGATGACTGGTATCTCTTTCTTTTCTTTCCCCACGACAACCACGAATCTTTCAGTCACGTTGAGCCTGGCGTGCGTGTTAGCAGGGACTGTTGCTAGGAAGGTCGTTGGTGCTTCGCGCATACCTTTGTCTCTTGGCGTGTGGTGATGGTTCCGCCATGCTGGGTGATGGGTGATGGTAGAGCGAGGATGCTCCAAGACCGATGCCGTGAGGGATGCGTCGGTGGTAGAGAACACAGGTATACGGCGTTTTCGGGGAGTCCTTGAACGTCTGCACGGCCATGGAGATAGGCATGGTAAGCCAGATTTCCTTGATCATGCGGCGGAGAGGCGAGGTCGGCAGCGTGCGCTCCCAAACGAAGCTCACGTCCGGCTGCAGTGGCGGCCACACGAAGCCATCTTGCTTGACAATGAGGGCTTCCACGACTCTCTCGCAGAACGTCACG
>Ga0265797_10001842_pt1 | contig 36742 bp, 43 predicted proteins | sample P2T30metagenome_FD_192433 | JGI IMG/M metagenome (GOLD analysis project Ga0265797, IMG submission 192433) | Plant litter microbial communities from East Loma Ridge, Irvine, California - P2 T30 | ecosystem: Environmental > Terrestrial > Plant litter > Unclassified | place: USA: California...
CGAGGATACGTCGACGGGTGCGCTGCTGCCCGGCGACAGCGCGCATGGCGCAGACGCGGCCGAGATCGGGGCGCAGCTGCTCCTCGACGCGCTCGGCAGCGAGGCGGCCGTCTCCAAGGCAATCGGCCGGCCGAAGCTGGGTGGCGCGGCGCCGGACGGCGAGCACTCGCCAACCATCCACGTCCGCCTTCCCCGGGACCGCAAGGACCGTCTGGAGCAGCTGCGAATCGTGCAGCGCCGCAAGTACGCAGCAGATCTGGTCCGGGACGCGATCGACGAGTACCTCGACCGGCACAAGGACGACCTGCACCGCGTCGCGGGCTGAGAAACGCGGGCGGGCGGCCGCCCGCGCAACGTCGGCCGCGTCCAATGTCGAGTCGTGATCGAGGGGGTCGAGTCGCGCATCGAGGCGCCGCGGCTTCGTTCCGCTGCGCTCCACGAACCCGCGCCCATGAACTGTGTGGGGGCGCTCATGAGGTGGCGGGTGCTGTGGCATCGTGACCGCGAGCCCTTGCCTGGTCATGGCTACCGTGCTGACCCTGGCGAGCCGCGAAGGATGTGACGGGGTGCGGCCGGTGGTTCTCGTTCGGGTCCGGTATGACGACTTCACCGACGACCACCTGGCATCAAGGGGAGTGGGGGCAGCAGGCGTGCGAGCGTGGTTTGAGCAGGCGAAGGCGACGACCAACGGACGACGTGGGCTCGTGGTGTTCTTGAGCTACCTGATCGTGCTGCCTGTGACGTTTCTTGTGGCGGATGTTGCGCTGCTCATCGGTCCGACAACGCTCGCGGGCGTCAGCGCTGTCATCACCTTCGGGCTAGGCGTCTTCACTGTCCCCGTCACCGCCGTCGTGCAGGGCTACCACCGCGCACCAGACGCGCTGCCGCCAACCACGGGGGTGGTCTGGCATCTCACATCGCAGCTCTGGGACGTCGGGGACAGGGTTGTTCTCGAGCAGTGCCGTTGCCGTTTGCGATCCTGCATGCAGCGCTCGGATCGGCCGTTCGCCCTTCCGCGTCGCGCGGTGTTCGTCTTCACGGCAGAGCCGGCGGATGCGCACGTGCGAGGGAACGTGACCCGGAGCCGGGCCCGTTACCTCTACCGACTGGACATCAGCGAGACGCACGGGCAGCTCTTTCAGCGCGGCATCGCGGTCGCTATCGCGGGCGATGTCCACGCCACCGTCTCGGCACGCCGAACCCTCTCCGCGACCGACGTACCGACGCTCTAACGAGCAAGCCGCGCGGTGAGGCTGGTCCTCACCACGTCGGCGGAGTGCGGTATCTCCGTGGGTCGTCGATCGGCCGAGTCGTGTCCTCCACGGGAGCAACGACCGTGCCGGGAAGCCGGGAGGCGAGCTTCACGAACAGCTGCCCGGACTGCTCGTTGGGCGACTCCACCGTCCACGTCCGGCCGGGATAAAGCTCGATGAGCGCGCGCACCATCGCATCGGCCCAGCCATCGCGGCGCCGCGCGGCCTGGACGTCGATGTTCGTCACGAGCCCCTGACCGGTGTCGTGGAAGACCTTGAATCGCATCTCGGTGTCCCTCGTATCCGCGCGCCGGAACCAGCCATTCGGACGTGACCTGTGTCGGGGCACCGGGTGCAGCAAGGCAACGAGCGTGAATTCGTCTTGGGTCTGTTCCGTAACTCGGAACCGGCGTCCGTCGACCGTCACGTCACGGTGCGACCGTGGCACCCTATGCCTCGGATGGGGCGTAATCCTCGCGCCGTGCGTCGTCCCCCTGGGCGCCGGCTGCTGATCCACCGATGGCGGTCGGGGTGGACGAGGGGGCGACTCGGGTGGCCTTCCTGACCTCGCGAGCGGTGATGCCGAGGCGTGCCGCGACTTCGGTCGGGCTGGCACCGGCGTCGAGCATGCGCGCGACGACCCGCTCGGCGTCGTCGCGTGCCTTCCGGGTCTGCTGCTCCGCCCGCTCCCGGAGCTTCACGATCTCGCGTTCGGTCTCGTCGTTCGTTGCGTCCACGGAGTCGATGGCCACGAAGTAGTCGGCCGCGAGCTGTTCGAGCTTGTCTTGCAGCTCACGGAAATGCGCCGCCATCTCTCGTGCTCGACGCCGTGCGTCGGTCTGCTTCGCGGACTTGCGGAGTTCGGCCATTTGGGTCCCCCTTGCTCGATGACCGGACCAGTATGCACAGCCCGCCCCCACGCGTCCCACGGGGTGCCACACGGCGTGCGGGGCCTCGACTCCGGGGGAGTGAGCGAGGCCGGCTCGGCTGTTGCTTCTCGACACGCTGACGGGCGTGCTCCTCGTTCCTCGTCGCCCACCCGTGCGGTCTCGAAGCACAGCCGCATGAGCGTTGCTCATGGCCGATCTTCTCTCCCTGCGTCCAACGGTGAGCACGCTCGTTCCTCGCCTGCTCACCGCAGTCCTCCGGTCATCAGTTCGTCACACCTTAGGCATCATTGATCAACGAGGTAGAGTGCCCGCGTGATGACCATGCATATCCTCTCCGCGGGGGACGGCTATGCGTACTACACGAACGAGGTCGCGACGGGTGACATCAAGCGTGAGCCCGGCCGCGAGCTCGGCGACTACTACACCGCCGACGGCAACCCGCCCGGCGTCTGGATGGGCTCAGGGCTGAGTCTCCTCGGCGTCTCGGGCGCGGTGTCCGAGGACCAGATGCGTGCGCTGTTCGGCGAGGGGCTGCACCCCGACGCCGACAGGATCATCAAGGACGCGCAGGATCGCGGCCTCTCCGCACAGGCAGCGCAGGACGCCGCCCGCCTCGGCCGTGGCTACTACGCCTACGGGACGGCCGGCAGCCCCCTTGCGGCTCGCATCAACGAGGGATACGCCGCCTTCGAGCGCATCAACCACCGCGAGCCCACCGTCACGGAGCGGCGACTCATCCGTGCCCGGGAGGGCGCGCAGGCGTTCCGCGAGGCGAAGGGTCGGCAGCCGCAGAACAAGGAAGAACTGGGTCGCTTCATCACGGCCGCGAGCCGCGCTCCGCAGCAGGCCGTCGCCGGGTTCGACCTGGTGTTCGCGCCCGCGAAGAGCGTCTCGACGCTCTGGGCACTGGGCGACGAGGCCACCCGGAAGGCCATCGAGACCGCGCACGAAGAGGCCATCGCTGAGACGATCAAGTACCTCGAGCGGGAGGCGGTAGCGACCCGCGCCGGCCGCAACGGGGTTGCGCAGATCGAGGTCGAGGGCGGCATCATCGCCACACGCTTCCGCCACTACGACTCCCGTAACGGTGACCCCCAGCTTCACGACCACCTCGTCGTCGCCAACAAGGTCAAGGGGTCCGACGGGAAGTGGAGGACCCTCGACTCTAAGCTCCTCCACCGCATGAACGTCCCGGCATCCGAGTTCTACAACCAGACCGTCATCGCGAAGGTCTGCAAGGCCCTCGACGTCACCACCGAGCTCCGCGAGGTCACCCCCGGGAAGCGCCCGGTGGTGGAGATCGCGGGCGTCGACTCGCGGCTGACCGAGGGGTTCTCCTCGCGCTCCGCCGACATCAAGAAGCGCATGCAGGAGCTTGAGGACGAGTACCGAGAGCGCCACGGGCGCACCGCCAACGACGCCGCGCGCATCCAGCTCGCGCAGCAAGCGACCCTCGACACCCGTCCAGCGAAGGAGACGGCACGGTCGCTGTCGGACTTGCAGAAGGAGTGGCACGAGAAGGCAGTCGAGTACGCGAGCGAGCCGATCGTGGCCAGCGTCGTCGAGCACGCGCGGCGCATGAAGCGGGACCACGACGACGCGTCGGTGCCTGCCACCTTCAACCTCGAAGAGGCCGCCGGCGTGGTCGTCGCGACGGTCTCGGAGCACCGCGCCGTGTGGGGAACCCATCACCTCGAGGCAGAGGCGCGCCGATGGGTCATGGCGCAGGGGCCGTCCGCCGAGCTCCCCGCGGATGCCGCCGAGCAGATCACTCGCATCGCCGTCCAGGAAGGCTCGATCACCCTCACCCCTCCGCCCGCTCACGGCACCTTCCAGCCCCTCACGTGGAGTAACGGCGCCAGCATCTACGCCGACAAGGGCCGTGCGCTGCACACCTCGCGAACCGTCCTCGACGCGGAGGACCTGCTGTTGGACGCCGCCCGAGACCGCACCGTCTCGCCCGTCGATCGGGCGACGTTCGACCTCGCGGCCGCCGAGCACGGACAGTACCTCGACGCCGGGCAACGAGCCCTCGCCGCCGAGTTCGCGTGCTCGCCCTCTCGGCTCGTGGTCGGCTCCGGGCCGGCCGGTTCGGGTAAGACCTCCGCGCTGCGCGTCACGGCACGAGCGGTTGAAGCGCAGGGGCACCGCATGGTCGGCCTGGCGCCGTCGGCTGTGGCCGCGAGCGTCATGCGCGACGCCATCGGGATCCCGGCGACCACTATCGACAAGCTGCTCGTGGGCAAGGGCACCCTCCGGTCACTGATGGAGCGCACCGACCTGCCCGAGCGCACCGGACTGCATGCCGGCGACGTGATCGTGGTCGACGAGGCGGGCATGGCCGGCACGGTCAAGCTGGCCAAGGTCGCGCGCCTGGCGGAGCTCGCGGGCGCGCACGTGCGCCTGATCGGCGACGACCGGCAGCTCTCCGCGGTGGAAGCCGGCGGGGCGCTGCGTCTCATCGAGCACGAGGTCGGCGCCATCCACCTCGAGACCATCCACCGCTTCGTCGACGCCCACGAGGCGGCCGCGACGACGCTGCTGCGCGACCCGGCCGCGACGGGCGACCCGTTCGCCTGGTACCTCGACAACGGCCGCGCCATGGGCGGGGACCGAGAGCGGATGACGGAGGCGGTGTTCGCTGCATGGCAGCGGGACACCAACGACGGCCGCGAGTCCGTGATGCTCGCCCAGCAGAACGCGACCGTGCACGAGCTCAACGCCCGTGCCCAGGCGTACCGCCTCGGCGCCGGCGCGGTCCAGGGCACCGCCGCGGTACCGCTGCGCGACGGGCTCGCCGCTCACGCCGGCGACCGCATCGTCACCCGCGAGAACACCGGCAAGCTCACCACCCACCGAGGACGCGACATCGTGAAGAACGGCGACCTCTGGACAGTTGCCGGCGTCCGAGCAGACGGGTCCCTCCATGTCGTCCACAACGGCCACGGCGGCCGCGTGGTGCTCCCCGCGGAATACGTGGAACGGAACGTGGAGCTGGGCTACGCCTCGACCGTGCACCGAGCCCAGGGGATCACCGTGGACACCTCCCACGTCCTCGCCGACGCGGGGACCAGCCGCGAGCTCGCGTACGTCGGACTCACCCGCGGCCGCTCCGAGAATCGCATCTACGTCGAGACCGCCGACGCCGAGTCCATGGTCGACGTCCTCGCGAAGATCAGCCAGCACGCGGACACGGCCGTGTCCGCGCACGAAACCATCCGAGAGGAGCAGAAGCGTATGAACGACCTGGTGACGTTGTCCGACGAGTACGGCGACGTCGCGCAACGCGCCAACCAGATCCGGTTCGAGCAGGTCGCCGTCGACGTCTTCGGGCCCGACCGGGCTGCCGAGCTCACCGGGACGGAGAGCTGGGGGGCTCTTGCGGCCGCGCTTCGCCACGCGGAGCGCATCGGGTACGACCCGGCCGCGACGTTGCGCTCTGCCGAGGCGCAGCGCGAAGTCGAGACCGCCGACGACGTGCCGGCAGTCCTGTCCCACCGCATCGAGCGGGTCTTGGAAGAGCGCGGCGCCGCGCCGTCCTTCACCCCGACCGACCCGGCCGTGCCGCTCTGGGTGGCCGACCCGATGCCTCTCACGGGCAAGACCCTCCCCCAGGACTGGCGCGAGCACATGCAAGAGCGATACGACTACCTCGGCGTGCGGATACTCGAGCAGGGCGAAGCCGTCGCCGCCGAGCAGCCGGCGTGGTCGGCTGAGCTTGGCCGGTTCCCCGAGGAGCCGCGTCGACGCGAGCAGTGGACGCGCCTGGCCGCGGAAGTCGACCTGTTCCGCTCGCGCTACCGGATCCCTGAGTCCGAGGAGCGCGCGATCCCCGAGAAGTACCGGACGCACCAGGTCGGTCAAGACCTCGCGGCGCGGGTGACGCAGCTCCACAAGTCCGATGAGCTCCGCCGGCACGCCGCCGAGCGTCGCGCCCGCGAGCTCGAGCAGACCGGCCCGGCGGTGACTGAGGGCAAGCAGGAAAAGGCCAGCGGCGCCGAGCGCCTCGAGGCGTGGCGGCGCGAGCAGGAGCAGCAGCAGCGCCGCGAGGATCAGCAGCGCGAGCAGGGCGTGTGGGGCCCGGACCAGCCGAGCGGCCCCACGCACGAGCGCCGAGGCCCGCGCCTCTGACGTGAGCGTGCCAGAGCTCGCACAGGCACGAGACTGAGCGCGGGTCGGTAGCGCCCTGTAGGTTCGTCCACTAAAGGAGTGTGGTCATGGACGATCCAATTGACTGGCGCACGATCAGCGAAGATCGGTTTAACCGCGTGGTCGAAGCTCTGCTTGTACGGGCATACAGTGATCCGTCCCGAGGGATCCGCGCCGTCGCAGTCGACGGCCGCGGAGGCGATGGCGGTATTGATGTCGGCGTCTGGGACAGTAACGATCACATCATCGAAATATTACAACTCAAGCATTTTCCTGATGGTTGGCCAGCGCGGACAAAAGGGCGGCGTCCTCAAATAACCAAATCTTTCGAGACGGCCTGGGAGAAGCATCACCCTCCCAAGTGGACACTGGTGACGCCTCGGAATGCATCCATGAACGAGCGCCAGTTTGTAGCGGAGCTCGGTTCTGGTAAGAACGTAGACAAAACCACTCTTGGTCCCGCAGAGCTGGATGCCTTGCTCGGGCAGTACCCCGAGATTCTCGAACGATTTGGCGTCGATCGCGGGCGGCAGCTGCTTCGAGACGTCGGCCGAGAATCGTGGGCATTGAATCGTCCGGGCGACCTTGCCGCCGTGATGGAGCAGGTCCGGGGTCAGTTGCGGAAGCGCAGTGACCATTGGGGGACGGCCGTCACCGTCGACGCACAAGGCAATATGACGCAGGCGATTGAAGCACTTACTCCGAACGCGAGTGAGCGAGAGCCGCTCGAGCTGAACGTGCGAACGCAATTCTCCGAGGAGACTGAGGAACTTCGTCAGTCGTTTGAAGATGCGCTGCGACACGGCCTCGTCAAACCGGTCAAGCTCGACGAAACGGTGCTGAAGGAGGTGCGGTTCATCGGACCCGAATGGTTCCAGTCGGAGCATGAGGGAGGCGAACTAACCTTACTTCCAGCCGGTGAAGGGGAAGGCTGGCCCGCAAGCATCACGGTGCGAGATGTGAATGGCAAGCGGCTGTCGAAGCTGCCGGCGACTGTCAAGATGATCGCGCGCGGCAGTGAGTCCGCTCGCGTAGTGCTCACGAGTCCGGGAGGGCTAGAGACTGTTTGGACGCTTCCTGAGAATGCTGACAAATCTGGGTCTATCGCCTTTGCGACCGATTTCACCGGTCACCGCATACGCGATATCAGGCGGCTTTTACGGTTCTTCTCTGCGGCTGGTATGGATTGCCAGTTACTTCTTGAGGTTAACGAAAAGACCGTCGCGGTAGCGCTACAGTCAGGTAACTCTTTTGAAGAAGATGCCCGCTTTGCAGAGTTTCTTGATGATTTGATATACATCGAAAATGAGCTTGATATAGAGTTCCATCTCCCAACAGATGACCTGACGGTCGACGAGCGCATTTGGGCGCGGGTTCTTAGGCGAATGCTCCAAGGCACTGCGGTCGCTTATCCAAAGATCGACGGGTTTAATTTTACCCTGACCGGCGACCGAGGAAATCTCGAGGACATTCTTACCAACGAGCATGCGTTTCTGATCCAGCATGAGGACTATGGAGTGTCGCTACTTGGCACAGATGTGCATATTGGGCACGTTTTTATTCATCAAGCCTATGGGGTTTTTGTAGATGGTCCTGCTCATGCGGCGGCGCTGCGTGCTGGTGAAGGGGCAGGGCGCAAGGTGCAGGTCAGGGGCTTTGAAGATCTTCCCTTTGTGATTTACGCGCCCGAACGGCTCGGTGGCGCGCCGGTAGTTATAGCCGCACTAGACATTGAAGGCCTGCCTGAACACCCCAAGCTCGAGCAGCTTCGTCAGTTGCAGCGAGAGCGGGAGCAGAAGCTGCCCGGACCGGAGGCACAGCGGACCTCGTGAGAGATCTTCGAGCAGCGCGGCCCTCGCGTACAGGGGAGGGCCGCGCTGCTCGAAGGGCATCGAGTCAGCGGAGCCGGTAGCCGGCCCCGCGACGCTCGGTGAGGCCGAGGTAGATTAACCCGGCGATGCCGAGCGGGATCGCGACCGACACGAGCACGACGAACATCACAGCCTTCCCGACGTAGAACGCGCCCAGGATGGGAAGCGGGACGATCAGGACCGGCATGGACGACCGCAGCGGCCACGTCAGCCGGAAGTAGATCTCGCGCGCGAACGGGAACAGCAGCGCCTCGAGGGCGACCACTACGAGGTCGACGGCCGTCGCGCTCCCCGGCTGTGAGCCGGCATGGATGATGGCCACAGCGAGATAGGTCCCGCCGATGAGTGCCGCCAGCACGCATGACGGGATCAGCCGTGTGAAGCGCCGATTCAGGTACGCGCGCCCGATGAAGTTCACTCCGCTGCCCCCGTCGCGGAGACCGCGACGTCGGCAGCCGGCGCGCCGCTCGATGCGCCGGCCGGGCTCGCGTCGGCGCCGGCCGTCGTGACGGCGTCGCCCGGATTGCCGGCGTCGACGCCAGCGATGACGTCGACCGCGTCGTCGTCGGTCGAGACGGCGTAGGTGGTGGTGACCAGCCCGCCGTTGCGGACGATGCCCAGCGCCTTGATCCGGTCCAGGGTCGGCCACAAGCCGCGCTCGTGCCACTCGATCAGCGCCATGGACGGGACGCGCTGCCTCGGTGAGTAGACGCTGAGATACCCGACGTACAGGGCGGTCATCAGCTCTACGAACACGGGGTTCGTGAACCACCGTGGCGGGAGCTCGAAGACCTTCTCCTGCGACAGGTTCGCCAGGTACCGCGACGACAACCACTCGACCCACGTGACCAGCTTCTCCGCGAGCTCGCGTCGGGCGGGCGGCTCGAGCATGTGCCACGCCCACGGGCCGCCCGGAGAGAGGCGCAGCAGCTCGACGATGTCGGCCACGGCCTCCTCGAGCCGCTCAAGCCGCTCGCCCACGCTCGGCCCCTCGTCCTCGAGGACCTCACCGGTATCCGTACGGACGCCGGGCCCCTGGGCCTGAGGCGGCCGCGGCGCAGCGGGAACGGAGCCGGGCGGGGCGAACGGGTCTTCGGCCGGCCACGGGTCCTCGGGGGGCTGCTGGTCGCTCATTCGCCGCCCTCCTCGACCAGGAGACCCTCACGGGCCAGCGACCACAGCTCCGACGCCGTGCACTCCTTCTTGGAATCGGTCTCCCACCACCCAGGAAGCGCGACGATCGCCGCCGGCAGCTCCCGGTACAGCAGCAGCCCCTCCCCCTCGGGAAGCTGCCGGATGCGCGCGATTGGCATGACCCGCTCGCGCGCGGTCGACGTGTTCGTGGAGGTTCCCTGTTGAGAGGAGGTCTCCGACGTGCGTTGCACCTCCCGCTCGTCGCAGAGCTTGGAGATCTCCTCCAAGTAATCGGTGTCCTTCACGCCGCCCAGCACGATCTGGATCGCCGCGGAGTTCAGGATCGTTTCGGCGCCGTCCCTGCCCCACTTGTCGCGGAGCTGCGAGCGGGACTGAGCGAACGCCCACGTGACGATGCCGCGGCCGCCACCGTCCGACATCAGCGAGGGAAGGGTCGGGATCGGCGCGACGTTGGCCACCTCGTCGAGGATGAGCGTCAGCACCGGGTCGAGGCGGCCCGACTTGGTGCGGCCGCCGGCCTTCCGAGCGGCGTGCTCGATGCTCCGCACCAACGCCGTGATGACGGGGGCGCTCAACGCCCCCTCGCCGGACTCGCTGAGCAGGTACAGGGTGTCTGTCGACGCGTGGAACGTGGTCGTCTCGATGGTCGGCTCGTCGGGGAGTGGGCACACCGCGTCGAGCACGTGTTCGTTGGCGAACGCCGACAGCGTGAGGCGCACGCTCATGTCGGTGCTGTCGACCGTCTCGCGGGCCTCGGAGCGGCAGAACTTGCGCAGGTCCGACTCCCATCCGGTGGCCGCGCCGAGATGGGTCTTCAAGATGTCATACGGGGTGTCGTTCTCGAAGTCCCGCATCCACGTCATGACGTCGCGCATGCTGTGGCCGCCGAGAGCGGCCGCGTGCAGGAGCGACCGAAGCACCGTCTCGGCGGCCTCCTTGAAGAACCCGCCGTTGCTCTCGTTGCCGGCCGGGCGAGCGGCAATGATCGCGCCGGCGCGCCGGCTCGCCTCGCTCGAGTCCTCACAGCCGGCGACGATGTTCCACTTCACGGGATCCGGCCACGACATGACCCCTTCCGGGTCGAACACGAGCACCTGCCCCACGGCGGCCCGAACGAGAGCCGTGAGGCGCACGATGTCGGGCTTCGTCGTGGTCACCGCGCACGCACCCTCGGCTGCCAGCGTGCGCCCGACAGCGATTCGGGTCGTCTTACCCATGCGAGGCGGGGCCACCACCGCGGCGGTGTCCTCGGTTCGGGCCGCCACGGGCTTCCGATCCACGTATCCGTATGGGGCGGTAGTGCCGACGTCGCGGCCACCTTCGACGCGCTGTCGGAGATCTCGACCGTCCACGAACCCCGCGTCGGGCTCCTGCTTGCGCCCTCGGGTGCTGCCCGCAAATCGACGCGCCAGTCGAGTCCCCGCAAATCGACGCGCCAGCCGAGTCCAGGAGAGGAGGGCGCCCGCGAACAGCGCGACGACGACTGCCACGAACACGCTGACCCAGAGGATCCATCCGGTCGGTAGGGAGATCTCCTGGGTGAGAGCACCCCAGGCGTATTCGACAGGGTTCCAGGTGACCGGCGCGGTCACCCCCGCACGATCCGAGGCGACGTGGATCCCGACCATCGCGGCCATGGCCATGGCCGCGATGGTGACGATTGCCCCGGCGGAGGACAGTAGGTCCGCGCGCTTCACCGGGCTCCTCCCCTGGTGTGGCCGATGGTGCCGGGTGCTGTGGTGGTCATGCGCGGTTCCTTTCGGGGTTGTGGTGCACTCGGTAGGTCAGATCGCGAGCGAGCCGGGCGTCGGGCTCGTCGCCGGTAAACCTCTCCGCCACGCGCGCTGCGACGCCCGTGATGAGCGCCACTTCGGTGGCGGTGGCCCCGGAGGCGGCCAGGCGGGCGAGAACCCGGTACCGGTCCTTCCGGGTGGTGAGGTCGGCGAGCTTCGCGTGGCGGTAGTTCTCCTCCACCTGGCGGTGCAGGTCACGGACCAGGCACACGTCCTCGTCGACGTCTTCGCCGTCGAGCTGGTAGCCGAACTCGACTGGTCGACCGGTCGCGGCGGTGACGGCGGCCGTGTGCTCCTCGATCGCGTCGCTCAGCCACATCGCCACGGTGACGAGGCTCGGGTCGTCGGTGTTGGTGATGGTCCACGCCCCGCCCGCGAGGTTCGCGGTCGAGAGCGTCGTCGTGGCCGTCATCCGCCCGGCGTCGCGGTCAGCGGAGCCGTGGTGCCCCGGACGTCGACGTGCAGATGCGTGCACGGATCCGAGAAGGCGGTGATGTTCTGGAACGTCATCGCCGGCCGGCACTGGACCTGCCCCGCGTGCGAGCCCTTGGGCATGATCGTGTCGAGGTACGCCAGCAGCTCGAGCGACGCCGGGTCTCCCCCGGTTGTCGTCCGTCCCCCGATGCTGTTGAAGTCGACGGCCGTCGACGGCGAGGTGCAATGCGCGGAGTACTCGCAGTGCAGCCCCTCACCGGCGCAGGGCCGGTTGATGTCGCTGACGCCCACGGAGCCGTACTTGTTCAGCACGAGGACGAGGATCTGGAGCACGCGCGGGTCGATCTGGCACTGCGCGGAGGCGGTGCCGTCGGCCATGCCGTTGAGCTCGTCGAGCATCTTGGGGTTGTAGTCGGTGAGCGTGCCGGCCGCGCGGGCGGCGATCAGCGTCTTCGCCGACTGCTCGCCGTTACCGGTGGCCGCGCACCCAGACGAGACCTGCTTCCCGGTCACGGCGGCGACGACGGCTTGCGCATCCGTCCAGAAGGGGGCGTAGTGGTACGGGTCGGCGTTGCCCTGCACCGCGTGCGCGGCGAGCGTCGGTTCCAAGCTCTCCCAGTCCGGAACCTTCACGAGCCGCGTGAGGAACGCGGTGGCCGCGGCGGCGGGATTCAGGCGTGCCGACCGCGGACCGTAGGACTCCCCCTGTTGCAGGACACCGATGGTGCTGTTGTCCACGGCGTCGCCGTGGTCCGGGTTCGACAACGACGACTCGCCCATGGCGGTCATGATGAGCACGGTCTGTGCCTGCTGGTTGACGCCGAGCTTCGCGGCCGCGTCCAGGAGCGTCGCGGCCATGCGGATCTGATCGCCGGACCAACGGCCCACCGCCGCGGGTAGGTCACCGGCCGCGGAAACTCCGGGGGCCGAGGCTGTGCCGCACGCTGCGGCGGAGGCCGCCGACTTCCCCCCGCCCGCGCCGACGATGAGCATGAGCAGGACCGCGACGAACACCAGCGGGGCGGCGATGAAGCCTCCGAGGGCCTTCATGGCGTGGTCCCGGGGAGGAGAGCGCGCTGCACCAGCCAGTCCCCCGTGTTGGTTGCGAGCATGAGCACCTGGTACGTGCCGGCGTCGGTCGGCACGGTGATGGTCGCCGACGTCATGGTGTTCGTGCCCTGCTCGGCCAGCGCGGCCGAGCCCGTGACACGTGTGCCCGGGACGCTCGACTGCGCGGTGCCGGCGTATGCGGTCTGCGAGTACGGCGTCAGGTAGGCCGTGAAGCCGTCCGCCCAGCCCGTCCCGGTGACGTCCTTCCGGGTGAAGGCTCGGACGAACGCGGCCGCCGTGAGCTCCGCCTTCGCCGCGACGGCCGGGGTGATCGAGTCGCCCGACGGGATGACATCGCCAGGGGCGGCCGACGAGGCGTCCACGGCGTCGTCGGCGTCCTGGTCGTCCATGCCGTTCGCCGGGACCGGTGGTGCCGGCGTGAAGCCGTCGACGTCGACAGTCGGGACGTCGGCCGGCTCCCTGGCGGAGGCATCCGCGGCGTCGGCCGCCGGGGATGCAGCGGCGTCTTCTGGCGCCACTGCCGGCGCCGACGTGCATCCGACGAGCACGAGCGCGGCCGCCAGAGTGGTCGCGATGGTGGGCGTTGTCCGGGGTCGCATCACGCGCCGTCCCTCGCGCCCATGAGCCCCTGCGAGGTGTCGGTGACGCGGGCCTCGAGCGAGGAGCGCACGTGACGCACGCGCGTCTCGGCGGCCGTGCCCACCTTCTTGAAGTGCTGCCCGGCCGGCAGGGTCATGAGCTGCTCGACGGCGCCGGGCTTGAGTCCGGCGAGGTTGGCGACCATCTCGGCGTCGTCGCGCTTGGACTGCCGGAACAGGTGCAGCGTTCCGGCCTCCTTGATGAACGCGATAGCGGGGTCATCCGCCGGTACGTCGGACGGGTGGTGCAGGTTCACGATGTTCGACATGCCGTTGGCGCGGGACACCTTGGAGTTCGCTTGGATGACCTTCCCCATCGGGCCGCCGACGAGGAACCAGCCCTCGTCGACGCAGAAGTTCGTGGTGAACTTGCCGCCCGATGCGCGGATCGAGCCGATGGTCCAGGCGTTGGCGAGCATCATGCCGATCGAGCGGGCTGGTCCGTCCTCGGGGAGCTGGGAGAAGTCGAAGAACGTGGCCTTTTCGCCCAGCTTCACCGACTTGCTCGTGTCGCCGTCGAACAGACCGGGGAGCTCCTCGGGAAGGCGTTCCAGGAGCACCCGGACGCCGTACCCGGCCATGAACATGGCGTCCTTCGCGTGCATGGGCAGGGTGCGGAAATCGTCGATGTCGTCGACGTTGCCGAGGTACGGCAGCACGTCCATCACGGTCACGTCGCGGCCGAGCTCGGCCACATGCGCCTCGGCGCGCTTCAACGCGGCCCGGACGGCCTTCTTCTCGAACCGGTCAAGCTCCTTGTTCTCGTTCAAGATCGCGGCGGCTTGCAGGAGGATGCCGATCGCGCCTGCGCCGGTCGTTCCCTCGCGGGTGAGGCGGAGCTTCGGGTCGCACAGGTTCAGGGTGGAGGACGTCGCATCGCCGATCTCGCACCGGATCGGCGTCACGCCGATTGCCTCCGCGGTCGCCGTGTACTCACCGCAGCCGGCGGATGGCCCCGCCGGCTTGATGTCGACGACGATCACGCGGCGGCCGGCGAGCGTCAGCACGCGCAGCACGTAGTCGCATTTCATCAATGTGGACTTGTACACGCCGACGTCGCCCAGGGTGCAGACGTTCGGAGATTCGACCTTGCCCTCCCGATATGCCTGGATCTGATCGTTGGTCGCGGGCGTCTTTGAAAGTGTTTCTACACCGGAGAGGAGGCCTTGAAACTGCATCGGGGCGGCGATGATCGCCGTATTCAGGATCTCCGCTTGGCGGGTCGTGGTCGGCGCTCCTGCTGAGGCGGGGACGTAGTACCCCATCCGGTCCAGCAGCCGGTTCCGTCGAGGGATCCACCCGGGCTGCTCGGGCATGGCGAACTCATCGACCACGGCCGTAGATCCCGTGTCGGGGGCGGCCGGCTGTGGGCGGCGCTTGCCGAGCACGCTCCGGCGGGATGGCAACTCGGCGTGCTCGTCAACGGGAGTGCGGATCGTGATGCTCATAGGGCCTCCTCGGGCTCTCTACCCGCGGCGAACTGCTGCACGCGGTCGCTGGCGGTGGCCTTCGCCGGGACGATGCCCCGCCCGACGGGCCAGGTGAAGGCGTGCGCGGCGGACTGCCGGACGTCCAGCCACTCAAGCTGCGAGATGCCGGCGTCAGACGCGGCCTCGGCGATGTGCTCGCAGGCGTCGAGCAGCCCACGTTCTGTGCCAGCTGAGACGGTGATGTACCCGACCCAGTTGCATCCGTGGAACCCCGTGCCCGGCATCAGGTCCTCGTAACGCTGGGTCGCTGCTTTCGCTTCGACTTTCAAAGTCGCGTCCTCGAGAACTCCGGCACGTGCCTTGGCGTTCTTATCGGCGATGTCGGAGGTGATGTCCTGTTCGTGCAGGAATCGGGAGCTCTCCTGGGGGATTACTTCTAAGTGGAATGCGATGGTTCGCACGACTTGCTCATGCATCCCGCCCAGCAGGGGGCTCATCCACAAGCTCGAGCGTTCGATGACGGCCATGTTCCCGGCCGATATGCGAGCGGTGCGGGCGAGGGACTGGCTCACGTCGTCGCCGAGGGGCGCCCCGGCGTAGCGGGTGAACGACCAGTGGTCCTCCGAGGGCAGCCACCCGGTGGTCGGGGTGACATCGGATACCCGATCCATGGCGTATCCGGGGTGCTGCATGTGTCGGATCACGGCCGCGGTGGCGCGAGCGGAGAGGATGCGCACGTCGCGGTACCCGGCAGTGGACATCGCCCGCTCAACTCCGCGGATCTCGTCTCTCATGAGCTCGCGCCACCCGTCCAGGCCCGGTCCGCGGCGAGCTGCTCGAGAGCGGAAGGTGTCGGTGATCGGGAACGACATCACGAACATCGGTCGCTGCACGAGTTGGCCAGACATCACGATGTCGATGACTTCCTTGTACGAGCGCAGGATGGAGGCCGGTACGTCCGGGTCGCCGTTGTCGAGGACCCATTGCTCGTGCCGGGCGGGATCGGCCGGCAGCGCCCGGGTGATGGGCTGGACCCGCTTCGCCAGGCTCGCCCTCGAGCCGAGCGAGCTGAGGATCGCACCGAAGCCGGCACTGGCGGCGTCGAACACCTCGTCGGTCTCGATGCCCTCCACCTGGCCGGTCGTCGAGACGACGATCGCCAGGTACTCCTCCCGGCCGTGCTCGCGGTGCCACTGGATGCCGGGGATCCCGCGGCCGTCTTGCAGCCACGTCATGCCCTCGACTCCATCGGGGGTGGCTCGCATGGCGTGAAGTCGCCGCTCCGCCTCCGCGCGCTCCCCGCGCGGAGCCTCGGCCCAGGCGTCGACGAGCGCCTGCCATCCCTCCTCGGTGTAGGGGAGGTAGTTGGTGGTCCCCCGCTTCTGGCGCTCCTTCCAGCGGCGCCGGTTGAGGTAGCGGTGCAGCGGAGTGCCGTTCTCCGTCGACATCGTGAGCAGCCACGCGATCGACGGCAGGACGACGAGCAGCACCACGCCGACGATCTGGGCGAACACGGCCGTCGTGAGTGCGATCCCGGCCGCAACCCCGACCGACCAGAGCCGCGCCTTCGAGACGCGAGCGCCGAGGAAGCCGCGGTGGGCGCTGTCGCCACCGAGATACGAGACGCGCATCAGTTCTCCCTGTGGTCGCCGGCATCCGCGGCCTGGTGCGCGGCCTGTTCGGCGGCTCGAGACGCCTGATGCGCGACCTTCACGGCCGCGTCGAGAATCAGCATCGACATTCCCAGCGGGGCCCCCACGCCTGTTGCGGTGGCCGCCGCTCCCGCGGTAGCCATGCCCCCGCCGGCGGCGGCGCCCTCCCCCGCCACGGTCGCGCCCTTGCCGGCTGTCGACGCAGCCTCAGCGCCAGCCCGCCGCCCCGCGTTCGCCGCTTGCGACGACATCGTGGCCGGAGCCTCCGAGGACGGCTCGCTCGACGCCTGGCGCCCTGCTGATCGCGACTGGTTGTCGGCGGTCTGCTGAGCGTTCAGCACTTGCCGACCGGGCTGAGGTGCCTGGTTCGGGGTGCTGAGGCCGCCCGATCGCGACTGGCCCCCTCCCCCGCCCGGCTTCGCGAACTTCGCCAGCCGCATGAGCCCCATGGGCGCGAACACGACCATCGCCATGAGCACCGTCGGCACCGCCAGATTTACGAATGTCCGCATCGGATTCGACGTAGCATCATCGGTCGCATTCAGAAGTAGGCCGTCGATGGCCTTAAATGCGAACCCGAGAACGAGGATGAGGAGCACGTGGGACGACAAGATCGAGAGCCAAATGAGCGGCCCGACCTTCGCGTTATGCCGGGTGTCGGGATGCGCCATCCATACCAAACCCAGAGGAATAAGTGCACCGACCAGATATTGCGTGGCCACCTGTACCACAAGTATGAAAAATACGCCGATCAGTGCGAGGAATAGGATCGACATGACTAGCATTGAAATCATGGCGCTGCCTACCAGCTTCGCGGCGTCACCCGAGCTTGCCCGATCTGTCAAGGACGTATAAAAGTCGTTCGTGGTTGTGTCCAGAAGGTATTTTGCCAAGGTCGAGGACAGCCCCGTGAAGAACTTCGTTATCACCATTCCGAGCACCGGGCCGATAAACGCAAATATGACGAATAGGGGCACGGCGACGAAGAATGACTGAACGATTGCCTTGGGGCCTATGTCACCTCGGGCGCGTCGGATGGTGACGGAAATGAGAATGAACGCGAGTATAAGAATCGAGACCCCGAAGGAGATGGCGTATGACGCGCGCCACCAGTCGAGCGAGTAGTCGGGCTCGAGGACGCCGAGCGCGTACGGGATCATAACGGCCCCGATCCCGTGAATGCCTTCCTGCATTCTCTGAACCAGCCATCCCAAAGGATCCTGGCTGAATGCGATTGCCTGCACTGTGCCTTTGACGAGGCCGGAGCCGGCATTGATTTCGAACTGCGTGACTTTGCCAAGAGTGTCGCCAGCATCACAGAAGCTCTTGACTACAGGCGGGCACCCGGCCATCAGCAGCCTCCCTGGAATCGTTGCGCGGTTTCAATCATCTGTTGTACGGACTGGTCCGGTGTCCCCGTGGAGGTGAGGATCCATCCGTCCGCTGCCGGTGTCACCGTGTAGCGTTCGCCGCCGTAGATGGTGCCGTGCGTGTCACCGGGAATGGGTGAACCATTGCGAAGCTGCTCGGCGGTGATATCCACCGTCACCTCCTGTGCTGTCGCGGCGACCACCTTGTAGTAACCCTCGCCGAGGAATGACGCGTGCATGTTCCCGTCGTCGGGAGCAGTACTAGAAGTGATCGAAGCAAACTCTGCCTGCGCGCTGCCGGTAGTCATTTCTGCTGTCACCTGTTCGATTCCGGAACGATAGTTGGGGTCGCCAGCCGAATAAAATTGCACCAGCGCCCCGAGGAACTCGACGGCTCCATTCGGGGTGAAGTCTTTCTTGGCACGGATCTGTCTGAGTTGCTCCGCTGTGATGCCGGGTCCGGCAAGACAACCGTTCGCACCCATCGCCGTGTCAGAGACAGATGCGTCGCCCGTCGGCGTGGTAGAAGGCGTAGGGGCCGCGACGGACTCCGGTCCGCCGCGGAGGGCGAGGGTCGCCACAATAGAGCCGACGATAAGCAGGGTGGCGATCGTGCCGATCGTCCACCAGCCCACGCGGCCTGACCGCCTACCGGTCTGACTCATTTCGTCGGAATCGTGACGAGTGCACCGAAGAGGATCGGCAGGACGATTACGCCGACGATTGCGGCTGCCGTTCCGATGATCACGTTCCTCGCGTCCTCGGCCTCCTGCGGCTTCTTGGTCCTCCGAGCCTTTCGGAGGTCGAAGATAGCTTTGATGAGGTAGAAGGCGAGGGCAAGCAGAGCCAGGCCCATCGTACCGCCGAGAGCGATTACGGCGAGGTTGCGAAAGTCGGGGCCGAGCCAGTCGAAGTTCGGCTTGACGCCACACATGATGTTGTCGGCGGCGCAGTCGCCCGCCGCGGTGATGATGTCTTTCATGAGTTGACCTTTCCGGTGTCTGCTGGTCCGTCCAGCGGAGTGGTGAGTGGTGCGGTGCCCTCGGCGAAGGAGGAGGAGGCGGCGGCCGAGGTGAAGATGGCCGAGAGGCTGTTGTCCTCGTTCTCGTCCACGCTTGGCGAGGAGGCGGGCGTCGCTGTGAGAGCTGCGGAGGCGGCTGATCGCGCGGGCACGGGCGGTGCCGCCGGCTCCGGGTCCGGCGGCTCAGTGGGTACCGCTCGAGGGGCCGTCGCGGCGGCACGGTGAGGTCCGCGCGGGCGCATGCTGAGAACAGGCGCGACCGCGCGTTGAAGCTGGCGGACCACAACCGCGCCGAGGGCCGTGAACGCCTCCTGTGTGTCGCGCTCGAGGAGGTCGAACGTGATCTGCTGTCGATCAGCGATGTGCTGGTCGTAGGGAATCGTCAAGCGGTATTCGATCTCGTACAGGTCGAGCATCCGTTCGATGTCGGCGAGGACGTGCCCGTGCTCTGTCCGACCGTCGATCAGGCGGACCACGACGGCGTTCCGGGCGAGGTCGGCGGCGTGCCCGCCCATGTCGCGCAGCTCGTCGAGCAGGAGTCGCGCATCGGTTGCGGCGTCTCCCCCGGCGGTGATGGGGATGACCAGCACGTCGGTGGCCTTCAACGCGGCCACGAACGCGCTCGAGGTGTACTGGTTGCCGGAGTCCATGACGCGGATGCTGTAGAACTCATCGAGCTTCGCCACGACGCGACGCACGGCGTCGCCGTCCAAAGGCGCCCGCCTGCCCGGAGTCCCGATGACGTGTGCGCGCGTCGTCTGGGGCGCCGTGTAGCCGGCGAGCTGGCCCGCCGTGGTGATCTGGTCGACGTCGCGCACGAGCTCGCCGAGTCCCAGAGCGGGGGTGCGCTCGTGCTCGGCGCGGAACAGGAGCTTGCCGGGGTCGTCCGAGACCTCGACGATGACCACGTTCCCGCGGAGTGACGCGAGGACGCCGGCCAGGCACAGCGACGTGGGGGTCTTGCCGGCCCCTCCTTTGGGATTGGCGACGAGCACGGAGACGGCGCGCGTCCACGTGGCCTGTCGGATCGTCGTCCGGTTCTCCTCGAGCGCCGCGATTCGCTGTCTCGTGGCTGCTTCGGCCGCGCTCGGCTTCATGGGGATGCCGAGGCTCGACAGGACCCCACGGAATCCCGTGGTGGCCCGGTCTGCCTCGCGCTCCGCGTGCGCTGGCGCGCGCCCGAAGACGATCTCCTCGGGTACCCCGGGCGGCGCCGGCGGCGTAGATGGGGCGGTGCCTTGACCGGGATCGGTCATGGGGACTCCTCTCAAGTGGTGTTATACGGTTGAGAAAAATAGCGCGGATGGGCGCAATCCGCTAGCCTTCTCCCCATGTGGTATAGATCCCACCCAAACGGGGGTCATTTCGCGCCCGCGTAAATAGGTGGTCAAGCGCCGATTACGTCTCAACAACCACCGCAATTTCCTCGGCCGCCGAGTCTGGCTTGACTCACCCAGCTACTCGCGCCGGCGGGGTCGCTATCGCACTGCATGCGATACGCGCATCGGCCTTGCAAGAGGGTGGGGTCGTGCGCTGAGGCAGGGGATCAAGGAATCCGCCAAGGTGTTCCCTATGCCCCCAGGAGACCGCGCGCTGTTCGGCGCCCCCGAGCGCGTCGTGCGGTTCCAATCGGCCTACTCCGCGCCCAGTCGGGCCGCCATCCTCCGGCTCCTGCTCAAGGGACCCATGAGCTATGACGCGATCTTCGACGCCGTGGGTGACGCACTCGTCCGCAGCTCGGTTCACGTTGCACTGCGCGAACTCGCCGCGCTGGGGTACGTGTCGGACGACGCACCACCGGGCGCCCTACGCAAGCCGCAGGCGACAACCTTCACCGCCGACAGGCAACTGATCGCAGAGGACTGGGCGGCCACGCACGTCTACCTGTTCGCCTAGGCGGGCGCCTCCGGCCGTTCTGGCGTTGACCGCGCCGGGATCCCGAGCAGACACGCGGCGTGCCGCTAGGCCGAAGCACTCGCCCTAGGCCATGATGGCGTCATGGCTAATCGACGTCGCGCATGGGGAAGCATGGAAGACCCGCGCGCCATCGGATGGGAAATCGAGAAGACGACCAAGGAGCGGTTCGCCGCTGTGGCGGCGCGAACTCCCCTGTCCAATGCGGAGCTGCTCGAGTTGCTCATGCTTCGCATGCTCGACACCGAGCTCACAGATGAAGGCATCCCGTCCTGGCTGCCTGAGGCCGACACCGAGGAGCTGCCGATCGACTCCCCTTAACGAGTGAGGCCCCCGCCGAGGCGGGGGCCGTAAGCACACATCGCCCCAGACCTTGACTGTTTGGCGACCGAAGAGGTCAGGGGCGGATCGAGTCCAAAGAACCGGTTCTTAGGCCGGGGCTTTGTCACACCTTCTCGAGAGGAGGTAGCGCCATCGTAACCCCTGCTCCGTCGAGCGACCAAGTACATCTCCCCAGCGTTTCGTCCCCCATACGGGTGATGGCCCCGACGTCCGACGTCGACGCGTGGGCGCTGACCGCCGCGTCCACGCCTCGGACGACGGTCCGCGTCGCGGCCGTCGACGCGTCCGGCGCCGCTGTGAACCTCTACCCGCACCGCCGCCGCACGGCGGGCCCTGTGCCGGCGGCGCCGTGGGCGATGTACCTCGCCGGCGCCGATCACCTGTTCCGGATCCTCGGCTTCGACCTCGACGCCAAGACCGTCGACGGCGCGGCCGCGGCCTCGCGCGACGCCGACACGCTCGCCGCCCTCCTCGAGGACGCCGGCCTCCGCCCGCTCGTCTGCGCCTCCGGGCCCACCGGCGGCCGCCACGTGTGGGTCGGCCTGGCCGAGGGCGTCGACGCGGAGCTCGTGGCCACGCTCGCGCGCCTCGTGCGCCACGTGTGTCCGACCCTGGACCTCTCCCAGCTGTCCAACCCCGTCACCGGGTGCCTGCGTCCGCCTGGTGCTCCGCACCGCGCCGGCGGCCGCTCGAGCGTGATCCGCGGCGACACGTCGACGTTGACGGCGCCGACCGGGACCGCCGAGCAGGTCCGCGCGCTCACCGAGCGCGTCGCGCAGCTCGTCGACGTCGACGAGCTCACGCCGACACCTGCCGCGCACCGTCCCGTCCCCGTCGACGACCACGCCCGCCTGTACCTGCCGGGCCAGCGCCGTGATCTCCCGGCCGCCTCCGCGGCCGCCCTGCACGAGGACGCCACCGCCGAGGACGCCTCCGCGATCCTCCGGCGGGTCCTCGTCGGCGCCGCGGCTGCCCACTGGCGGCACGCCGACGTCGCCGCGCTCGTCGACACCGCGCCCGGCCTCGAGCACGTCCGCACGCGCATCGTCGGCGGCCAGCGCGTCCCGCGCCGCCACGTCGAGAGCGCCGCCATCCTCCGCCGGCAGTGGGACCGCGCCGTGAGGCACGTCGCCGAACACCCCCGCCGGGTGGGCGATGATCCGACCTTCGACGGCCGCGCCGCGGCGATCGCCGCCGACGTCGACGCGCTACAGCAGCGCGCCGACGCCAGCGCCGGGCGCTGGGCGCGCGGTGGCGGCCCCGCAGACCGCCGCGTGCTCGACGTCCTCTGCGTCCTGGCCCTGCAAGCCGTACGCGCCTCCGTGGAGGCCGACACCCGCCGCCTGGCCCTCCTGGCCGGCATCGGCCGAGAGACCGCCCGAACCGCCCTCCACCGCCTCGCCGCTGACGGATGGATCCGGGCTGAGCGCGCCGCCGATGGCCCCCACGGAGCGCACTGGACCATCACCCCCACACCGGCAATCCACAGAAGCATGACTACAACCCGGTCACAAGAGAACCCACGCGCCCCCGGGACCGGGGCTGCCATGAGATCCCTCCTGCTCGACACCCTCAGTCACCGAATCTCCGACGCTGCACACGACCTCTTCACCCCAGGACCTCGCGGCCTTGGTCACCTCGCCGGGAACATCTACGCCCGCACCACCGGGAACCCCCAGAGCGTCGTCGACGTCGCCCGCAGCGCGGGCACTTCCATCCCTCGCACTCGGTACCTCCTCGAGCGGCTCGTCTCCCTTCGCATCGTCGTGCACACCCGTGCGGGATGGCGCCGAGCCGCGACCGACCGCCGCTCCATTGCGGCCGAGCGCACATACGTCGACGGCAGGCTCCTCGAGCGGGCCGCTCGCTACGACGTCGAGCGGCAGGCGTGGGCGTGGTGGCGTGCCGAGGAAGCATGGATCCGTGCCCCGCGTCGCTCGAGCGCGAACCACCGACCGGACCGCGGCCAACTCACCCTCGTTCCCGAGGACGGCACGCACGCCTACGGCCCCCACCCGCGCCGATCCGACGGTCGCCTCGACTGGCGCGAAGCCCGACGCACCATCGAGCACGAGCGCGGCGGCACCGCCCACCGCACCGTCACGTTCCGCCCCTCCTCCCCCGTCGCCGTCGAAGACCTCGAGGGCCTCGACGCGGCCGAGCGTCTCCTCGTCGACCTGCTCGGCGCCGTCCGCATCGCGTAAGCCGCTCGAGCACGAGTCGTCGTCCGTCGATATAGATAGATAGCTAGACAGATATATAGATAGGTAGCTTGATAGATAGCTCTCTATCTAGCTAGACTGGGGTCATGGAAGCGATCATGGTCTACAGCGAGTCAGGCGGGGTCTCCAAGACCACCACGGCGGTGTCACTCGCCACTGTTGCTGCCATTGGCGGCCGGCGAGTCACGCTCGTGGATCTGGACCCTCGAGCGGCGGCCAGCCGATGGATGGGCGCAGAACCCAAGGAACCGGGCCTCGACGTCGGCGCCATCCTCGCCGATCCCGAGCCGAACGGGTGGATGGACGACATGGCTGTACCCTCCCGCTGGCACCCAAACCTCAGCGTGCTCCCGTCCAGCCGCAGCGTCTCCATTCGCGAAGGGGAGCAAGCCGACTACGCGGAGCTCCGGTTGAAGGCGTCTCTCGAGGGAACAACCGCCGACCTGGTGATTTTCGATTGCCCCAACCGGCAGGGCGGACCCCTCACCCTGTCGGCACTCAACGCGTCGGATGCCGTGGTTTACGCGGCGAAGGCAGACGAGGATGGCGTCAGCGGAGTAGAGGGGGCCATGGTGAGCGTCCAGCGGTTCCGCGACTCGCGAAAGCTTCTGGGTGCGACAGACAAGCTACGCGAGGCCGGAATCGTCGTCGGCGCATTCCGCGGCATGACCGTCATGCGACGCATTGAACAATATGCGCTCGACGAGCTTGGGGGACTAGGCACGGTGTTATATCCGCTGGTCCCTGATCGTGCTGTGGTGCAAGACGTTCGCGCCACTCACGAGTGGTTCGGTGATTTCCGCAAGGGTCAGCCTGTCGTCGACGCCTATGCGGAGATCCTGACGAAGGTTGTGTCATGACCGACGAGAAGCTCGAGCGCCCGACGCTGCCGACGCGCCGCACCCCGCGGCCGGCTCCCGACCTCGGCCGGGACCCGATCGACGTCTCGCCACCGCTAGCCGCGACCCCAGTCACTCCGCAGGAGCCTGACGCGCGGTCCGGTCCTGCTCCGACGCCTGTTCAGCTGCCCAAGCGAGACCTCACCGTGCAGATGGGTACCCGGATCGCAGTCCGCACCAAGGACCTCCTGGACTATGTGAAGGCGACGCAGGACCAAGACATCCGCGTCTCGATCGAGCTCGCCGTCGAGGCGATGTTCGGCCACCTCCTCCCGATCCCGACAGACAAGGCCTCTAGCTAGATAGCTAGTTACCCGGCAGCTCGCGTGGGGGGCACGAGCCGCTGCGCGGCAGGCAGCGACGACCTGGTGGGAGAGTGCGCGGCCAAGCCCCGAGGGAGCATTCGTCGTCGACAGCGCGGCCCCAGAGCGCCGATGGATCCCCAGCCCTTCCGCCGACGATCACCCCCCAATGTCGCCATTCACGCTGCCCGCGCTGATGCCAGATTCACCGCACATCGTTCTGGTAACAGTCCCCTGGATGAAGGTGGTACGCGCTTCGCATAATGCGGACGGCTTATGTATGTGCACGGGCATGCCTATTTGAGGCTCAACGGATCCGACATTTCCCTCGTTCGTAAATAAGCAAACTGCCAGGCGTTAGGTGTGTAAAAGTATTGCCTACCCGCTCCTGGGCCGATATCGTTCTGCATATAGATATCGACAGGACGGGAGCCATGATGAACGAGTTGAGCACCACCCCAGACGGAACAGTGAAGCCCATCAACACCATTCTTTCGGACGCCGAATACATTGTTCCGGTCGACCCAATGGACGATCTACAGTGCGACAGCTGCCAGTAGGCCGCCGCATGTATTTCATTCCAGCCGAGTACTTCCACAAGCCGAGCAGCGTCCGATGAGAGCACGTATCCGAGTCCAAGTAGTCCTCGCGGCCGTGCTTCTCGGCATCAGCGCGCTCCTCGCCGGCTACTACAGCGTGGACCTCGTTCACCCGCGTTCGGCGGCCGGGGCCGGCACGTCGACGTCCAGCGGGACCCCCGTGACGGCCGTGAGAGGGCCAGTGGTCGACGTCCTGACCTCGGCCGGCCTCGTGCGCGGGGGAGTGGTCGACGCGGCCGCGGTGCGGGCACTCGTCGACAAGCTGCCGGCGGACACGCACGCGCGGACGCCCAACTACGACCGGGCGGCCTACGGGCCGTCCTGGGCGGACACCGACCACAACGGGTGCGACCAGCGGAACGACGTCCTGGCCCGCGACCTCACGGCGGTCACGTACACGAAGGCGGATCCCGGCTGCACCGTGGCCACGGGGCACCTGGTCGACGTCTACACGGGCCGCAGCATCGACTTCACCCGCGGGAAGACGACGAGCGCGGCCGTGCAGATCGACCACCTCGTGCCCCTCGGGTGGGCGTGGCAGCACGGCGCCGCCGGCTGGACCGGCGACCAACGCGAGCAGCTCGCGACCGACCTCAACAACCTCCAGGCCGTCGACGGCCCAACGAACGAGGCCAAGTCCGACCAGGGCCCCGCGACGTGGCTCCCGCCGGCCGCCGGCTATGACTGCCTGTACGTCACCCGGTTCGCGTACGTGCTGAGCACGTACGCGCTCACGATCGACGACGCCGACCGGGCCGCGATCGACCACACCCTCACATCCTGTAGCTGATCCCGGAGCGCCCCCGGCAGGCTCTCGCCCGCCGGGGGCGTTTCGCGTCCGCGCATACTGGGTAGATGACCTACGAGCTCGCGCACCGGCTCCGTACGGAGAGCAGCGCCGAGCTCGTCACCGTCGACGCCGCCTCGAGCTGGGCGGCCGTCGAGCAGCTCAAGGCGAAGAACCCGGCCGGGCACGTCATCCTCTACGTCCGTCCGCTCTCCTAGGCGCCGGCGTCCGGTTCGGCGCCGTCGAGCGGCGGCGGCGCGTGCCGTGCCGCGAATGCGATGAGGCGATCGCTGTTCTGAATCATCCACGCGGCCGCCGAGTTCAGCGACTCCTCACGCCGGAGCCAGATCCGCTGCCCGAGCTCGTTGCGGGCGTCGGCGTAGACCCCGAAGGTGAACGGGTCTCCGAGCTCCTCGCGGTGCCGCATCACGTACCCGAGCACGGGGCGGTCCTCGACCTGGATCCGCCAGTAGCCGGCCTCGGGATGCGCCCACGGGTGGGCGCCGACGTCGCGCACGAGGCCGTTGATGCTGCCCTTCACCTTGTTCACCGGGGGCTCTCCTTCGTCGATTCGATCGAGTGGGAGCGTCCGGCCGCGCTCGTCGACGAGCGTACGGACGAGCGCCGACATGAGGCTGGGGTCTGCCGGCTGCTGCCGGCCGGCTGGCCCCAGTTCAGGGCCCTGTCTCCCTCTCGCGGTGACTCATACGGTGGATGTGCGCTACGGGCACAGAGGGTCCGAGCGCCCACGGCCGTGGCCGCGGAAGTGGCCACGGCCGTGAGGGTGGCGGGTTCGGCATCCCCCGTGCCGAACCCGCCAGCCGCAGGGCGCTCTCCTCGAGCGGAGACGCATCCCGTAGACGCCCATCCGCGGGCCCCGAACCGGGCCCGGAGGGTGTGGAGCGTGTGGACAACTCTGCGGACTTTTCCCCACCTGTGGACGACACGCCCACTAGATATGGTGTATGTGCCGGCGAGGCAACCCTAGATATAGTAGGGGCAGAGCCGGACGCATCCCGCGAACGGCCCGAGTTAGAGAGGCATTGCCTTGAGTAAAAGCACGAGATACAGGAGTGCGGTCACTGGCCGCATGGTGACGGCGAAGTTCGCCAAGTCGCACCCGCGCACGACGATCCGCGAGACCGTGAAGGGGAAGCGCTGATGGCCAAGGGCAAGGGCGGGAGCGCGAAGAGCTCGAAGGGCTCCACCGCTCGGAGCGCGAAGACCGGCAAGTTCGTCACACCGGGGTACGCGAAGGCGCACCCCAGCACGACGGTCGTCTCGAAGAACAAGTAGGAAGTAGCACCTTCGAGGGATCCACGGGCCCGGAGTCGTCTTGCAGGACGGCTTCGGGCCTTCTTCGTGGAACTGCAATCTACGACCCCGCACCGAGCGACCGCAAGCCCGGGCGGTGAGCGCGTCACCCGGGGCTGTGGTACTCGCGCGCGAACGCGGAGCAGGGCGAATGGGCCCCCTATTTGGGGGGTTATTCGATCTATTGGCTAGATATATTCCTCGCGAACTACACGTGTGGCAAGTCGGCATTCTTCCCGACATTGATTTTCCTCAGTCCAGGGACAGACTCGTCGACCATCGGCCCCGAGCCCCGTCGGGGTCGACCTCGAGAGGACATTGCATGAGAAACAAGGCACTCACCGGTCTGGCAGCTCTTTCCGTCTTGGCCAGTGCGTTGGTCGTGGGGCCTCCCGCGGCCATGGCGGCGGAGGCGGCTCCGACGTCGATCGTCGTCGACGGCAAGGAGTACGGCGCCGAGGCCGGGCTCACCACCACAGAGGAGACGTACGACGTCGGTACCGGCAAGGAAGTCGGATCCACGTGGGCAACTCCCGTCAAGGGCTCGCATACCAACGACGCATGGGGGGCGAGCTACGCCATCTCGAAGGAGATCGCGTACGTCTCGTACCGAGGAACCGCGAAGGCTGCGGGCAACGTGTACGCCGGCCAGCGGATCGTGCAGGTGTGCATCTGGTACACCCGTGACGGCAAGGCTGTGACGGGTACGTCGTGCTCGAACGCCACCAACACCGGAACGTGGCGATCGGGCAGTGAGGTGGCGCTCCGTGCTGCGGACAGCCTCGTCTCGGACGCTCCCAAGACGAAGTTCCACATCAAGACCAGCCGCATCAACCCGGGCATCAACTAGCTCGGCACCAGGGGCGGGGCCGGATTGCGCTATGCGCCGTCCGGCCCTTCCTCTGTGTACGCGAGTAGGTCTCCGGGCTGACAGCCCAGGACGTGGCAAAGTGCCTCCAAGGTCGAGAAGCGGACCGCCTTCGCCCGACCGTTCTTAAGTACGGCGATATTGGCTGGTGTGATCCCAATAGCTGCGGAGAGGTCGGCAACGGTCATGCCGCGCTCGGTCAGATATCGGTCGATATTCACTGCAATGGGCATCAGACGACCTGCGCCATCTCGGTCGCGAATGTAGCGGCGCGCCGGAGAAGTCCGAGAAGCGTCGTCAAGATGAGGCAGACAGCGACGCCCACGGCTATCCCGCCGATCAGTGCGACCATCGCGAAGGCGGGGGTGATGCGAATGATGTTCAAGCCGATGAACGCGGCGAGGAGCAGTGCGGTACCGACCGCGGCTAGCGCGATCATGCCCCGCATGAGGCCGAAAGCGCGGCGGTCGAAGATCGCGTCGTCGGCGGTGAGCGTCGTGAGGCGCCAGGCGATCACCAGGATCGCCTGGCCGCAGAGCACTATCGCCGTCGCCCAGAGCGTCAGGGGAACGGCGGTTCCGCGCATGGCGGGTTCCATCTGCTCGAGCTCGGCGGCTGTGACGGGGATGAGGAACGTCTCGAGCAGCACGCCGAAGAGCACGAGGACTGCCAGTGTGGTCTTGACGCTGTACCTGAGAAGTCGATCCATGATGTGCCCCTGTCTATCGAATGTCGATCTATCGAAGGACGATAGCCGCAAGTGGGACCGCACGCAAGACGTCTGAGGTCGCCGGGTGCCTGGCCGGGGGAGCGAGGGCGTCGACGAGGCCTGTGCGCCGTTGGATGCCGGGGGTACCCAACGACGAGAGGGCCGACCCGTGCCGGGTCGGCCCTCTCGTGCGTCGTGCTCGCGCTACTTGCTGGCGCGGTACTGCTCGAGCAGCTCGGCGGCGATACGACCGCGCTCGGAGACCTGGTGGCCCTGCTCGCGCAGCCACTCGCGGGCGGCGCTCAGGTCCTCCTTCGGGGCCGTGCCCGAAGAGCGGCGCGCGGCGCCCTTCCCGGTCGACGCGCGGCCGACGCGACGGCCCTTGTCGACGTAGTCATCGAGCGCGGTACGGAGCTTCACCGCGTTGTCGTCGGTGAGGTCGATTTCGTAGTTGACGCCGTCGAGCGCGAAGGGGACGGTCTCGCCCTTGCCCTCTTCGATGGGCGTGCCGTCGATGTCGTCAACGAGCGTGGTAACTACTTTGCGGGCCATCTAATTTCCTCCCCAAGCGGATTCAGCGCCTGCTGACGCGAGTGATTCCACAATAACGCCGTATCTCGTCATTCGCGAAGCGACGTGCGTGCCGTTCTCTATGCGAGTACCACCCGTCGGGTGGGCCCTCTCCTCGCAGTCAAGGGAGCTGGGCTAGTTCGCTGGGAACAGCGCGGCAAGTACCCCTGCGGTACCCGATAGAAACAGCCCGACGCTCGCGATCACGAGGTCCCGGGCGGCCCCGGCTCCGAGCACGCGCATGACGCCCGCCGTCTCGTACCCGGGCTGATACGCCTCGCCGAAGCCGGCCGGTCGAGGCAGTCCGTTGGTCTCGTGGAGCGCCTTGAATCTGGCGATGATTTCGCGGTCACCCTCGGTCCCCTGTGCAACGGCCGCTTGTTCTTCCCTGTTCAGCTCTAGCGCTCGGTCCAGCTTCTTGCGGGCGTCGAGATACCGCGTCCTGGTGCCTCGGAAGATGGCAATGAGGCCGTACAGCGTCATGAGCATGCCGATCAGCTCCATCGCCGCATAGAGCAGCTGCAACCAAGTCCACGACATCAGGGCCCCACCTCCTCCGCGCGGGGAAGCGCGAGCGCCGAGCCGTCCTCGGCGGGGTGTCGATCCACTGCGCGGTAGACGGTGGCGCGACCGATCGAGAACAGGTCGCACAGCTCGCTGATCGAGTGGTCGCCGGCCCGGTACAGCGCGACGAGGTGCCGTTCAGCGGCAGGAGAGAGCTTGGGCTTGCCGCCCTTGAGCTTGCCCTTCTTCGCGGCTACCTTCATGCCCTCGCGGGTGCGCGCGCGGATGAGGTCGGATTCGAACTCGGCGAACATCGCGAGCATGTTGAACAAGAGCCGCCCGGTCGGGTCGGTCGGGTCGTGGACGGATCCGCCGATGCTGAGCGCGACACCCTTGGCCGCGAGCTCGTCGGCGATGGTGCGGGCGTCGCTGATCGACCGCGCGAGTCGGTCGAGCTTCGTGACCACGAACGTGTCGCCGGCCCAGCACGCCTCGAGCGCCTTCCCGAGTGCGGGACGGTTCCGGTTCGTGCCGGTGAGGCCGTGGTCGACGTAGATCCGATCCGGGATCACACCGAGCGCGAGAAGGGCGTCACGCTGCGCGGTGACGTCTTGCTCGTCGGTCGAGACGCGGGCGTATCCGATGAGCTGTCCAGCCATGCATCAAGTGTCTCAGGTGAGGCCCCCTCACCGGAACAGGCGCCGGACCACCTACCTGAGACGCATGATCCCGCGGCCGGTACTCGGCGCCGAAGTGGTCCGGGGAGGGATCCCCTATCGAGACTCCGCGCCAGCGCTTGGTGGTCTGACCGCGGGGACGAGTCGGGGCAGGAGTCGGACCAGCATCACCATGCCGATCAGCTCGATGAGGGTTTGGGTGACCACGACCACGGGGGCGAGTGCCAGTGGTGCGGGCAGCGCCAGGGCGAGGGGGAGGACGACGAGGGAGTTGCGGGTGGCGCCGCTGAAGGCGAGTGCCCGGGTGGCGGGCACGTCGAGGCGGAAGATCCGGGCGACGAGGATCCCCGCCGCGGTGGCGAGGACGAGGAATCCGACGTAGATGGGGACCAAGACCAGCAGCCGGCCGGCGGATGCGGCGACGGCTGCGGCTTGGGATGCGACGACGGTGAGGAGCGTGGCCATCATCAGCGGCACCATCGATCCGAGCATCGACCGCTCGACGCGTCGAGCGGCGCGGTGTCGGCGCCCGAGGGCCTGGATGAGCGCTGCGGCCGCCAGGGGGATGACGATGAGGACGAGGAACGCGCGCGCGAAGGGCCCGACCTCGATGACGGCGACTCCCTCCTGGCCGATGAGCAGGAGCAGGTAGACGGGCAGCAGGAGGATCTGCGCGAGCATCAGCAGCGGGGCGGCGGCGAGCAGGCGGTCAGATGCTCCGCCGGCGAGACCTGCGAAGACGATGACGTAGTCGATGCACGGGGTCAGCAGCACGAGGAGCACCCCGAACAGCAGGGCGGGGTCGTCCGCGACGAACCGGGAGAGGCCGTAGGCGATGACCGGTACGACGACGAAGTTCGTGACGCCCACGGCGGCCAGAAACCGCACGTCCCGGAGGGCGCGGCTGATCGCGGCGAAGGGCACGCCGAGGAACGTGGCGAGCAGCAGCAGCGCGAGGACCGGTTCGATGGCCGCCTCGAGGTGGTGGGCGCCGGGGACGAGGAGCCCGATCACGACGCCGGCGCCGATGGCGGCGAGGTAGAGGGCGATCTGGTGCCGATCGAGCCAGGGGAGGACGCGGGACGCGGCGGGTCGGTGGGGCGAGGGGAGGGGCACGGGATCCGACGCTAGGGGTTCGAGTCGCTCGAAGGTCAAGCCGGGTCGCCGCGTCTAGGGTCGCGTCATGCGCATCTCGGAGGTCAGCAGGATCAGTGGCGTTCCGGCGACGGCGTTGCGGTACTACGAGTCCCTCGGCTTGATCACGGCCGGGCGTAGTGCGAACGGGTATCGGGAGTACGCGGTGGACGTGCTCGCGCGTCTGGACCTCATCGAGGCGAGCACGGAGCTCGGGCTGCCGTTGGCGGACGTCGGGCGGCACCTGCGGGCCCTCGAGACGACCTCGTGCACCGATGTCCGTGACGGCCTCCGTCCGATCCTCGCGGAACGCCTGCGGCAGCTCGATAAGAAGCGTGCCCGCCTCGACGCGCTCCGCCGGCGCCTCGGGCGTGCGGAGCACGACCTCGGGGCGTGCCCCGATCGCGACGACCGGTGCTCCACGGGATGCATGTTCCCGGAGATTCGCGACCGCGTCCGGTAGGGGCTCCCCTATCGGAACGGTGTGGGCTCAGTCAGTCCTACTGGCGGCGCGCGTCTACGTCGTCGCCAGAGCTTCGGCGACCGCGGCACGGAGGGCATCGGGAGACGTGAGTTCGATCTGCTGGTCGTCGAGGAAGATCGTTGGGGTGCCGGTGACGCCGAGGGCGAGGCCAGCGTCGAAGTCCTGCTGGACGCGCGCCTCGGTGGCGGGATCAGCCACCGCGGCATCGTAAGCGGTGAGGTCGAGTCCGAGGTCGTCGGCGAAGCCGCGGAACACGTCGGCCTTGGAGTCTTGCTGCTCGCCCCACTGGGGCTGGGTGTCGAACATGCGCTGGTACATGGCTTCGAACTTCCCCTGCTGGGCGGCGGCTTCCACGGCGACGGCGGCGTTCATCGAGTTCTTGTGCGCCGGGATGGGGAAGTAGCGGGTCACGAAGGTCACTCGTCCCGCGTACTCCTCGCGGAGCTGCTCGACGTAGGGGTGCACGGCGAGGCAGACCTCGCACTCGAAGTCGAGGAACTCGGTGAACACGACCGATCCGTCCGGGGCGGTGTCGAGCCGGTGGCTGTTCTCGGCCACGACCGTCACGGTGTCCGCATCCACAGTCGCGTCCGGTTGCGCCCGGCTGATGACGAAGGCCGAGGCGAGGACCGCGACGATGAGGACGGCGGCGAGGGACAGGTTGATCTTGGTGGTGCGCTTCATGGTGCTCCAAGCGGTGACGGCGGTGGAGCACCGTCAGGGTCGGTGGTCAGCAGCAGTCGCATGCGGCGACGTCGCGCTCGCCCGTGAGAGCGGACACGGGCGTCTTGCACGCGTCGCCGCGCCATGCCTCCAGGCCCTCTCGGACGGCGAACACGACGATGACGAGGCCCGCGACGGGGTCGGCCCAGGTCCAGCCGAGGGTGAGGTTCAGCACGAGGCCGATGAGCACAGCCGCGGACAGGTAGCTACAGATCAGGGTCTGCTTCGAGTCGGCGATCGCGGACGCGGAGCCGAGCTCCGTCCCGGTGCGCCGCTCGAGGAGGCTGAGGAACGGCATGATCGCCAAGCTCACCGCGGCGAGCACGATGCCGACGGGCGAGTGGTCCGGCTCGCGGATCCCGGTCAGGGCGAGGACCGCGTCGACGCTCACGTACACGGCGAGGCCGAAGAAGGACACCGCGATCAGCCGCAGGGCGAGCCGCTCGCGCTTCTCCGGATCCGGCGCCGCGAACTGCCACGCGACGGCGGCCGCCGACAGGACCTCGACGATCGAGTCCAGGCCGAACCCGATCAGCGCGGTTGAGGACGCGATGGTGCCGGCGGAGATCGCGATGATCGCCTCGATGACGTTGTAGGTGATCGTCGCGGCCACGATCCAGCGGATGCGGCGCTGGAGCAGCGACCTACGTGCCGGAGCGAGAGCGGCGGCATTCGCCGTCAACGTGCTCACGCGTTCGTCTCGCAGCAGAAGGGTACGTCGCAGTCGTCATCGGTGCACGGGGCGCCATCGTCGACCGCGAGCACGACGTCGACCAGCGCGGTCAGCGCCCGCGTCAGGTGCGCGTCGGCGATCTCGTACCTGGTGGACCGGCCCTCGGACACGGCCACGACGATCCCGCACCCGCGCAGGCAAGTGAGGTGGTTGGACACGTTCGAGCGCGTGAGCTGCAGCTCCTCCGCGAGGAGGCTCGGGTATCCCGGGCCATCGAGCAGGTGCAGCAGGATCCGTGACCGGGTCGGGTCAGCCATCGCCCGGCCGAGCCGGTTCATCACGTCCACACGTGAGGCAAGTGTCAGCATGCGCTGACCATACAGCAGTCACTGAACCAATAGCGAGGCTGAGATCAAGCCCTCACTCTCGACGGCGCAGAGGCGCCGACAGAATGCCCCGCAGATTCACCGCCAGATATCGGTGCAACCCACAGACGCATGCTCGCGCGGCTCGGGTCCGTCGTCCAGGTGGTCCGGGGAGGGATCCCCTGCTGAGACGCTTGAAGACAGAGCTCTCCTTAAGCGAAGAGGGGGTGCTTTTTTGAGTTCCGCGGCCGCTAGGGCTTGCGGGGCCAGGAATTGAGGATCTTCCCAAGGCGCTTCGCGGGCGTGCCGCTCTTGCCGCGCAGCACGATGAACGCCAGCACGACTACAGCAGTGAGCGCGAGTAGGGCCAGGCCGAAGCCGAGGAACACCATCAGGAGGATCACCTCCTCTGGCAACTCGGGAAGCAGGATCGTCATGACGAGCCTCTCCGCAGGGGGCACGCGAGCGTGCCCGGGTGACACCGCGCCGGGCGGCGCGGTGAGGTCAGGACGCACCCACCGCGAGGTCGCGGGGCGTGCGAAAGGAGAGAGCGCCACGGGCGCTCGAGCTGCTCAGCTGTCATGTCGGCAGTACGCCGCTGAGGATCGACTTTGCTGAAAAGGTGCCGGCGGGATGATCGCGGGCTCGCTCGGGCATGCAAAAAGCCAGCCCGTGGGCTGGCTAGTTCGAGTTGAGGTTCCGTGTCCGTGCAGCCGTAATCGGCCATACGACGTACCCAAATCGTATTCACTCACTATGTCACGGTGCACAAGAGCGTCCGTGCCCTGTGGATCCACGGGAGGCTCGCGCCGGCGGGGACGGAAACGAAGAAGGCCAGCACGCGGCTGGCCTTGAGCATGAGCGGGAATGCGAGCATGCGAGTCCGCATGTGAACTCAGTGTATCGCGATCCAGTCAAGACAGCGCGGGCGCGCAGATGACATGCACTTGTAAGCGTAGGGGAGGAAGCCACGTCGGAGCGGAACGTGACAGCAAGCTCACATCTTCAACCTAAGGGGTGAAGTCACTGGATCTGCTCCCTCAGGCCTCGCTCATCTTCAAGTAGTGGGGAGACATCGTGGCGCTGTCAACTGCGACATGGGGCTCGGAGGGGGGCGGTGCCGCGCGAGCCAATCTACGGACGCCTGCTGCGCTCGGGTGGGTACATTCGTCGCGGAGCAGATCCACCCTGCGCTGGGGCGCATGTATCCGCTCGGTCCTGATCACTGGTAGCGACAACAGGGGGAACAAGATGGTCACCACACGGGAGCAGCAGGCATTCGAGAGGGCCGTCGAGGCGGCAAGGCGGAAAGCGACACTAGAGACGCTGGCCGAGCTGCGGGCCTTCACGGGGATCGAGGCCTACGAGCCCGACCACACGGCTCCGGAGCACGTGGCCTACTTGGCGTACGAGCAGGACCTCGCGAACGGCCTGAAGGTGTGGACCGGGCACGAGGACTCGAGCAGGGAGAACGTCGACCGCCTCATCGACCGTCGCAACGCTGCCAGTCGGGCAGTGGATGACGAGCTAGAGCGGCGGACGGCCGAGCGCGCGGATCGTAACGTTGCTGTCCGCGTGCTCGGCAAGGTGCAGGATCTCGCCATCCGCGAGAAAGCTCATCTCAAGGACGTCGAGAAGAGGCTCGAGGACGCCTCGGCCGACCTTCATCATGCGGAGGATCGCGTGCGTGAGATCCAGACCGAGGTGTATGCCGTCCGAGTCTGGCTCGACGAGATGTTCGCGATGGTCGCAGCGTCGCGAGTGGAGCGGGAGGAGCAGGCCGCCCGGGAGCGTCTGGAAGCGGAGCACGCGAGACGCGATACCTCGCCTCGTGAGTTCCGGGTCTTCTCGCCGCAGGAGTTCGTCGATGAGGACGGCCGCCGCCAGGCGTACCAGCAGCCCGACCACTTCGTGCTCAACGGGCTGTCGTTCACTGACGGTTGGCGTCGCGATGACGATGACGACTTCAACGACCGGGGTGCCTGGACCCTGATGTGGAATCCGAGCACGCGTGAGACCTTCCTCGAGCGCGCCGGCCACGGGCGGAAGCCGGAGGTTTGGCTGCTGGGCACGAGAATCACAACGCAGGACATGGCAACGGATTTCGACGCTTCGATTAGCTCTCACAGGGATGAGCGCAACAGCCTGGCGGTCGTGCTCGAGGCCTACCGGCGGCTCTGAGCCGGACCCGGGATCGCGATCAGCGTCGGGGTTCAATCGACAACGGGGATGTCTGTCGACGGCGGAGCCGCCGTGGCGATCGCCTACGGCGGCCTGAGGGTCACGCGCGACGTCGAGGCTGCTCTGCGTTGGAGGCGCGATGCGCTCCTGCCCGGGTCGGTGTGGAGCCGTCGTCCGAGCCGCGTGGATCTGTGCCGACGCTCAGGCGGTGGGGCGGTCGCCGTCATACAGTTATGTGGTACAGAACTAGTGTGAACCGGTCTTTTGTGGCACAATAGTCACATGGGCATCGACTTCACGCGCAGCGCCGGCAAGCACCGCATCCCCGGGCCTGACGCGCTGCACGCGATCAAAAACGCAGTGTGGACCTCCACGCGAGTGAAGGTGAATGAGGGTGACCCGCGTAGCGAGCGGCGGGTCTTCGTTGGCCCGCAGCATGCGCAGACGGATCGACTCATTGAAGTGCTCGTGGAGCTGCGGCCAGGCGGCGGATTCGTGGTCTACCACGTGATGCCGCTCGGCTCGTACTACCGAAAGCTGATGGAGGAGGAGAAGTGACACTCTCGAAGAAGGACCAGGACCGCTACGACCGCATGGCGGCAATCGAGGAGACGTCGACGGGTGCGCTGCTGCCCGGCGACAGCGCGCATGGCGCAGACGCGGCCGAGATCGGGGCGCAGCTGCTCCTCGACGCGCTCGGCAGCGAGGCGGCCGTCTCCAAGGCAATCGGCCGGCCGTAGCTGGGTG
>Ga0265797_10001843_pt1 | contig 36736 bp, 37 predicted proteins | sample P2T30metagenome_FD_192433 | JGI IMG/M metagenome (GOLD analysis project Ga0265797, IMG submission 192433) | Plant litter microbial communities from East Loma Ridge, Irvine, California - P2 T30 | ecosystem: Environmental > Terrestrial > Plant litter > Unclassified | place: USA: California...
CACTGAGCGAGCTGCTCGAGTCGGACCAGAAGTTCGGTTTCATCATCATGGACGGAAACGGTGCGCTCTTCGGCACTTTGTCAGGAAACACCCGTGAGATTGTCCACAAGTAAGTGCGACCAAGATGCCTCGCCATGCACGAAACTAACAGGTGTAGGTTCTCCGTCGATCTTCCCAAGAAGCACGGCCGTGGTGGTCAATCCGCTCTGCGTTTCGCTCGTCTCCGTGAAGAAAAGCGCCACAACTACGTCCGCAAGGTCGCTGAACTGGCGGTACAAAACTTCATCACCGCCGACAAGGTCAACGTAGCTGGCATCATTCTCGCTGGTTCCGCCGATTTCAAGAACGATCTCAACCAGTCCGATCTTTTCGACAACCGTCTGCAGTCCAAGGTCATCAAGGTCGTCGACGTATCTTATGGAGGCGAGAACGGTTTCAACCAGGCTATAGAGTTGGCTGGTGAGACCCTCAGCAATGTCAAGTTCATCCAGGAGAAGAAGCTCATCAACGAGTACTTCGACCACATCTCCAAGGACTCTGGCAAGGTCTGTTACGGTATCGACGACACCCTCAAGGCTCTGGAGGCTGGTGCTGCTGAGACTTTGATCGTCTTCGAGAACTTGGAGATTACTCGCTGGGTCCTCAAGAGCTCCGAGGGTTCTGAGATCATTCTTCATACCACCAAATTGCAAGAAGAAGACCGAAGCATCTTCATGGACAAGGAAACCGGTCAGGAGATGGAAGTCATCGACCAAGGCTCCATGCTTGAGTGGCTCGCCGAGAAGTACCGTGACTTTGGTGCCAACCTTGAATTTGTTTCCGACCGTTCTTCCGAGGGTAACCAGTTCGTCAAGGGCTTCGGTGGCATCGGCGCCATCCTCCGCTACGCCCTCAACTTCGAGCAACTCGCCGACTTCGACGACGATGAAGACGAATTCTACGATGATTGACGGTTGTGCGCCCTCGCTGACTGCGAGGTAGCGTCCCCACTCCTTTCGAGTGACGGAACGTCCGCTACCCGCGTGATAAGTCAAAATGACGTGTCCAAGATCAAGGCCGGAGCAGTCGAAGCAAAGACGCTTCGCCTTTCCAGATTGTAAGATGGGAGTGCCTACGGAGGGTTTGCAATGTACGTAGGATATTTCCAGCAACAACAACTTTCACTAATTCTGTCAAGGTCGACCAACACCATTCTTACCACGACCCGCTCTCGCTTGCACGGAGAGGCAGCAGCCTCATACAGGCTTGACCTCTCCAAACCTCGGTCCGAAAAGCTCTATCTTAGCTACAACAAGGACTAGAAAGCATAGGGATCCCGAAGGATGGCTATCGTCAATTGTCGATTGCGAACCTCTTGAAAAGTAGTCCTTGACGAAAGAAGGATAGGCAGATTGTTCGCTCAGAAATGCGTCAGCTCGTCGCTCGCTCAAGTCCAGCTGAATAAAAAATTGTTTTATAAATCACTTGATTACTATGAAGATACGTTCGATGCTTTGAATCGTGCACATGATTCGCCACATGCACAAGGTCCAGAGCCTCGATACTTACAGTAGGGCGTAACACGCCCCATGGTGAACAAGTTACAAGTTAGCCTTTGCTTTTGCTAGTATAGCGCCGATACCGGGTTCCGACGTCATTCCGAGATTTAATGAACTATCCATTCAATTAATCCGTTTATCGAGTTACCTTCAACATTCCAAAAGCGACGACCAGACATGGCAGAAGAACAGAAGCCAACCGTGGCATTCTTAGGTCCGGAGGGCAGCTATACACATCAAGTGAGTTTCTCTACAGACTTACAAAAGCCATGATTGAGATTTCCCGTCACTATTCTGTGTTCCCATGCAGGCATGACTCGCCGCATCTTCATCACCATACTATGATCATTGTCCACACCCGACTTTTCTCTTCAAAACAAGATCATAACTTGTTCCTTTCTTCCGTAGAATGAAATCAATCGCTCAACGCGCACTGCGCACACCATATACATCTAACAGCTTCATAGGCAGCCCTAGACGCCTTCCCCCCATCAACAAACCAAGTTTCCCTCACGCCTGAAATCACAATCGAAGACGTCTTCTCGGCCGTCCAATCCGGGACTGCATACCGGGGCGTCGTACCCTTTGAAAACAGCAGCAATGGTAGCGTAGTCTTTACCCTCGACCTCTTCGCCGACCTCAACAACAAATATCCCGATATCCTCGTCTGCGGCGAAGCTTATGTGCATGTCAAACACTGTTTGTTGGGTTACTCATCGAACCCCACTACCCCGGATTACTCCAACATCAAAAAACTGTACTCACACCCCCAGGCCTGGGGTCAGTGTAAAAACTTCCTCACGCGTTACCTCAAGACGGCTGAACGACACGACGTGAGTTCTACGAGTAAAGCAGCAGAAATTGCGAGTAAAGACAAGAGTGGCGAGTCTGCTGCGTTGTCTAGTTTCATCGCTGCGGAGCTGTTTGGCCTGAACGTGTTGGCCAAAGAGATCAACGACGAGAAGGGGAATAGTACAAGGTTCTTCGTCATTCGCAGGAAGGACGACAAGACGACATCAACCAACTCAACTGCCAAGACGAGTTCGAACAGAGATAATTGGAAATCTCTCATCACGTTTACGATTGAGCACTCCAACCCGGGTGCACTCGCAAATTGTCTCACGGTTTTCTCGTCTCATGGAATCAACCTGACGAGTATAAATACACGACCGAGTGGCGTGAGAAACTGGCATTATGTCTTCTTTGTGGAGTTCAAAGGGAGGAAGACGGAGGATGGGCAAGGGGAGGTGAATGCGGCATTGAGGGAATTGGATCAGGTTTGTAGGGGTTGGAGATGGTTGGGGAGTTGGGAGAACAGGTTGGTTGAGGAGGAAGGGGTTCAGTGAGGTCTCTTGTTGACATGCAGCCATTAAGCAACGCGCAGATCACGATTACACAACTTCGGACTGCATAACGCGTGAAAAAGATCATTTCCATATTCATCGCTCGTGAATCAACACCCTAGTCCACCAGGATCATAGCCCAGTGTAAATCTAGTTTCTCCTTTTACAAGTATCTTAGTGATATCCTCTTTGCATGTCCATCCTCGCACTCCAAACCTGACACGACGGACGCCTACTTTGTCCGGTCAGGGAGCTCCTTGGGTGCCCTCCACTCCTTGACATAGGGCAAGAAGTCAGGCTGACCAGGAATGTACTTCCTCAGGACCTCGGGGACAACGAAGCCTTCAGGTGTCTGGTAGTTCTCAAGGATACAGCAGAGTGTTCGTTCGGTTGCGCAAACTAAGTACAGAAATGTGTTAGCTTTCATGAATTTCTATCCAAACCATGGGAAGGCTATAGCAACAGAAATGAACTTACGAGTGCCGTTGAGTGCGTGAACGTACTCTTTACGGGTAGCGTTCAACTTCTTAATTCCATGTCTAATCTCCAGCTCGCGAGTCTGGTAGTCAGTGCAGTTGGAGATGGAGACAAGTTCCTTGTACTCTCCACCGCCGGTGACGGGGAACCAAGCCTCTAGATCGCGCTTCATGCTCGCAGCATTGTTCAATGCACCCGAGACAATAGCAACGACCTGGTAAGGCAGACCCAGACTCTGGTAGAACTCTTCCGAGTTGGCCAGCATCTCGTCGAACGCTTCCCATGACTTCTCGGGGTTTGTGAGGAGGAATTGCTCAACCTTTTCGAACTGGTGTATCCGGAAGATTCCCCATGCGTCTTTGCCGTGCGAGCCAGCTTCTTTTCGGAAGTTTGTTGAGTAACCGGCGTACTTGATGGGTAGCTCTTTGTCGTGTAGCCACTCTTCTGAGTGAAGAGCGGAGATGGGTTGTTCTGAAGTGGCAATGAGGTACTTGTCGGTCTCAGGCTTGTCTTTGCTCTCGGTGACCTTGTAGAGCTCCTCGTCGAAGTCAGAAAGCTGCGCTGTCTTGGCCATCTGATCGCGGAGCATGAAGAAGGGCGGTTGGTTGGGTGTGAAGCCTTTGCTGAACTATAGGATAATCAAGTCAGTGCAGTGCTCCCCAGAACTTGGCCCTCTTCATACATACCAGAAACTCCAGGCCGTAATTGATCAGCGCTTGGTTAAGGAAGACACCGTATCCAGTCAGACAGTATCCTCTGTGACCAACAATTTTGGTACCCCTCTCCGGGTCATATCCATTCAACCGCGCAAGTACGCCGTGGTGTGGAATGCCATCTTGCTTGAACTCAGCCTTCCTTCCTTCGGGAGCCCACGTCTTCTGAACCGCGTTGTTGTCCTCGTTATCACTAACCGGGACGTCCTTGTACACGTAGTTTCCGACCGTCTTCGCCTTTGCGTGCAGCTTCGCCAATTTCTCCGCAGCCTCGGTCTCCTTCTCCTTCTTCTCAGCTTCCAGTTTCTTCTTCTCCTCGAGTAACTCTGAAGCGTCTTCCTTGGCCTTCTTCTTAGCACCAATGTTCTTCTGGACCGCGTTTATCTTGGAGCCGAACTGAGTGGCATCGTATTGTGTGCGACGGTGGTCTTCAAAGTCGGCGATGATCTCGTCGACGATTTCTACGGGGGCGCATCGCTTCCTCTGGGACTCGCGGATTTTCTGTTCGTAAGATTAACATGTGCACAAGATTGAAGGTCGCGCGAGACGGAGTTGAGGAACACTTACTTCTGGGTCGCCACCGCGCTCCTTGATGAAGTCGTTTCTGTACAGACACACATGTCAGCCATTATTCTTTCTTACCCTGCCACCTCCCCTGATCTCGCTCGGCGCCCTCCATCTCTACCACTTCCAAGTGCAGCCAGCCCCTCCAACCCAAAATCTAGCGCGCGTCCAAGCAACCAACACTCTTTGCCTGTAGAATAAAAAGCAACATACATGTCGAGCATCTTTACTGTTTCTCAGCGAGTATGAGCTGGGCAGAATTGATCGCGTGTGGTAGTGTAGTCTCGTGTCGAGAAGATGTTCAAAACGCGGGACTCATCAGTGTCCCGCACCGCACTCAAACACCGACAGGGATTAGATTGAGAGGCCCGCACTAGATCGAAAAGGGACGGGGCTTGGCGCTTACCACTTTGGCCGGGCTGCACGGGAATTGGAAGTACTGCACTCGACAGATGTACTGCAAACTTGCCTCTTTGGGTAGGAAAGGTAAGTAATGTGGGGACGAGGGTATCAGGTAGATCTATGTATTTGAGATGGTATGGCACTGAATCTCAACTTCGTGAAGACTGAGAAGAGCCAAAACACATATTGCAGCATTTGGGAGCATCAAAGCGCAAACTACCAAATACAGTAGGCTGCACAGACTGCACACAATTGCCGTTGAAATCAGTGGCTTTTCCGTCAAAGCTTCAGAGCTTCCTAATCAAGGTCTGTGGGTAGGATGGTGGGTGGTGGTCGGTGCATCCAAGCCAGGCAAACCAATGTGGAGCAGCTTTTGCCAGTCGAGAATGCAGGGTCTACACAAATATGTCTACGAGCGGTCATGTACACACCAACAAGTCGTACACCAACGTATGTCGTCTATTGTTGAAAGTAACATAAGGTGATACGTAGTACTACAGCCGTGAAACATCGTAATTGAACCCCAGAATACCAGATATGACGCCCTTACACCGCCGCTTACACCATTACGCCAGTACATACTATTGCCTTCCGCATGGATAGGCGAGAACCACACCTGTTAATGAGATGTCGTTCGCAAAAAATCAGCCACTGTCTATGCCATCTACACCAAACCAGAAGAAAGTACACCTCCTCTTACCCGCCCGTGGACGTCTTCTTAAGCATATTGACCACATGATCAAACGGATGCTTCAAGAAGTGTGTGCTGTTCCACCGCTTCTTCTCCTTGTCCTCGCGCTCCTGCTGGAGGGCTGGGTACTTGTCCACGCTGACGCCTTGGTAAAAGCACTCATATCAGTCAAGAATCTTGCAATTACATGACCGTACACTTGCTGCCGCCAGCGGGCTCACCAGGATTCTGAGACCGCTCCACCTCGGCAATTATGAGCTCAAAGGCCTTTTGTACGTTCTCGTTGTAGCGCGCGCTGGCTTCGGTCCAGGCACATTTGAACTCTGCGGCGAGGGCGCGACCGTCTTCGGGCGTAACTTGGCGTTGTTCGGGGCGCAGATCAGACTTGTTGCCTACAATAACGAGGGGAACCCACTCGACAGCCTAGTAGGAATCTTGGTTAGGCAGTGGCGCTGAGAGAGTCACATGTCTACTTACCAGGTGATTCAAGATCTTATCGCGAATGATGCGCGCCATCTCGAAGCTCTGCTTGGAAGCGACCGAGTAGACAATCATGTAGCCATGAATGCCAATAAAGTGCTTCGAGTTGAGTATACTATATTCATCCTAGAGAGCAATACCCGAGTCAGCGGGTTCCTCAAAAGAGCCTCAACCGTCGAGTTGAGGTATACAGCGAGGCGTGCACAGCTGGGGGACGCGCGTGAAGCAGGGCGAAGGTGGGGCGTGGACCTGGGCGTTGCTTCGCGACGCGGGGGAAAAGAAAACCTCATGTACCTGGCCAGCCGTATCGATAATCTCAGTCGCATAGTCCTGGTTCTTGTACTTGATCATCTTGCTAAAAGTATTCTCGATAGTCGGGTAGTAGCTGTCGACAAAGTGCCCATCGACAAATTGCACCGTCATACTCGACTTGCCTGTCGATTGTTGGGTCAGCATGTTGTTTGCTGCTACTTGCATGTGAAGGCAAGCTTGCGCAAGCTGCACTCAACAATCACATACCGACGGCTCTGCTGCCAACAATGGCCACCTTCCTCTGCTTTGGTGGGGGTGCCATTTTCTTGCTGTTGCTGTTGCTGGGTTTGGTAGGAGGTCGTGAGGAAGCTGAACGACTCGCCAGGTTTGAAGTTTGGTTGTCTCAGTTGACCGCTGAGACGTAGCTGCCTAGGTTGCGTTTGGTCGTCCGGACCTGCCAATTGCCTGTACGAGCTAGCTCCCAGCCCGGAATGACGCCGTCTAGCTGCAGGTGATGGATGCGCGTGTGGGACGAACAAGCTGGGTCACTGGCCCAAGCGCTGTAGCTGCTGTTAAGAAGATCGAGATGCTGGCTTCGGCAAGAGTCGTAGGTAGAGAGTGGACGTGGCTCAGAAAAAAAAAGTCCCCGACCGCGTGTTGATGCCGTCATGTCTGCCGGCTCATCTCTCGATATAGCACCTGCATATCAAAGTTGGGCAACTATGATATATCGCTTTGGGCATGGCACCGAACGAGTGGTATTGGGTTCCCGAGTTCTAGCCATCCAACCCGAACAGTGCCCATCGAAGCCGGCGAATCCAGAGCTTCTCGAAGCATTGCTTTACGTACTGCCAATCGTCTCGAGTTTAGCGCGAAGCTGTCTAGCACACCACCCGCATACAAAACAATTCACCAACAACCACTTAAAGCGACAAGAACGTCCGAAATGTCAGAAACTCTTGCTGCCCTTCCCGACGCCCCGAGAATACAACTTAACCGAAATGATGTCGGGCGTTCTTGACTCAAGGCGGAACAATCACATGCGGGTTTCTGCCAAAGTGGAAAAAAGTTGCTTGCGCCGGATATTACACAGCCGCTGCATGGAACTTCTATAGAAGAAATCTCGTAAATTGTCCCGACGGCAGAGACCCTCCACTTACCGCCAGTTGCGTCACTTCAACCGGCTTTCTGGGACGGGTGCAGCCTTACGAACGTGGTGCGTGCGTGGTTACAAGCCTTCATTTAGCCTTTACTGCCTACGCGATGGGATACGAGCGTAAAACAGTGACGGATAGACGATATATATCTCGATTAGTGTCATTTCGTATACCGTTAATGCAATCGCTGCCGGAACTTCCTAAGCCTACAAAGCCTCAATGCACGACCGTACTATCCATCTTTTCTTCCAAAGTGCTAGGGTATCGTGATCTTCAAGACAATACAAGTGAATCGTTCCCAGTGATGACTGCATATCGTAATTCAGGGTATCATGCCATAGTCGCCAGAGACCAAACCAGTAAGAAGCCCGCCATGACGGAGGGCACAAGTCTTCGCCTGATGGCAAACACTCTGAGAATAATTCAAGTAGAGATTGGGTACATGGGTCAATGTTGAACCAATGCCCAAGCTTGCACCCTAAACTCAAGCTTCCATCAATCCGCAAGATTATCAAACACCCGCATTCTGCAGCTTTTCCACGACGAGCATGAGGCGCGCGGTATAGGTTTGCAAGGCCTCTTGACCCTCTGCTCCATCAAAGTCTTCCTTCTGATCAACGTGCTGATGCACACGAACAAAGTCTTTGATGCTATCAACCAGCGTATCGAGTTGCTTGTTCGGTAGCAGCATCCGGACTTTTGTCCTTATGATTTCGTTGAGACTCAGGTTACCAATAAGGACACCAAGATACCCGGTGGCCACACCAGAGTGAGATTCTTCCACAGAAGCAGCCTGTGAAGTAGTTAGCATCGCTGAACCATCACCGTGTAAAAAGAACATACCTGAGAAGCACGCTTCAGTCCGTCCAAGAAGATTTCGACCAATGTGTCAGTCTCATCAGCGACGTTCAGCCTCATCTGATCACTCAACTCTGCAAGATTGATGGCGGCACCCAAACTCAAAATTAGACTATCCAAGATCTCTGTTCGCTCCTCTAGTGCCAAATCTGTGTTGATTGAACGAAACTTTTCAACAATGGATTGCATGAGTGGCTGGACAAAGGCCTTCGTTGAAAATGGCTGGCAAGCTTTTGGTTTATTGTTGGTCAGATTCATGCAGAGCTTAACGGCAAGCATGGTCGATGCTGCAGCATCAGGCTGAAAGAACCTAGGCATGAACTTCGCAATCTGTTGAAGCACACCAGTTGACCAAGTAGCTTGTATTTGTCTCGTAGCTGAGGTCGACTCCAGTATCGAAAGTACCATCTCCAGTGTCGCATCGTCTTCTGGCGCTGCATTGTTCGACTCCGATCGATTGTTCGAAGCTGAGGCAATCTCAACAATCTGAGATATCATTGTTTGGTTGAGAAGCATATCGGCGTTGCCAGCCTTCCGCAGCCCAATAATGAGCAACTCAATGGCTTTCAACGCCACTAGCTGTGGTGATACCTTCTCTGTTACTGCGGGCGACCAGATATAGGATTGCTGGACCAAGGCGCGAAATGAAAGGACCGACTCTTTCGCGATCTTTGACAGGTTTGTCTTCCGATCTTTTGCAATCTCCTTGATGTCTGCACCGTTTCCAGCAAGTTTGATTAGGTTGGCGAGACTCCCAGTCTCATAGAGCTGGCCCAGGACAGAATAGGCAGGGTTGGTACGCAAGACGAAGACGGTTGCGACAGCAGCGACAAAGTCGAAGACGATCTCGCAGCTGACAGAGATGTTCTGGAAGAACTGGTGGGCAAGAGCTGAGTCGAGAAGCTGATCGCAAAACTTCTCGTCCGCCATCTTGGTGCATAGATCAATCATGGCACTACGTCGTATGTTTTTACTGGTGGTGGCGGACGTCTCTTCAATCATCATCTCCGCTTCATGATGGAGGACCGCGTTGCGGCCCCGAGTCCTAAGCTCATGCACCTGCTGAGCCTGTGCTTGGCTGTTCTCTGCGTCACTCTCAGATACAGATCTAGTCTCCCTTTGGGACTGCGACCCAAAGCCGTCGTCCAAATCCATCGATATAAGTAAATCATCTTCCGGGTTGTCTTCCCTCAGATATGACCGTGCCATGGCGTAAGTAAGTTTTGGGCGCACACCAAATCCAGATGTGTTTTGTGATGTCTGAGAGTCAACCTTGCCCTGATTGTCCACGTCCATGTTGTCGGGATGCGTACTTGAGAGACGGGCTTCTCCGGAATTTTGCAAAGGTTTCCCCGCAGTCCAAGAATGATTTGAGCTTACTTCCGAGTCGTCTCCAACCTGGCTGCTACCTTCTTCATCGCCATCTGAGCTGGGCTCTGATGGTTTGAGGGTGTCGATGAGTCTAGTCTTACGAGCCTTAGCACTATGTGTGACATCAGATTTTGACCTAGCTAAGCTGCCGATGAGTGATCTTGGCTTGCGATCCGTCAACTGTAAATTGGAGAAGTTTGGCATGGGCGTAGTCGAGGATGAGGAGTCGCTTAGCAAACCACCAAAAAGGTCCTTTTGTCGCGGTGTTATCGAGCCTGGCATGGAGGCTTTCGACTGACGAACAGGCGTAGTCAAAGGATCTGGTATGTCATACATAGTCTCATCTTCTAACTCGGCAACTTCAAAGACCCCCTTAACAGGAGATGGCTTCGATGGTTGGCGGCCGGGAATCATGCCGTTGAGCATAGCCGGAGAGGATTGACCCTTGGTAATCGTTCGCGACGCTAACACAGGTACAGTACGCTGCCTTGTCTTTGTCGGTTTGTTGGTTGTTGGCGCCGGTGGCTGCACTTTCTGAGTCGAGCTTGTGATGGGCCGGTTCGATAACCCATGTCCCGGTGAAGCGCCATCTTCGTTCTTTTGATACTTCCGACTCCGCTGAGGCACCGACTGTTCAGGCTTCTGGTGCACTATTGGTCGATTTACGGTGGCAGTGGAAGAAGCGGACCCTTGGCGCTTGCGTTTTTTGGAGGCATTGGAATCGTCAGACTCGACCGTATCCTTGTGAGATGCTTCAGAAGTTGTTTTGGACTTTTTGGCAGCCTCTTTTGGTCCTCTCGATTGAGCTTGGCGTGAGATCTTTTTGACCGTTGGTGGTGCCTCTTCGTCCGACATTGGAACGTCGAATACGGCCAGATCGTCCACTGGTTTGGCTGGCGCCTTCCCTAACGCTTTCTTCGCGGGTAGTGCCGGTGCTGTCCTTGCAGTCTTCTGAACCTTGACCTGTGATGACGCAACCGTCGCTGCCTCTGAAGGTGCTTTCGCCTTGACCACCGGCCTGTGTGATAACTTGTGATCTTGTGTGGTCTGTTTCGGTGCTTGTACGAGCTTAGGCGTTTTTTCGCGTATTGTTCGAGGAACGGCCGGATTGGAGGATGAAGGCAGCGACGACTGTACGGGCTTTGGAATATGCGCGGGCGTAGTAAGCTTCTTCTTCTTCACGGCGATAGGCTTTGCGTCATCGGGCTTGCGCAACGGCTGTGCGGCTCTCGCTGGCTTCTTGGATTCTTTGAGAGAATCATCTTTGGAGGAAGCTGTAGCTTCCAAGTCCACTTCAGGTATGCGACGCTTCGGTATTATTTTCTTCGTAGGCTTCGGACGCGACAAGAATTCGTCTTCAGAGGGCACGTCGAAGATGTCGAGTCCGTCGGTCTTTGCGCGCGCAATTTCGGAACCAGATCCACCATTCAATTCGCTTCCAGCTTTGTTCAGCGAGCCGTTTGAGGCTGCCGTATGTTTCCGCGGTCGCTCTGGCGATGGAGGCGCATCGTCGTTGGAATCGGGTAGAGGTGGCGGGAGGGCGGAGTGACGCGACGCTTTGCCATAAACCCTCTTGCGACGGTCGCTAGAGGTGAAATTGGCGAACATGGTCGTGGCCATGTTTGTGAGAAGATGTGTTGTGGCGACGCTGCACAAGGTGACTTAGACGCGCATCTCGCAGGTAGCAGTACCTGGGTGAACCGTGGGTGATGTCTCGGCAATCACCATTCACGCTCACATTGCACGGGCCGACGCGTTAATTCACCGCAAACCTCACCTCATTGCAACGACATCATCACCATCACGGTCAAACGCTCAAAGCGGAGGTTTGCATGGTGGCTGGTGATCGAAGCAGGGACCCGAACGCAAGGCACGCTAAACAGCGGGGCAAGGGTTCCTCCTTCCCAAACAGAGTGAAGGACTTCGCCGACGGTCACGAGCCTAGACTGTTACTCCACCTACGCTTCAGCTCCTCTTTCTTGCCTCTTATCTAGAGGTCATATCTGTTAATAAAAGTCCCCTCTATCGTTTGGTTTTACTCTTGAACCGACCCCATTCTCGCTACCCCACCAATATCAAATTACCTTCCAACACCACAAATCTTTAGTCCCATATTCAACCTCAGGTGAGCCCTTTTCAGCACACATCAGTTTTCATGGCAACTTCCGTGCAAACCCTGTCCATGGATTTGTGACATGTCTTTGGATTTGAACATGGCAAAAATTCGAGTGACTGACCAGCTGACTGTAATCAGCCTATTACCTCAAACATGTCTTCCGACTCTCAACCTCCCTCAGAATGCTTGGGACCTGAATATCGTCCCGCGGCCCTGAAGCCAACAGCTACCGTCTCAACTCCTCTCAAACAGAAGAATGTCCATATTCTACCCCAGTCCCCTCAGTTGATAGCATTGCTCACGTAAGAGCCCCATGAACCATGGTCACTACCATAAAAGGGTAATTGACTAACAAGATCAAAGCATGATACGAGATCGCAACACTGGCCGCGCAGACTTTATCTTCTACAGCAACCGCATTATCCGTCTGCTTGTCGAGGAAGGCCTCAACCACCTGCCAACAGAGTCGCAGGAGATCACTACCCCTGTAGGCCGCACCTACTCTGGTGTCAAGTTCGAAGGCAAGATCTGTGGTGTCTCGATCATGCGTGCGGGAGAGTCCATGGAGCAAGGATTGAGGGACTGCTGTAGAAGTGTACGCATTGGAAAGATCTTGATCCAGAGGGATGAGGAGACCAGCAAGCCGAAACTGTACTACGACAAGCTACCCGAAGACATCAGCGATAGGTGGGTCTTGTTGCTGGATCCCATGCTGGCCACTGGTGGTTCAGCACTTATGGCTATTGATGTGCTCAAGTCGCGGGGCGTACCAGAGGAGCACATCCTCTTCCTCAACCTCATTGCCAGTCCAGAAGGCGCGCAGAACCTTGCGGATAAGTTTCCCAAGGTGAGGGTAGTTACCGCATTTGTTGATGCGGGTTTGGACGAGAAGAAGTAAGCTGCCCTTACCCAATCTGAGTATCCGTTGCTAACAAGATGTCTAGCTATATCGTCCCTGGGCTGGGCGACTTTGGCGACCGATTCTACACAATGTAAGAGTAGTCAACAACATGTCCGATTCATCAAGCGCATTTGTTGGGCGTAGAGCGGCTCGGTTTTGCTTGAGCATGGTAGCATAAGGCTGTTAAGACGAAGATGCATGAATTCGAGCAATTTGGGAGCCTCTGATGTGCAAGCTTCATTACAAATTTCTATAGATCTTGCTCAGCTAACCGTGAACACGTCTCAGCCTGATGCTGACGATAATGAAACGCCATTGTGAATCTGTGGATCTTTTTGGTATCCTAAACGCCGTGCAAGCCGTGGCCCCTTCCCATGTTCCCATGTGTTATACAAGGCCCTAAGCCTTCGTGTCCTGCTGCTCCTTCGCTCCTGCCGACAGGCGACTTAGTCTGCGTACTCACCCTCGGCATCAGGCTCGTCGTGTTCGATGAAGCCGCCGTCGCCATCATCATCTTCTTGGTTGTGTGCCGTCGGCATTCTGCCCATGCGATTCGTACTCCGCGCGGTATCGACATTGCCCTTGGCTGCCTGCTTCGCAACCGCGTCACAGGCATCAATCCAGTCGGCATACACGTCGACGGGCGCACTGAGGTAGTTGATGTTTGTCTGGAAAGTCTGGCCGCAGACCTTGCACTGCAGGTTGCCGACACCGGACTTCTTTTCGATGGAGACGCTGACGGACTTTTCGTGGTTGCAGAAGAGGCATTGGAACGTGGTTGGGAGTTTCTCCTTCTGCAAGGGTGTTAGTCAGCGGAACCTCTAGAGACATGGGGTATGGCGTGCCTTCTTGGGGCCTTGAGGCTTGCTGGAGGATTTGCGCTTGCCCTGTCATTGCCATTAGTTTGCGAATGCGATAGGTGAAGCCGGAGAAGACATGCCATTTTCTCGTCGTCTCTCGAGTCGCCGAATGTAGAAGGTGTGTGAATACGTGGCTATTATCTAGCGACTGCGGTGTGGATATCAAGGCGCGGATTCGATGACTGTCGCGCTCTGGTCGTGTGCAGTGACGCGAAATCGCGAGTTTGGGGTGAATGCGTCTCGAGTCTCGCGTGGTTCCGACCGCCAAGATCCCTGTCGCTTCCCTTGCAGCTGCCGCATACGTCGATAGCCGATAAGCGTCCCCGCTCCTATCAGCGCTCTCTCCGAGCCTCATGCACGTGTATAGTCAGCTGTCCTGTGGTGCTGGCACCGCCGGCGAGCTCCTAATATCTGACCACATTGCTCTTTCTCTTCCTTTCTTCTCCTCTCTTCTCTGGATCTTCCTGATCCCCTTTGATATCTGTTCAAAGTTGCGTTTGTGCCTCCCCTTGCTACCTACGTCCATATCATCGTGTGTTTGTCCCACCATCGGCACTCACCGGTCTTTGTTTCACGCCCCGACACGAACCCGGCAATCACAATTGCTATTTTCCCCAAGACCCGAGAGCTTGCACTGCTTTGTATAAAGATTAACAATAGCAAACATGTCTTCTGAAAGCATTACCAGCGATGCTGTCCTTAAGGAGATCCTCGAAGGGCTCAAGGCCCTTCGATCGGAGAACTCCGTACTGGCAGCTTCAGTTGACAAAATCAACGGCCGTGTGAACATGCTGGCAGGCATCAAGCAAATCAAGGATGAGGCAGCATATGCAGCTGCTAGTGGAAAGCTAGACGGCGAGAAGGCCAATGGTGTCGAACCAGAAAAGTCCAAGTCCGTAGAAGCCGTTAGCGAGCAGTATGAGCAGCCACCTTCAGATGCTGATGCTCAACCACGTCGCACGAGTGTATCCAAGATTTCAAAGATCATCTTGACTTCATATCCTGGTCAAGCTGGTGTCGACCCGTTGCCCATGCAATGGGGTGCCAAGGACCCTGCTGTTCGTGGCCCTGTCGTTGTTTCAAGACATGCGAACACTATCCGAAGACGCAACGGTACGTAAAGAGGAAATGCATTAGAAATTGGCTTATAGCTAACGTATCTCAGCTATCGGTGCTCACGGTGGCTCGTACTCCATCTACAATGCTCTGGCTGTAGCAAGCAAGAACCTCGACATCACTCACAAGCCAGACTTCACTAACACCGAGCCTGCTGCAAAGATCGGTCCTTTCCCGCAATGGAGTGATCCAAAGAAGATCGTAGCCATGGATCCATACGGACATCTTGCACCATGGCTGTACAAGGAGACCATGGACAAGGATGATGTGGAGATCAGACCTACGATTGCCATTACCAGAGCGCACATGAAGGTGCCAGAACTTGAGGAGAGCGTACGAAAAGGCAGACTTGTTCCCGACGGTAAGATCTGCATGAACGAGACAGGTGAAGTTGCCGTCACCAAGGTTGCAGTTGAGCCTGTATGGTACTTGCCTGGTGTTGCTGAGCGCTTCAATATTGGTAAGTCGTATCATCGCGGAGTCTTTTCTACTCTGACTAATGGACCCAAAAGATGAGGGAACTCTTCGCCGGACACTTTTCGAAGAGACTGGTGGCTCTTATCCTGAGCTCATCACCCGTCACGACATCAAGCTCTTCCTTCCTCCCATTGGCGGTATGACTGTCTACATCTTTGGTGACCCAGCAAAGATGTCCGATCCCAGCGCAAAGCTCGCTCTCCGCATCCACGACGAATGCAACGGAAGTGACGTATTCGGATCTGACATCTGCACATGCCGTCCTTACCTCACTTTCGGTATTGAAGAAGCAGTCAAGGAGGCCCAGAAGGGTGGTAGCGGTGTCGTCATCTACTTCCGCAAGGAAGGTCGTGCTCTTGGCGAGGTCACCAAATATCTTGTCTACAATGCCAGGAAGCGAGGCGAGGATCGTGCCAGCGAGTACTTCAAGCGCACTGAGAACATCGCGGGTGTCAAGGACATGCGTTTCCAGGCTCTGATGCCCGATATCCTGCACTGGCTTGGTATCACCAAGATTGACAGAATGCTCAGCATGTCCAACATGAAGCACGATGCTATTGTCGAGCAAGGTATTCCAATCCATGAGCGCGTGCCTATTCCTGATGACATGATTCCGGCGGATAGCCGCGTTGAGATCGATGCCAAGATCCAAGCTGGTTACTGTAAGTCTTTATATACTCTCATACCCTTGTGCATTGCTAACATGGGACTTACAGTCACAACCGGTCATGTCATGTCGATGGACGAGTTGGCAAATGTAAAGGGTCGTGGTTGGGATGATGTCGATGTAAGTGCAATCATGTGAACCTCATCTACATGAACGAGTCGATACTAACTTCAATTTACAGCACTGAAGCACCAGTTCATCGAATGAAAAAAGTGCTGTTTTGTAGAAGTCTACTCCAAGAAATGTGATGATAGTCAAGAAAATCGCGGCTCCAACCGTACAGCCAAAACACAAAATAAAGAACAAAGATCACACTGCTCTACCACCATTCATGCTTCTTGGTGCAATATAGCAACCCAAAACCATGACTATTCGTTGCTATCATCTACATCACCTTCATACGCAAACAGTAATCACCAGGCTTACGCTCAATCTACAACATACAAGCGAACAACACCTTCTTCCAACCAATCGCTTACTGTCAAGTCCCCTCAGCACACGTATCCACCTAAACATACGCACGCATATCGCGTTCCCATTGTCAAATCTCCCACCGTTCACCGCACACATCCCCCTCCCCCACCAAGACCCAGTATCCACCTCACCATTCCAGTCATACTCGCATCTGCACGTGAGAAAAGCCCACATCATCTCTGCATCTCTACAACACTAAGCCCAGTCTGCGCAAACGATCCCCTTACTAGCTATTGTGATCGCTGTCACTATACAAGCATGCCTGGTCCCTATCGCCCTTGTCCCCTGGTTTTTTTGACACCCGCGCGAAGCCCTACCCGCACCTACCGCGCATGGTCTCGTGTTACAGATACCGTATGCATGTAAAAGGCATTACGGTAGGATCAGGATCTACCGTCCGGTGTGTTACACGAGTTATGTGGATAAGCGTACGTAGAATCCAGGGTCTAGATGTCGGATTTTGTGGGTGGGCTGTGTGCACGTGTGAGTGGTGTAGGGAAAGTGGGGGAATAGGGTAGCTTGGTCGGTAGGGTAATGTGAACGGAGCAAAGGACACCGATTGATTGCCGGGAGCGGCCCGCTAGCTATGAAGTTTGACCGCTGGTGTTGGTACACGTTTTTTTCTTCTTCTAGTTTACCATTATTGCAGACCGCTTCTTTGATTGTGCGAGGATGTGTTCACTTGTAAATGGATACATGTCCACTAAGATGCCTTGGTATGTTTCAGGTTCTGGGAAATGGAGGTTTAATGTGGTGGATAATTTTGCTTTCGCCATGATGTCGCCGTAGTTCTGTTAGTTCATCGTGCAAGGTGGACCGGGAAGATTGTGTTCTTATTTGCCCGAGTGTGGAAGGAAGAAATATGTGCCATTTGGTTGGTTGGTCAGTTGTAAGAAATAACAAAGTGGAGTGCGGTGCAGTCTGGATAGTGGCGGTAAACCCGTCACATTGTCGGCGACCGTTTCTGCGTTGCCGCAGTGACAAGCGCTTCTCTACTCGCTCGCTCGAGAAGGAGGAAGCTGCAATTACTCGGCATGGTGGTGAGCGGGTATATGTTTCAGTATTCGGGAGGGATCGGCAGCGAGATCTGCCGTCGAAGCGTGTCTGGATTTGCGGAGAATTACTTGGGGCAAACATGTCTGAGCTGATGGTGTGGTGGTGAGGGGTCATGTTGAGGAGGGGCCCGGCATCGTCACGAAAACACCAACGCCTGGGAGTTCTCTTCGGAACATGGAAAACTAAGGTATGCGAACTTTGGTTGTAGTGGCTGATCGTACCCGGTCCGAAAAGAGTACATGGGAATCTATCGTCGATGAGGATGCGGAATTGGAAAGATGCTGTAAACGGCCGCGGCTATGACGGCGTGGAGGGGTACCCGCTTCCCGGGTTTGACATGCACGTCGGCATGGCTAACCACATCGCGTGTACACAATGACGGACTGGGCAGCACGGCATGATGCTAGACAACTTTCGGCTCCTGCATCTGCCTCTCAAATTGGACGGACAGGTGAACTGTTGCTCTGCCTATGGGATCTCTCGTGTATATACAAGAAGGGCCGCACTGTGCTTCTAAAGAGATTTGGCATGGTCCCTTATCAGCGTTTTGTTGAACGTCCGGTGTTAGGCGGCCAGCTGAGAAGGCATCGTTGGGATGAGGACTATCAAATCGGAGCGTTGCCCGCTCTTCATGGAAAGCATGGCAACATGTGAGAGCAGCTGACGCGGAGGTGGAGCGAGACGAGGTAACAATCGTTCCAGAACCAAGTCAGACATAAGCATTGCCGACAGAGTTACGTTTTGTGGCATTCTAGTTGCAAAGTCAAAAGTGTGAGGGGTAGATCCGGGGATAGCAGGATGGCTCGAAATTATCCCCAGAAAATACTCGCAATCGTTCACTATTGCATCGCCAACTCCCTTTGTTTGTTGCTACATGAGTGAATGCTCAGTTGTGCAAGGGATATCACTCTGATTGCGATTGTCTCAAGTATTAATGATATATTGCGACTTGCGACCCCTCGTGTACCCCTAAGCGGTAGAATGTCGGGTACGCGTCTCCCCCTCAATGGCTATGCAACGGAGGGACTTTACCGATGTGACGTCCACAACACGAGAGACCATTATCGAAGGGCTGTGGGTAATAGCGACCGGTGTCGAACGCGTTGGTGTCCTCGCGTGTCTTTATGCTCCAACCGGATCGCACGAAGGCGTTGGAAGGATGCCCTTGCAAGTGCAACGTTCTCGACTTTCAATGACAAGGGATTGTCATCTGCATTGCATGACACTGCATAAATAGAAACCTCAGCTGAGGCAATGTCGTCACCAGCAAAGTGGCCGATATGAATGAGGCTCATTGCAGGTCCGGTACCTGTCTCATTGTCGCACAAACCGCAGGGTGGTCTGTAGAGGTGTCTGGAACTCGATAACAACTTAGGCTACGGATAAGCATACGTGTGCCCCTCGAACGTTCCTGATACACAGCAAGGAAGGCTCGCCCAATTTCCAGGGCGAGTAACAAGGCAGAGCTGGTTCTGTCATCACCGCGCAGCCATGACGGATGTTCATTGGGATGGCGGCTTGCATCCGCCGATGCCATGGTTTGAGGATGCGACGGCGCCGCTATGGCAGTGCACTCCCGCTCTTCCGGCGAGGCCTTGGATCGAGTTGCGCGATGCCAATCAGGAACGGCCGACACGAATGACCTGCCACACCGTAAGCGCACTCCAAGGCGAAATCGACCTTTCCGAATTGGCTACCTAGGTACAATGCCAGTGTCTGCTTCATCACAACAAAGTGTTTCAGGTCTGTCATCCGCCTCGTCGTCGGCGGTGGCCAACTCACACCTGCAGCAGCTCGCAGCAGACTACCAGACTAGAGAAATGGACGTGAGGTGGTCTTGTGTGCACCAGGGGCGAGTCAGGGCGAGTCAAAGCATGACAGCACACCTCCCTTGCAAACACACTAATTCTGAACGTCCACGTTTTCTGGCGGTACCCACTTCGGCATGCATAACTAGCCCAAAAAGCCAGCGATGTCGAGTGGGGAGCTCCGGGCTGCTGATGCACTTGGCGTCGACCAGGGTGCCTGGAACAGCCAGAGGCGTCACTATACATACGTGCATTCGGTAGTATGGGGTGAATAGCGTCTAGGCGATTTGGACACCATTATTATACTACCCTCCCGCTCACTCCGTCATTCTTCAATTCCCAAACCGCAGTTAATTCTCCGACTTTGACATTCGCTCGTTGTCGATCGACGCACATCTTCGCCATGTCTAGCCACCCACGATACTACTTCTCACTACCTACCGAGGCGCCACAACGATCCCGCTCAGCAAGTCGGCGGCCACCTCTAACACCGTCAACTGTTTCTTCGCCATGCCTCACCACACTCGTGCCTGTAACTTCTCGACGGGATTCTGGCACATCAACATCGGGCAGCCCGACCAAGGCCTCTATCCTCTTGGCTAAGGTTGCCTCATCGCCTACTACACCTCGAGGCGAGACGCCACCTGGAAGCCCAATGCTCACTCCACGGTCGAGGCTGCAGTCAGAACCGGCCTATTCTTCTGAGAGGCCATCGATGTCCAGGACTGAAAGTGACCGCTACGTCAGGCAATACAGGCAGCAGGGTAAGCACTGAACCGAATCACTTGCTACGAAGCAGCACAAGCTAACATTCTTCTAGATGGCTACATCAGCTTTCCTGACTTTGAGAAGTTTTGCCAAAACCAGAATCCATATGGCGAGCAACATCAGCAATCTGATGTCAGGACATGAACAGACATGCATGAGTCTTTGATGTTATGCAACAAGGACTTGTCTTTTCAACAACACCCACCAACCCCATCACCGCATCGCCAGCCAGGCTTACGCTCCTTACCATGAGTTGAAGTACCGTAATCTGGACCCAGAGCATCGCAACTTGATAGTATTCTATCTTCTGCTTGACTGGTAGTCCATCTGACTATCACTGCATCGTCTTTGCTGTCAGCAAGAGTGAGAATGAACAGGGATCAGATCAGCAGATCTATGTCACGACAGTAATATGTCGAGATGTAAAGAGGAGGAAAGAAATCATTGAGGGTGGTGTGCGCGGGTATGTCTCGTCATGCTAGACGCAGCGATTCAGCTGCGTCCATGATCGCATTGTTGCCACATGGAGTGGAATGCTTGGCACTGCCTGGAGGACACCTGAGAATGAGTGCGACTCGAATTTGGATGGGGGCGCTAGCGTGTGCGAAGGGTAGTCTAGTCTGTTCGTTACAGCTGAAAGAACTGTAAAGGGATCTAGAGCCACTACAATGTAACCATATGTACATTACTCAACGTGTCGGATTTGACCGAGACCTGCCGTGAACGATGTTGTTGGTTTCCATGGCATTGCCAGGCATTTGTGGCGTGAAGTTGGTCGTGCCCCATCCCCATGTGTTCTCCATACTATGGCGGCGACGACGACGACGACGACGACTATGATAGTGCTTCGTTGCCATGATGTAACTGCAGCACCTCTCTCTGCTGTGCCCTGTTCATTATTGTGATGATTAACACGCACGCACTTTACACGTTTACTTGCAAATTCGCAAGACGCAACTCCAGGATTTCCACATGCATCGCGACGCATAGGAGATCAAGCAGCGTAGCAGCCATCAAAGGACCCGTTCACTACGGATCTTCTAGATGATGTGCATTCGATTGGAGGTTGGTGTTGCTGATCACCGCGCTCGATTTTGGGGCTTGGCACACGTGATGCGCTACTGGGCTCGCTTAACGGATTTTGAACACCACCAATTTGCGACTCTCAGCCTTTTGACATCGACAGCGACAACCACCCTCCCGACTACCGACAACAAGACTCGCAATCATGGCTGTCGGCAAGAACAAGCGTCTTTCAAAGGGAAAGAAGGGTCTCAAGAAGAAGACCGACACCTTCGCGAAGAAGGACTGGTACAACATCAAGGCCCCAGGAACTTTCGCCGTCCGAGAGTAAGAATTCCCGCTGCGCTGTACACGGGGACTCAATGCTTACTCTTCGCTCTTTGTAGTGTCGGAAAGACCCTCGTCAACCGTACCACCGGTCTCAAGAACGCCAACGACGCTCTGAAGGGCCGGATATTCGAGGTTTCGCTCGCCGATCTCCAGAAGGATGAGGACCACGCTTTCCGCAAGGTCAAGCTCCGCGTCGACGAGGTCCAGGGCAAGAACTGCCTGACCAACTTCCACGGTCTCGACTTCACCTCCGACAAGCTCCGCTCCCTCGTCCGCAAGTGGCAATCCCTCATCGAGGCCAACGTCGTTGTCAAGACCACCGACGACTACCTCCTCCGCCTCTTCTGCATTGCCTTCACCAAGCGACGACCGAACCAGGTCAAGAAGACCACATACGCCCAGTCGTCCCAGATCAGGGCCATCCGCAAGAAGATGGTTGAGATCATGGCCCGCGACGCCAGCTCATGCACCCTCGCCCAGCTTACCCAGAAGCTCATCCCCGAGGTCATCGGTCGCGAGATCGAGAAGGCCACCCAGGGCATCTACCCTCTCCAGAACGTATGTGGTCTACAGCACAACGGTGGATGACACAGGCTAACGTAACACAGGTACACGTACGAAAGGTCAAGCTCCTCAAGGCACCCAAGTTCGACCTTGGTGCCCTCCTCGGTCTCCACGGCGAGTCAAGCCAGGATGACTCTGGCCAGAAGGTTGAGCGTGAGTTCAAGGAGACCGTCCTTGAGCAGGTTTAAGGTCTTGTTGGATAGGCAAGGGGTTCTTGGGTCTTTTCAACTTTCCGCGGCATGATATCGGCATTCCAAAGGTGTTTGTGTTTACAAATGAAAGATAAACATGGCCCTTGATGCGATCCCGCGGCAGTGATGGCGTGCATGGGGTACGATCCGCATCTGGTGTTAACAGGTCATGCGGGAAAAGTATCATGGAAATGACATTGATGAGTTCCAAATTCATACCTACTGCCATGCATTCTTGATCGTGTCTGTGGTATGGCGGTCCAATCCTGACGACTGGATTGCAGTCGTGACCATGCCTACATCGTGCGTTGTATGCTGCAGTCAACATTCGCGCATCGAGAATTCTATAGAATTGAGGTGGAGCTATGGCACCCTTCGATCATGAAGATGGTGTTCTAGGAGCAGTGTGAACATGCGAGAGTATAGTGGCATGGTACAAATTTGAAAAAAAAAGTTCGAAGTCAAGTCGAGGAATGCCTCGACGGATGAGATTCACACCACCACTATCCGCACAGTACTTTCATGCTTGTCCTCGAAGAGGTTACGTCCGTGATACGGACAAAAAGTAATGCCTTCCGCCAGAATTGAACTGACGACCTCGTCATTACTAGTGACGCGCTCTACCACTGAGCTAGGAAGGCTGATTTGAAGCTGTCGTGCTTGCTGTTGAAAAATTGTTAAATGGATTGATTCATAATGTTATCTAAAGCACAGTCAGTGGTTAGTCCGAACGTTTGCTCTACAATCGTTCAGGTTCAGGGGTTGGAGCACTTCACTACAACTAGCCAAAATCGGAGGTCATCTTCCGACAACGTCCTTCCAACGTCCAAACACCCATGCACAAAAGTCTCCGACTACGTCTCCAACCTCCGATGTACTACCTTGTCACCATCACGATCTCCAAGCTATAAACTTCGATCTGTACTCTAAACTCTGATAACAGAACACCAGGTCACCAACGCCCATTGCGGTCCTACTTCGTTCATAGCCCTGCGGTGTACAAATGCCAATGTGACAATCAATACATTATCGTGTACATCGAAGAGTCTCGACTCTGATGATCAGTTATGATGATGTGGCTTTGCGTTTTCTCTTTCGCGTGGAAGCGGGAAGACGATTCAAGTTTCAGCGTTGGTGGTGTGTTGGTGTTGAGCGGCACCTCACCGCTACTTTGACGAGGAGGAGACGTCAGCGCTTTCGCGAAGTAGCGATACCACGGTACGAAAGAATGGACATCGGGATCGATCGCAACTGTAGAAGGTACGAGGGATGTGATATGGGGATGTGGGAGAGAGTTTAGCTTGAGGTTAAGTGGGTATATTGGGTGGAGAGGCTCGGCTTTGGGCTGGGGTGAATTGTAAGACTGGGTGGATCACGAACATGGGACAGAATGCGTTCTCATCGTCGATGGTGATGGTCTGTCCAATGTTGTTGTATCCTAGATGCTTGCTTGCTTGCGAGTACGTATATACAGCGGTCCGATTCATGTAGCTACCTTACCGGCCCGTGCCCCGGTCAAATAGTCGCGGACACATACTATCGCGGCTCCGCAACGTCTTCCATATAGTTCTCTCGACACCGCCAGCCGCATATCGCGCGGCTATTATGTACGTCCGTATGCTGGTCATGCATGCACGTTGGCTCCGGTGAAAGCCCCAGTCTTAACGCTAACCAATCCTCCGCACAACCTTGCTAGTAGGCAAACCCTCCCTTCTTCTGATCCTGACCCGGATATCCCCCTTGGGAACCCTTGTGACCGCTCCATCAACCGCTTTTGGAAACACCCACCTGGCCTCTTTCCTCTTAGCATCCTCTTTCTCCCGATTCGCTTCCTCTTTAGCAGCCTTTTGCTCCGCAGTAAGGGCCTCGGCACCAAATGACGCTTCATTACCTGCTTCTTGGATGTGATCGAAGAAGCTCTTCTTTGGCGCAGGCGCGATTTCCCAAAGTTGGGTGACACCTGATACGATAGAGATGATGAGATCGGTCTTGTAGGACTGAGAGCTATCGGCAGGCGATAAGACAGACGACGAGACGGGAGTGTTGAGAAAGCGGTTGGGTCGAAACGTTTCTGGGGAGGCATGAAATGCTGACGACGAGTTTATGAGTGATTGAGAGAGACCCATGTCGATATATGTACCCGTTTCTAGTTCCCATTGCTCCTTCCCACCAGGACCGTCCTCCTGTAGATGGAGTGGCTTCTCGACTCTGTATGTGCTGGCGGAACAGGTATGTAGACGTCGAGCTTCGTTGATGCATGAGCGAAGATAAGGTAGAGAACTTGAAGTCAGCGCTTCCTTCACTGAGCCGAAGCGAATTTCCGGTGGTGCCGGAAAAGACGGATGTATTGATGGGGGTTGTACAGCTTGAGCCCAGGTCTTGGATTCTGATTTGATATTCTCGAGAGGTGACCCTTCTGGAGCCTTTACGTCTTGCGCGTTGGATGACGAGTAGATGTGAAGAACCGTCCAGAATACAAGTGGTATGACGTCTGAGTAGATACCATGTACTAGATGGAGACCGATCGAAGCTCGTAACTCGGCTGGTAGTTCATGTTTAGTGAATAGCTCGTTAAGCTTCATAAGGGGAGTGACTACGTCAGCGTCCGTGTCTTCCTCTCCGCTCACGCTCTCGTCATCGTCTGGTACCCTCCTTACTGGTGGATGTGTCAACTCTGTAAACAGATTTGCAAAGTTCTTCAGCAATCTCTTTCTTGCCAGAGCTGCTCCCGGCAAGCCCTGAACAGGCGTCAATCGCGGCAACCCGAGAGCGAGAGCCCAAAATCGTTCGTTGCAACTTGCCAGATCAGTAGCAAGCAGTTGATAAGACTCTGTAAACTGTGCTCCGACGATTGGGGGTAAAATAGCATTGCAACAAAATTCGTTGAGCAGTGTGAACAGATCACATTCGGCCTCAGAGGTGCCATCCGTAAGTTCCACGTTGGAGACGCGCTCCCATTGCATCTGGTCGACAATAGATGAGTTGAATGTAACGAAGTCCGGAAGTGATTCGGTTAATATGCGCAGCGATGCTTTGATCAATCCTTCCTCGGCCACACCTTTGTATAGCTCCGTCTCCACGACCTGATTGATTTCGTTCTGAATCTCAAGATAATGGCTCTCCATTACTTTCGGGAGGTTGAAAGTGTTTCGGAGAATAGCGAGTTGGCTGCTGTCTGGCAGCTCCAAACTATGCAAGTTCTTATAGATCTGGCCAAGCAAGGAATCTGAAAGCAGGATGTTGTGTTTGGTCCCAGCTGCCTTGTATGCCACTATGCTTGCAGTTGCAGAATCCCTATTGCCAGTCAGATCAACCCAACGGGCATTATCAACACGCTTACCGGACGCCGTTCAACCACTCCTCGCCTCCAAAAACAATGCTCCAAAGATGACGTACACCCGGGATCCAGTATGGCAGCGATTGTACCCGTCTCTTCCCATCTTGGCTTTTGACAACTTTTCCCGAACTCGATAGCAGCCTCGTAGGTAGTAACACGAAGACCGCCGAAATCGCAAACGTAGGTAATAGATCGAACCAGGAGAAGTCTTCGGGTATAGCTTCTTCAAGAGTTTGACCAAGACCAAAGTACCAAGCTAGAACAAGTATGAATGGACTGAATAGTGTGAGGTAACATAGTGGTAGAAACAACGTCCTTATAATGCCATTCGAGGCATATACGCTCAGGAACAGAGTCCTGAGGGAACCCATGTTGGCGGTGACAAAAGCAACGGTCTCCCCGCGCGTGCTCGGCGATCACTTTGTCCTGAGATGACGAAAAGGAAAATGCCCAGCTCTCGGTGCGTTCCGGAGAATAGCTGTAGAGGGTTTGTTGCGCGCGGTGAGGTCGTGAATAACAGTCGAATGATGTTCAGCCTCACGCCATGAGGCTCTTGCTCGGCGAGCTCGGGGGTTTGGAGCTGCGACCAGTCGGTAAGAACGGTTAAAACCGTTATGAAGGATTCAAGAACCTTGCAGGGTGTGATTTGATGCGGCTGAAAGTGATGTTTTGTAGGCCACAGTAACATTCAATGCACGCTAGGAGATGGATCCCTGCTCAGCTCGCTTATGAAAGGGCCTAAACATAGACCCCTCAGCCCTATCGCGATACTGTGAGACGGAGACATTGCACATTGTGGTATTAGAAGAGTACTAAGCTATCAACCCTAAAAAGTACGTGCTTTCAGCCCTCGCGGTACATCAGTCTGTGATGTCAAACGCCCTTTGTCGACTTAGACTGTCATTCAGACCGCTATCATTCTCATTGCGCCCTTCCCAACATGAGAACATTAATCCCACTCAGCAGCTTAACAAATCATATAAGTCCCAACTAACGATCCCCATAGCACCAAGATTCATCAAGACGAACAATCAAAAATTCCGGAGCTACGCTCTCAACTACACTCATAATGTCACCCTCAAGCATTCCCACGGTCCTAAACTTCATAACGGGCAACAAGAACAAGCTCGCCGAAGTCCAAGCAATTCTTTCCGGTGTCATCGAGCTGCGGAATCAAAACGTTGATCTAGTCGAGATCCAAGGCACCGTTGAAGAAGTCACAAAAGACAAGGCACGGAGAGCAGCCGAAGCGGTAAGTAAAACAACAATCTAACCCACCTCGTGCTTTGGTATGGGAACACAGAATTCTCATGAAGCGAAATCAGGAGTTGTACATTTAGGATTTTGTTGGTTGCTAACGGACCCATCGTTCAGATCCAAGGCCCTGTCCTAGTAGAAGACACATGTCTCTGCTTCAAAGCTATGAACGATCTTCCGGGACCGTATATGTGTGTCGCCCTTCTCTTCAAACCCTTCCCCTTCTTCCTTTCCCTGTCTTCTATCCCATGTGTTCTATTGGCACATCTTCTCAACTTCTCCCCAATGATTTCCCTTAACAGCCGCCTCTCTAACGCCCCTGATCCGCCAGTAAATGGTTCATGCTCTCCCTTGGCGCCCCCAACCTCCACAAAATGCTCTCCGGCTTTGACGACAAATCCGCCCAAGCCGTATGCACATTCGGATACTGCGAGGGACCAGGCCACGAAGCGATTCTCTTCCAAGGACGCACAGATGGCAAGTTGGTAGAAAGCCGGGGTCCAACTGTTTTCGGTAAGTGGCAGATCTTTTCATTATTGTGTCGAAAGTGTGGGAGGGCTTGAGAAGGAGTACGAAGAGCTGACGATGTAAAGGTTGGGACTCGTGCTTCGAGTACGAAGGCCAGACGTATGCTGAGATGGAAAAGAGCGAGAAGAACAAGATTAGCCATCGGGCTAAGGCACTGGACAAGTTGAAAGAGTGGCTGGCGAGCAAGAAAACTGAGGCGTAGAAAAGCATTTTGATTGCTGTAGCGCCTAGAGCACAAGAAGAGGGTTGAAGTGATAGTCAACCTCACCAGAACTCTTTTAAGAAAAACATCGTCTTGGTATCATAACACATGCCATCGTATCACGTCGTACCTTTTTCCTCTCTCCCTCTAAATATTTCCAACTCGACCTACTCTTCCCCTTCCGCATTCTGCCTGTCTTTCCTCCACTGCTCAATCCATTGCTCCACCCGCTCCAAGTTGCCCTCGACGTCCTCGTTACTCTCACTCCTTAGCTCCACCACGATCTCTTCTTTATAGCTCTCCCTCGCCTCATCAAGCAGAACCTGCATGATTTCACTATCCATATTCTCCTCCAACTTCTTCCCCTTGTAGCCCCGTGCGGTGAGACGATCGTATAAAAGTGTGCTGTCGCAGCGCAGCACGATGACGAGGTCGATCCAGCGTTCGGGGAACAGGTCGCACGCGTGCCAGTCGAGGATATAGCCGCCTGTGCTGGCTAGGGGGAGGGATTCCAGGTGGTCGAGTAGCTGGATGAAACACACATTAGCCCGGGGAACCGTGATTGTTATGAGGATGTTACATACTTTGTCTTCGTCTACAATCCAACTCCCTGTCTCCTCATCTTTGCCCTCATGGAAGCCCTCGTCTTTGACAATCTGATTCACGGAGACGTGCTTGAATCCTGTTGCTTGCGCTAATTGCTCAGCGTGTGTTGTCTTTCCTACTCCGGGTGTACCCGTGATGACAATGTTTGGGTTCTGGCGCGCCATTTCCTCGTCGTCTCTCGTCGCAAAGTCGTGATCGGTCTCGGTCGCGTAGTTGGCAGGCTGTTGGGAGTTGTAGGCTTTCACAAGTCGTTATTTGTATGTGCCTTGCGATTGAAATCTATTGCCAAATACAGGTATATCCTGCAGGGTAATTGTGGTAGTACTTTGCGGGGTGAGGGTGGTAGAGTATTGTGTAGCGTTCAGGTGCTCAGTCGCGTCTGCTGCTGATCGCATTCCAGAATTATTTTTCGAGCGCCCGAACTTCACCCGGCACAACCCCCACTACCCCGCACTACTCATCCTGACATGGCCCCCAAGACAAAGCAAATGCACAACATCTGAAGTGTGACGGCGGGTGCAAGGATACCTATGTAAGCACAGCATGTGTAACATCCTTCTAGAACGCATTGATAGTTGGTTGGGTATCCGGAATGAGGCGAGTGTTATCACACACTCCTGCCGAGGCAGATCAACATGCATCAACAGCATGAGCAAATTATACTGGCTCCTACCAAAAGTGAGGCTTCAAACTTTTCTTTTCATTGACCCGTAACATGCGCTCAAGACTACCTACGCCGTCTAAAATACCTCGTCAACATAAACATCCCTGAACCCAAGGAAAACATGCTGCAAAACCCCACCTAGACAACGCCGTAGATGCTAGCGATTGGTGGTTGTAAGAGCCCAGGAACCTGTTCGAGCAGATGTCTGGAGGGGTGAGAAGAAGTGGTGGGGGAGGGTAGAGAACTGAGTAGTTCTTAAGATATCTAGTCCAGAGGAAGCTCCAACCAACCATTGCCGAACGAACACCCCCGAACTCTTTTGATGCAGTATTACGCCGAGTAAGAAATCGTGAAGTGAAATATCGGACGTGGAGAGTCGTTTCAAAAAAGACATCTCAGTGTGACAGAAGGCGGCTAGGAGGCTAGCTTGAACTGCACATGCCGCTTAGAACGACCTGGGGATATTGTGATCTTGGGAATGCGAGATTACTTTTCGTCGAGCATTTAGCTCTGCTTGCACTCAGCAGCCTCCTGCTTTGGTTTTGTGCCGTCGTTCTACGATCGTGTTAGTTAGTGTTTATTCAAACAGCGACTATAACTGCTTACCTCGTCATCTGATTCCTCCTCCTCGTCGCGGTCATCGCTGAGCTCATCCTCGTCCTCATCGTCTTCGTCCTCAAACTCGCCCTCGTCAAAGTCCTCAATGTTCTCGTATTGAAGGGCCTCGCCGGTGAACCAGTCAATGGCGCGGGGGATGAGCTTCTCCTTGATGTCCTCACCGAGCTGGTAGTCGAGTTCGAGACGCTCCTCAATATCAGAGGTGGCATCATCATCGTCTTGTGGGGGCTTGGGCGGGTCGAAGAAGTTGAAGAACGACTCTGTAGGCACGGTCTTCTTAACGACGCGGGTCTGCTTGGTGTCTGAAAGCTGTTAGTCTGCTATCACCTCGTGACGGCGATTGAAAACTCACTCTTGTTCCTCTGCTTCTTGCTCTCGATGCGGACAGTCAGGTCCTTGCCTGCCTTCCAGTCGACCTTGTCGCCCTCGGCGTGGTCATAGATGAAGTCACCTCCGTAGCCGTTCTCCTCCTGGTAGAAGTAGGTCTTGGTGATGGTCTTGTTGGTGAAGAATTCGTTGTCCTCGAATTCGAAGATGAGGCGGAAACCGGGGCGGTCGAGGTACTCCATGCGGATGTCGGTCAGGTGCTTCAGAGCAGCCTCGTCGCGGTCTGTGATCATCTCGGCGAGCGAGATCTGGTTCTTCATGGCGCTGAGCCAGAACTCTGGAATACCCTTGACATCCTTGCCCTCGTCCTTGTTGAGCTCAGGCTCGGGCTGGTCCTCGTCCTCGTCATCCTCATCTTGCTGCTCGCCGACCTTGACCTGGTCTTCTGAGGGCTCCTCGTTGCCGTTGACGATCTTGGCACGGGTCTGGTATAGCGGTGTGAACTTGGCGAAGTACTTCTTCTCCAGCTGCAGGACCTCCTCTTGGAACTCAGCCTCGAGCTTGGAGTGCTCCTTCTGGACGCCCTTGAGGCCGGCAACACGGCGGCGGACCGAGGCTGGGAGCGACTCAATGTAGCCGCTTGAGCGGCCGACGAGCGAGCCGAGCTTGTTCTGCATCATGGCGACGAGGGCGGGGTTGGCAGCGAACAGGCCGGCGGCGGTGCGCTCTAGTTCCTCTGTGCGAAAAATCGAGTTAGCGGTCAAGGCCTTGACGACGATACAAGGCGGGGTTGGAGGGGCAGGGAATTTGCGACATACCTTCCTTGATGGTGCCCACGCCGGGCTGCTGAGCGCGCGACGATATCGGGGCAGCATTTGCGGGTGTGTTCTGGGGGGTGCTGGCAGGGCGCACGTTAGAATGCGGTACGTCCATGATGGGGGGGCTTGTTGTGGTGGTGTTTTGGAGAGACAAAATTGTGTGGCGGAGGGTTGGGAAGCGACTTACGGGGCGGATATGGAATCCATCTTCTTATTGCGGATCGGCTCAGACATCTTGGCGAATGAGTGATGTCGGTCTGGCTGTGGCGAGATTGTTGGGTGAAAGGTGGATGTTGTGGGTGAGCCGCAGAATTGTTCGGCGGGTTGAGCGAGAAGGACAGGCGCTACGCAAGGTTGTTTTCGCCCCTCTCTATGGCTAGTTGCAGGCTAGTGGAAAATGCAACCGTAGGCTGGCAAACAGCAACACACTGGGACTGCGCGACCAGACGATAGACACTGCCCGTTGGATGGAGGCGGATACAATCAAGCCAGAGCGGCGGGCGAGGTGGTTTTTGTACCTTGACCGTCTTTTCGCAGCGACATGGCACGTGTGCCCTTGCTTGCATCTCTCCGACATCCAGCAAACGAGCGATTCAAGTTTATCTGGCGGCGATACCTCACTTGCTTGTGCGCGCAGTAGTCTACCACGTCGACTGCCCTGCCCTGCACTGGCACCACGGCCGACCTTGGCCGCCGGTACTTGGAGAGGGTACTCGGAGAGGGTACTCGGAGACGGGAGAGCGTGGATTTTCCACTCTGTCCAATCCCATGCCCGGACACGCCCCGACTGCACATTGTCACCATCGTGAGTCGACTCGGAGCTCGACACGGATGCACTAAGCAGCACCATGCACACATCCTACCTAGGTACTCTTTGCGATCTCTCTACACACCCGATCAGCGTCAGCTTCGATCAGTAGCCACACCTGCCTTCTAGAACAAAGCGGGTCTCTGCAAAATCCTTAGCAAACCCTTAGCAAAATCTCTCTGGCCCATGGCACCACCCTAAACCCGAACCCGCAAGGCGCCAATGGCAACCACGGATGTGAGCATGTTGGGGGTGGGTGTCACCAAGAGTCATGTTCTCTACTGCCCGTTAGCGGCATGTGCAAGAACCCTATTCCCAGTGACAAGCGTCGTGACGAGAGAACTTCAATTCTTCCAAACAATACCCACAACTCACAATTGCCGACCGGCAGGAGCGGGACACCACCAACTGATGAGAGAACTTGAAAAAGTCTTGACATGGACATGACGATGGTGGTTTGGACTTTTTTTCTTAGGCTATTCAGGCATCCACGTCTTCCCATCTACAGCCTTCCCTGTATTCTTCCCAACCTCCTCGTAGCAACAACCGCCATACACGCCGAACAGGCCCCAATGAACAAGCAAACTGCAATTGCATTCGGCCCATCCGTGCTATGATGTTCTTCGGGCGGCGCCTCACTCAACTCGGGACTCTTTCCGGGCTCCAAGATGGAAAATACTACCCACGATATCCCTGTGCCCATGAATTGTGGTAGCGTCGTATATAGGTTCATAATGCCGAGGTATTGGCCTGAGCTTGCTCCGCCGCTAGAGGAAGATGCAGCACCCTTTTCGAGGTTGGATTGCGCTTCAGGAAGGTCGATGGAGGAGCGCTTTGGGTGTGTCGAGTGCGACGACGATGTGTTGAGGCGGTTGATCTCTACACCGAGAAACGCAAAGGGAGCCCAGCAGGCTACGGACCATGATCTGTGTTGCATCAGTCGAGCTCCGTGGAGGAGGGGTTCACGGTGGTCACTTACACGCCACAGCAAGCGATGATGATAGTCGCATGTCTCAGACTTCTCACGAAAGGCGCCATGACCATACTTCCTGCGAAAATACAATGCGCAGTTGTCCATGCTGTGAGTAGGCTTGGCTTATATTTGGCCAGCCCAGTCAACCGCTTAGGCGGATGGGAGAAGCCAGGGCCCTTTTCATCGTCTTCGGGACTTTGTACAAAGAAAGGCAGGAGAACAGACATTACGAATGTGATAATGGAAAAGGCGATGAGGGCCATGGAGCCAATGCGACCAACCTTGCCCGTAAGATCACCTGCTGCCTTGACCTCAGCTGGCGCGTCATACCGTAGGTATACCTCGCCAACCCAAGTCGTGCTGTAGAAGAGGAAAGGAAACCAGCCTGGCCAATCATTAGTACGTAATCCACACAAACAGCACATCAACAACGTACCAATCCAAGCCCAGAATTGAACTGTGCAGATGGCTTGGATACTTCGGGGCAGGTTCAAAGCAGTATGCGCGATGGTACCGAGAACTTGCTTGAGATCCAGCTCCTTGCCCTCTTCAGCTCCGTCATTAATAAGCACTCTTTCAGTAACCGCCCAGCTTGTCGTTCCAATGGCCAAGCACAGCGTCAAAGCTGCAACGCCCGTCAACTGCTTGAACTGCGTGTCTCCCAACATGGGCCCAAACACACTCCTCAGATCAATTGCTCCTGCGCCATACCCTATCAAACTCCCAACCGCAACCATCCTGCTCGCCCAACTACTGCCCATCTGTTGTTTCGAAATAGGCAAAGTATCGACTACCAAGCCTCTGCAACTTCCCTGCACAGCATTTATGGCGAAATCAATCCCATAGATACTAAACACAGCAACGTATATCGTCGCGCTCTTAGCCGCAACCTCGTCCTTTATAAAATACCGAACCACCTCTTTTGTCCAGCCTAGCAGCAGTAAGAACATGGCCACCAGTATCGTCCCAAAGAACATAAAGGGTCTTCGACGGCCCCATCGCGAGGTAGAACGATCTGCGACGACGCCGACGATGGGCTGCATAATGAGGCCTGACAGTGGACCGGCGACCCAAACAAGGGAGATTTTCGATTTCGTAAGACCGAGTTCGAGGAGGTAGGGTGTGCAATATGTCATTTCGACATTCCACGTGAACCTGCATGTTGCTTAGTACATGACACATGTAGACTTCTTGGGCCAGGATCGTATTTACTGCAAGCCTATGAGCGACGCCGTGAGCAACGCCATGCGTATGCTCTCAGTTGAGCCCTTGACTGAAGGTGTCCCCTGCCATTGCGCAACAGACGGCATCTTCCCTTAACACCTTGACGGCAATGCGGATGCAGTCGCGTGCGCTTTCTCTCAGGATCTTTCTCGTAGTTTAGGCAAACGTGGAAGGGCGCATTGGGGTAAGCCGGATCGTGTGGTTCAGGTTTCGTATTACGTTCGCAATATGCAGGGTCCGAGGTAATCAGTCAACTAGAATAATGCGCGCTCAATGCAACAACGTATGAGATAAGGGAAAAGCAATAAGAAAGGTATATCGAGGGAGCGAAAGAAAGTTGGTATTTGTCTCTCTGCTTTTCTAGGGGTCTAGTTTGGAGGATCGTGAGGAGAGGGCTTGCAAAGGAGAGGAAACGTTGTCGTCAGCTCCATGGCTTGGCCGTGTCGCTTGTCGAGATGATTACGGATGTCGGGATCGTGGGAAGGGCCAAACGGCGGCCAAGTATAGCTAGCGCGCTAGATTGAGCGGGCCGTGTGGCGCACCCCGAACGCGTGGTTCGGCGCAGATTGGGCCGACGGTCATGGAGCTGTTCTTGCGGTTCGTGGCTTTGGCTTCCTTTGCTTGCTTTTGCCTTTTTTTCTTTGGTGGTAGGTCATGTCAAAGTCCTGGTCGTTATGAACACAGTCTACACGAGTCAGATTTCCTCACATCACAGCATTACTCCATGGTTAAAAACATATTGCTTGATGTCCTACCCTTCGCGAGAAACCAAACCATCTGACCCATAAACAAAAGGAGATCTATGATAAAAGGAAAACCCTGCAACCATCGCTATGTACTGGTACGTATCCGGAGATCAAAACATGTACGAACATGCTACCGGCCGACTTCTCTAACATACCTAGGTACACTAGCATCACCCTTCGTCCCTCCATTCCTAATCATCCTCAATGCGGAGCCTCGAGACGTCTGGAGACGAATCATCCTGGGACTCGAATCTTGGCAGCTGCCTGACAATGACAGGCGACTTGCCCTCAACACGGTCCGCGAGTACTGCTTGCACTATCTCGTACTTTCCTGTAATGTACTCATCCATGGTCCACTCACTAGTCTCGGTGAGATCAGTGATCTTGTGCGCGATCTTCACGCCACCACGTTGTATCGGCACCGGATTCAACTGTCGCTCGCCCTGGAAGTAACCCCACCCATAAAGGTTCTCTGGATCTCCTGGGATGATCGTGTACTGATCGGATGTGTGCTCGACTGTTGGATTGAAATTCTGTAGCAGCCAAACAGCACCGGCAGTACTCTCAGCACTGATGACCAAGACCAAGACCCAGTCTGTGCGCTCCCATAGAATCTTGCTGGCGTCCTGTCCCTTGGGTAGGCTGCCGTTATCTGACCAATTTTCCTCCTTGGCTGCAAGAAGCTCTCCAACTTGGAAGCATACAAACCCAGTGTTACTGTTACCTTGGATGGTGCTGTTGCTGCTGGAGCTACTGGAATACGATTCCTCTGAGATGTCAGCACGCCTCCTTTGGCGGCGTTCCTCGGCCTCGTCTGAAAGGCGGATTCTCTGTCCTGCTAGGTCGATAGCTACAATTGGATCGGTGGCAAATTCACGTGGGTCGTCCCAGTTGATCAGCTCCTCATCAGGGGCCAGTGGGGTGAGCGATGGGACAATGCGATAGCGATAACCATTGTAGGATCCCGCGGGTATGTATGGGTAAACGTATGTCTGTAGTAGTGCGAACAGTTCCCTTAGAGAAACCTCGTCTGAGTAATCAGTTCGAGCGAGAGCTTTGAAGTAGTCCTGAGCTGCCCCAGCTTTAGGCATCGTGCGGCTCTTGAGATCTTTATCGTGTACCCACAGCCAGTACTTCTCTTGATCGATGGCATTTGGCAGTGCAGCATCGAAAAGTTTGCGTTCATCTTCGTATGCATCGTCAGGATCAGTGGAGGACGAACCGGTTGGGAATCGGAGTTTCTCTCTCTTTGCGAACGTCCTCTCTCGGATTGCCTGGAATCTCACCGCGTCCGCTTCTTCATAACTCGTTGGGAACTTGAAGTCGATGTCCCTATACTGCTTTTTTAGGTTCGCTGAGATCTCCTGGTGGGTGAGTGGCAGTTTGCTGGACGACATGATTCGTACGGTTGGCAGGTGAATGTTGTGTTACAGCAGATTGCTTTGCAAATAATTTTTCGCGATCAGGTAAAGGTGGGCAGACGGAGAACGAGTAAGTGAAAGTGCGGTTGTACTAATGCTAGGCGAGAGCGCAAAGTGAAATCAACCTTGGAACCAAGAAGCGCAGATGACTAATTCTAGGGCTCACGTCCCATAGTAGGTGTACCGCCGTTTGCTATATATGGGTACGCTTCTGGTACATAAATGATGAAGACCTGTTCTCGTTACAACATACCCAAGGAACGACGAAGATATCTATCTGTGGTTCCTCCATATTCTGATGCTTGACGAAGGATTACCCTGAAACCATCACTCATCTCAAGACATATGATCGGGAGAGGCAGTGTAGCTGGGATCATCAGTGCGCCGAGACAAGTGCCGCATGCCAATGCACACACTTTGATAGGGAACAAGATGAGCTGAACAGGCCCAGATCTAGTAGGCTGAAAGTGGAAGGCAGTCGGACTCTCAAAAACAAAGAGAGTACCATCTCGTTCAAATTCAACAGATGAGACAACCGAAAGGAACATGCTGCCACGGCTGACAACCGGATCGACCTCTCCGCCAGCAACAACGACTTACTGTACTCAAGATCAATGCCATCAGTACCTACCTCCACATCCATCGTCCCCTTTCCCACTCTCAGCTTTATCGACTGGTTTCGTCCTGTTCCCGGTGTCTCTTGTCCATTGCTTTACTTGTCGCGCTTTCCTCTTTCTTGCTTTATCTTGCTTCCCGCGTTGCTTACTGCTCAAGTCTACTTCTACCCTCATGCAGCCCGATCCTTCTGTGTTATCCCTGCCCCGGCTCTTCTGCTTTCCGCATACCCTCAATCTGCCCAACACGAAGTAAATGCTTCTTGACGATGTCGCCATCCCCTTTGTGCTTTCGCTTTCCATAGACAACAAATAGATCGAACAGAAAAATTCCTTTCCAATACTGTTTCTCTCGCATTCTTTGACCATCTTGCTGTATAGGTATGTACTGAGCTT
>Ga0265797_10001844_pt1 | contig 36735 bp, 40 predicted proteins | sample P2T30metagenome_FD_192433 | JGI IMG/M metagenome (GOLD analysis project Ga0265797, IMG submission 192433) | Plant litter microbial communities from East Loma Ridge, Irvine, California - P2 T30 | ecosystem: Environmental > Terrestrial > Plant litter > Unclassified | place: USA: California...
TTACCGCTGCCGTGGCTGGGTAGCTGAGATGGCTCAGCAGGTGCGCTAGGGTCGTCTGTGCTAGGGTTGGGCGAATCAGAAGGCCTATCAGGCACATCGGGTGTATCTGAGCCAGGCACATCGGGCCTGTCTGCACTGGGGTCAGGTGACTGAGAGGGCTGGCCAAGTACATCAGGAGTTTGGGTACTAGGCTTCGGCGACTGAGACGGTTCTTTAGACACAACAGGCGGATCTGTCTCAACACTCGGTAACTTCGTCGGCGACGGTGTGATCGGCTTGGGTGTGCTCCCAGGATCAGCAGTCGGCTTTGCAGTAGCTTCAGGGTCAGCAGGAGGTTTGCCTGGCAGCGTAGGCTTGATGATTGCAGACTCTCCCATCAAAGCTTTGGGCGGATCGTAGAAGATCGAGTCGTTGCTGAAGATGAACTCGCAGTTGAAGCCAAACATGCCCTGAGCAGGTTTCATAGAGCTGAATTCAGCCGGAATGGAAAGCGCAGGCCGGTAGTCATCCCAGATCGTCGAGCACAGGTTCTCTGAGGGGTATCCGTCTCGCGTTTTGTCCCAATCGTAGTTCATGTAGGTCCTGGTAGATTCGGGAACCGTGACATCTCCAAGTGTGAATGCAGTATAGACAATTGACGTGTTGGTCCATACTGGTGAGAACGTGTTGGTGTTGCACCTCGGTTGGCATCTGTACGCACTTGCAGGCACGTCGCCCGCGAAATCTGCATAGTTGACGGCGTATGTGTTGTAGCCACCTCCAGAAATAGCGCACACACTGGACACGTCGGTCGGCTTTTGTGGCAGGATGAGGAGGCTGTGCTCGTCTATGGTCGAGCCTGATGATGTTACCCGCCAAGTACCATCGAGAGCGATGTAGACAGTAGGGCTAGTCAGAGTCGTGCCCTCGTACACGGCCGTGTTTGGCTTGCCTGATATGGTGGGTGTCATTGTTGCTAGAGATGCATTGCCGTTGCACAGATCTGAGGTTTGTCTTGCGACAGGCCAGTACAGTAGTTGTACAGTAGCCTTGTCCACAGCACATCCGGGTGGCCCAACTGCGCTCGTGCTAAGGAAAGGCATCGGGGAGCCGCAGATGGGGGAAGTATAGTCTTGTGAAGGGAAGTCCCTCGTAATGTCGACGCTTGCTGAGATCGCGCTTGAACGATAGCTTTGGAATGAGCTGTATGAAGCATTCCACAAGGCTTCAGCCGAACTGAAGGAAGTGTACAATATGTCGCATTCAGGTTTCAGTATAGTGCAGTTAGGGGCAGGGTATGCCGTTGAGACCGACTCTGTCCTTATGAAAGAGCTTGTCCAGTTCGTTATCCGCTGATATGAATGTGAGATGATGCTGGTTGTACCATCGAGCCTGGGCCACTTATCGCACAGCGTGTACGCTGTTGCGTTCTTGTCCAGGGACGTCACGGTCTTGTAGTCCACAAGATTGTCTATGTCGGCATACGTGTTGCTGGTGATATAGACAGTGGTCGAGGCGAACTTGGTGCCGTTGACTGCTGCCCAGCTGCGTTTGGACTTGATACATTGTGAAGCCGACTCGAGCCAGGTACCCGTACTTGCGACGGCGGTAGTAGGTGAAGACGATACATTGAAGTTCTGGCGTGGGTTGATGATGTGTGGACAGCCGGAAGAGACAAGCGACAGCAGTAGCAGGTGTATTAGCATGGTGACGGAGTTGCACTCTTCGTCTAGAGTGCAGGGCGAAAGCGAGGTAGCAGCATGAAGAGATGGGCACAATACTTCAAACCACAAGGGAGCGGACTACCCAGAAGTACATACCGCAGATGGGTCCAGGTCGCAGCAGAGGAAACGCAAGCAAAATAGATTGCGGCTCCTCAGCTTGGAAGCAACGGAAGGGCGGCGCATGCTGCTGTGGATATGAAGGGCATGCGGTGCAAGGTTTACGTCGCTCATCCACCTATCATGATGGGACACAGTGGCAGAGATGGCGCGAAGGATTCGGAGCTAGTCGTGGGTTGCAGGGTACAACAAGGCACTTGCCAAACAAACGGTATCATTGGCATCGACGGAAGGATATATTTTGGCCCCATGTTGCCATCTGAAGAGGTTGGAATTTGTCCGAAAGCATGAAGGATGTGCCGCTGAGGCGTTTACGCGGTAATACAGGAGGAACGCGGAAGTTTACCATCGCATCCATGCCGCGTCTCACGGATGGCGTTGGTGTAAGTTAGCACATCCATAGCTGATATAAGCAGTACAAGTATGACTGTGACGCTCCATATTTTGCTAGCGATGTCTCGGTGGCAAACAGTCAATTCTCAGTGCATATTGTAAGGTATGTGAGAAGAGCAAGTTTAAAAACGCTCTGTGTTGTCGACACGTATAGCATTATCGGAACATATATGTGAGCGCTAATATACTGGCTCCGTGAGGCTCAGGACAACCGTATTGTGAGTATTTGATGAGATGAGATGAGATGAGATGAGATGTTAGGTGTATGTAGACGAGTGGTCAGGCAGCGATGCTTTTGGAGGTCAATAAAGCTTCTGTCAGCCGTCAGCCGCAGCGCGACCTGATGAGACAAAGGGACGCGCTAGGGCTTGGATTGACTTTCAGGCGACCGAAGGAGCCGCCGTCCTGGCCATCCAAGCCAAGCAAAGCATCCAAGGGACCACCAAGGACGTCACCTTCAAGACACTCCTCTACCATTCCATTACACGCCTCAGGAGCCGGCGAGCTCGTCTACTCACTACTACAGTCGCTTATCTTTGCCTCTCTTAAACGTTACCTCGTACAACCTTTCACCCTCTCTTCCATGCTCCGCTGTCCCCGCACCCTCCACCGCCGATAGACGCCGCCATGGCAAAGGCCGACGAGCTCAACGACGAGCAGTCGCAGCCATTGACATTCGACGATGACGCGACAGACCACTCTGAACTACCTCGCAGATCTTTCTCATCCGTCTCAACCACCTCTCTAGTGCTGGAGAACGTGTCGCACAAGGCGGCAAAGGAGTCCTTGTACCATGATGGACCGCAACAGCAGCAGATGGACATGGACGATCAGCTCGCGTGGCAGCGCTCAGTCAAGCCCGCGGACAGGAAAGCAAGACGAGTACTATATGGGTTGATCGCGCTGGGTATCGTTGGCTGGGTCGCTGCGTTGTTCTTGTTCTTGGGTCAAGACAGGCATGTCCCGCATTCCGCTAGGCCACACAATCCGCACGCGACCTCTACTATTGGCAGCGGCAAGAAGGTCACGCTGGACCAGGTTCTTACCGGTCAATGGTACGCCAACAGCCACGCAATTCGATGGATAGCGGGCACCGAAGGAGAAGATGGCTTGTTGCTCGAGCGCAACGGCGGTGTTGGCCGCGATTACTTGGTCGTTGAAGATGTCAGATACCGCGGCGAGGGCTTCGAGGTTCAGAAGCACCACAGTACAACCCTCATGAAAGAAGGCTCTTTCTGGGTTGGCCAGAATGAGGTTCGCGTGTCGGAAGCATGGCCCAGCTCAGACCACAAAAAAGTCCTAGTTCAAAGCGACCCTGAGAAGCTCTATCGCCACAGCAGCTTTGGCAGGTACTGGATCTTCGATGTCGAAACCCAGGTCGGCGAAGCTCTGGACCCAGGCAATGTCGATGGCCGCGTGCAGACAGCCAGCTGGTCACCCAACGCAGATGCCGTAGTCTTCACTCGTGACAACAACATGTTCATCCGTCATCTCGACTCGGATGTAGTACAGTCGATCACAACCGATGGCGGACCGAATCTTTTCTACGGTGTACCTGACTGGGTCTACGAAGAGGAAGTTTTCGCAGGCTCAAGTGCGACCTGGTGGGCTGGCGATGGAAAGTACATTGCTTTCCTCCGCACCGACGAGAGCAAAGTGCCCACTTTCCCTGTCCAGTACTTCTTCTCAAGGCCTTCTGGCAAGCAGCCGAAGCCTGGTGAGGAGCGCTATCCCGAGACGAGTCGCATCAAGTATCCCAAGGCCGGTGCGCCCATGAGCACAGTGACCCTCCAGATTTACGATGTGCACAAGGGCGAAGTCTTCGAAGTTCCCATTGATGGTGATTTCGAGGATGAAGACAGGCTTATCACCGAAGTGCTGTGGGCTGGCAAGACTGGCAAGCTACTTGTCCGATCTACCAACAGGGAAAGTGACGCTTTAAAATTCATCCTGATTGATGCCGCTTCCCGGAAGGGTAGGACAGTCCGTGAGCGTGACGTCCAGAAGCTCGACGGCGGCTGGTTTGAGATCTCAGAGACGACCACCTTCGTTCCTAACAACAAGGACCAAATTGAAATGGAAGGACGAAAGAAAGAGTATCTACGTGAACACGATGGCTACATCGATACTGTCATCCACGAAGGCTACGATCACCTGGCTTACTTCGCGCCGCTTGACAACCCAAAGCCGAGAATGCTGACCGAAGGCAAGTGGGAGGTTGTAAAGGCTCCCGCAGCCATCGATTACGATTACAACCTCGTCTACTTCATCGCGACCAAGGCCGATAGCATGGAGCGCCATCTCTACAGCGTCGATATCAATGTTGGTCCTGAGAGCATCAAGGATGTCACTGAGCAGAACACGATTGGTTACTACGACGTCAGTTTCTCAGACAGAGCTGGCTTCATGCTCCTCTCTTACAAGGGCCCCGACATTCCATGGCAGAAAATCAGGACTGCACCTGGCGAGAAGTTTACCGCCCCACTCGACATCACTGTTGAGAAGAACGAAGAACTCGCTGCTTTGGCTTCAAAGACCGAACTACCTATTGAGATCTACGACACTTACAACATCGATGGCTTCGAGCTCAACGTCGTCGAACGTCGACCTCCGCACTTTGATCCCAAGAAGAAGTATCCAGTCCTGTTCTACCTTTACAACGGCCCAGGTTTCCAGGAGGTCGACCGCCGATTCAGTGTCAACTTCCAATCTTACGTTGCCTCCACGCTTGGCTACATTGTTGTCACTGTGGACGGTCGTGGTACAGGCTACAAAGGACGTGCTCATCGATGCATCGTCCGTGGCAACCTTGGATATTGGGAGGCCCACGACCAGATCGCTGTGGCCAAGCAATTCGCTGCCAAAAAGTATGTTGACGCTGACAAGATCGCCATCTGGGGCTGGTCATACGGAGGCTTCATGACACTCAAGACCCTTGAGATGGATGCAGGAGAGACCTTCAAGTACGGCATGGCTGTCGCACCAGTCACTGACTGGCGCTTCTACGATTCCGTGTACACCGAGAGATACATGCACACACCGCAGCACAACCCTGGCGGCTATGACAATGCGACTATCAGCAACATGACTGCCCTCAGTCAGAACGTGAAGTTCCTTGTCATGCACGGCTACAGCGACGACAATGTGCATTTCCAAAACACGCTACAGCTGCTTGACAAGCTTGATCAGTCCGGCGTCACAAACTACGATGTTCATGTCTTCCCAGACAGCGACCACAGCATTTACTTCCACAATGCCAACCGCATTGTATACCAGAGTAAGCACTCCAATCATCCTATCATATCATGTTCGTTTGCTAATAACGGCTGCAGAGTTGAGCGACTGGCTCGTGAACGCTTTCAATGGCGAATGGCTGAGGACCGACAAGCCGACGCCCATGGCGCTTGGCGACGTGATCCAGTGATAAGTCCATTTCTGCACATAAATACTTTTTCTTTACGATTACAAATGAATAGAATCACAACAGCATGTTCGCGTACACCATCGCAATATACTATCTTTTTCTTTTTTTTTCTTTAGATGTTCGCTCCAGCTTCGGTGCCAAGCATGACTCGCTGAAACTGACGCTAGCGCGACTATGACCTCAAAGTAATCGGTCCGTTCGATTCGTTGACGGATTATCTCGAACGTCGAGAGAATTGTTGTAAAGATAGACTATACACAATGGATCGAGCCGTGAGAGCGCAGGAACAAAGCTGTGAAGTCGCCCGATTGTCAGCACGAGAAAATGCAATCTACAATTGCACGGACCTCGATTATCAACATCTCCCACTGAGCGACTCTGCTACCACCACTACCAAAATGATCCCATCCCTGTCGAACATCGACGCCATAGCCGCCACTTTCAACACCACAGAACTCCTCGAGCAAATCCTGAGCTACTTGCCCGCTTCACAACTCCTCATATCAAAAGCCACATGTCGGTCTTTCCGAAATGCGATTGAAGCTTCGCCCATGCTCCGCAGGAAAACGAGCACTTTCCTCCGTCTCGGCGATGTCGACGAGGGGAACGATTTGTTTAGTACTGACGCGGGTGGTGAGGTTGTGTTTCCGATTAAGGGTTTAGAACCGCTGGCTTTCTTTTATCCGGGCGATGGGGAGAGGAGGCTTTTCGTGAGGTTTGAGGTTGGAGACTCGGAAGACTTTCTCGGGATGGTGGGGAAGGCCGGTGGTGGTGGTGGTGGCTTTCGGGGGTTGAGGGTTGTTGATCAGAGACTGGGGGATTTTAGGGTTGGGTGGCATTGTGGGTGTTTTGAGGAGGGGAGAGGGGAGGTTGAGCAGGATTGTAAAGGAGAGGTGATTACTTTTGGGGAAGTTTTGGGGGCGATGGAGGGAGAGCATCGGAGTAAGGGGAAGGAGAGGTGTGGGAGTTTGAGGAAGTTTTGGGTGGATGGGTTGTGGAAGCGGAGTGGAGAGATGAGGGAGTTTGGGTGAGAGGTGTGTTGTCTGGTTCATACTCATGTGGGAGGGAGTGAAGACAGAGCTGTCTGCCGCGTTCCGTCACGTGGGTTATGGCTTTTGCGCTTTGCCTTCGCCTTCCGCCTCCACTCTCATCACGGCACCACTGAGAGCTGCGTCCCGCGACACGGGCTTGGCTGCGTTCGCTTTTGCGTTTGTCGTCACCTTCCTCCTGCACTCTCACCACGGCACCACTGAGAAATCCGCAACCAGAAAGCTGCAGAGCCGTGATACCGTTGAACCATCACGCAATGGCCACACCCGTCACCAAGAGCACACCCAAAGGTGATATGGCCGCCTCCGTCACTTCGATCACTCGAAGTATGACAAGCTACGCCGTCCTCATGCGCCCTGGCCACACAACACCAGTAACCGCGCAGGTCCTCAACACCCCCGAGCTCCTCGACCTCATCCTCAGCAACCTCAGCCTAAAAGACATCCTCTTCCGAGCAAAACTCACCTGTCGCGGCTTCCGAAACATGATCCACACTTCTCCTTCAATCGAAGGCATCCTAGCAATGACCAAGCTCCTGACGCCTTCCGCTACTCTCAGACCATCACTGCCAACCGCAATCATCCAGGCGGTCGACTGCTGTACTTGGACTTCGAGCCGCGCAGCCTCAAACAGCTGGTGTTTTCTCCAAACTTTCGCAAACTTTACCTGCCCGCCGCTGAGATGAAGAGAGCGATGTGGTGGCTCAAAATGCCGGGAAACGACGACTTTTTTATGCTTGGCGGGGGCTCGCTGCTGGAATTGGAATTGGATGGCAACGTCGTTACGGTTGCTGGACTTTTGGAGCTGATTCTTGAGAGGGAGCGTATTAGGATGGCAGAACATGGGCTTGAGACCACGGAGCTTGATGTTTGATATGAGTGAGGATAGGAACTTGATTCCGGCGCGGGGAGAGTGACTTGGCGATTCACGTTGACGGGAGTCGAGAAGACTTGACGATGTTATACGTGATGTGTTGGATCCAAGAAATGGCGAGTCCCAGAGTCACAAGAGGTCATGTCTGCGCAGATAGACTCGAAGTTGGCGTACAGTCAGTTTGGGGTCATGTCACTTGTTGAAGATCTGTCTCTGGGGGAAGTGACTGTGCATCTTAGCTGCCGTTCTTGGCAGTCGCATATAGCGGAGGGTGTGTGAATGGAAATGGCGATACCGTTGTTGACAATGCTGGCACACGACCACTTGATGCATAAAGTGTCTATATTCGTTCCGTCAATTCATATACAGCATATGCAATATTTCACAGCCTCCCTCTCTCTTCCTTATCACCTTCATGTAGTCATCTCCTCTTCTCCACGGCTTCCCTGAGCTTCGCGATGACCTCGGTAGGATCCTTGGCACCAAACACTGCGCTGCCTGCAACAATGACGTTCGCACCGGCTTCCGCAGCAGTGTCGATTGTGTTCTCGGCCAGACCGCCGTCGACTTCGATGTTCAGCTCTGGGTAGCGCTTGCGCAGAGCCTCGACCTTGGGCATCATCTCAGGCATGAACTTCTGGCCACCGAAACCAGGCTCGACGGTCATGATGAGGGCCATCTTGTAGATTGTCAGCCTGGGCACTTAACCAATAACCATCCAAGGAGAATCTTACATCAGGCACCGCATCCTTGTCGGGGTTGTCCAGGATATCGTACAAAACGTCTACGGGTGTCTTGGGCTTGATAGCAATTCCTGCACGGATACCGAGGCTGTGGATGTACTTGATGAGCTCTTTCGGGCTGGTCTTCTTGTCGCTGGTGGCTTCGGGAGACTCGGCGTCGGTGGAGTTGATGGCAGCTTCGTAGTGGAAGCAGTACAAGTCGCAGCCGGCCTTCTGGAACTCCTTGACCCATTTCTTCGGCTACTGGAGCCCGTCAGTCGGTGTCTTCCTTTTGTTTCTCCTTCTTCTTCGTCGTCTTATCGTAACCGGCTTCTTTCAAGTCCGTACCTCGGCGATCATCATGTGGCAGTCGAAGGTGCCTTTTCCGTAGGCTTCAGCGGGCCTGTCGACGTGAGGGCGGATCTTGGTGACAACGGGAGCGCCAAAGGTGATGTTGGGCACAAAGTGGCCGTCCATGATGTCGACGTGTAGCCAGTCTGCTCCATGGCCGATGGTGTCTGAGCATGCCTTGCCGAGAGAGCCAAAGTCGGCGCTCAGGATGGAGGGAGCGATGAATGCGGGAGGGGACATGATTGAGGTAGAAAAAGACTTTGCAAGTTTCTGTATACTAAGAGAGGTAGTAGGTATGGTGTGTTTGTGAACGTCTTACAACTTTTCTCCCAACAAAGATACGTCACTGTATATCTTATCCTCTTGGTGGGGAGCTCGGAGCTGGGAGCTGTCACACAAAGTGCCCGCCGCTGGCCGGAAGCCGAAGATCGCCATCGGCACTGGCCGAACGAGCACATCCATCTCAACTCCATCTCAAAAGCTACATCCTTCCACTTACATATACACTGCCACCTTGACATCGCCTTACAACATTAGCATCGACTACGCCATTACAGACTGTTGGACGCAAGCGAGCAAACTTTCTCCAGGATGGCCAAGGTTCTGCCAATATCTGCCGGCCATGCTGTGTAGCTGGCATAAGCCAGTCGATTGGCCCGCCTTAAGCGCCCATCAGGTAGGTGTTACGAACTTTCAGCGCTTGCATGCCTCCCGCCCATGTCATTCGATAGCGACTACATGCACCTGCCGACACGCAGTACTGCGTCAGGCCCAGCGCGTGGCCCTTCCTTCGCCTCAATCCGGATCGATGGCCCTCTGCGAAGCCAACCAGGCCTGCTGGCTACCGTTCTGCCTGCATGAGGCTCTGCCGTGCCGCCAGCCCTGACCACCCGCGCCTTCTACTGCGTCTGCGTTGCTGTCGCTGTCATTTGGCTAACCGCCGCAGCACTCATTGCGCAACTCAACTGCGGCGGCTGTACGCAGGGCCGCTTAGGTGAAGTATAAGGCCCCGGCCGTGTGATCGTCCGCTTCCTTTCCCTCTTCCCCGTTCGTCATTATCATTCTGTTCTGGTGCGCGTGCGTTTGGTATCATCTTTCACTTTCTTGTTTCCTTGCCTCTCAGTTCCCTAAGAACACTTCGCTGAGCGAAGATATCTCCTTGCAAATTCAACCGCTGGACGGTCCACATTCTTTCTGGAAACGAACTCATCAAATATCACGAGGAAACAGGATCAACACAAAAATCGAAAATGGCCAACTCTACTCTTCCATCTGCTTCTTTCAAGCCTACATCACTTGCACGCCGGGGTTCTATGCGTAACACAGTAATTGAGGACATGCCTCAAGTTTCTATCCGCCGCGTTGCACCGCAGGCGCCGGTGGCGAAACCTGGCGTCGTGTCGCCCATGAGCGATGACTTCCCAACACCAAGAGCAATTCCACAAACCGCCAGCTCCATTGCAACTCTGTACCCCCCTCTCCAGGACATTCCTGCATCGCCAGCTTCATCGGACACCCAGTCAGACCGCAACTCTACCTGGAGCAAAAGGACGTCAGGAAGTGAGTTTGATGAGCTCTACGACTTGTCGAGCAGCGAGAATGAGGACTTCCCGATCAAGCTCTCTAGCTCCGTCAAGAAGCGTGTTGGCGGTGCTCCCAAGTCTCGTTACCCATCTATTGTTATTCCATCACCGAGCCAATGGCCAACGATTCAGAAGCTCAAATCTGCGACTACACCACTTTCGCCACCATTCCAAGTACAGCTTTCTCCAGCGGTCCTTGCGCACTTCCAGGACCGCAGCCTCCGTGTGCCGAGCACGACTTCTGCCCCTTCTCTGGATGGTAGCATGACTTCGGAGGAGCTCGCATCGAGCAGCTGTCCTTCTACACCAGACATCTCCTTGCAGCAGGCTGAGAACGCATGGGAGGGTCCTATCCAGCTCGACCCTTCGGCAATCTCTATGCTCCGTCAAATCAACCCAGAGGAGGACAACCAGCTCGAGACTGTGCTCGAGGTCCCCGAAGAAGCGGTGTCTGAGATGCGCGAGATCGTAGAATCTCCTCGATTTGCTTTGCAGCTGAGAACTGACGACCAGACTCTTGAGCCCAGCAGCGCTGGTGATGCAGACGATGAATTGTCCGCTCTTTCAGTCCCATCTCCTGGCGGTTTCTTCTCTTCGCTGGACGCTTCTCTTGGGCGCCGTACGTGGTCAGGTAGCGATGTTGTGCCCAACACCGGTACTGCTGCCGAATTCTATGGCGTGCCTTTCAAGTCACCACAGCCAAGTCTGGCGACCAGCACTGCAACTTCATTCTACGGTGTGCCCTGGGCGAACAGGCCAGAACAGCCTATCGAGCACATAATCACACTCGGATCTCCTTCAAGTGAGAGACAAGACCCAGTCACCGCTCGCCGTGATGCTTTCTCGCCCACCACAGATGTGATCACTGAAGTAGAGGAAATTGACGAGACCTACCAAGACACGCTTAAGCAGACTGCTTCCGTCAACATCGACCGCACGCAACTCTGGCTTTGCACTCAGAAGGCTTACATCGACAATCTATGCTCAGAGGACGAGGTTATTGAGAGCTTCAAGCACCTTGAGGGAGCTGTCCCACGTACGCCAGACCGCCCAAGTCCTCCATCGAACAACTCGTCCCCGCAAAGCAAGAAGTCGGTCCGGTTCGTCGAGGACACCAACGCATCCGAAGACAAGGTAAAGAAGCGCATCTCGCCAATCCACGACGGCACATTCTGGGCCGGCTTCAAGCACACCAAGCGTTCACAGCGCGCCCGCGACGTTTTCCAACACCGACAAATGCGTGCCGAAGCTGAGCATGTCCGCCGCAACAGTGCAGGAAAACAGCACGCTGAGCAACTTATGGGCAAGTTTGAGCTTACCGCTGCCATTCGTCCCACGCAAGCCCGCCCGATTTCTTCCTTTCTTCCGACAGCCATCGAAGACGATGAGGAGAAGGAGATCTTCGCGCGCGCTGAACGTGAACGCCAAGCACTACAGCAACTACAGGCATCTACCTGGCACACTGCTGCGACCAAGGAGCTTCACGGTGGTGCTCTTCTCACTTCACCAATTGTCGCCACATTCAAGAACCGCTCTGACGTGCGCATCCTGGATCTCGCGGGTCAAGCTCACTGTAGCTGGGCATGGGACGTCGCTGTCACGCACCCACAAGCCCAGGTCTTCACCACCGTCTCTTCTGACGCCGAAGCACACGTCCTATCCTCTTCCCTTGAGGGACCGATGAACCACTCCGTCGTAGCTGCACCAAGAACCTGGGTCCTACCTTTCCAACCCAACTACTTCGACGTCATCTCCGCCCGAAACCTCTACGCCAACCTGCGCACCCTCGTCCCGAACGGCGAAATCATCGACGAGTGGGATCTCACTCTCCAAGAATGCCTCCGCGTCCTCAAGCCCGGCGGATACCTCGAGTTCGACCTCCTCGACGCCGAGCTCGCCCACCCAGACGCCACAGCACAAGCATTGGGCGTCGAATTCGCCTTCAAGCTCCGCACCCGCGGCTACGACCCAGCCAGTGGCAAGACTTTCCTCCCTCGCCTCAAGCGCGCGGGTTTCAGCGACATCAAGCGCGCGTGGATGCTGCTCCCCGTCGCTGACGTCTCGCCCGTCTGGACAGACTCCGGCAAGAGCTCCGCCTCCTCGGGCTCGACCATCACACCCGGTCGCGAGGACTACTTTGCTGAGTCTGAGCGCTCCGTCGGCGACGATGGCGCTGTGGTCACTTACGAGCCTCCTGTCACGGGGTCTACCAAGGACGTCCGCGCCATCACGGGCTTGGTCGGCGCAAGGGCCTGGGAGCAGTGGATTTTGAAGTTGGCTGGGGAGATGGGCAGGGAGGAGGAAGAGTGCTTGGAGAGTGTTGGCAGGGCTTTGGAGAGTGCGGGACGTGCGGGTGAGGGTGCTGGGTGGAGGTGTTTGGTTGGGTGGGCGAGGAAGGCGTGTTAAAATGTGTGCGACTCTTCTTTTCCTTTTGTCTAGTATCCTTTTTCGTTGATATATGTAGTTAGTTGTTGTTGCTGCTGTAGTGTTGGTGTAATAATCGAGGGGTGGTGTCTAGACTGCTCTGGAATTCCGCAATCCTTCTCGCTTGGAGCTTCGCTTGTCTCTGTGTAATGAGTGTTTGATGCGCGAAGGCCCACTGTGATATTGAAACCCGTTGTGGGGTGTAATAATGTTCTTCATGCTGACATGAGGCTTGGGAGTCGGGCTGTGAAAGCCCAGAGTATCGCATACGATGTTATTGAAATGTACGAGTGCTTCGTGGAGTCGCTGCGTTTGCCACTGGTCTGCGGCGGCGTTTGGGATTCCTCGAAGCGACTTGAAAGGAACAGGGGTGGTTATGTCGTTTATGGACAGCGCCAAGAGGGCAATTTCAGCGATTCTTCCAATCATTCGGAGCAGGCAATATGTGTTCGGCAGGGCCGGGTAAAGACTCGCTGCAGGGTCCGATCCTACAGGGGACAATGTCAGACGATGTAATCCAAGTGGTCGTCGAAATTTTGTTAACAAGGCAAGCAAGGCTGTCAAGTGTGCTAGGAGATTTGCCTGTCAATCAATCTAGTGGAGAATATGATCTCATTCCATTTGACCTTGCGGAGGTATGCTGTGATGGGGTAATAAAGGACGTGTCAAAGTGTCTAGACTGGTCTTCAAATTCGATCCTGTTCGCTTGGTCATGCGAGATCCACTAATTCATGCGGCTCTTATTCCATGCGAATTGATGAAGACCGGAGAGATGGGCGAGAGTTGTTGGTGGTTGGGTGTGAGTTGAATTTGATATTGTTTAATGTTGTTGGGCTCCGAACACATTAATGAGACCTAGTAATTATGAGTCTCGACGACTTGTATATTAATTCTGTAGGGCTCAGACTCTGGAGTCTCTGATCCCTGCTGCGTGTGTTGCCGAGATGTATCGAATTCGCGGCATGCCGATATTCGTGATTTGCAAAGGTGATTGTGGTCGCGGCGTTGAAATTCACAGCAACTGGATTTCACTATCCGTCCGAAGATAGTCTGCTGCGGATGTAGTCAAAATGGATTCTATGTCCGGGTAAAGACTCATAGTCGCAGAGGATTCGATCCTGCGGTTGCGACACAGCGTCCCAAGTGGTCCCGAGGTCGAGAAGGCGTTATCATTAGTCGATCGTAGAGCCTCAACGAGTCAGTCGTAGACTTCTTGGCACAATAGCTGAGAATCCTACGCCACGAGGCTGCATGCTGTATCTCCACGAGAGGGTAGCGTAAGTTTCGCACCTCGCCTCTGTCGCGTGCTCACGTGTCTTTTGACAGCTATTGCACCACAAAGGGTAGTGACCCGAGTCCCGATTTGAGCAGTGTGCCGACTCCAGCCTCTGCAGACCACTCTGGCTCCCTAACCCCTGTTCGCATTGGAGGCCTCAGCGAAGGTTCAAGGATCGCACGTCTTCACTCACCTAAATGCCTCGGACGAACTCGGTGAGACACCTCAGCTCCCATGGTGCAACGACAATCAATCTACAGGCAGTGTCAGGCACCACTCATCACTGACAAGCGTAGCACGCCCGAGGTCAATGCGATAGAGGGATCGGCGGTGGCATTACTAGCATACCAGATCCAACGTCTCGACGACCTCGCTCAGTCTGCTGTGGTGCTCACGCTTGACAAGCGTACCCATGGATAGACACTCGGAACAGGCACCTAAAGTGCAAAGAGGTCGCCTCGGTGGTTGTTTGAGTTTGACGGTACGAAACATAGTTTGCCCTGACAGTTTTGCTGGGACTGGTGCTCGCAAGCGCTTGACCGAAGCGGCTAGAAGTCTTCACCCACTCTCCTCCACACGTTGGTCTTTGCTGGCGTTTCACGTCAAAGCTCATGCGAGCGGCACTTGACTACTGTCAAAAACGGTATATGCGACCCTTGCACCCCTAAATACCATTGGCTGCGTATCCCAACAGGCCCGTGACCTGCATGTCATTGTCGCTAGTCTTCATGTTCCACTGGGGAGACAGCACCGAGAGCACGTAGCGTGGTAGGGCTCGCGGAGCCAGTCTGAAGATCGGTCTAGCGGCCGGTACGATCAATGAAAATCACATGGCTTAGCGACTCTGGTGGAAGAACTCTACCAGGTCGTCGTCGTTCACTGCTCGTGCGTTCCTCTCGCCCCCGGAAGCATCTATACACCACTGGCTCGCCCGTCGCTCGTACATATCGTCGCCGCGACCCCTGCGGCCGCTGGCCAGTCTTGCGTTGTTGCCTCCAGGACACAACCATCGATGAAACAACATGTCGAGCAATATCCTTCACATCTCGCCGGAGGTTATTGCGGCATGGCCGACTCCAAATTATGATGATCCGGATCGAATGACATGGATGCCGATTTATTCGTCCATCTGGTTTGCGGCGGCAACGATTATGGTCGCCATGCGATATTGGCTTCGTGCGAGAGGGCACGCTGGGGCACTGGGGTTGGACGATGTAAGATGTTGCATTAGCCGCATGCTGAACCACAGCTAATGACTTGGAAGGCAATCCTGTTCCCTGCTTGGCTTGCAGGACTGATGTTCACGACTGTGTCAATGATGTACACGCAACGAGCGCAAGGAGATCGCCACATATGGGATGTCGAGCCAGAAACGCGCCAATATGCAGTGCTCTGTATGTGGTTGGGCCAGATGTCATTCCTGATCTGCGGCGGATGCACGAAAGTATCCATTCTCTTCTTTTATAGGAGACTCGTGGACGGCACATATAGCAAGCGCTGGACTTTTTTGGTGTGGGTTGCTATTGGGTTCACCATCGCGTACACGATCGCGTTTTGCATTATGCTGCTCGTCAACTGCTCGCCGACTGAGGCTTACTGGAGGGCCTTCGACATACGTTATGCTCTAACCAACGACTTCACTTGCCTGGACACTTCCGCCATTAACACCATCACTGGTGTTTGCGCAGCTGTCAGCGATGTAAGTACAACAAAAAAACAACCCAATCTAATGTCCGAGACACTGTGCTGACTTGCTGTAGGTGTATGCAGTCGCACTGCCATGCATTATCACATGGCATTATGCCATCCCTAAGAGACAGAAGATTGCGCTCAATGTCATCTTCTCTCTGGGTTTCATCGTTGTAATCGCCAGCTGCATTCGAACATATTGGCTAATCAGTAAGCGTGATCCCCATTGAGAGATAACCCACTTAGCACATTGCTAACTTCTCGTCAAAGACACCGGCAACTCAGTCGACGTAACCCGCTCCGCCTTCAACCTCTTCGTCTGGGCGCAATTCGAGCTCCAAGTCGGCATAATGTGCGCCTCCGCACCATCCCTACGAATCTTCTTCCGTCGCTACCTGGGAGGTTCTCTCGGTAGCATGGCCGCCTCGCGCAACGACACGCACAGATCCGCGATCACAGTGGTACGAGATACGACCGTCACGTTCAACGCGAACCCTCCCCCCGAGCTACCAGGCGCCAACAAGAACGACCTGGAAATGCACGTCCACGCGGGCTCGGTCTCAGAGGACGATTTACCCTCTCCTACAAGGAGTCAGGAGAGGCTCACGCGCTACTCGCACGAGGAAGATTCATATGTTATGAGCGATATGAGTTGGAAGGATCCGGCGGCTCAGCAGCATTCGCGAGCGGGCGCTTGGGCTGCGAAGTCCGGGTAGTAGTTTATTGAATTGTTATGATATGTTCTTTTTTCCAAGATACTTTGATCAGGCTTATCGGCCGCTTGTAGTATTGTTGTCTCAATTGGAATGTGGGAAACTCAGTTCCACCAAAAGCTGACACTGTAGCTCGCAGTCAAAGACTCAATATAATGCCACCAGCCAGCAGGGATGTAAAGGCACTCCCCAGGCCCAACAATCGCCTCGCAGTAGTCTGTCTGAGCCATGAACAGTGGAAAGCTCGCCGCATCTTCCACAGCCACATTGCTCGCCTGTCTACGATCGAGCCTGATCTCTACTTCCGATGTATTCGACTCGTTTATGCCGTTCTCATCCTCTCCGCGGGGAAAAACGCTTTCTGTGGCTTCAGGAGGGTATAGACGCACATACTTGTGCCCTACAACTTGGCAGAAGATGTTGTGATACGGATCTGTATGGAGGGGGGTCCTTGTTCCTTTGGGTCCGAGCCAGATATTCTTTTGTGGTTCGTCGACCGGCGGCACCGCGGGTAGGCCTAGTCTTGACGTTGGTGTCGCCTCTGGTGGTGCCGTGTAGCAGTAATCCGGAGTTCGAATGTCCTGTTGGAGCTTTGGAATCTGGTGGAATAAGTTGTGTTGGCCTAGGTAGCCAATCTCCCTGGGACCTGTCTCTTCGGGATCGACAGGTGAGAGGTAATCGTGCATGAACTTGCGAAGAGGCATGATTTCTTGTCGCCAGTCAGCGTGGGTGTAGGTCTCTCCGATCTCGATTGGAACGCAGCGCCGACCTCCCAATGTCAGTCGCAGTAGATGTGTGGGGTCTTGCCATGTTTTCATGGCCGGCCAGTCGTTAATCGTTTCGGTAAGCAAAAGTGGCGTCATATTGTTGTTGAGGTGCATCTGGAACCCCTCAAGGCTAGGCTGTGATACGATAGCAACCGGATACTTCGTTAAAAGAGCTTCAGGCTGGCCAAAGTTGAAAACACGAGAGACTTTCGTAGTGTTATCGGCGCGGTCGACGAACGGCTCGAGGTTCGCAAAAACGGCTTCATACAACTCGCCCCTCAACGTTCCGCCCGAAACAACCAGTCCGAGATCAAGCACTCTCACAACCTTCGACATCCAGTCTTCCGTGCCAGGCAAATCACTGCGCTCGAGATTTGTACTGGCATCGCCAGCTTCACACAACAACTCAGCTGCCCGCCACAAGCTAGCATCCTCGTACAGTCTCAACCAGCACTTCCGCACATCGCGAAACGGCGTGTTCTGGGCATGGTCCTTGGCCAGTTGCAGAGCTTCCAGAGGTTGAGTTCGTAGAATTGCTAAAGCCGCTTTGCCGCATTCGGGAATCTCATCATGGTTTTGCAAGCATTCGAGCTCGGCTCGGATCTCGCTCGCGAGACCTCTGAGTGGCGCTAAATCAGGCGAAATAGATGTACCGGTGCTCGTATGCATGTTTCTCTCATTTTTGGCCGAGTGTGCGCTGATCAACTGGGACATGTGTGGTGAAGTTGGGTCGCAGGCGTAGCGAATCTGAAGTAATAACAAGGAAGAAGTGGAAATTCTTGGCGGCAACGTTGGTGTCAATAGCGATTCGAAATTAGGTGTCTACGCAACAGCAACATAATTCGACCGCTGTATAGCAGTCCGCGGATCGAGAAAGAGATCTACGACATGGTCATACAGAGAAAACAGGATTTATACGAGAACGCTCAATTATAAAAGGGAGCCAGCAATCATAGCTCCTCTTTGTAGTACTCTTCTTCACTTCCCTGTTCCTCTTCGCCGTTGCTTTCAGTTTCCTTCGTCCCTTCCTGCTCCTTCGCAGTAGACTCTCCGTCTTGCGTGGCTGCCTTTTCCGCAGGCTTTTCATTCTTCCCTTTGCCAGCCTTTCCCTTGGCTGCGCCATCTTTACCGCCAGCCTCCCTTTCCTCTTCAACGCCCTCTCCGTAGATACCCCTGTACTCCCTCCCGTGCGGAGTATCAACAACGTCCAATCTCCAGCCATCGCCCTTGGCCTTCTTCTTTAGCTCCTTTTTCAACTTCTCCAGCTTCTCAATCGCCTTGCCGTCTTTCAAACCTAATCTCTCCATGTCTTCCTTAGACAGCGAAAGATCCTTGCCCCAGGAGCTAGCAATAGTCTCCACAAACTTCTCCTTGACGCCGCCAACAATGCCAGACTTCTGGATCTCAACATCTTCGGGTACGATGGCGTGGCCTCCGATGATGATGTCGCCAACGATCTGTATAGGCAGCGTCTCGTCGCTATCGCTGGTTATGCCGAATGCGGCTGCGGCTTCGGGATTGGCTTCCCATATTTGTGCCTCTGTGAGTTCGGCTTTGTATGCTTTGCGGTTCTTCTCGTAGGTCTCGGCTTCTTCGGGTAGGAGGACTGGGCGGCAGGTGATGCTGTTCGCTTCGTCTTTTTGGGGAGGCTGGAAGGCTACGTCGTTGCAGAGGCGTGGCGTCTCGACAACCATAAGATAGGCGCATGTGAGTGTCTCTTTGATCAGGGTGATGCGGTCGGCGCCGATTGAAGGGTTGCAGTGGTACTGGTAACACTTAGTGTTAGTAGGCCGGACCTCACGAGTTTCAAGCCGCAAAACTTACTTGTACTTCGATAACTCTTTCCTTTCCGGTCAAGTCGCATTCCGTGCCGCCTGCCAACTTCTGCACCAGGTATCTCGACTCTCCTCTTGTGACCAGTTCGCCTTGCCTTCCAACCTTCCTGGTCGCATGCTCGCTGACCTCCAGAGCGCCTTCACCCTCCCACCTCTCTTCACTTTGCGCCAGCACATCTTGCTTCAACTTCGTCTCATCGTAGCGCCCAAGCAAGTATCCCTGCTCATTTGGATCCTCGGCCGGCGGGTACATAGGCGCGCCTCTCGACGGCGGCAGCTGGTGGAACTGCTTGACATCCTGGTTGTAGCAGAAGCGATAGCTCCACCAGCCATGCATGTAGTATATACAATTTCCCTGCATACCCGACAACAGCTCCCAGCCGCGATCGTTCGCGCGCGCAAGCTCTTTCTCCTGCTCGGCCTTGGACAGCGTATCGTTCTCGTTCATTTGCTCGACTATAGCCTCGACCTGAGGTATTGAGCAGAGGTATCGCTGCTTGTGGTGTATCATCATTTCGTATTCCAGCTTCTCTTCCTTGGTCGCTGCGTCTGCGTCGTGTGCTTCATGGTCCGATCGGCCGGTGTAGTGCTCGATGTCGGAGTGCTTCTCGTTTCCTGGTTGGCCATTGCTTTGGATGTGAATGCGCGCCTGCTCTTCTGAGAGCCAGTCTTCTGAGAAGTGAACCTCGTATTGTGGGAATGCGAGTAGGTCGTCTTGAACGCTGAAGGCGTGTTGCGATGCCAGGATGAGCGCTGGCCGCAACACTGCTGGGAGGGCCCAGAAGTATTTCATTGTTGCGGTTGTGTGTTGGCAGCTGTATTATCCACACATGTGAGGTATTCGCGAGGTTGGACCAATTGTTGATTGCTTGCGCATGTGTTTCAATGTTGGTGGATTGGCCAGCTGTTGATGACGATCTAGGGTCTGCGACTGCGAGCTTGCTGTGAAGAAAGGCCAAGTCGAATACGGAATATCAGGGTTATCATATATATCATTTTTTTCCATAGCTCCTAATTGTAGTCTATGCAAGGTTGTATCTCACTACGAATGCGCATTTGCACTTGTACGCCAGCATCAAAACGACAAGTACCAATAAAATACAAGACATGGGCAGGGAAGGCACTCGATTTCAAAACACGCAAAGCGGCGACCTTCGCTGCTCCCAACATGTGGTCATTAGAGCCCGACATAATATCATTGTGATGCATTAGTGATATCTTTTGCATCGGAAACAACTCCAAGATCGCTTCGCCGGTACTCTCCACCGATCACAGTCTGTTCTTGCGCATCCATTCTGCTGTCGACGCGAGTGCCCAACGAGAGCAGCCTGCGATCTAGTAGGTCTAGTCGTCCTTCCAGAAAGGTGAAACGTTCTTCCGTCCGAGCTTCCAAGGATCTGATGCGCTTCTCGAGTTTGTCCTCCGCTGCCTCAATGCGGCGGAGAATCTCCGTGTGGGACTGCTGGACTGTTGGATCGGCCATGGTGACGTTGAGTCGAATAAAGGGTAGATGATACTGTTGGTATCGCGATGGAGCAACGTAAAAGTGACTTTAATTGCGAAATTGGTGGACAAACGAGCTTCCTCGTGCGAGGCGAATGCTCAGGCTTTAAGCGTTTTTCCGGTGCTGACCATTCCGCGCGGGTGTCGACCATTGCGTACATCCGACCGCAATCTTCGTATCCTGCCTGATCATTTCCAGACCTGATGCTCAAAGTAATGGCACACTGGATGTTGAGGTAAGGGTCGAGCTTAAGTGCTATCTCAATGGCAATGTAAGAGAGAACGGAGACTACACCTGTCGATACGACCGTAGCCATTCCGTTGAGATCGCTGCACACAAACTCATGCGGAGCAATCGCGGACTGACTCACGGCGGCTGGCTCTTCCGCTCTTCCTCCTGTTTGTTCGCAGCTTTAGTCAATTCCGACTCGGCTTTGTCTATCCGCTTCAGCAAAAATGCAAGCGTCGCGTCGCGCGCCTTGTCGAGGGCGCGAAGCCGTTTTACCGTCATAGAATCGTAGTCGATGCCTGTCTGCGAGCTGGGTTCTGGCCTCGGTGGTGTCGGAATTGTATCGCGAGTCGCGTCGACAATGATCGCTTGAGCAGTAGCACTATCCTTGCCCTCGGCAGCATCTTTCGCCAGCTTCTCCTTCTCGGCAGCCAATGTCCTCAACACACTAATGCTCTGATCCCTCTTCGCAAGCGCTTTCACCAATTTCCCTTTTTCCACAACCTCTTCTTCAATCCTCCTCTTCTTCGCCTGCTGCTCCCCAATGTGGTTCGACCACTGCCGCACAGCTTCGCTCGCGCAATTCTCGATATGCGCGAACCTGACCTGGCCTAGCATAGTGCCACCATACCATCTTGCAACAACACATGCTCCAGTGGCCTTCATATTAACCAGCACGTGCTCGACCTTCTTGCCGCCGTATTTCTCTCCATCATCGTCGTGACCGGTGACATATTGCCTAGTGCTGGTGAGAGACTGCTGGTTGCTTTCGCGGCGCCATGCGAGCATGCAGTGACTGGCGCTTTTGAGCTCTGGGAGCTTTTGTAGCTCCTTCGGACTGAGATCTGGAGAGTAGAGGCCTATGAAGGTGGAATCGCGATCCTCGATTGGTGCAGAGCGGTAGATGGATGGTTCGAGGGAGGGCTTTTCAAGCGCTTCGTTGGAGTGTTTGCGCTTTTGCGCCATGCTTGTATACTACAGCGCACCCGTGTTCAAGCATGCGCCGTCGAGAATGGTGTTTTACATATTGGTTGAAAGAGCAAGGAGATAGTCTTCACATGCGAACACAGACAATCAACAATGACGACGATGACAAAGTGGAGATCTGCATGCGTGCACGGCCCTTCCATTCTCGCGTACGATCGATGCTGATATCATCACCACCACCTCACGGCGGATCTTCTCGGCTTGACCTCGCTCGTACAACAAGACCCCGTTGTACTTCTAATACTTCTCAGCGTAGCAGTAACATCCAAGGTCAAGTACGACAATTCCAACTTCTTTTTCGCTCTTCTCCCATAGAGGGACCTTCAGCAACGGCGCTCGCACTGCGACTACCTCATCCTCGTTCACATCTCACAGCATCCAACATGGAGCCCAACCATATCTACCAGTTCTCTCTTCTCAACGCCCTCATGGATGGCGTCAGCGAGAATGGTATCACCGCATCAAAACTCGCATCAAAAGGAAATCAAGGTCTCGGAACCTTCTCCCGCATGAACGGCGAACTGCTCTTCCTCGACGGCAAAATCTACCAATTACAAGCAGAAGGCAACGTCCGGGAGGTCGAGCCTGAAGCACAAATACCATTCGCCGTAAGCACGCAATTCGAAGCACAAAAGACCGTCGACGTCGAACTGCCCAATAAAGATAGCGTCGACAAAGCCCTGGATGACTTCAATGCCAGGGCCAAAAATTTGTTCATGACGTATCGCATCAACGGCCACTTCGAGTATCTCAAGTGCCGTACGGTAAGGGGACAGAGCTACAAAGGCGAACCGTTGTCTGAGCTTGGCAGGAAGCAATCGGTGGAGGAGTACCACGATCTCAGTGGCACTATCGTTGGAATCCGTACACCGGCCAATTGGCAGGGCTTTGGAGTGGCGGGAGAGCACTTGCATTTCGTCAATGATGAGAGGACGGCTGGTGGGCATGTACTGGAGGTCAAGGCTGGGAAGGTCAGCATGCAGATGGCGGTGGCGTCAAATGTGCACATCGAGTTGCCAACGTCGGAGGATTTCAACGAGGCCAAACTGGTGACGGATGATGAAGGCGTGAAGGCTGTCGAAGGCTAAGCTTTGTCCAAAATTGTCTCCTTTTTTACTTCGGCATCTCGGCTATCGGCACATTCTATACCCATGTCTAATAGTAGCAAACAAGATAACTCCAAGCTACGCATGCACTCACAGCAATCTCAGCAATTTTTTCAGCCAAATCCAACATCAAAACCTCGCGTCCAATTTAAGTGACGCCAATCATCAGTCCCGATAGAAGTCCTCACGCCCGAAGGACTCTAGCACAAAGACTCGATCTGGTCACCAGGCTTAGGCACAATACCCTCCGAGGCCAAGATCTCCCAAGACCAGTAGTACTTCTGCTGAGACCCGTCTTCGCCCACAACAGTATCGCCCGCGTGCTTGCCATTCCAGAACATGCCGCCATTCAAATACTCCGTGTAAGCTTGGAACTGCCCGCGGTAAAAGTCGCGGCGCGTGTTGTCGCCGAGGTGGTTGTGAAGCGTGGCTTGGATGGACCACTCGCCAATGAAAACGGGGTTTGTGGACGCGCCGTAGGACTTGGCGAGGTAGCATGCACCGTAGGCAGCGTCGTAGGAGTACGAGCCGCCAACGAAGAAGTAGATGTGCGTGTCTATAACGATGTAGGGGTCGACGTTGGTCCAGTAGGGGTTCCAGGTCTGCGGGCCGATGAAGCCGTCGGAGATGGCGATGGGGAGAGTCTTAGACTTCGCGCGCACGGCTTTGAGGGAGGCGGTGTAGTATTTGTTGAGGTAGGCGATCGAGTCTTGGGTCTGGCCGAAGTAGTAGAGAGCGGGCAGGGGCTCGTTGATCAGAGACAGTGTGAAGGATCCTGCGTTGGGCTGCTTGAGGATGTCGTCGGTGGCTTTCTTGACCATTTCGATGGAGAGGTCGAAATTGGTTTGGTTGTTCCACCAGGTCAGCTGGCCGGTCTTGCCTTGGTTGTCGAGACCATTTTGTCCGCCGGGCAGACCGTGCAAGTCGACGACGATGTGCATGTTGTGCTTGGTGATGGCATATTGGGCAATGCGTTTCATAGCGGCAAGCTGACCGCCAGTGTAGTAGTTGTCACCGGCCATGGCTGGCATGTATGCCCAGTAGCCAATCGGGATGCGCAGAGTGTTCACACCGAAGGAAGCGAACGTGTCGATGTCCTTCGTGGTAATGTAATCGGTGAACCTCTTTTCCAGAAGTCGACCACAAGTGGGTTTGCCCAGATCCTTGCAAAAGCTGTCTTCGTCAATAGCGGAAGGAGCATTGGTTCGGAAGAAATCTGGATCGATATTGAACTCCAACAAGAGCCATCCTCCAAGATTGACACCGTTAGACTTGTAATTTCTCCAGCCCGGGAAGGTGTTGGGCGTGGGACGAGGGAACTGAGGGCAGGTCCACTTGATGATCTTCTTGGTGGCGTTGATGAAAACCTTGGTCACGACTTGCAGGAAGTTCGCGAACGGGCCTCTGCTTGCAGAGAGACCAAACAGACTGGCCAGATCTCTTTCTCCGATCGTCGACTTTTCGACAGGCACATCAGGGATGTTTTCGAGTGAAAGTCCGGTGGTCAAGAAGTCTGCTGGAGACAAGAACTCATTGGTTTCGGTTGGGTTCTCAGTCACAAGCGCCGGATCGTCCGCGTTCAATGGAATGGTATCGAGGAGCTCAGGTGAAACAATGATCGGAATAGTGACGTTGAGAGCGGCAACTTCGGCGATGCTTGTCGCTTGAGGGACATCTTCTGGCGATTCGATCGTTGTAGGCGAGCTTCCTTCTGACGTGCTGGAAACAGCATTAGTGCTCAAGCTGTTCTGTGGTAAAGCAAATGCCATGCTGAAAAGCATGGCTGAGATGATCGGGCCTTTCATGTTGGAAGATAGTTGGCCAGTGGCGAAGATAGCTGAGCGAGCCTCTGTTTGGAATTCCTGTGAATATGCAACGATGTGATGAGGTTATATACCTTTCCGACCATCCTTGTCTCTATACTTCCCCGAGAAGATGGTTCCTGCTTCAAGTGAGCCCTAATATTGGTTGGTCCAAAGGCAGCCGCCCATGACGATCATACGGCACAGTACGATGCCTGCTGAGTCTTGTGGCGGCTCTGGATGTGCAGCTTTCGAGGGTTGGCACACACATCACGGCCGTGAAGATTGCCAAGAATGCGAGTGATGTCCACAACTCCAGTGTCTACCAGGGTAAATGTGGACGCATGGGCGACAAAGCAGCAGTGCCCGATCCACAGCCACCTTAAGATAGTTTGGAGATGAAACTTCTGCAACCATATCAACCGCTTTGGTACTATCATTCCATCCAAAGATGCTGCTATGCGAATTTTACATTTCTAATCGTGGCAGTAGGGACGGCTTGTACCCAAATCACCCACATTCCCGGTCGTCGGGATGCGGATCCACCCAGATTCGCTCGCCACCACGCACTAATGATTCAGCAAATAGGGCAAACCACGTGGAATGATGGGAGATCTCACTGTCTAGTATTCAGTCTAATGACACGGCGCATTTTCCAGGCGGCATTGCTCAGCTACAGAAAGGTACAGGCGTTTTCCAGGGATTGTTCTCATCTGACCTCTTTCGGGGAGCCACGCACGACGGATGCCGGACCCAGCATCGGCGTGAAGTGACCAACGTTGTAGGAACTGGATAGTGAAGATGTCATAGTGATTACACCGTGATTTGCAATACACCGGTATTACTCCAGGACTGGATAGTAGGAGATAACGAGGAGCCCACCCGTTGTCTCATTTGGACATTCGAAAATCAGGGTCTCCTGCTAACAATGGAAGGCCACAGTCTCAGCGTTGGGAATTGTGTGGCCAGTATACTCTCAGGATGCAGTCAAATACTTGATGTAAGCTCAAGAAAATAATGGGACATGCTGCATCGGCTCTGGTTGTTTTCAAACTCTACCTCCTGGAATTAGGCCCCACGGGCATCGTTCCGCCCCCATGTCTTCCGAACCCACATCGTCTGGGCACCCACACGCTTCCGGTCGGTGCTAACGGAATATTCCTGGTTCCCATCACTGCCTTTTTAGTCATTACACCTCCAAGATCATCACTAGATGATTACATTATCTGATCGACGCCATCGCCCCCTTTGAAAGACATGGTAAGAGTCTAATACAGCGGCAAGCTATAGTATAGCCAGGTTTATCGGTTGTCACGGTTGCTCGTTGGTCTTTTGTTCTCACCAAATATCTCTGATGGTCGATATACCATCAGCTGGTCTGTTATCGATACGAATCTGCCTCGTCCTCGGAAAACAAATGACATTAAAATATGGCTGTGATCCAAAACACTGTGCACAGCAGAAGAGGAGAAGGCTTCAATTGCAACCTGAGCCTGCATAAGTTTGTGTACCATGCAGTGGTGGCGTCAATGGCGCATGCTCAGGTGAACCGAGAAGATGAGGATTCGTCGAAATACAATTATTTCATTGTTTCAAGAGCAACTGCCCTAAAACTGGCAGTAACAAAGCTGAGAATGGCTGTGTCTGATTCCAAAGAAACCGAGAGCCGTACACAAACATTGGCTCAGTGTCTCGGGATGGGATCCGGCGCTCCGAGTATCTCTTCTTATCATCATCCGAGATGCGGAACAGCACAGCGGACACCAAGAACGCTCCCATACATTCACCGGCTATTGCTTATGGCTTATGTCCGTTTTGAAAAGGAGACATCGTTCCACTTGTCTTGGTCTTCGTTGACAGTTTGGTGACTATCCAAGTTCCATCACAACAAAATGCATTCCCACCCTTTGGCCGATGTGCCACTGGTACCTCCGGATGTCATGTTCGGATTGAGCGCCGCATACCGCGCTGATAACGACCCAAGAAAGGTCGATCTTGGTGTCGGAGCGTATAGGCATGAGGATGGCAAGTCATGGGTGTTGCCGGCAGTCAGAGAGGTGTGTATCGTCGCGGTCCCTTAATCGAGCGGTGTATGTGACTGACAGCTTGATAGGCCCGATCAGTGCTTCTGAAAGACGAAGATCTCGGTCATGAATATTTGCCCATCGAAGGCCTTGCGCTCTACCTGGATGTGTCACAGCGCTTAGTGTTTGGCGCTGACGCCGCAGCTATCCTGGAACGTAGAGTAGCCTCAGTACAGACTCTATCTGGAACAGGTGCACTGCATCTTGGGGCTCTGTTCTTGTCACGCTTCCTACCAGCCTCGGACGCGAAGAAGGTGTATGTGAGCGACCCACCTTACGTTAACCATATTCCTATACTACGCCACGCTGGCCTGGAAACAGGCTCATACTCGTACTATAACGCGCCAACAAGGTCGATTGACTTTGACGGCTTGAGCAAATCGCTATCGAGCATTCCGGACGGCTCGACGATCTTATTACATGTTTGTGCTCACAACCCAACTGGAACCGACCTCAGCGCCGAGCAATGGAAAGAGGTAGCTCAAATAATGAAGAGCAAACATCACATCCCGTTCTTCGACTCAGCCTACCAGGGTTTCGCATCCGGAGACCCCGAAAGCGATGCTTGGCCAGTACGGTACTTCGTCGAACAACGTTTCGATGTCATCCTCGTCGCACAGTCCTATGCGAAGAACTTCGGCCTTTATGGAGAACGTGCAGGCTGTCTTCACGTCGTCACTTCGTCTGCGACTCTGACGGGTAACATCTTCAGCCAGCTCCGTGCCTTGCAAAGAGTGACAGTATCAACTCCTCCGGCATTCGGTGCACGCATCGTCTCCACGATCCTCAACGATAAGGATCTCGAGGGACTTTGGCGCGAAGATCTTAAGACGATGGCCGGGCGGATTTCTTCTATGAGACATGCTTTGAGAGATCGTCTCGAGAAGCTTGAGGTCCCTGGTCAATGGAATCATCTTACCAGCCAGATCGGCATGTTCTGTTATTCTGGGTTGACGACGGAGCAGGTGGATGTTCTGCGTGATGTGCACCACGTTTATATGACCAAAGATGGGAGAATGAGTGTTGCAGGCCTGAATGCAAGCAACGTCGATTACGTTGCGGGGGCGATCAAGTCGGTGGTTGAGCAATGATCGCATGTCGATTTTCCACCCAGCTCAGACAGTGCAGTACGTATAAGTAGCTATCTCCTTCACCGGCGGAGGGCGAGGTCCTTTGGGTAATGACCTTGGTCATGCGAGCGATTTATGCCTGAAGTTTGAAGAAGTCACCCTGTACTTTGGGCATCATCGACGTTCATGGTTACTGCGGCAAGTTTCGATGCAATGTCGCAATACACTCTCCACTTTTCTTACCAAGGTCAAGAAATACCAGCCAAGCTTGCAGCTCGGTGGGAGTGGCAACCATCTCAAGGACAGCCTTCGCAAAGTACAATGGGCTCTATACACCAAAGACGACATTGCGCATTTCCAACTGGAGATTCGTGGGCATGTTGACTCGATCTTGATACTACTTGGCATGTTGCAAAGGTAAGTCCTGACACTAGGTATAGCGAATGCTTGCTAAGGATCAATTTACAGTTCGAGACTAGAAGCACTGCGTGTGGACTTGCAGCTTCAGATTTCTGAGCAGAGATCTTTACGAGTGCTGCTACATGCAGGGCTTACACAGTGTGCCACACAAGTCCAGCGTGCCTTTCAGATGATCTTTTTCGCCAACATTGCGCTGTTCTACTCTATGATTAGAACTACAAGGGCGCTCCCGACAAGAGTCTTGTTTGACGAACCAGCTGTTCTCGAGGATGCATTCGGAAGATATATGCCCATACATACACAATGCATCAGTTCATGGCAGGTAATAGTCGCCAACTCCAATTTTTAGCTTACTTGCTGACAAACCAGACCCTTGACTTCGTCCTTAGACAGCGCATCGCTGAGGATATGGAGCTTTCTAATTTTGCAAGGGCAGGCCGGTATATGCTCCGTTATCTTCCGACATACGAGGAGGTCCCTCGGGGCTCGAAGTTCATGCAAGTCTTTCGCCCTCATGCTCGTTTGATAATGCCGCTTCTGTTGTCATACGATGACCAAAATGTCGACATCTGCCCAGCATGCCACTATACCAACAACATCACTGGAAAGTTCACGCTACAATGTAGTGTATGCGGCGTGGTCTATACGCGATCGATGCAGTCATACACTCACATCATCATGCAGCCAGCACACCGAAAAAATGTGACCCAATCTAGCGAAGCAGAAACAACTGTAGATGAGGAGATCGTCCATCCGCCTGCACCTCTTGTTGAAGATGCTCTAGAGCGCCTCCAGTGGTTTCCCGCCAACAACATCCCTCGTTTCAAGATCGTTCAGAATCTTATTCGTTCTCGATTTACTGGGATACATGTACATCGTGCCATGGCATATGGTTAGGACAGCCGAACAAATGAGATTTTTCCTGAGGTTTTTCACAGCTGGAGGCTCCAAGATGTAGTAGAGAAGGTCTGCCTTCTTGTTGGTGCTTCGGAAGATCATTTCGAGATCAGAAACCTTGTCAGGGACGCTGTAATCATGGATTGGGACAATCATGATAAGCGGTATGGCAGCTCGTCATCAGTGGCAGGACAAGCGAGTGCCAAACCGTCGTCTTCATGCTTGATTTGTCACGAAACTTACGCTAGGTTCCAGGATCTTGCAAATCACGCCCACTGCCACCTCATCACGCTCAGCTGCGCACGAGATTGCAACACTTGCAATGCAGAAGAGTTACCATACTTCGCTAATGAGGATATCAGTCAACGCCCTGAGCGCCGTGCGCCAGAAGCAAGAATGGAGCGGCCACTCGTCAATTCTTACAAATCTTCTGGTAGGGGAGGTCCCCCGAAGGGTTCCTGGGTATGTTGTCTGTGTAGGCAAATTAATCTGCCTAGGGTGACATCACCAAATCAGTGCTTCATAGATGGACACTACCAATGCTCTCATTGTTACCAGTATCGATAGAGTTTGGAGTTTAGAATTATTGTATTGTATATAGGTCTAGTATAAAAGAATTTTGGTGTCCTCAAAAAGCCTGCTTATTATAGATATATATCATATTGAAATAACAAAACTATGAAGAAAGAGGGAATAAGACATAGAGAATGTAGTCCATATTATCTAACTCCTGTGCAAAGATACAAAAGACCAATACGTTCGCACAAATTCGAGATCAATAGATCATGTGTGCGAACTACATCTCACTTCCCCCGGAACCAAACTGGTCCGTTCCTTTGTCAAGCATTCTCTCTGTCGGTACGAAGACCTTCTTATCCTCACATTGTTGGTGGCAGTCCTAGTGACCTTCCTTTCTTCTCAAGTGCTCTCTCGGGCTGCGGCCAAATTACCGGTGATGGACGGACACTTCGAGAAGAAGAGCAAGAGAACCGAACGCAAAAGGTCGGTATTCGTGGAAAAAAGAACAAGGCGTGGCCGTGCCAATGTGGGCGAAAATCGCAACCACAGGTTCTCGGCAGCATTCGCCCTTCGCCTCGATGTTATGCCGGCGTGAGATACATGCGGTCTATACGAAACCATCCGAGCTGGAAACAGAGTATGGGCGAAGTGGTACTTGCCAGTGGAGAGATGGGGTCGCTTGTGTTGATTAAGCACGCATTAACAAGGGGCTTATCTACTACTCCGAAGCTTGAATATGGCGTGCTTATGACGGTCAACGACCCACATTAAGAACCCCATCAAGCGAGGATCGCAACACCTCCAGGCGACGAATCTGCTTCAGCGTGGGGGGAGCCGTATTGTTACATTCTCGCTTAGCAGAGGTTGCACTGCGATGGCGCTTGCGTTGGATCGTGCGAGCACGTGCTAGCACTACGACTCGAAGAAGATCAGTGTCGGTGACGTGCTTTAAGCATGATACATCGATGTTTACCCACGCCAAATTCCGAACAATTCTGTAATCTTTGCCAGCTTGCGAAGGGAGGTTGTGAATTGGACGACAGCAGAGACCGTTCGCGCTGAGCCAGGATCTTTGGCCTTTCCGCAATGACCGAGACCACCGACGAAGAGAAGCTCGAGCACGAGGATCTCACACGCGTACTACTACGTGAGCGGTTCCAACGTGAGGTGAGCCAGATATAGTTCCATGCTACAACAGCACGATACTGAGCCATATATCTTGGGCAGTTGCTACGCGTGGAGAAACGTGGACGAGGGGTGAACAGCTTCGTTTACGTTGTTGATTTACTGGAATCTCCCTTGTCAGCGCAACCATCATCAGCGTGTGCTGTGGGAGTCTCTAAAGGCCATGTGTCTGTCTTGCCGACCAAAGTCACCAAGATCGTCATCAAGTTCCCGAATGTCGCGGCTTTGCTGAATGAGACAAGCCGCGTGCAGAACGAAGTCGCCGCTATCGCGATCTTCCGCCATGCTCTTGCAGAATTTGGTCTGGCTCACATCGTGCCCATGGTCTACGGATGGCAAGTTTTTGAATGGCAAAGTGAGCACAGATCCGTCAACGGCTGGATCGCTCTCGAACACATGTCCGGGACTTCTGTCGAGGACGAACTTCCGACTTTCTCACTGGAGACTAAGAAGAGCATCCTTGAGGAGATTGCGACTATTCTGAGAAGCATCCAGTCCTATCGTCTTCCTCCCTCCATCGTCGGTTATGGCGGGTTCAAATTCGATTCTGCCGGCAGCATCGTCACTGGCCCCACGACACTGCCATGCGGAGGTCCCTTTCGCTCTGTCCCAGAAATGCACAAGCAGATGCTCCGCAAACAGTTGGAGATAGCTGACGATCCCAAAGCTGAGATCATTGGTAGATGGCGTCAAAGTGGTCGCATGTTACGTGAGCGGTTGGAGCATTTTGAGGCCAATGGCTTGACACGACTTAATGAGGAAAATTCTGTGGGCAAGCCAACATTGATTCATGGTGACTTCGACATACACAACGTGTTGGTCGGCAGTGATGGCCGCCTGACAGCACAGCTCGACTATGAGTTTGCTTTTATCGGTACTGTTCTGGACGAGTATACGTTGTCATTCCCACGATTGTTCGGGATTCTTGGAGGTCCTTGGGATGGTGGGGAGCTTGACAAGTTGCGCAACTATCAGCTTAGCGGGTTTCCCACCGAGCTATCAATTCCTGATACTCGCAGTCAAGTCGATTGGGAACTTGCCAGCATGTTTGATACTGCGCTGCAGCTCGCTGGGACACAGAAGCCGCGAAATTTCGCTTATGCGGACACTTACTCGGCACTAATCTGGTTTTACCAAGATGTCTGTCCGCCGTACCTAATGATGCCCAGATGGCTGGCCCGGAGAACCCCCGCGGAAGTAATGGACCAAAGAGATCAAATCGCAAAGAACCTGGATCTCTACCTGAAGATGTGGAAGTATTGAGTATAGCGAGACTCGGTTTCCCATGCCAATCCGGACATGTGCGAAGAGCTGGGCAGGACACAAACTTGGACCGTAGACGGAGAACTCCACAAAAGGACGGGGCATTGCAAGGAATGCCGATTCAAGGGCGAGGCAGTCAGAAGCAGAAGCCATGAGCGTTAGTGGGAGAGCAAGGTAGAGTCGTTCGAAGGGTGCTCGCTCGCGGTCTAGCTTCAAAGTCCGTACTGCTTGCCTTGCCTCTGAGGTGCCAGTGAGAAGTTTGAATGTTAACTGTGAGGCTCGTCATGCGTGCATTCGCTCACCAATGCTTCTGGGGCTCCCTGCATAATGATGTATGGTTTGCAGCTATGGTAATTGAGAGCCAAGAACCAACACACGAGTACCCTTAGTTCCACTTACAGATGGTGCATCCCCTTGAAAATCTGCGCCTCCTATTCAGGTATGTCCACAGCCTCAAGAGGTGGACATCGTTCGCAGGCAACAGTGTTGGTCCTACGGAGTGCATTGAGCCACCATGTCGCACAGTTTCATCAGCCCTGAGCTCGCCTACGCGGAACACCCCATGGATTCTCGACCACGTCGCAACTGACTGACTCGAACGTGCGCTACCTCCTTGATTGTCGGCATCCTTCATAGCATCCTTAGGCAAGGGCTTCTCAGCAGGTCAATGCTAACATCTGTGCCAATGCGATTTTGTAAATGTGTGCAGTGAACACAAATACCTTCGATTTGGAATCTCCTCACAGATCGGGGGTCAGTCAATAATCGCTCGCACGACCAAGATTGTTAAAGCAAACGAAGGATGCGGCTCGGCGGCTCTTCAACCCGTAGGATCCCGGCCGCCAAGCCGGCGAACCTTAAGGTATGTTTCCTCCGTTGTTGACAGGTTCATCACTCGACTCAACTTACACCCAGGGCTTATAGGGTCACTCAGCTCTACTACAAGAGGTTCCACTGGTGCTACTTCCTTCGCCCGTTTCGCTATACGAGTTGCAGTCTTGGCAACACCTACTCGTGCCTGACTTGACGCAAGTATTTGAAATTTGGCGCCGGATTGGAGCCGCTTCATGAACTCTGCAGATATGCAGCAAGGTGGAGGCGAGAAGAGAAGTGGAATATCAGTCGAATTTGGCATGAAATTGGATATCTTACAGCATGCAGTACTACTACACTTCGTGTTTAGCCCACTTCATCGCTAGAGAAAGGTATGTCAAGGCACATGGACAAGCACGAGCTTTTCTGCGCGTACAGTCGCTCACAGCTCGTGAATGTAGGATGCACATGACGTACGTCCTTGTGTTTCGACCTTCGAAGCCGTGGGCGCTCCATCCTTGCACTTGGACCGGCTCCGCATGGGACTTGCGTGTTCCACAGATAGCCGGTGAAGCTTACAGCGCAAAGTGTTCAAACGCGACAGCTCAGCCTATGAGCTTGTCACCAAGCGGTATAATGTTCATCCATGATGACAGTTCTTACTAAATATCTGTAGGTACGCTAGCGTCCGGAATGGAGGCCAGGATAGCTTGCTGTACGATCCATGCGATGCTACAACGCAATAACGTCGCGCTAGCCGATCCGCCAAGTACGCTTGGTAGTAGGTACAGCAGAACTGATCTCCACTCTCGCAAAACTGTTGATAGACAAGGTGGTTGTCTTCTTGCGAGTCGTGACAACCTCGCTCCATTTCAAGTACAAGCAGACGTACTACTGACTGCGAACAGGTGTATACCGTAATGACTGGCTCTTCGATCCCGAGGGTGTTCTTATTGCAAATAAGCCAGATGCAACTATATGTCGATTCCAGGCCCGCCTTCTGCATAGAGACATCTGGAATCAGGATATGTATACAGTGAATACCTCCATTGGGACCACTCACAACCATTATCTAGCGGCTTGGAAGCCCCACTGAGCGAGCTGAGCAGCAAGGGTCCATGGTTGGTTCGAGGCAACACGACATGTCTTCTGTGCGTTGAAGGATTCACTAAGAAGATCAATAGTTGGTTTGAGTCAGTCCAACGTAGCTCATGCGCGTTCAAGGACTCCCTGAGCGTCGAGGTCGGGCACCAGCCTCGCCTGGGGGCGACATAAAAGGTCAGTCGTTTCCTCACAACTTGGAATCCATCATCCTCATCCAACACCAACACAAGCAAACCCCATCAACCACAATCAATATCTCCCACCAACCACCTATCTCACCAGCAACATGCAGTTCACCACCATCCTCGTCGCTTTGACCGCAACCCTCGCCTCCGGCGCCGCCATTGAGCGCTCTGAGCCCACCCACCAGCTCGCCAAACGCGGCTGCTACTCTGGCGGCGAAGGTTGGGCCGAGCAGAAGGAAAATGCCCTTGCCAAAGCGCGCGACTTCTGTACCGTCAAGCCAGCCGACTTCAACGAGGGTCAGGGCTTCGGACGCTGCTACAACCTCAGCAACACCAAGCGTGTTAACTTCAACATCGGCAACATCTCTTCGTCCCGCCGCAACTTGGGCTATGACGAGTGCTTCGACGGGCTTCAGAAGGAGATCAATGGATGTGGAAACGGAGGGTCGAGCAGCTACACCAACTGGCAGTACACGTGAGTCTATAAGTTTTTGGCAGACTATGGAAATTCATCAGCTAACTCTCTTGAAGCGCGGACCCCAACCAAGGCCAGTGCTAGATGTGGCGATACTTCGGCTACGATCAGCAGTTGGGAGTTATTGAGGGAGGGTCTCGGCCTGAGGGGGAAGGCATTACGTTCGTTACCATCAGCACGATGATCTTCAAAGATACATCTTAGAGCAAGCTGCAACAAAATGTCAACAGAAGATCTTTTATAATATCTCGATGGATCCGACTTCCATTTGTGCCATTGTAATATGCACCATATGACCATTTGGACACGACAGAGAGGGGATGAGCTTGACAGTCCTGAATACAAGCAATGTTGACCACACTACTGATTCAATTGTGCAGGTACTTAAACAGCTGTCGCGATGGATTGCCTGGTCACACAATGCCCAAACGATCGTACCGTACACAGATTTTCGCACTTTGTTTTGGGCGCAGCAGTTGTGGAGCAAGCCCAAGATTGACCATGTTCGGGAACAGTAATCAGCATCTCACAGGTCAACAAGACTATAGCGCAACGTTTGTGCATCTAGATGATCGATGTAGACGAACTGTGTCATTATGCTATCGTTGCCGAATAGTTTGTTTTACACTGCCGAGATCTCGTCTGATAAGGTTCCGATCGAGCCGAGATGATGAAGATGACCCCACCGTAGCCCGGCTGCTCTTCCGATGTCTACCAAGAACCTATATTGAGGTCGTTGTGCGAGGCGCACAGTAGATCACGTCTGATACCTTAATCGAACCTAACATAACCATCGTCATATCGCCACCAAAATGACCCAAGAAAAGCGCAAAGTCAACCTGGCTGTTTTGGGGAGTGGTAAGAGTCCATGGCCCAGGTCGTGATCCCGCCGAATCACGAGTACAAAGTCCACGACCTAATCGCATCACAGGGTTCATGGGCACATCGATCCTCAAAGGACTTCTCAGAGATTCTCAAGAAGCTGAGAACGGACTCAAATTATCCTACACCGCATGTGTTCGTTCCGACGCCTCGCTCAACCGACTTCGCAATGCACTTGGTGATCGTGCCAATGAGGTACACTGCCAAATCTCCGGGTTCACAGAGGCTGCCGATAAGGCAGAGATAGTCATGCTAGGAGTACCGCCTGGCGAGCTTGACAATTTATCAAAGACACCCGGACTCGCAGAGGCTGTTCAAGGCAAGCTAATCGTAAGCCTATTGGCGGGTGTGTCATGCGCACAAGTGGCAGCTGCACTCTCCAAGCACTCCACTGGTGTCAAGCAGGAAGATTTTGAATCCAATGTAGCGCGCGTCATCCCAACAATCGCAGCTCAGGTCAAAGACTCGGTCACCCTCCTTGCCGAATCGAAGGCACTACGTCAAGAACAGCAACAGCTCTGCACCGCCCTGTTCAAGCAAATTGGTGCCGTCCAGCCCATCCCAGAAGACCTGATGAACGAGGCTACGGCAACTGGTGCTGTTTGTCACGCTATAGCTATATGTGCCGTGGACGCAGCAGTGGATGCTAGCGTTGCCAAAGGCTTGCCTCGAGCAGCAGCACTGAGCTTGGCAGCGAACAGCCTACGCAGCGCAGCTTGCCTCTTGGGTGGTGAGATGACGCCGGAAGAGCTGAAAGCTGCTATGTCAGTGCCTTCTGGCATCACCATCAATTCGGTTGTGAAGCTCGATCGCGCGAACATGCGCTTCGCAGTGGCCGATGCGGTTGGGGAGGCCATCGACTATACACGAAGCATGGCATAATCTTGATGCTGGTTCGATAGAGCTTCTCGTATTTATAACCAGGTAGCATGATAAGGTCGTAGTTATCGCGGCTAAAGTAAAACAGCCTAAATCAGTAATATGAGATGTTTTCTGCTGGTCAGGATCCTACGATAATGTCTGTATGTGCGGTGATACGGTATCGAGAAGCTCTCGTTGGCATGTCATAATGTTTCAGCTTACGAAGGATGCTGGACGGATCGCGAGGTGTAATCAACGCAAAGGGGGGAGGCTTGGCGTGGTGGCTGCTTCTGTGTGACTTAATAAACACTACTCTAAAAGCGCCACCAGTCGCTATCCGAACAACCAGTGCTGGCTGCCACAGCCCCACCTCCTAGACTCTACAACGTCACTTCATGCCTTGCACAAGTGACCATGTCTGTACACACCC
>Ga0265797_10001845_pt1 | contig 36729 bp, 30 predicted proteins | sample P2T30metagenome_FD_192433 | JGI IMG/M metagenome (GOLD analysis project Ga0265797, IMG submission 192433) | Plant litter microbial communities from East Loma Ridge, Irvine, California - P2 T30 | ecosystem: Environmental > Terrestrial > Plant litter > Unclassified | place: USA: California...
TGTCGACAGGATAGCAACGCCCGGCACAAAGAGACAACCACATCCGATGCCGATGCAGATAGCCTGTGCGAGGACAACCTGGTAGTAGCTAGTGGCCAGTGAGAGCATCATCTGACCGAAGACTACGAGGAACGAGCCCACGAGCATCAGCGAGTGAACGTAACCAGCATCATAGATGGAGCCGGTGATGGCGCCGACAAACATGAGTAGGAATGCCTGAATGCTGCCTATCCAGGAGATGTCAGAGGGCGAGGAGTCAGCTAAGATACCAGTTTCGTAGTAGGCTTGATATGTTCCTGGTGAGAAAAAATTAGCAAGACTGTATTTCCTCCAAAGGTCCTTTTGGAAAACATACCAAAAGTATTCACAATTCCCCAAGAATTGAAGAACAAGAAAAAACTCGCCAGCACCTGCAACCAAGCCTTTGTTCCACCATTAGGAACGCTGCGAATGTTGTTGACAGAAGGTTTGCTAGAAGGCACACGGTGCATAGATGTTCCAGTCGCGACTTTCCGTAGTTCGGCGGCATTGTGCTCTTCATCATCGTGGTCATGCTCAGTAAAGGGTGGCTCGCACGCTTCTAGGAGATCCTCTTGCCGCTGTGTGAGATGAGGAGATCCAGTATCCTTGCTATGACGAATTCCCTTCTCGGCATCTTCAAATGAAGAGTCCGACATGATGTGATGGTGTTTGTAAATTAACCAGATAGACTTTCCAGTTCGATATAGTTGACTTTCGCCGGATCGCCACTCAAATTTGGTTTCTCAAGCTTCAGGTGAAAGCGTGTCTCTGTATCCTAGCTTCTTCCAGTAGCACGAAGAAGATCCAACGACGTAGAGAAACAGGGTCAGGCGTCCCTTGCAGTACTTCTCCAAGGCCAGCCTCGAAAGGGGAATAGCTACAAGGAAGTGAAAGAGAAGAAAAAGCTAAGCAAGGAAGAGAGTCTAGACGGAAACCGAACACACGGACCGGGCACACAGGATGGAGAAACGACTTGAAAAGACGACCGGGCGCGTACGATCGCAGTGCCGATCCCAGAAGCCGATGGGCTTCGATTGACGGTAGACAGTTATTAGGGAGCTCAGCAGTTGAAAGAAAGGGAGAAGGGCGCGTGGAATGCGGGCCACATAACTAGACCATCCTCCCTCGTTAACGCCATCGGCTCGCCAACAAGCAACGATTGCGTGCCGGTTAACCGGTGCGGGATGCTAGTGAGTTGTAGCTCGGCCTGCGGCAGATGCTTGATCGGTATGCATAACGCTATGTCTTTGGTAAGCAACTGTCTCCGCACTGTTCTGAAAGGATTATCAGGGACGTCCAACATGTCATGGTTTTTGTGAGGGGTCTGCTGCTGGCGAAAGATTTGCTGGTTTGGGGAACCTGGTAACAATTTCTCCGCGCAATAAAACAGCCATGTTTCTTAGGCTCGGTGTGAATGCGGAACCGGAGATCGGAGAAGCGTGGAGATCAGTCGGGCTGCAATCTGCCCTACATAAGCGTATCTTTTTTGACTGTTCGCTTGATCGCAAGAATACAACCTCCATTCGTATGGAGTCTGTCAAACGCCATAATCGATTGATTGATGCGATACCATGTCTCCCAATTGAATTTCACCACAACGCACGGGTATCGATCTGCCGTCAAAAGAAGCCTTGTAATTCCTACACAAGCTACACATCTCATCAACAGGTATAAATACTAAATACACTGGCAACAGCCCTCCTCCCGCTACCATTCTCTCACACCCATCTACCTAACCAGACCCAAGCAGGCTATATGTAACCAGAGACATAGCCAAAAGAACGGATCCGCTGCTTTCCCCGTTCCATCCATCTTGAATCTTCCATCTTCCACAATAATATCCAAAGTTCTCCCATCCTTCATGCCTATTCTACACAATTCGCACTTTTTGACGGAGCGCTCACTAGACGCGTAAACACTCCATCGAGCTTTCATCGTCCGAGATGAAAAATACACAGCCCGCTCGAACGCCATTGAAAACTAATAAAAAATGAACCCACTTTTAGTAACCAGCCACGTGAATGTAGCTCCTTTCCATCCAGCACTCGCTCGCTATGCCAGAAAAATATAAATCCAAGAAAGTCGACGTCGAAAATGATCATTAATAATGTTGGCGCTTTTTCATGCTTTTCACGCGTTGCTTGTAGCCTCAGACGAAGCGGGAATCTCCATGCCCTTTCGCCTGCGGCACAATCTCAGGCCGAGACGACCATGGCCGGTAGCCTCGACGCTCTCTTCCCAGTGGAGGTTGGCTACCTCATCTGGCTCGCCTTGGTGCGTACCCGCGGCCACTGATCCCGCGTTCACGCATCGCAAACGTCTGCTTTCTCTCTCGAGAATGGTCTGGCGCATGATGCTCCCGACTGTCTCGAAGCCTACGCGTTCGGCCAGGACAGGGTGCTCGAGGAGGAATTTGAGCAGCGCGAATGGCAGGGAGAAGAGAAGGCTAGAGATGGTTGTGGTGACCGGGGAAGGACGTGGGGCATTGGCGCCTTCCGACGGAAGCTCGCCAAAGCGGATCTGGCTCAGCCTTGGGTCGGCAGAACGGGAGAGCTCATTCTTCTTGTGCTGTTGTGGCTGTTTTGGTGGAAGCGGAGGTAGGCGAGGGCAGATCTTGAGTTGAGGTGCAGAGTTATCAGGGTAGAAGTCCAGTGGGAAACTGTTAGAAACGAACTGGAAGATACTCTGAAGAAGCGGGGTGGCGAAGGGCTCGTAGGTCGGCGTGGACGTGTGAGAATCATCGCTCGAAGTAGCGCTGCCACGCTCCTCACTCCCATCATCGAGTGTACACTTGGGCGAGATACCGCCGTCAATACCGAATTCGAGAGCGGTTGGCAGAGTGTCCCAAGTCATGGTGTTGGTCGCCACATTCAGTCCCTGCCAGGCAATCGCTGGCATTTCCAGCCAGGCCCCGGTAGCGACACGTTGCAATGCCTGTTCCATGCGGTCTACTTGAGCAGACACAGGCTCTGTGAAAGAGGGCGATGGACGATGAGGTGGGTCGAGAGGAGGCAGTTGTCCTCCGTAGATGTACTTAAGACACTCGTTGAAGGTATGCAGGCTCAGATATCTGCCCGGTAGGTGGACATCAAGTTGCGGCTTGTGAACATCGCCTGAGGCTTGTATGAGTCTCACCAAGGTCGGGCTGCGAGCCAAAATGAGCTTGTGAGCGTCAAGTTTTTGTGTGCTAGCATCAGAGTCGTGCGAGATCTGCAAGTAACAATCGGTGAGAGCAGGCTTGGAGAACTGAGAGCGAACATGGTCGCGTAGCATCTGAGCATTATCCATATCAAGCCTGAACTCGGGAGGTGGGATAGACTGTTGCTGAGGAGGTAGCTGTCTGGCGAACGGTGGTTGGCGGAAAGGGACTTGGTTCGAAAAGTGTTGTCTTTGTTCAGGGAACGATTTCATGCCACCCGCCTTCTCCATTGCAGTGGGTGATCGCAAATCTTGCCCGGTCCTCAAAGCTTCAGCGTACACAGACCCTGGCGAAGCTGAGCGTGAGAGGGCGGAGGGTACGTTTGGCTGCGACATCTCTACAGGCGTGAATGCGTCTTGCGTAGGGTAGCGATACTGCTGTTGAGGTTGCGGAAGGAAAGGCGGATGCTGTTGCGCAGGATAGTAGCCACGCTGAGGATTCCATGGCTGAGGAGGTGCATAGCCACCAGGGAAGACAGGATATGCTTGAGGTTCGGAAAAGTGATGTGCGTGGTTGATAGGAGTGAAAGGAGGCGGCTGGAAAGGTCTCGGTACCTGCTGTGGAGGCGGCGCAAAGGCTGATCCGGAAGACTGAGGAGGCGCAGGAGAAGAGTCGGACGAGTCTACATCGCCAAATACAATGCCACTCGTGCTTGGGCGTGAGGAATGGACCTGTGGCTGGAAAGCCTGGGGCATTTGATTCGGCTGACGAGGATAGGTCGAAGATTGCGGTGTATGCTGTCCTGCGGAAGGCACGAAAGCTGGAGGGAGTTCGGTGCGGATGTTTGAAGGTTTGCGCTGGGCTGGAACATCGCCAGGTCTGGTTTGCGGACGAGAAACAACGGTCGTTGGCGATAGAGGCCGGACAGGACCGCCCTGTGGCTCCTCAGACGAAGCACCGTTCACATGAGCCAAGATTGTAATGTTTTCCCGAGCAGCACCGCCAGCCGCCGGAGCAGCAGGCTTCAGGTCCGCATCCGATGCAGTGTCAGGACGGGTGTTTGATGTAGGTTGTTTGGGTTTGGCTTCATCATGTGCGGTTGGTAGCTGCTCTGCCTGGTTGTCCTTCGCAAGTTGCGCAGCTAGCTCTTTCTTTGCCGGCGCATCGACGGCCGCATCGATGGTCGGCTGGGGTTGTGCTTTCGGTGCACGAGGTTTACTCAGAGGTAGAGGGATGGCCACGCGACTGGGAGCGGCTTGCGAACGCTTGTTGGTTTGCGATTTTTGAGGAGCGCCATGTGCGGATGAGTGCGGCGTCATTGCCTCGAGGTTGTGGGTCGGTCGAGGGGCGGCGTGGGTTGCGATCAATGGCTGGTCGGAGGTATGATCGAACTTTCTGGTGATGCTGGAGGGAATTTGTCTTTGCAGCGAAACGGGTTGCTCTAGGAGTGTATGGCCTTGGAGAGAGATGCAGTCAGGCGGAATGGGTGGATGATCGAAGGAACGGCTAACAGTTGGAGTCTGCTGGAGTGGATGCGGTGTATATGTATGGGCGCAAGGTTGGTGGAGGTGTTGGTGCGAGAAAGTGATGGTGGGCGATGATGATGGAGTAGCTTGCTGCTTGGTGACAGAGCGAGCGGCGTTTGCGCGCGACTGCCGAACTGGGGAAAAGACTTGCGCTGCCTGTGCACCCGAGCACACGCCTCGCACTCCTCTTTCACCTTCGCATCAATGGAATCTGACCACACACATCACTTACACTGCTGCTGAGATCACGTGCTCTTGACTGATTTGAAAACAGCCGTCTCGCCGGCATGAATGTTCTGATACAATGGTAGGTGGCGGCATGTATCGTCGCCATCAATCAAGCAATACCAGGCAAAACAAATCCACCATCGCGTAAGTATAACTAATCTTCAATTGCCTCGTCATTACTGTGTTTGCTATGGACATACAAACCACCAAGTCACACAAGGTATGGACAATGCAAGCGGACTCGTATATACTCGTACAGCAACAGACCGTGTGCGAGGAAGCACTTGCCCCAATCCTCCATACATCAATGTCCTTGCCTCTTCACTATCTTTCCTACCGTACCTTCTCCCGGCCCGATATCACCTGATAACCTCCTGTACTACCCATCCTCTTATTGCTCTTATCAATCTTGAACATCATTCCTGAGACCACGCCCTCACGACCACACCTTCGACTCTACCCTCTGTACGCTGCGCTCGCATCAATCACTACACCTATTTCACGCAGTCAAACGCCCAACAGCCACAATGTTCCGACACCGAGATGAGCTCCTTACACCGCCGCACAGCCTAAGAAGACGGCAACAACAACAATCCCGACACTCGGAGGCTGGTCCCCAAGGCTTCGACCTGCGTTCGGGTCACGTTATCTCGGGCACCTTGAACCAAATGCTCGATTTAAGCATCTGCCATCCTTCGCAGGCTTTTAGTGAGTGGTCACATCCCTTTGACTTCTTATAGCATGTCCCTAACTATCATTTCAAGGCAATCGATTCTCTGTCCTCGCAACACCACCACCTACGAAGCCATCGTCCCTCTTCCGTGACATCCCTGCCACCAGTGCTCGACGCACTCGCAACAGCCGCGGTACCAAGGAGGCCAAAAAGCGCCGTGACATGCGAAGGAACAGACGCAAGCTGGCTGCTCAACTACTGGATCAGCAACTCAGCCAAGCGGTGGACGAAACGTTGACAAAGGCCAACTACCCTCCGCCACCGAGACCATGCCTGTTTCCTACTCCACATAATGCTGTGACTGCTCTTCCCCAACCTACCTACTTGCCCTCCATGCCACCAGAGCTCCCACTGCCAGATTTCTCCACATTCGACCTCGCCGCTTTTCCTCGCTTTACCATCGCATCAAACACGCCGCCACTCCTGCGGACGCCAACTCCGTTTCGCACACTGCCAAAGTGGTGTCCCAGGATACCTTCTCTGACGCTTGGAGATGTTTGGAGGGACAGCTTGCCCACTTTCCACGATCTTTCCTCTTTGCCTGAGCCTGCCGAAACTTCCAATACACCATCTGGAGCAACGCGAACTCCGTGCAAGGATTTGCAGGTCTGGCGTCCCATCGGTGTAGGCTATGGGAGAGATCAATCACGATTTTTCCCACCCCGAAGTCGGTCAACGTCGGAGGGACTGGGCAACGAGCGCGGCTCAGGAGTAACGGTGAAATTGCCGCCGCCCGTGGCATGCCGCCTGCAAGCAACAGTTGAGGCTCAGGAATCACAGAGCCTGGCTGGTTCTCGTTTGCCACAGTACAATGATGAGCAACCACTCTATGAACTTGATGGCCGTGAGACCGAAATACCGTACGTGCATGCAAACAGCCTTACCGGCTATTCAAACGATCGTGACGTTCTGGACGCCCTCCCTGGTTACGAAGAGCGACGATATCTTGCAGACTCAGGAGTTGATCTCCCCATCATAATCTCAAGCGAAACTCATGATATGGTAGGCCTCAATGAGTTAGTCGTTGACCACGACATCATGACACCTGCATATGCTACCTCGGCCGCCGGCGTACCTTTGCCGACCTCTCTGCCCGCCACTCCGCCTGCGACCCCGCCATTGCATCCCCTCAGTGACATGGCCACCGTCCTGCCTGTGGACTGTGTCACCGAAGCCGAGTATATCCATTCCGATGCTCATTACTGCAGCGAGCAAGCACTTTTTGCTTCACCGCTGTCGCTTGCGCAGAGCACGGAGGCATTGCACGCGGATGTCAATTCCAGCTCCATCAATATTGCCGACTTCCTGAAACTGGGCCATGCAAAGCAGTGCTGGTGTGGACACTGTACCGATGAGCCTTACGATCTTGCTCGCAGCGGAGCCAATGCATCATTCTCATCTTCAATAACACTCGCTGATCCGGACCTTGCCGCTGATGGAGATGGTGACTTGACCATATCACTGCTGCTTCATCCAAGCGAGTCCGAGCCAGACACTGAGTCTGACGATTCAGAGCTGCTCGACTGCAACGAGGCGAACAACTGTTCCACGGAAAACGACGACGCCAACGTCGTAACGGTGGAAGACGATGACTGGCTACTCTTCTCACCAGCCGCCGTCAAGCCAACTGAAGAGCCAACCCCCTCAGCCCAAATGATGTACCTCCCATCGTCCCCGATTCTGCACCGGCAAAGGCAGCACAGAGCACCAGCTCCCACTGTTGTCATCACTTCGTCGGAGCCATCTGCAAACGAACCATCGGATGATTACATCGCTGTTGCCGCTCCCACTGCTGCAGCCACCAGTCCCACCACGACGAGCATGGCATGGCATGACATGTTTCCGCGAGGGTCAAACTCTTTGTGGAAGGCCGACCTCGTAACTTACGAGAGTAGAAGCTTTGGGATTGGCTCCGCTGAGGCGAGAAGGGGAAGTTGGAGGTGGGGCAGGGAGAGCGAAGAAGAGTGGTGGGACTGGGCAGTTGAGGAAGAATGCTAATTGAATACATGGACGACCTCTAAGTTGATCACCGTATTTTCTTGGCGAGATTGCTCGCGCGGCTTAGCACGCCATTGTGGTTAGAGCGAGGCGTTCCGTCGCCTATGGTACTGCGTGCATCGGAACTCCCTAGGATTTGTTAGTATCGTATTTCACGTATCAACCTGTTGCGTTGTATATGATATGAGACGATGCAAGCGTGAAGCGCGAACAGCTCGTTTGTGCATGGAGAACTTCTCATAGATCGTAGTATGTACATGAATGATTGCATAAGAACATCAATCGTCATCAACCCGTCAAATCCCAAACCTGCCGTCGTGTCAAAAAGAAACATAAAGATCTTCTCCAATGAATCGAAAATCAGAAAGCGCTTCCAGCGCGCTCACCCGAACCATCCTAGTACTGCCTCTTGCGCATAATCCGAGATACCTTATAAACAGGATTATCTCCAGGCAACTTATCGAGCGGACCGTTCAATCCAATATTCTCGTCCTCAGCAAAAGAGTTAAAGCTCGCCTCAGGAGCAACACTAGTCGGATCCGGATCCTCGCCCGTCGGACTCCCAAACGAACGCCACGGACAATTGTCATTGTCAAAGCAGTTGGCGAAACTGTTCGTCAGCGCATCCTCGTCTTTCCAACCCGCGAAGAAATCCGCGTGGAAACCGAAACCAGTCGTATCGCCGTTCGAGAACACAAATTTGCTCCCGTCGGTCAGACCATCGAGGCCGAAGCCGAACTCGGCGCCGATGTTGATGATCGCTACGGGGTGTGTGGACGGGCACATCCCGCCTTGCGTGTCGCCGTGGAGTTTTGGATCCGGGTACGACATGTGCGAGAAGTGGTCGTCGGAGTCGAGGTTCTCGCCGTCCCAGCAGGACGGGAAACGCACGTGGCCTGCGATGCGGCGGCCGTCGAGAGTCGGCGGGATGCCGTAGGCTTCGCCGGGGCCGGCCTGGATCAGGATGGCGGCCTGGCGGAGATCAGATTCGTCGTTTGTGCGGCGGTTGGGGTCGCCGGCGACGATTCGCAGGCCCTTTGGGGGAGCGATGGCGTTGCGCACGCCGGTGCAGTAGCCCGGGGCGTTGGCGTCGTAGGGGCAGGAATAGTTGGTGTAGTAGGCGGCCATTCCTTGGAAGGGGAGGAGGTCGAATTTGCCGTCGTCGCGGATGCGGTAGGCGGAGGGGGACCAGTAGCTGGAGTGGTCGGTTGCTTTGTCGCAGGTTGTAGCGTCGCCGGAGGCGGCGGCATCGTTGGCTGTCATGGAGCTGGAGAAGGCTGAGGAGCCGACTACGGCGTGGACATGGCCTGAGATCTCGCCGGGAGATACGATAGGGTCGGCGCGCTGTTGCGTAAGTGGTGCGCAGTTGACGGTCCAGACGTTGGATGCGTTCGTCAGAGAGAAGGTTGCGAAAGCGGCAACGACAGAAAAGAGTGTGGTTGGTGCCATGTTGGCTTGTCGTGATACAGTGATCAAAAAAGGTGATAGTGTCGTGTGCTTGATTGGAAAGGAATGGACAGGCGTCAAGCCCTTGAGTTGAAAAGAAACGAAACAGGTGTACGACTGCGAAAGAAAGAGTGATACAACAGAGAATTTCCAAAAGAGCGAACGACGCAAGATCTTTTTATGTCCGATCACTTTGTGGCATCGAAAAGGTGTGGTGGGTAACTCACCGTAGTGAACTAGTTCGCATCCGAGATTCCGAGGTGCCGCCACATCATGTACCTCCTGCATGAAGGGCAAATGTCAACGAAATACTCGTCATTGATGGTGATGAGATCAGGGGTCGTTCAAAGGACAACTACTGCTACAGCGACACCTGGAGCAAAAGTGCAGCTTATCGCTTCGATCCCATTGGATGATTCTGTCTGTATAACCAGAATGTCTGCAAGCGACGAAAGAAATAGATTGTCCTGTATGCGCGCGGTACCTGCTTGTTGCTGTGATTTGCATCGCGAAAAGATCAGGGACAAAGGATATGGGGGAGGGTTGCATGAACCGAAATGAGCGGCGCATCGCATGCATAAGGCTGATGCTCGGTCCAGATCCGGCAAGGTCGATCGCTTCTGGGCGCTTATTGAAGCAGCTTGATGGATACTCGATACCTTCGTAATTGTTGTGATTAATGATGGTCGAGTACTTGATCTGTAGAGTTCCATGCTTACACATCTACGTTATCACGCAATATGTGCATTGCTGTCCACGTGGGTTGTGGTGGAAGAAAGGAAGCATGAAAGAAGTCAAATCGCTGATGTGGGGAGCACTGCAGTAGATCGCGTGGCTTGGGACGTGACAAGGTTAAAGTAAGCGAGAAGGCGGAAGCTTCACACTTCTGAAACATCAGAGTGGGGCCTGGTGTTCACCACTGCCTACTTCTAGACCAAAACCAACTCGTCGGGTCGACAGTACATGCATCACGGCCAATCGCTGATGTCTTTGTACAAATCGTCCCAGCTGGGATCCCAGAACCAATACAGCCCCTGACGCGCATCAGATGGTCCGGTGCTCCACTCGCTGGCCGCGGTAGGAATACTACCTTCTTGATCCGACATATCGGCAAAGTCCCAGACCGCGCTGTTCTCATTAACGTTTTGCAAGCCATGCATATCTTGAGAATATGAAGCAGGCTCAACACCATTGGCTCCGGATGCCACGGAATACTCTATGTTAGGTTGTATGGTGATTGCTGTCGCTGGAAATTAGCTGTGCCATGGCCGTACATGTACGAGGGGTTATTTACCTTTTTGCACCGACGCCAAACTGTCGTCAAGCCGCGATGCAAGATGTGAGGCATTTTCGTTCCACGACTGCGAATCATGGCCACTTGCACTCATCTGAGCACCCAATGGCATGGACATAGTTTCTCTGACAGAGAGAGCCTGGGGGCCTACAGAAGACTGCTGTGTTCCAGAGGCTTGTGGAACGCGTGCATTTTTCGGAACGACAGGCGCTAGTATGGCCTCGGACTCCCGCCGCATCATCAAGTTGACGAGACTCCGTAATATACTGCTGCTTTGTTTGGATAATGTCGAGCGAGCGCCGAGTGTCGCTTGCAGCCGGTAAATGCGTGCAATAGCCCGTTTCGCTTCTTGGGCTCTGTTCGTCAAGGGATCTGACAGCGAAAGTACAACCATCACGATGGCTGCGTTGAACAAATTGATGGCCATGAAGGCCACAAGATGGCCGTCGCACGCAAATTGTGCCAGCTGAGGTAGCTCGATTACCTTGGACGTTCTTACAGCTGCGTTCCACCATTGCTGCTGGCTGCTATCGTTCGCCGGCTCAAGCATGTCTTCCGAAGACGCTCGCGATTGTCCTGAAGTATTGAGTGGTGCCGACGCGGAGAGGCTGGAAACCCCCAGTCCATTATCGCCACTTAGGCCATGGTGCTGTAAGACACTGAGGTGTCGTCTCAAGAACGGCCTGTGAAGAATTATGAGCAAGCTGTCGAACGTCAAATGCAAGGAGAGCGATTGCAGATAGTGTGCCTTGTCCCCAAGGTTCATTGTAGCGGGGCAGTCTTGCGACAGATCCAACGACATGGAACCTGGCAACTCTACTCGCCACTGCCAGAGGCGACGTGTGACGTCTTCTATTAGCGAATGGTAGTCGCGAGCTTGACTATGCTCCACCGTTTGCTGAGCGCTGTAAACACGCTTTATCGCTGGTGATGCTATCATGTAAAGCTTGTTGAGCTCTCTTTGGTAGGTGGAAAAGCAGGTCGGTGTCCCTCGAGATTGGCCCGACTCGCTGAAATCCACCCTCTCGTCGACATCGTCGGGCATAGGAACGTTGCAGTCCCTCTCGTCTATACCGAGAGGACGGCCGTAAGTGATTGACGCAAACCTGGCCCTGTCGTCAGCTAATACTTCGTGTTTTCGAAACAACCTGCTTACTTACCTGTCCCATGTGTAAATAGTCCACCAAACGCGTTTGCGCTCCTCCGTCTCATCCTTGGTAAGTACGCCAGAGCTTTTATGCAAACCAGCTGCATGTGCAGACTTTACCGTAGCCCCAAGCAGGGAGAAAGACAGATTTGGCTTTCCATGGTAGACGTAGAAGGTGCCAAGTAACACCATTGTCTGCACCGCAGTCATGGAGCTTTGATCAAGTAGTTCGACCATACGTGATTCAGCATTAGCAATCAATCGTTCACTCCACTGCTTGGACTCTTCTGGTGATATGCCTGAAGTTGGCTGAGGTCTCTGAGCATGATACCAGGCGCCCAGGCCGAGCACTGTCGACAAAAGCAGAAGAAATGGTCTTTGTGCGGGCAAAGCTGTTCCTTTCCGGACGGAGTCGAATAATGGGCGGAAAGTAGGTTCGTAGATCACAAGAGAGAACCAGTGAACCTGCGGAGCTGTCAGAAACCGAGAGACAAGTCTTACGTCTAGAAGTTTTGCCTCACCGAGTTCATATACTCTTCGAGGAATTGCAGCATGACAGCTTCGGATGGCAATGCATTGAGCAGATAGCTCGCGGACGGTCTGCCTCGCTGGGTAACCGGCACCCTCGAGCTGTGGGTCGATACTTGCGTGTTCTCAACATTGTCGATAATGGCGCGACTCGGGGTTCCCACATTCTCAGATACGACTTGATATGAGTCCTGGATGTATGGAATGAGAGATTGCTCAGTGTCTCGAATTGGTGGCGGCTGTGTCACCTCTCTCACATTCAATGTGCCATTCTGTGTGCCACTGTATTCGCGATTGGGATGCGATAGTGGTGTACGAGGACCATGCTGGTTTTCCTGTGAACCTGAACGCCTCCGTTTCCTACGGTTTGGCGTACTACTCTGCTGCTGCTGCTGCTGCTGCTGCTTCTGCGGTGTAGACCGTGACGTACTTGCGGTCCTCCTACGACTACCTGTAGCGGGCGACGTTGTCGTAGGACGGCTGGTCGTTACGCATTCGGCGCTCGCACGCGAACACAATGAGCATGGTCGATACGAGTCGCACTAGTGATATGTCAGGGTTACGTGCAAGACTCGCTTTGGTAGGCATAGCCAATGCAGACTCACTCTCGACTTGTTCCGGCGGCATCGGTCGCAAGCCTTGCTCACACGCGTCGGGAGTGGTGGTGTTTGGCCGCTCATGGCTTGAATCGTGAAAGATCCGGGGACGGAAACAGCAGTGCTTAAGGCGGGGCTGTATCACCATTATGCCAAGACATCGGTATCTGAATCGGTTCCGGCGGATGTAGAGTTCAATGTCTCTAGGCACCGAAGTCGCTTAAAGTGTATCCCATCTGTAAAGACGTGCGAGTTGCATGAAAACTGAGGTCGTCCTGCTGGAAGATACTGCCATTTTGATTGGATTCACCGAATAGGTATTGCTCCATCTCGAGTATGAAACTGCCATGAGATATATACTGCGTTAAATGCATCTCCTTCCCCCACAGCGTACTCCAAACAGCCTTTTTGTTGGTGCACGCGGTCTTCACTGAATTGACGTTTGAAGTGGCTTGGACAGATAAGTAGCAGTTTTATGACACACTCAATGGCTCGGTGTATTGCAGTAGCGCTACCGTAAGACCCTCCCGAAGTACGCACTGAAGTATGCTGCCGGGGAAGGAGATGAAACCATCAAACGTGTAATGATAACCGTCCCAATCACTGAGCGAGAGAAGGCCAAATAAAGCCAAATAAGGCCAAATTTTCGATCATTCCGTTTGTGGGCGTATTCCTAGGCTCATTCGACACTAATGTCACTAATGAGCCGACTTTTCGTGATGGATGCTGCCCTTGAGGTCGGCGGTAACCATCACTTCCTCGTTCCCCGACGCAAATGCTTGGTCTCCAAAGGCCACAGCGATTTCCTCCAAGGTATGGCCAGCAGTCTCGACGTAATACCAGTAAGCAAGTCCCGCGGAGAACAAGCAGAAGCCAGCAATGATGAGGTAAAAGTAACCACCGATGCCAGCGAAAGCATCTGGCGACACCATGCCAATGATGAAATTGAATATCCAATTGGATGCCTGAGATACAGTCAGTGGGTGCGTTTATCGTTCAGATGTAATCCATACGCACCGTGGCAAGCGCCATGCCTTTGCTGCGGCTGCGGAGAGGGAAGATTTCTGCTGGTAGAAGCCACGGCATTGGACCCCAAGTGATGCCGTAGACGATGTTGTACAGCATGATGAAAGCATATTGGCCTGGATTACGAAGTGTCAGTATTGGATTACATTCACACAGTAAGTTCGACCGAGCAAGCATACCGTTCGCGCGCATGTCCACACCCATACCCGCTTCTGTGAAAGCGCAAACAATACCCAAAAGAACAGCCATAGCAATGCCTCCGGAGATCAGAAGCGGCTTTCTTCCCCAGTGGTCTGCAAGCCACCAAGTTGCAACAGTAGCGGCCGTATACGGAATAGCGTTCGCAGCAGTATACAGTAGCGACTTGTGGGTATCAAATCCAGCGTCAGCGAGTGTTGATGGCAAGTAAAACGAAATTATGTTAATTCCGTTGAGCTGGGCAAACATCTGGCATGTGATTCCAACGATGGTGCGCTTTCGATAAATCGTGAACATTTCGGTCCAACCAGCAGAGCCAAGAGTTTCCTCGAAGCGAACAGCCTCCTGAATCTCCAAGAAGACACGCTGAACGCCTTCGTCTTCGATGTCGCCGTTACTGTGTAGATCAGCAATGGTCTGCAGGCTCTCTTTGAAGAAGCCAGCCTTGGCCAGCCATCTTGGCGTTTCCGGGAGATAGAACGACATGACGAGAAGGACAAAAGATAGTGCGATCTGGATGATGAAAGGTCCTTGCCAGCTCATCTCGCTAGGTAGCAGGAAGTTGAAGCCATAATCCACCCAGCAGCTGAGCATGTAACCAGCGATCAAGAAGGTATACTCGATTCCGACCATCAAGCCGCGTGCATGGGGCGCAGCGATCTCGGTTTGAATGATTGGTACCGTCATGGACAGGAAGCCGACGCCAAGGCCTTGTATGGTGCGGCCAGCGACAAAGGTGTTGAAGTCAGGAGCGAACATCTGCATGAATGCGGTCCAGAAGTAGATGAAGGCTCCAATGCGCACGCATCGCTTGCGGCCGATGATATCTCCAAGTCTAAGAGCGAAGGGTTCAAGTTAGCAAAGTGTCTTAGACATTACACGGGCTCCTGATCTGGCTTCAAAGTCCGCACTGCTCTCCCTACCATCGAGAGAGAAGTACGGACTCTGAACCTACACCACGAGGTCGGGTTGTACCCTTCGTTCAACGCACCTTCCGGCAATTAGCGCCCCGATTGCCGCTGAGATCTGGAGGCAAGAAACGCTAATGCCAATGATCGTCTGATTGACGGCTTCAGTCGACCCTTCGGCACCGCCGTACGCCGAGTAGAATCGAGAGACGAAAACCGGGTTAATCAAGAGACCAGACATGATACCTAGAAAGTCAGCCATTGTGTTTCTGCTACTCATGATGTGCGGACATCCACTCACCGGAGTTGTAGCCGAAAAGTGCATCTCCGAGACTGCCGAAGCCACAAGTCGCAAAGAGTAAGGCCTTTCCCTTGATCGGATAGCGAGCACTGACTTTGCTTGGTCGAAGTTTCCTCTCCAGCCAGCTACCTTCGATTGCCGGCAGTGAACCACTGGGGTACAGCACGTTGGCATTGCGCTCTGTTGCGACATAGGATTGGCGAACAGTGGCTTTGTTGTCCATGTTGGTGATCAATCGGTTGGCAGACTGGTGGTTCTTGTCACTGCAAGGTCGCTGCTGAAGAAGTCGGTGCTTTGTTGTAATACGTTGAAGACGTTCAGAGGGTCTTATATAGCATGACACCCATGCCTATCTCCATCTCTCCATGGCCCCGGCATCCGACCACGGGGAAAATCGCGGGGGTTGTAGTTTTGTCATACTGATGCTGAGCCGTACGGTTGGGACACAAATGTTCTAGCGCACGAAGACGCCGGAGCCCAACTGAGGAGAAATTGAGACTGGATCCGGCGGCCCCAGATAATATTGCTGAAGAGAGCTTCCGGCGGCAACTGAGCCGGTGAATCCCTCCGACGGATCCGATCGCTTCTTGGACCAGGCATCGACTTCGAGTAGTATGAGCTTTGGCGGAATTCAATTCGACTCTATCCATACGGTCTGCCGTTCCCCGACGATTCGATGCGCTGCGGTCAGGTTGGATTGCAATGCATGGGCAGCAAGAGGAGGCCTCCGTTGCTTCCTTCGGCAATCGGGTCGCGCCCATCGGCTGCGCAAAAGGTTGTATCGACTGTCACCCCGAACGGCCGCCGGAAGCCATATATGGGGCCACGGCATCCGAGCTGTATTATAATTAGGCACTGGACCAATGCAAGTGAAGTCAATAATTCTCATCCATAATTGTCTCGGTCACAAGAATCCCAGTCAAGAACACAATCATCATGGTTACCTCGCCAATTGACGCAGTAAGTCTGACCTGGCATCGAAACGGCCGACGCATGCTCATCTTGTGACAGAGCAACCCCTCGTTCGTGCTTGATCGCGACCTCAGCTTCAGATACGAAGATAGAAGCGTTCCGACCGTACAAGACGCAAGAGATGTCATTGTACGCATCGTGGCGACCGGAGTGTGTGGTTCTGATGTAAGTCTCCCGAACCAACTAATGACTGGGCCTTGGTTAATCAAGATGCAGGTCCATTACTGGCAACACGGTCAAATCGGAAACTACAAAGTCAATGACCCTCTGGTTCTTGGACACGAGTCTGCGGGAGTCGTGGTCTCCTGTGGCGATGGTGTGAAGTCATTGTCGCGTGGAGATCGCGTTGCAGTTGAGCCGGGCGTCGGATGCACCACTTGCGAAGACTGCCGTGCTGGCAGATACAACTTATGCTCAGACATGATGTTCGCCGCCACACCACCATACGACGGGACTCTGACCAAATACTACCGCGTGCCTGAAGAGTGCTGCTTCAAGCTGCCGGAATCGGTCTCCATGCGAGACGGAGCCCTGATCGAGCCACTAGCCATCGCGGTACATTGTTGCAAGCTCGCGGGTGACATGCAGGGCAAGACGGTCACAGTGTTTGGCGCTGGACCTGTGGGACAATTGTGTGGCAGTGTCGCGCGAGCGTTCGGAGCGAATACAGTGCTCATGGCTGACGTTGTCGCCAGTCGACTAGATTTTGCCCTTCGAAAAGGCGCCACTCACATCTACCAGATGCAGAAAGTTTCGTGCCGCGAGAATGCAGCGCAACTTCTGAAGTCATCGGGCAAGCACACGGGCAGCGACATAGTAATTGATGCTACCGGAGCGCAGCCTTGCATTGAAACGGGCATAGAAGCGCTAAGAAGGGGCGGAGTGTTCGTACAAGCCGGACTGGGTCAGCCAAACATCATGTTTCCTGTCGGTCTGATCTGTGACAAGGAAGCAGTATTTCGAGGCAGTTTCCGATATGGCCCAGGAGATTACAAGTTGGCGATTGCGCTCGTTGCGTCTGGCCGTGTCGATCTCGCCGGGTTTGTGACACAAATTTTCCCCTTCAGCGAGGCGCAGCAGGCGTTCGAGACCGTCTTGCAAAAGGAGGGCATCAAAACCGTTATCTGTGGGCCTGATGTAGCCATTGAAGAGGTATGAAAGTTATCAAAGGAGCGCGAGAGATGAATGCAGGATCAAAAGACGCGTCAAGATGAGGAGAGGGGGACCAGAGGCTGTGACACCGCGGAGTCCAGCCTTGGCAAACACAGCGTCCCCTTAATATAGACCACCAACAAACGAAGACTATTTGTCCACGAACCTTCATCTACATGTTCACTAAACCACCAGAGGTTTGTACCTGTGGCGCTCTATTTGAACAGCGACGCAGCAGCTTGAAAGCTCACGATTGCCCGGGCATCTGTCATCGCCACAATATAGATTCTCAACAACAATCATGTCTACAATGCTAGTGATAGCCGGACGATCTGACCGGGCATGTTAAATACAACATGAGCCTTAAAATATATGGCAATAAAAATTCGACGCCTTGGATCGGCCGCAAGCAGTATTCTGGAGGATGTTGAAGAACAATACGAAGCCGCTCTCCAGCGTTCATGGTTTACACAGAGCCGACAAGTCATAACAAAGACTTGTGCTCCTCTCTAGTAAATATGTCTCTTATTTGAGCAATTCTGGTGGAACTATTATGAGCTTGTCGCTGATCTCCTAGGTTGGATATCTGGAGGCCTTCCAGGATATAATTGCTCTCGAATAAGCATCCACATTCCACACGCGCCAAACATGCAGCCTCAGCGATTGCTCGGCAATGTGCTTCTCTTCGTCGCTTCTCTCATAGCCGCCTCGAATGCAGGAGACGCAAATGCTGCTGCGAGATGCGTAAGTATGGCAGATCATGTCGAAGCAACACTACTGACATTGCATTCAGTGTACCAAACTCACTTCAAGCCTCCCACGTAGAGTTCTGAGCCCCAAGTCGTCTTTTTACACTCGAGCCAACAATCGGTGGTCGACGACCGCGATTCTCACGCCGAGATGCATCGTACAGCCGATCAACACCGCCGAAGTGGCAGAAATCATGAAGATATTGGCCACTGAGGCGAGCTCCGACCTCCCTGCATGTCCGTTCGCTATCAAGTCTGGCGGACACACAACTTTTGCAGGCGCAAACAACATTGAAGGCGGTGTGGTGCTCGACCTGGTCCGTCTGGACACCACAACCCTCTCGGCTGATCAGAAGATCGTAAGCATCGGTCCAGGAAGCACATGGCAAGCTGCTGCCGACAAACTTGATGGCACAGGGATCGGTATTCCTTCTGGCCGATGTCCAAGCACAGCTGTTGGAGGCGTCACTCTGGGCGGTGGTATCTCTTTCTTCGCGCCCAAAATCGGCTTCGCTGCAGACAACGTGGTCAATTTTGAAGTCGTCCTCGCCTCCGGCGAAGTGGTCAATGCCAATGCATCCTCGAACACGGACCTCTGGATCGCACTGAAGGGCAGCGGTGGCAATCTTGGTGTTGTGACTCGATTCGACTTCGCCACATTCAAACAATCAAACATGTGGCATGCAGGTATTCCGTTGCCAGCAGACGAGTCGAGCACCAACCTTGCGCTCACTGCTGTAAGTGGCATAACGCAGATGCATCGCATGTTCCCCAAACTAGCTTATGGCAACGTCTTCTCGTTCAATGCTTCTCGCGAACCGGAGGGCGGCATCTGGAACTCAATCGTGTACTCTGGGGACGACATCAAAGAGCTCGCATTGCCCGCCATGCCCGTGACGATCAATGGAGTCACGACCGAAGTCAAACTGACGGACCACATGGAAGAGACGAGCTTGTCAGACCTCCTGGACTCCAGCGATGAATTCCCTTGGGACTACAGGAACTCCGTTACTTCATTCACCTTCGTCAATGACCTGCCTACCCTCATGCATGTTCATGAGATTACGCTTAGCCTGTACAAGACTGTACGACACGTGCAAGGGATGGAATGGCTCTTCGCCTACGAGCCATTGCCACAGCTTTTCAGCGACCACAGCATGTCCCGCGGTGGCAACGTGCTCGGGCTGAACCGCACCAAACATGATCTGATACTGGCGCAGCTCGACCCTCGCTGGACGTCTGCGAGCGACGACAAGGTCATGTTCGACGTGGCAAAGCAATGGTCGGAGCAGGTTAAAGGCTACACGCAAAGTGTAGGCAAGGCCTCGGACTTCGTGTACTACAACTATGCGGATAGCTTCCAGGATCCAATTGCAGGGTACGGTGAGGAGAGCGTGCAGTTCCTAATGCGGGTTTCAAGGAAGTACGATGCGAGTGGTGTGTTCCAGAAAGCGCTCAAAGGAGGTTTCAAGATACCTGGAATGAGTGGAACTGGGAAGAGCGAACATGACGAGCTGTAGCCACCGCTATAATGGAAAAACGAAAATTGTCACTATTGGACAAATGTAAGGCGTCGTTGGCCATGTAAGGTGTCGCCTTTACACAAATCTGTGTCTAATATCAGTCGTTCCCTGAGCGCCCAGGCCAGGCCTAGAATGAACGACCGCATCGCTGGGAATTCTATCTGATCGATACAATTCGTCGCAATTGCACTCAAGAAGCCCGATGCTACGCCGTCGTGGCTGTCTAATGACACAATCCTGTAACACCGTCACGGCTGACCATCAAGGCACGTGCGCAACGCTACATCCTTCGCGCCCTCCTCACACTCTCGGCGTAGCTATTCTGGGTAGAACCACGGGACGAACGAACATGGGTCCCCACGATACTCACAATAGTACTGTAGATTTGGAGATCGCTTGCCTACCTCGTATACACCAACCCATGTACAGTGGATGCCACACTGAGCAGCGAATGAGCAGTGCCACGTTGGCCACAGCCGCCATGCGTCTTCACGTCAGGGAAAACCTGGAAACCTCCATCTGGCACTACAACACTAGCTCGAGTAGCCGCCTGTTTGAGGGCACTAAAGACTTAACGAAGGAGCATTCTTGGAAACGGCGATGCATATCCGGAAAACATGATGCATGCAAGGAAATAACACTGCCCTTGTTAGACATGGCGACCATCTATATTATGGGCGAAGCCTCCCAAGGCTTGTTGTCTGCCATTTGTTCTGCTGCCACATTCAGCCCATCATGAAACCAACCACCGCATTGCTCCTAAGTGCTTCCCTTGCATCGGCGCAAGAGGTCTACCAACCAACTGTCGGCAGAGGTCCAATCCCACAAAGCCGTTTCAACGGATCTGATTTCGATGCCTTGAGCACGCCAAACGCCAGCACATCTGTTAATTTCACCGTCGGCGGACAAGAGTGGACATGGAGGTAACAACGTCGCGCTCGACTATCAGATGGTTAGACGCCCACTGACCTGTAACAATGTATAGAGTCAACATCACAGATTTCAGCGTCCCCGAAGCCAGCATCGAAGGCAAACTAGCGCCTGACGCCCATATCATCATGGCCACTTACGACCTCCAATGGCCTTCCAACGAAACTCTGAGTGAAACGGCCGCGAGTCTCAACAATCAAAGCACCCATGCCAGTTCGCAGTCTACTCACGGCTCTCAGACTTCAGGCAACGCCTCGGAGATCGAAGATCCAATCTGCTTGTCAGTGCTCGACGACGCGATCGTCTGGCCTAACGTCACCGATAACTACGAAAGCGGCAGCAGCTGCTGCGAAGACATCTTCGGACAGGAATGTATGCGTGCTATTCTGATGGATCAGACTTACTCGCCGGACGGCGGCTGCAGCAGTCCGAGCTTGAACATCGACGCTTGTGAAGGGGTTTTCGATACTTCCGGGTCGTACACCCAGAGCGCATCTTGTGAGTTCCCTTCCCTACCAGTCACCAATATTTGATCTGCAGTCCAGCTGACACCATGTTCTCTCCCCCAGCAATCTCATCAACCTCATCAAACCCCTCCAACCAAACCAACCCCAGCGACATGCTCTACTACCAACACGGCTCCGCCAGCCCGCAATCAAACACGACCGCTCTCCGCCAAGCAGAAAGTAGGCTACGCATGATTCTCATTACGCTACCAAACAACGTCAAGACAGCGGCCTGCATGCGCGTGGACTCTTCGATCGACGACGTCGAAGTTTCAGAGATCGCTCAGCGTCCCGGCTGGAATGGCTCAGAATCCAGCGATGCAGGTTCGAATAGTTCTGATTCGAAGTCTTCGGGTGGCGATGAGTCGGGTGCTAGTGCACGGTTTGCTGCGACGATGGGTTCGGTTGGGGTTGTTGGGGTGGCGGCTGTGATTTTTAGTTTGCTTTGATTTTGGACGCTAGGGTATGGACGTGCGATGACGAGCGGATGAACCAAAAGTGACACAACGGTCAGAATTGGCTGTATGCATGATTGGAAGGAAGACATGGGCTAACGAAAATGCAACGCGAGGAATCGAACACCACAAATAGTTAGTCCCACGGTCACTTTCTGTTCATGAGATATGAAACATGATACCATTGATTGATAATAAGGACCCTTTCAGATTCTTGTGATCCTGCATGCATTGCATAAAAGTACATTTATATGAAGAAAAATGCAGGACCTCGAAATGTCCTGCAATGTAAGTAAGTACCACTAAGTTCAAAATGAACCGCGCGAAATTTTTAAACCAGTTCCCAGCTTCCCAGCTGTCCATCCATTGGGTATCCTAAAAGATGCCCGCTTTTCCCCATGAACACCAACGCTGTATGTATCGTGTAAGGACTCGCGAAAAAAGACCAGAGAAAAAAAAAAGCACAAAAAGGTTGTGTAATAAGAACAAATGAGAAGGAGAATGTAAATCGGTCGTAATGGAAACAAAAAAAACAAAAACCAAGACGCGTCACCGCTGACCCCGTCTCGTCCACGGCAAAGCGCCTTTGAAAGCAGAGCTCACGCGCCCACTGAGTCTGGCTTTCTGCTTGAACGCCTTCTCGCGCTGATACTCGGCTTCTTCGGCTTCGGCGACGGCTCTGGAGCGCTGCTCCATGGCGTCCGGGACGCCCATGCAGTACGGAAAACCGTACAGTCTGCCAAGCGAAAGGTCCAAACCGGCAGGAAGAGTCATCTCTTCGTCCGCGTCGTCGGAAGATCCCTCCAGGAGTTGATGGGCCTCAAGAGAGGTGCGGCGCCACTGTAGCGCTTCAACAGGCGGGTGTAGAGGGGGCAGGGCTCGCATGGGTGGGGAGTTGCAATGGCTTGCAGCTCGGTGGAAGTGATATTTGCTGCGAACTTGTCCAGGTCGTGGGCTCGCGGCAGGTGCTGGATGGTGTTCCGGTGAGAGGTCTGAAGGGGAAGGGTCGCGGGCTGGACGGCGTAGTTGGGCCGAGGGGTGGGCTGGGTTGGAGCTTGCGATGGACGTGAGCGTTTCGAAGCTCGCTCGGTCGTGCAGGAGGTGGTGGTGGTGGTCATGCGGTTGTAGCAGCGTGGAGCTTGGGGTTTGGCCAATGGCTGCGGGCGAGCGAGGCATGTTAGGCATGCTGCTTGGGGCTGGACGAGGCGAGGGCAGAGGTGATCCTCCATTTGCCATGTATTGGAATGAGGTGGTTTGGAAAAGTATGCTGTCCGCTCAGTCACTCTGTTGTTAAAGTGTGAGCGAGTGAAGTAGCAGAGGGTGTAGGGTCGATCGACACTGTCGACGTTGCCGAAGTGGGTATATGTGAGGTGAAGAGGAAGTTATAGTGAATCGGCGATGTAGTGAAGAGGAAGTCAGTGATGAATCGGCGATGGGTTAGAGACAACCAGGGCTAAACGTAGAACATATATCTGCCCTGGCGCCCTTCCACGAACCCATCCAGGCCAACGCCATCTCCAACGGTCTTGCAGAACTGGCCTGAATCAGGGCCGCGGCCCTGGCAGGACCCCAAAGGAGGATTTGCTACACTCTCAGGTGACGGCTCAAACCGAACAGCACGCAAAACGGTCTGTCCAGCCACGGTGTCGAGGACCAGAGGCCCCACTGCGCGGTTGTTACACCTCCTCTGGGAGCTTGCTCGCGCAGCACGGACCGACAAGATAGCCGCGTAGAGATCTCAAGGTTCGGTAGATGCGCGGGTAGGACGATTCATGGAGAAGCGGTCAGAGAGTGCGCTCTGCTCTGTCGGTGACTTAGAGCAAACATTGTAGTCAACTCCCCACCCGCGCCTGATCGCCTCGACTGAATTTTAGGGTCCGGCGAGGGGAAGCGGTTTTCTGTCCAATGGTAGAAGAGGCGTTCCTGGAGAAGCGAAGCCACCTGAAGCTTGTCAGGCGTTAGGAGAGGCTAAAGTGGTCTGTGTGATTGATATCAGCTATAGTGATATAGGCATGGGCAGGGCAGAACTCCGGCAGTCCAGCGCTATAGGACGCTCTCTTATAGTTGAGGCAGCAATGTCTCGCAGTCGCACAAAGCACCCCCACGACATGGACGTTTCATATCAACGTCTCACCACCATAAGGGTTGCTTTGGACGTGTGCGCGGATTTTGCCATTTCCCCTGCTGCAATTCTCGACCTTGGCGCTTCGAAGGCGCTTCTGGAATGGCATCGGCCTTGCTGTGCTCCTTACGCAATATCCGCAGCCGCTGAATGGGCACGTCGAGATCGAACGACGGTCGCATGGTCGCTTCACGGCACTTTGTTGCCGCAGGGCAGGGGTAAGAGTTGTACATGATGCTTACAGACGATGACCTGCATTCATTGCTGCACGTCGGCTTCCAGCTTTGCATTGAATCCATATCACCTCTGAAGTTAGACTTTAACACGCACCTTGCCATCTTTCAACTCATTGTTTTTGCATCCAGGTGTCGTTATTTTTACAATGACAAGCTTCACTGGGTTGCTTGGGCCACTAGCCAGCCCCCGTTGTCGTGTATCTTAGCTGGGAATATCTAAGACATCTCCTTGATAGACGCCGGTTAATTGCACCAGGCCCTATGTCTCATACCGCTCTTTGAGCTCCTTGAACCCTGAATTTGTCATCCCCGAGTCAGGCAGGACTCATGTTAGGTCCACTTGCGGGCCTTAACCATCCTCAGTATAAGCTGCTTGTTGCCGTCCGGTCTCGAGGCCAGTCCGAAGACACAAAACGGTGCGCAAGCCGAGTCCATGATCGGACCAGTCGAGATGTCCAACGTCGACGGCAGTCGCTGATGTACCGTCGCCTAGTGTCACTTTGCAGCAGAGACCAGCTCCAGTGTGGTCGCTGGGTCACTCGAGCTTGCGAGTCGCAGGATTCGTGGCTGATATATTCGGAGGTCATGGGTTTGTATTATCATTATTGCAAGATTACTCCTTTCCACCGCCGCCGCCGCCCATTGCGAGTTGGAACACCAAGAACAAGCCAATGGCCCACCAGTACCTGCGAGAAAATTAGTCAGCAACTATTGTTCATTTAACTGTGTCTGAGCGGGCTTTGCACGTACTTCTGCAAGAAGGTCTTCTCCTCTGGTTGGCCGGCAAGCTTGCCATCTGCATTCAACACAACCGGCTTGTTCAGCTGGATTGTGGAAGCGGGCTGCATGGGCACAACTTCCACGCTCATGTCATCCTTCTTGCTTCCTCCCTTGGCTGAGGTGGGCCAGTCCGACGTCTTGAATCCTACATGGTACACCTCGCCCTGCTCATTCAGCAGCAGTTGGATCTTCTTGTCCTTGCCCTCGGCGAAGTTTGCCGCCGAAGTCGCAATGCCGGACCAGCTGCCTGTGGAAGGGTGGTGGAAGCAAATGCGCACAATTTCTTCACCGGCGGGCAGAGCGAGCGCCTTGTATGAGAGGACGGTGGCCTCTTCGGGGTTGTAGGAGAGTTTGGCGAGCGACTGCGACTTTGATGCGGACAGCGGCCAGGCGTGGATGTCGATCTGCTTGTCGGTCTGGGCGACGACGGCGGAGGAGAGCAGAGTCAGCGCGAAGCTGAGCGCGGCCGTGAAGCGCATATTGGAGGAATGCGGTATGTGGTTTGGCGGGGAGTGAAGCTAGTACCGGCGAGGTGAGGTGTTGGCAGTGGTGATGGTGGTGACAGCTCCCCTTTCCCTTTCCCTTTCCCTTACCCTTTGCTTCGCTGGCTGGCTGGCTGACTCGCGATCGATCTGCTGCGATCCACCTCCACGTTAACGCAACGCTTTCCCCAGCCTTCCGCATCCCCCGCGGCTTGGAAGGTGTTCCATCAAATCCATCAAAATATTGATTAATGAGGTTGCTTGTATAGAAACAAAGGCTACTCAAACCCACCACTACCACGGCTGGTCACTGCAAGCGAGTCAGTAGTCTTGGTTGCCTGCTACATGTACGGTGAGTGTATACGACACAAGACAGCAGCAATAATGACTTGACAACCCCGTCATATCGGCCTCTCACCGCATCACTTGCCTATCACTTGCCTACATTATCACTTCTCGGCTCGGCGAATGTTACAGCGCGAGGCGGCGAGGCGAGCTTGCCACGCTTGCCACGCTTGCCACGCTTGCCACGCTTGCTTGCTTTGTGTGGTGCCTTCTCCAGCTCTGCGGAGAGAATTGCCCCACCGTCCCCACCTCTCAAGGGTGTTGAGCGGTGCAGTGATATCATCCACCACCGTCCCCAAGCACCCGGCCAGCGACCCTGGAGGCGTACAGGCGTACGTGAGGCGTTCACTGGTGTGTTGACGAGCGATCCGCGCAAAGCATAGGCCCAATGGCCAAGTAGAGGTGAAGGGTGAGGAGGTGAGGACAGCTTCACACCAACAGCTGCTTTCTGTTCTTTCCACTCTCTTTCACACACACACACTCATACCCTGTAATCAAGAGGGTCTGTACACTTTTTACACCAATTGCCTTGCTTACTGTTTGTCTTCGAGACACCCTTTTCTCTACACAATACACAGCACAGCACAGCACAGCATCTGCCCATCATGGAGCGTAGCATGCCCTACAGGAAGCCTTCGAGGCAGCAGTCTCGCCAGATGTCCGTCGACCCTCACAACGAAGTCAAGGTCATCCAGAACCACTACATTGGTATCGATGTCGGCACAGGCTCCGCACGAGCATGTATCATGAACGAGAAGGGTGACATTGTCGGTCTGGCCAGCGAGAACATTGGTCTTTGGCAGCCAGAGACTGGGTATTATGTACGAGGAGCAAATCCCATGTACTGCTGAACTCCAACTAACCATGTATGCAGGAACAATCCGTCACCGACATCTGGAAGTGCATCTGCAACTCCGTCCAGCGTGCAATGAACCAACACAACATCGACCCAGAGACCGTCCGCGGCATCGGCTTCGATGCCACCTGCTCCCTCACCGTCTTCAACGAGGAAACCGGCGAGCCTCAGAGTGTCACCGGCCCCAAGTTCGACAACGCAGACGGCAACGACCGAAACGTCATCCTGTGGCTCGACCACCGTCCCGTCGAGGAGACCAAAAAGGTCAACGCTACAAAACACAACCTGCTCCGCTACGTTGGTGGCACCATGAGCATTGAGATGGAGATGCCCAAGATTTTGTGGCTCAAGAACAACATGCCTCCGGAGCTCTTCGCCAAGTGTAACTTCTACGACTTGGGAGACGCTCTGACTAAGATGGCTACCGGACAAGACGCTCGTAGCTTCTGCTCGACCGTTTGCAAACAAGGATACGTGCCGGTCGGCGTCGACGGCAGTGAGAGGGGCTGGCAGGAGGACTTCCTCAAGGAGATTGGACTTGAAGATTTGACCAAGGACGACTGCAGGCGCCTGGGCGGCATCAATGGCTTGGTAAGTCAAGTTTTGTCTAATTTACTACTCGGGACAATTCCACTAACAAATGCTTGCAGAACAACAAGTTCTACACTGCTGGCGAGAAGATTGCCACACTTTCACAGAAGGCCGCGAACGATCTCGGACTTCCAACCAACGTTGCTGTGGGCAGCAGTGTCATTGATGCCTACGCTGGCTGGATTGGCACAGTCGGCGCCAAGGTTAAGCTTCGCGGCAACAGCATCGACGAGTCTCAGCCCAAGAACCACGTCAGCCAGGCTTTCACCCGTCTCGCAGCTGTCGCCGGTACTTCTACCTGCCATCTGGCCATGAGTGAGAAGCCCGTGTTCGTCAACGGTGTCTGGGGACCGTACCGCGATGTCCTCATTCCTGACTACTGGATGGCCGAGGGTGGCCAGTCTGCCACCGGTGAGCTGCTGAAGCACGTCGTTGAGACCCACCCAGCCTTCCAGGAGGCCATGTCTGTCGCAGAGACCTTCAACATGAACATCTACGACTACCTCAACGAGCACCTGCGCGAGATGCAAGACAAGGTTGATGCGCCTACCATCTCTTACCTTGGCCGTCACTACTTCTTCTATGGCGACCTCTTTGGCAACCGCTCGCCCATTGCCGACCCCAACATGAAGGGTTCCGTCATTGGTCTTTCCAATGACAAGTCGATGGACTCGCTCGCCATTGCCTACTACGGCACGCTCGAGTTCATCGCCCTGCAGACCCACCAGATCGTCGAGTCGATGAACAACTCCGGTCACGTCATCTCCTCCATCTTCATGTCGGGCAGCCAGTGCCAGAACGACGTCCTGATGAACCTGATCGCCAAGGCATGCGACATGCCCGTCATGATCCCGCGCTACGTGCACGCTGCTGTCGTCCACGGTGCCGCCATGCTCGGTGCCAAAGCCGCCAGCACCGACAAGGACGGCAACAGCGAGCCGCTCTGGGACATCATGGACCGTCTCAGCAAGCCCGGCAAGGCCGTATACCCCAACAGCAACCAGGGTGAGAAGAAGCTGCTTGCGGCCAAGTACAAGGTATTCTTGGAGCAGATTGAGCAGCAGAAGAAGTACAGAGATGAGCTGGACGAGGTTGTTGCCAACTGGAAGGATTAGAGTGATTGATAAAGATAGAGCAGACGTTTGATGAACGATTATAATGACAAGATGGAATGGAGGGTAGATAATCATATGTAACAGACACTATACAGTACATGGTCCGAACGATAGCGTCTTCCAACATCTTATACTGTTGCTATAGTAAATAAATTAATGCCATGACGATCAAACGCGCTTTCGCCAATCCCCCGTCCTTGCACTTGGTCCTATCGCCCCACTTGCACACGTCGAAACACGTCTCCCCCCAAAGCCGTTGAAGGACGAGGGTTCAAGGGTTCAAGCCCTCCGCATAACAAAGTCGCCAGAACAACAGCCCACGAATGCGACAAGACATCCCTGAAACAATCTGACCACACTCAAAACCTCAATCAAGCGACAAACCACCCCAGCGCACTCTCGCGCACCCTCCTCGCATACCCTCTCGCCCACCATGCCGACAATGTGGCTCTCCGACTCGCAGAGTACGTCCCAGCAATAATAAAGAAGAAATCCCAATCCCTCTCAAAACACAGATCAGACTAACAATGGACTCGCGCCAGAAATCGGCGTCGCCTTCTGCAGCGGCGGCGGCTTCTTCTTCGTCTTCGGCCTGATCCTGTTCTTCGACCGCGCCCTGCTCGCCATGGGCAACATCCTCTTCCTCATCGGCATCACGCTGCTCCTCGGCCCGCAGCGGACGTTTGTGTTCTTCGCCCGCAGGAACAAGTGGAAAGGCACGCTGGCGTTCTGGGCGGGCGTGCTGTTGATTCTGATGAGGTGGCCGTTGATCGGGTTTGCGGTGGAGATGTTTGGGATATTTGTTCTGTTTGGGGTGAGTGGTCTGTATCCAGTTGTGGATTATGGGGTGGCTGTGGATGGGGCATTGGACGCTGACATGATGGTGTTTGCTTTCCACAGGAGTTCTTCAAGACGATCGCGGGTTTCGCGTACAACATCCCGGTCGTGGGGCCTTATCTGGCGCGCGGATTACAGGTTGCGGGCGACAAGGCGGGCGCGAACGAAAGGGCGCACAAGGACTTGCCTGTATAGCGCATATGGATCACAATTGAACACTGGCTTGGAGTTATTATGGGCGGGCGAAAGCCTGGCAAGGCGCATGAGACAAGGAGATATTTTTACGCTGTTGAAGAGATACGCAAGATTTAATAGAAGGTATGCATGGCGGGATATGCTGCTCAGAACGGATACGTGGTGATTCTCGGAGCCTGGGAACAATGTTTTTCTGCATTGTTCCGGAGGATGGTGAGTTTTTTCGGTGAGGGACAACTGTTCGCTTATGCTTGGTCTGATGCTCGAATCGCATTGAACTCTCGTCTCCGATGGCAAGTTGGAGGCTTTCGCAGCATGCGTTCAATATACAGTGAGGAGGCATGGAGAATTGAACATGTGGAACTAAAAGTCATTGACAAACTATCTTAAGGAAATAGAGCATTTTGTCTCTGATCACAAGCAAGAACTCCAAGACACTAGGAAAGAAAGGCCGTCATGAACAGGCGTACGCCCAAGATGGTATAGAACGAGACAAAGAAAAAGAACAACTCGTAAAGGAAGATTTTCCCAAAAGTCACCCACGACATCCAGCTCAGTTGACCAGGATGTCCCACTGCGCAGGTGCGACAAACGCACCCTCGTTGCTCTCGGCCTTTCCATTACCGAAGCCCTTAGCAGTCCACTTCTCAACGCCCTCGACACCCTTGAGAGCGCCAGCATACTGCGCAAAGACATTGGCGTTCAACTGCTCGTACACGCCATAAGCCTTGGGCCACTGGCCGTAGCGCTGGAAGGCCAGCCTGAGCAAGTTGAGGTGAGCCTTGACCTCGACGCTGCGGTCGACAGACTGCTCTTGCGCCTCATCCTCAGGACCGCTGAGCGCGACACCGTGCTCGGCCAGGATAGCAGCAGCGGTGTCGTCTTCGTCCTCGTTGGTGCCGGCGCCTTCGCCGACGAACCAGCGGAGGATGTCCTCCTCGATGATAACAGCCTTCTTGAAGTAATCGGCGGCGATGGTGGCAGCGCTCTTGTCGGTGGCGGCGTTCTTCTGGAAGGTCTGGCCCGCGCTGGTGTACAGCTGGGACAGGATCTGGAAGGCTTCCAGGGTGGCCGGGTGGGAGATGCCGTGGGCGCGACGCAGGTTGTAGGAGATGTCCTCGCACAGGCGGATGGCCTTGACGGGGTGGCCGGCGAGGTAGCGGGCGCAGACGAGGCGCTGGCCGAGGTGCAGGAGGGCTTCGGCGGGCCAGGTGCGCTGGGCCTCGCGGGTGTTCCACAGGGAGGTGAGGAGCCACTCGAGGGTCTCGTAGTCGGCTTGCTCGCCGAGGAGAGCAATGAGCTCGTTGAGCTCGGTGAGCTGGACCTGGGCGAGGTTGATTTGCTGGTCCTTGCAGATGGTGAGGATCTCTTTGACGATGCGGTTGGAGAGCTGGAGGAGCTTCTTGCGGAGGGTCTCGTCGGGACACTTGTTTTCGCCGCGGCCATCGAGCTGAGAGGCAAGCTCGAAGCCCATGCTGATGGCGCCAGGCTTCTCGTAGCCCTTGTGGACCTGAGCGTACTTGAAGCCGACATTGGCCACGTCGTAGGCGTCTGCGAACTTGTTGCCCGCGATGAGCTTGTGCAGGTTGCGGTTCGTGGCAACAATGACGGCGCGCACGAAGTCGGGCCTCTTCTTCATGCCAAGGAAGTCCAGGATGCCGATGATGAAGATGGTCGGGGAAGTGTTCTTAGCCTCGAGCGTGAAGCCAGACAGATCGCGCTGGTTGAACAAGGAGACGATCTGCTGCTCGAGAGAGTGAGCTTGCTCCTTGCGACCACGCTTCAGCAAGAAGAAGCGAAGCGGTGCGGCGGCAATGACAATCTTGTCCAGACCGCTGCGACCGGCTGTGACCTTCTTGAAGTTGACATAGTACATGCGCTCAGCTTGGAGATCAGCAAAGATCTCAGACCAGGTAAGAGCAGGATCGGTGCGCAGGTGGAACTCCAGAGAGGCAAGGAAGATGAGAGCAGCGTTGCCAGTCTTTTGGGTGACATCGAAGGTCGAGCGAGATCCGGCACGCTTCTCCTTGGCGATGACTTGCATGCGCAGGTCCTGGATGAGTTCCTGGGCACGCTCAGTCTGCTGGCTGGACTGGAAGATCTGAGCAATCGACTGAGCGGATTGCATAGCCTGCTCCTGCGAGACCGTCTCGCTGGTGCTGATCTCGGAAACTGCAGCGTTGATGGACTTCATGGCCTCTTCAGTCTTCTTCTGGCGGAACTCAAGCATGGTCACCTCACGAAGGCTGTTGAGGGTTGACTCGTGAGCGTAACCGTACGAGGAGCGAGATTCGTTCAGCTCCTCGGTGAAGAGAGAGCGTGCCTCGTCGAGAGTCTCAGAAGAGACATCCTTCTGCTCGATGAATCTCCTGCGGAAGATGTTGGTCTTTTGCGATCTCAGGCTTCTGCTCGCGGCAGAATCCTTGGAAGATTGCTGCAACTGCTCCTGGATCAACTGCAGCTGCCTGCTCTCGTACTTGGAGTCAGACTTGGCCAAAGACTCCGAGACTTGAGTCAACGTGGAGAGCGCATGCTGAGAGACGGTAGAGGTGGCGCCGAACTGAGCCTTGCTGGTAGCAACGAACTCTTCGGTGATATGGTAGATCACCTGTTGGTCGACCTGAGTAGCCTCAAGAGATTGGCGGTAACGGTCGTACAGAGTTTGCACGAAGGTGGCATCGGAGAACTCCTTCTGCGACTTAGTCTTCTTGGTGAAAGTCGCCCACAGCAGCGAGAAGGCGGACACTGCATCAACAGAGCGGCGCTCTTGCCAGTACGCATTGGCAACGATGTTGGCAGCCTCGAAAGAAGTGCCGGTGACCTCCTTTGACTCCTTGGTCAGGGCGGTGACGATCTGCTGGTAGTACTCAATCCAGTACGGGTGAGTGCGAGCGTTCTGACGACAGCGTGAGCCAAGCTCATACAGAGTGGTAATTGTGAGCTCGTGGGTGTGGCCATACACACGAGTGTAAACAGCAACGACCTCCTGAAGAACGCCAATCGACTTGTCGGGGTAGCCGTACTTGTCATAGATGCTGATCAGCTCCTTCTTGGTCTTCTCGAGCAGATCCTTGCGATCCTTGGGAGAGGTCAGAGCAGCACGGAAGAGTCGCAGGTACACGTCGATAGCCTTCTCGGTCTTCCTTTGAGCAAGGTAGGCCTGAGCAAGCTGTTCAACCAGCGCAAGGTTCTCCTGGAGCAGAGTCGAGGAGAGAGTGACGCTCGACAACGACTCGGAGAAGAAGGACGACCATGTACGTTGCAGAGTGAGGTGGATCAACTCGATCGCCTCCTCGTACTGGCGATGCTCGATGTGCTTCTTAGTCTCTTCCTGCACACGACGAACGGTCGAAGAGTCGATCGACTTGGACTGGCTGGTGATGTGCTCCTTGAGCAAAACTTGCTTGGAGCTGGTGGATAGAGACCTGTCACTGCTGCTGCTGTCGCTTTGAAGCAGTTCGTTGGTGGTCTGCTCGATCCATTCTTCGAAGCGGCTTGTGGTGCTCGACGAGTCCTTCTTGAAGTGCTTCTGGTATGCATGGGCCTGGCGGTAGATGCTAAGCGCAGCACTCTTGTGGCCGTAGGAGCTAAGAGTGTGCGCAGACTGCGTGAGCTTGTTGATCACCTTCTCGCTGAAGGACAGCTCATGGTGGCGGTACTCTTCAGACACTAAGACAAGAACACCGGTCGCTTCACTCTCGCGCTTCTGGGTCTTGAGCGACTCGGCGTAGGAGTTGACGGTCTCCAGCTTGAGCTCGTGGAAGTCTGTGTTGAGAGTGCTACGACAGATTGTGGAGAGCTGGTGCCAAAGATCCACGTAGATCTCCTCGGCCGCCTCGTCGTTCTTCTGGGTGTGGAGTGACTTGGCCTTGTTGAGCAAAGCGATAGCGCCAGCAAGATCGAGGGTTGCACCGGTCTCATCCTCGCCGTCTTCGTAACCGAAGATCCCCTTGTCATACGAGTTGAGCTGCTTGTCCGACTTCCTGCGGAGCTTGCCATCAAGGCTGTCTTTCAAACCGCGACCAACACCGCCATCACGGGCGAAGTCATTGCCACGGTAAACGTGTTCCTCCTGCTTCTGGGTATACTTGCTGACATTCTCTTGCTCATTGATGTGCGTGTAAAGTTCAATGAGCTGCTGACGAGTGTTGACGACAAGCTCAGAAGTGGCGCCAAATTGCTTCTCGTATGCGGTGATGAGCACCTGGAGAATCGTCTCGCGCTGAGTCATGATCTCGGTACGGGTGGTGGAGGTCATTTGAGATGACAGGGTAAGGAAGCGGTTACCGCACTCGATGGTCACCGGGTTACTGGGGCTCAGGACCTTCTGTCCGATGATAGTCGCATAGTAGTACGACTTGGTAGCCTCGCGATCGTTGCCCATGGGCACATAGTACGCAGCAGTGTTGATGTACGACTGCATGACCGAAGGGTGATCCTGGGTAAAGATCTCGGTACGAACACGTCCGACCAAAGTGTGTAGATCGACCTCCTGCGAGCCAGGGTACTGGTCATCCCAGCAGATCCACTCGAGCACAGGGAACGAAGGGGAGCTCGGGAAAGCCTTCTTGAGCTCCTCGGGGATCTTCGGTGCGTTGCCACCATTGGGAGCAAATGGGCTCTGCTCAAAGTGAGTGGTCCAGTAGCGAATAGTGTACTCCAAAAGAGGATGTTTGGCGAAAAGCCTGGAAGGCAGAGAGAAATCGGAGTTGTCAAGCGTGGGCATGCCATCCTTGGGCAGGACGTTCTTCGCATATGTCAAAGAGCGCAGCAAGAAGTCGACCTGGCGAGACTTGTGAGGAAGCTGGATTTTGCCTTGGTCGATGAGTGGCTGGAGAACCGCTTGCAGGGCGGAGGTGACCACACTGTGACGCGGGCGCACAACATCGCGCTTCACGGACAACAGTGGCAGGATCGAGTCCACGATTGATGCGACGTTTGCGGGAGCAGCTGTGATCTCAGCAGTCTCGGGCTTGACCGCGAGCAGACATGCGATCTCGTCAACAGTGAGAGGTCTGGTGCTGACAGTGAGCCAAGAGAGGAGAAGTCTCGACTCTGGAGTGGGCTGCAGAGTAGTCAAGAGCCTGCTAACCAGGTCTGTGACCGAAGGGGGTGAGCTCTTGAGGCCCTGCAGAGCCTTATCGAAGGACTCGGCGCTCTTTTCGGGACGCAGGGATTCGCTGAACAGGATGGTCCACAGGAAGGAACCCTTCGCGGCATCGAGAATGGCAGCGATGATGGCTTCCTGTTCGTTGCCCGGCCTCTTGGTGAAGAACTGCACGTGGGCAAGTGTGCGAATCGCAACAGCGTGCACATCATCTCTGGTATCCTCTTGAGTAATCTTGTAGGTCTGGCCACGAGCTCCAGAAGGCAGGGAAAGGTTCTGAGCAAGTGCAACCAGCTTGGTACGTTTTCCACGCCCAACAGCCTTGGTCAGCTTCTCAAGAAGCTGCTGACCGGCCTGCTGACCGCCGCGGACCTCATCGATGCCATCGACAATGATGATGCTGCTGTTGGCTCCCTCGAGCGGGCGCTGTAGTGCTTCAATCAAAGCGGTCCAGAGGTGTTCTTCGTACGCCTTGGGGTCGGCGGTGGCGCGAGACTCGTGGTAGGCGTTTACAAGAGAGTGGTATCTGTAGGTAAAAGGTATCGTTAGCTGGATTTGTCACAATAATGCAATTACCGGTCGTGTTTGTTGCTCAGGACCCTGGATGCTTTACGTGTTCGACGAAACTTACAAAGCAAGGTTGCCAACACGGGCGGACAACAGCTGGTAGAGAACGCTCTTGACGACATGAAGACTGGTAGCCTCAGACTGGACAGTGCCAATAGAGACATAGATCGTCTGAAGGCTCTGGCGGGCAACCGGTCGCTGCAGCCTCTCAGCAATCGCAGCAGACAAGGTTGTTTTGCCGGAACCTGCGGAACCAGTCAGAAGCAGGCATTCATTGCTGCCCTTGACGAAGTTGGTCAGATTCTCCTGGAACCAAAGGCCGGTGCGTTCTGCCAGTTGATCGGTGAAAGTGGTGTGGTCACTTCCGAGCATCTCGAGCACGCGGTCCTGTGGCGAGAGCCACTTGGTCAGGACATCGATACTGAGAGCGTCTTCTGGCCTATCAATCTCGGACTCAATCTGGTAGCTCCAGATCAGATCAGAGATGTGTGAACGACGGTTGGTGGTAGACTCGAGAGTCTCGCCAAACACCTCGTACAAGTCCAAGCTGACCTCACCATCGGCCATGCTCTGGACGGTCTTGTAGAAGTATACAGCGACCTCCACTACGAGCGTGAGGAGATCGGTATACATGTGGCAGAGCTGTTCCTGCACCTCACTGGTACAGGAGAGGAGCTCAGAGCGGTCGAGCAACGAGCTGATTGTGAGCGCGGACTTGTAGAAAAGACCGAATGCCTTGTCAAGAGCATCCGAGTTTTCATGACCGAGCTCGAGGAGAAGGCGAATATGAGAGTAAGCCAGCTCTGCGGCGGCATTCGTTCCATGAGCAAAGCCTTGAATAGCTGTCTCGAACTTGTGCAGGCGCTCGGCTACATAAAGAGCTCTGATTAGGACGGTGTCCCAGGTGCCTGTTGTGTGTTAGCAATGTTCTTGACGCCTCGGTCTCGATTGATGACTTACTGCCTTGGTGCGGTAGTGTAGAGAGACGCTCTGCGCGGATCCATTGCACAAGCTTGATGAATGAAGTCTCGCCAACGCTCTGTAGAACGCCAGAGCCCAGCTCGAGGGCGCTCTTTCTCTTGATCGCAATCGCGGAGTCATGGACTAGCGAGATCTTGTTGGATTGACCGCGACCGCCTGAGGAGCTCTGGAATCCGCCAACCTGGCTTCTGGAGGATACTGATCCTGAGGGCGTCCTGTTGGACGAATTGAAGTGGCCATTCTGCTGGCTGGTCCAGCTGCCTGACATTATTCTTGTTGCCATGACTGTCGTCGTTTGGTATATGGTATGTTCGTAAAAGTACAGGGTAATGAGGGGGGTATCACACGGGAGAGGAGGAGATGTAGGAATAAAGTGGGAACAAAAAAATTGCGATGGGGCGAAACAATTGCATGTTAAAAGATGAGCTCCTTGCCAAAGATCAGTGGTGGGTTGACGATGTGATCCAACACCCTGCGTCAAAGAGCATGAACTAGTGGCGTCTATGCTCAATCGGTTAGAAGCATCAATCACGCAGTCGGCGTACTACGGTTCGAGCGCTCGAGCGCCACAGATATGGCACCTCGGTGACACCGTTGCCGAATTGGGAAAGCAGCTAGGTCTCCTCGAGGTCTCCAGATGAGGAACGATTTGTCCGTAAAAGTGGAGGCAGGGCATCGATCGACAGAAAGACGTGGCTTTGAAGGCTGGAAGGAAGTTACGTCGCTGATGTACCGTTTCTACTAGTGTCGTCAAGAAATGCGGGTTCTCGGAGAATAGGGCGATGGCCCGAGCCGGGAGTTGGTAGAGGTCAACTATTACATGTGTTTGCCGTACCATATGTTATAATGACCGACAAGTGATGGAACCTGTTGTCTGCAATTCTGCAATGGCTGCGATAGAAGACGAGTGGCCGTGGTACGGTTGCTGCAGTGCTCAATAGCTCAGTAGGGCAAGGACAGCAGCTGAATGTCATAGCACAGCATGCGATATGATATTGCACTGAGGTGTCCCATTGGTAGCGTTCGCGTGCGGTGTCGCCGGTGACTTGGTACTGTCGTGCTCGTAATCCATGTGCCTCATCAGTTCCAAATACAGCCAACTTAGGGCAGTCTAATGTGCCTCGCAACTCTGATTCGGC
>Ga0265797_10001846_pt1 | contig 36722 bp, 29 predicted proteins | sample P2T30metagenome_FD_192433 | JGI IMG/M metagenome (GOLD analysis project Ga0265797, IMG submission 192433) | Plant litter microbial communities from East Loma Ridge, Irvine, California - P2 T30 | ecosystem: Environmental > Terrestrial > Plant litter > Unclassified | place: USA: California...
GAGGAGAAGATGATGCGGGGTTGTTAAAAGATTCTATCGGTGAAGGTGAAGCGTAGTGTCCTCGCGTGTCTTGAGGTGAAAGCGGTGCAACGCTATGCCGTTCTGTGGGCGCATTTGTGGTTTCATGAGGAGATTGAACTGGATGAAGACCATCATAGTATTGGTATTGCTCGTTTGGTGAAGACGCGGTTCGCATGTTCCTGAAATGACTCAGTGGGGGTGGGTTGGGTTTTGTACGTGAGTCCTGTGATGAGGTCGACGAGTTCCGATCCACCGATGGTGGGCCGGAGTGTGTTGAGCCTGACTCTGTCGACCATCGGACTTGATTCGCATGCGATTGCATTTGTATCTGTGGGTTCTGTGCGGGCTGTTGCTGACGGCTTTGCGCCTCGTATTGCTGTCCAAAGACACCATTATCGAACACCGGCTGCTGTATGTGCTCTCGGGTCCCGAATTCCTCTGGCGTTGGCGGCAAGTTATTAGTTACTGGACTGTAATCCCGTGCCGAGCTCGACGGATCTGGTGACGGCGGAAAGCGCACATTCACCATGCCCTGAGGAGCTCGTCCTGCTCCGTGCTGATATCTGTTCCACGATCCACTGACCTGAAGACCCTGATATGCGTCCATAATTTCATCGATTTCTGCGTTCATTGCACGAGGATCTGTGATGCCTCTCAAATCCATCGCGCGTTGGAAGGCCTGGCTGTATTCCCTGTGCGCCGGTGCGATCGGTGGTCTTGACTGCATCGCCGCTTCTGGCGATGCTGAATGTAAACGTCCAGACCAGTCAGTTAGAGACTTGTCGCTCAGGCCATTGAGTTGGCTAATGGGCATCCGAATCAGAAGCCTCTGCTTCAGTTGATCCAATGTCATGATGGTCTCCTTGCGGTTTATGATAGACGCCTCATGTAGTAAGGTCAGATTCAAGACAGCAATCTCGTTCCGCGCAGCCGATTGCAAGCTCTTGATGACCTCCCCTTGCATGATGATTGTGATGTGCTGTAGTCGTTCGTGTGCTACAACGTCGCCGACACGCATGATGTCCCCGTATTGCCGCATATTTTGGTCGTAGTAGTGCTGGAGGTAGATGTACGAAGTCAGTGTGTGTCTCACATGCAGTCCGTACAGGGACATTACGTACAGTGATCTCTTTTCCTCCTGTCTCCAGTGAGACTTGTAGCTGGTCCTCTTCGAACTCTTGCCGGGGTTGACGAGCCTGTCGGCGCTTTGTTCTGATGTGCTTGAGCAGCTCCGCGCCACCGTGAAAGGCAGAAACGACTGCTGCCACGGCCGCGACAACCTCGAGACCTGACATTGTGATCCGTGGTGCTCGCGATACGAGGGGGTTCGTGATGCTTGGGTCACCAAATTTCGTTCTCAGTGAACTCTGAGGGTTGACACAGTGCACTTGGAAAACTTCGTGATGTCGAAGGTTGGAGCGGAACAAGACTCTCACAGTTGTAGCTACACCTGTTTGTCTGCTCGAATGATGTGCCTTCTCGGTCCAGCAAAAACTGCTACCGTTTGTTCGACAGTCGAACTCCTGCTTGGTACCTGAACCACTGCCGTCGATGTTTTGCGCAGTGATCACTCAGGCTGTCTGCGCGACGCCAGCGGAATCGAGTGGGCCCAGGTAGCCCACGACTACTATGAAGGTCTGCGGCAGCGAGAAGAAGCGGCAATACAATGATGAAACGTCCAAGAAGACGTGTGAGGAGAAAGAGGAAGGCGTTTGGGTAGGCAGTCGAGCTCCAAGCACTTCGCACTCAGCCTCATTCCTCTTTCTACCGGGTCGTACATTAAGGCTTAGCTGTGCATGTAGCCAGCAACAGACGGCGGGTCCAGCTCTATGTTGCTTGACCGAGGTGCATCGCTTCGACAGTCAATGTGTGACTCTTCTCCAATTACAGCGAGCCGTGGCGGAAAGCTAGGCGGGCTGTGTGCAGCAAGAAGGCAGACCCGTCCCGCACGCGTCCCTTTGAAGCATGGAAGTCTTGGTTAGACCTTTCGTTATCGAATCTCATCTCATCGATGATGGAACTAGTAGGGCGATGGCTGATTGCTGCCGAAGCTGCTGTCATCTTCTGTTGGTTATGTTCAGTGGTGGTGCTTTCGAGGCGCAAGCTAAATTCTCTGCCCTTCTCGTCTGTCAACGAAAAATCCTAGCAAATCTGGCGCAAAGGCTCGTATTGTGACTTGAAGTGCTTGATCTGCAGAAGTGAAGCTTGTCATCATGCGACCGCATCGAGGTTCAGGCGGAAAGTGGGATGGGGATATCGCGATAGCGAAGTGCGAGCGGGGTCATCTCAGCCACGCAGCCGCAGGCGGGTAAGATGCCGTTCTAAACGGCGATGATTCTGTTGATTGTTGGAGTTTCTGCTCACCGGATGGCACCGCCTCAGAGACGTGGGAGAGCATGGATTGGCTGGCTGTTGGTGAGTTCATGATGGCAAGTGCTCGCGTGCTCAGTGCGTCATACCTACCCAGTGTGTAGAGGAAAGAGCGACGAAGCAAGGTCACCATTCCCACTAAAGGTACATGATCATTGTATGGCACTTTCGAGCGACGCAGGGTAGATATACTCTTTATCAGAATCATTGTGTTTTGTTCGCAGTGCTAACCTAACCCAACATCTTATCTAGAAGTTGTCGTGAGTTCTCCTAAATCAATCACCCCTCGCCTCCACAGCGGCACCTCTGATCGCAGCCTGACAAACGGAAGAAAAGACCCATGCTTCCAATGTAACCGAAACACCTTCGCTCTCTCGGCAAAACTTGAAAAGTGCGGCATAAACCACTGCGCACACATGCGACTCGAAATGTATCAAGACACTGCCAGTGCCGTCCTAACGCCCAGAACACCAAAACAACCAAGATACAGCACCAAGATGCGAAAATGCCACGACTGTCGCTTAGAATCGAAGGAAAACTGAAAGGAATAATTGTGTCGCCAAGCCTGTGGTATAGAGAGTGTAAGAAAATAAAGTAATCGTCGTGCGATTCTACGCTTCGACCAGTTGCACGCGTTGACTCCGCCTCTGTCGGACATCAACCATTGTGGGCGTCAGGCACTTGCCCTCTCCGAAGCTTCGCATCTCTCCCGTTCCCTCGCCAGGGCTTTTGACGACTGCGCGTGGGCTGTTTGCTCTGCTCACTGAGACGGAGCGCGCAACGCCTACCATAGCTCGTGCTTTCCCTTCTTGTCTGTTCTCGCTCTCCGCACGCTTCTCTCTTGCAAACGCAGGCGGCGATTGTAGCTGCTGAAGTCGCTGTAAAGGCGAGGGGGCTTCGAGCGGTGCGGAGGCCGGTGCGTGTGACGATAAGGCGCTGAATTTTGTGACGACGGGTTGTCGTTGGGAGCCTTTCCGTCCAAGGCTTGCCAGTGGCGCCGTGTTTGCTCGTGTAACAGCAATTGGTTTCGAGGCTGGTTTCGAACAAATCTCCCAGTCTGGCTCGCGGTCATCGAGATGCAGTGTTTGTGCCTGGCCGACGTTTGTGCGGCCTACAACAATGGTCACGGAATCTGTGTCCGACTCAAAGCTGTGTATGGAGGTGGGCGTTATGGCTAGATGTTGAACGCTGAGGTTCATTGAAGCGCGGGGCTTCAGGTTCGGTGATGCGGCGGATTTGTCGTGGACGAAGAGGTCTTGTCCTCTGTCATCATTCATCTCGTTGCGAGAGTGGGTCTGACGGAGGGGAGACCTCTCAGTTTTGGAGCGACTTAGGGCTTTTGAGCGAGGTACAGGTGGAGACGCCGCGCGGGTCGTGTTCGGGAAAAGAGAGAGACGAGGTGATGGCGAAGGCACGGTGGGCGAAGTTGCCCTGCGCTGCAGTTTACCGTTAGTAGGACTTTTTGGGCCTCCCTATTGACATGTGAGTATGAACCACTACAATCATAATGTGAAGCATACCTTGACGTTGAGAGCATCTAGCGGCTTCAACTTATCAGCGTTTCCCTGCCTTCGCGCCAGTAGAGAGGACGATCGGTTTGTGTTTGTTTGTGTTTGCAAGAGGCTGTTGAACATGACGCTGTACCTATCCAGCTTGATGTCGGGGATGCTGACATCAAGAAGCGGTGTCTCTCCTGCATTTTTCAGAGCATCTTCAGGGCTTTTTGAGATTTTCAGTGAGGGCACGGCAGGCACGTCGGCAGGCTTCAGGCTGGCTGGTAAAGGGGTCGTCGCTGAGCGTTGCACCGAGGCTCGAGGATTGGATGGCAGAGAACCAGCCGTGAAAGCTCGTGTCCTCGTTTGCGCCATCTCAGGACTCGTGAACGAACGCGAGGCCCGGATATTCGGCTTGAATGCTGGTGGTGAGGGCGTGGGTCCGACCTGTCGATCGGATGCGACTTTTGCTGACGGCTCGGTAGGCTCGTCATCATGGTGGCTATCGGCCCGAGTTGCTCTCGTGGCAGTGATAGTGGTTGTCAGCTGGTAGAACGGTGGCTTGTCCGGCAGTGCTGGTGCTGGAGGAGCCTTCCGGAAAAGTGACTTCCAACGACCAAGTTTGGACTTTGGGGGCTCTGGACGGCTAGGTACTGGCGAGGGAAAGCGATCCGAGGGCGCAAAGGTAGACATTTGGCCCTCCGGGCTTTGTGACCTCGGAATAGGATCTGCTGCCTGAGATGCTGATGTCCAGTGTGAGCCCGTAGGACTCCCCAATGCTATTCCAATGATACCTTCCCGCGAGTCGTCAACCTCTGTGAATTGTAATGTTGTAGTAGAGTTTGAAGGCAGAAAGAACGTAAGGTCGTTCTGGGAATGAACAGACGGAGCGGGAATTGTTTTCATGTGGAACAGTGTCCTGCGATCTCCAGTCCCACCAGACGTACTCGGTCGGACTGCCATTTCGGGCACCTCCAGTTTTGCTTCTGTTGGTGGGATTGGAGTAGCTGACTGGTATCTGTCATTATCCGTTCCAGAAGTGCCCGCACGCGGCATTGAGTTCTGAGCTCTATCGTGCTGGGCATCTCTGTGGTGGCCCTTCAATAGTCGCATAGATTTCGACCTCGAAAGAAATCCTGGCATGGCGGTTTCAGATCGCTAGTGGGTATCAGGAAGAAGTGGTGAGGAAAAGAGCGACAAGAAGAGAGAATAGGACAGTTGATTCAAAGGAATGGACAGCTCGAAAGAGCAAAAGAAGTGCACGACCGGCGACGCGTGGTTGCAAAGGATGGGTAGAGAGGAAGAAGGGCAGAGACCAGCGAGATTGAGCCAGAATGATCACCAATGCGGCAGGGAAACAACCTGACACCTCCACATTCTCCCAGGACCTTCTTGCCAGCGGCAAACAACCCGCTCTTCGGTGCGCCGCTAGACGTTAGGGAGTGATTGCGCAAGGCCAGGGAACCCGTGTCGCGGGACCAGGGTATGAGAGATCATCAATGCGTAGGACATCGTGAGTATGATTGGTGATTCGGTCATCTACCCTAGCAATACGGGAATTAGTAGGCAAAGGTGTCATGGCTTCGGTGCTTGAGGCGGCTGTTCCTGCAGCAAAAGACGGTGGGCCGAAGCACGAGCGCAGTTTCAAGCTGAGCCAATTTCCCTATCCGCTGCCAAGGGACCCTCCTCGACCACAAAACACTGGCTCTGCTGCAAATGATTCAACCAGGCGGCGGCTCCCACTGCAAATCGGTGCTCGTAAAGGACAGGTAGCCACCAACGTCACGCTGAAGTGGGTGTCGAGGGCGCTTGCGTGGTGGTGTACGAACTCCAAGGGCTGTCGCGTGAAATGAAACACCAACGTAAGGCTCCGATACACGCATCCTTCGGTAATTAATAGCCAAAATTGCACTCATCTGCTGGATGGAGTCTGGACAGGTACAAACAGAAGCGCGTCCGTCGCACACAATGTGACGAACGACTTGAGGGACCTCCAGGTAAGGCTGTATGCACCACGCGGTATGCGGCTAAACTGTGTAACGACAGCGCGACCATCGTTGTTCTTCATGCGCTGTTCTTCGACGCTCGTAGACTTAGTACTCTCGAGGTTGCAAAGATCAAGACTCGTGCAGCTGGACAAGCTTCAATCTCCACCGCCTAGATGAGTACCCCACAAAAGACGTTCGATCTCTCAACCACTTCCAAGTTCTAGGCACGATACGAACATCATTGCCATGTACGTCCTTTTACAGTCCGAGAACGAGTCATGTTTGGTATGCCGATGACAATCCAAGAATTGAGGTAGGTAAGTAGGTTGCAAATACGAAATCGCTCGTATCTTTGGATGTCCAACTCTGGCGTTCAGTGTGTCCTGAAGGGTGACACAGTAAATACAAGCACCTTCCTACAGCTAACATCATCTTTCAAGAATATGGGAGGGTGAGCCCTGTATTCATCCTGTGAACAAGACTGATAGTCGAGCAGCGTACTGTCTCCTATCAAGCACGGGCTAAACGACACGATCAATAGTTGCCTTTACGATGCGAACTACAGTCCTGTCTACCTTCGCGGTGCTTTTGCGTCCACACGCTCGTTTCACCCCAAAGTCATTCCCGGTCTCCACCCCTCGTACCTTTCCGCCTCCTCCCTCATTGTATTCGGCACATGCGTCTCGAGCGCAGCCTCAAAGTGCGCCATCTTCACAAGCGGCTCGCTATCCGGTGCTTTCTCATACTCCTCAACTGCGAAATCGACGGCATTTTTCACCAAGCCGCTGATATCCGCACCGCTGCTGCCATCCGTACGTTCCGCCACGACGTTGAGATCGATATCCTGCGCCATCGGTTTCTTGCGCGTGTGAATTTGTAGGATCTGTAGTCGCGCCTCCAGTGTCGGCAGTCCGATGTGTATGTGTTCATCAAAGCGGCCTTTCCTAACAAGTGCAGTGTCTAGGATGTCTGGCCGATTCGTCGCGCCGATGATAAACACATCTTTGAGTTCCTCAATGCCATCCAGTTCGTTCAGCAATGTCGCGACAACATTCAGCCCAGTATCGCCGCTCTTATCTCGCGCCTTACCAATGGTGTCAATCTCGTCGAAGAAGATGATACAAGGCTTCGCGGCGCGCGCACGCCGGAAAACATCGCGGATCGCGCGCTCAGACTCGCCGACATACATCTTGATGAGTTCGGAGCCCTTAACGGCAAGGAAGTTTTGATTGGACTCGGTGGCGACGGCTCGTGCGATGAGGGTTTTCGCGCAGCCCGGGGGACCGTAGAGGAGGACGCCTTTGCGGGATTGGAGGCCCCCAAACTTTTGATCGAGGTCGGGGAGCTGTTGGGTGTTTAGTTGCTGGATGCGGTAGGTAAAATGGGATACGCGTGTTTGGTGAAGATGAGAGGAGATATACTGACCTTGATGGGTCGGACGGTAATCTTCTCCAGGAGAGCGCGAACATGGCCAACGCCGGCGATATCGGCCCATCTCACTTTCGGCACTTCGAGTATGCTCTCCCTGAGCACTGTTGGGTGCACCTCATCGATCACTGCTTCGAAGTCGTCTTGGGTGACAAAGTCCGTCTTTTCGAGAATGTCGTTCAGTGTCTCTAGTTGATCGTCTTTGAGTGATTCAATGACTTGCTCAATCCGTCGGTTTCGTGCCAGACTGCATAGGTGTTCAATATCGCGTCCTACAAACCCGTGCGTACGTTCGGCCAGCTCGGGTATGTTGATCAGGTCAAGCTTGCACCCTGATCCAAGGACTTTGCGGAAGATATCTTCGCGATCGTGAACACCCGGTGCAAAAATCTCGAGCTTGTGCTTAAAAGCACAACTTGTCTGCAAACGAACGTCGACGTCATGAATGCTGCGGGCTGCCGCCGCAACAACAACCTCAGTACCCTTTAGATTGGCTAGCTCGGTCCTGAGCCTGTCGACCAAGTTCTCTGCCTTTTCGAGAAAGGTGTCCAAGTTATCCATAAGGATCAAGCTGGGTTGATTGTCACGAGCGTCGTCAAAGGTGTCAATGATGGTCTTAGCCTGCCCCTTGGTCTGAGTACCGATGTTCACATGGAACACCTTCTTCCACGGACATGCTGCAATCCGTTCCAGCAAGAGACTCTTTCCAGACCCTTCAGGCCCGTGAATGAGTAGGGTGGTAGCGCCGAGCAGACGGTGGTTGGATACGGTGCGAACAGGTCCCATGCGATGGGCAAGAGCTCGGTTGATGGTCGCTATGTGGCCTGACAAACCTCCGATGTCGTCACTTACCAGCTGGAAGGTGTCTGATGGAGATGGTGGACGGCTGTCCCGGGAAACAGTTTCTTGAATGGTGACTTGAGTCTTGAGCGGGTCGAAGTAGACTGCGTGCTTTTCGCTGGGCTGAGGATCAATGCTGTCGATGTTCACCCGCAACTTGGCGCCATTTTGTAGGCTCTTGGGTCCTCCCTTAGTGACGACAAAGTTGCAGCCTGGAAGGACGTAGTCGAGATTGGCTGTACCATATCAGCAAAATGACATTTTCATTGGCGACGACTCATCATACCCAAAGCGAACTTAGCCCATAAGATGAGTTCTTCCTTGGAGGAGAATCTCTTTTCTGTGGTCTCGGGAAGACTGAGCTCGATTGATTTGAGAGGCTTCCAGGCGGCCGGATCATGCTCAATGAAGACAGGATCGTTGAGTGAAAGGCCATACTGCTCACGCAGAAGGTCTGTGACTTTTGCAATGGCCTTGTTTCCAGGATTTGGTGAAGAAGCCAGCCAGGCAATACCATAGCCCTTGTAGCCAGCGGCAGTTCTCAGCCGGACTAAGTCGCCATTTGTTAGGCCAAGTGCTTTCTGTTCTCGCTGCGTGAGATAGACGCGGAATGCTGCCTCGAGCGCGTTGCCCGAAGCGCCAAGCGGGTTACGCTCAAGGGGGCGGAGTGCAAAAGGTGTGCCCTCCATGGCTCGGTGTCTGAGGTATCAGAGTGGAAATGGAAAGGAAGCGGAGTTATTAAAAATGTGCTGCTTCTCGTTTCGGTACACTACACTACACAGTCATACTTTATACACGACCCTGGTCGGAGCTAAGCGTTGGCGAGTACGTCTAAGCCTGATCGGAGCGCGCTACTAGCACAGAACTTTGGGACAGCTTCAATGTCGCGCCTCACCTTGCCCGGAGGCCGCCATGTGACGCACGCCAGCAATTGATGCCACCGCCGCTGCTCTCCCGACACCTGCGGCCATGTCATCACCCATGGAGCGCCCGCCATGTCCGCCATGCCCGCCAGTACGCCCGCCGACCCGCAGTCCCGTCCGAACAACACCACGATGAGGCGCCGAAGCGGAAAGAGAGCTGGTGGAGCTCTGCCGTGGCCAGCATCACCTCTCTCGGCCTCAGGACAGCCCGCGCAGAACCCGACGCCCAGCCGAAGGCCCCTCCATCTCCAGATGCGACAGAACCGCCTGCACCGCGCACGCCGACTGCACCGCATGTAGCACAGCCAACGGCGCGGAGGGAGACCGAGCCAGTGCAGGACGGCGATCGGGAGTCCATACAGCGCCAGCTCCAGCAGCTGTTCGAGCAGGTCCAGGTGCTGCAGAAGAGACTCGCAGAGAAGACACCAGAGAGTGCCGCGGCCACTCCCCCCGCCCTGAGAACAACGACTCCCGTCACCTCCGCGTCTCCTCGTGGCAAAGCGTCTACCCAAACAAAGCCAAGCGCTCGGCACGTGGTCCTAGAAGCCTCGCGGTCTCAGCTTGTTCTTGAGGACGCTCATCGCTGCTATCGAACATCTGTTAATGCGCTTGTTACCGTCGCGAACGAGCTCGACGCTTCTCTGCCTAGCGTGGCTGAGCCCATCGCTCTCAAGATTCGACAACACCTCACAGTGCTGGCTCGAGTCGCACAGGCCGATCAAGATAGAACCACACTTCGCATCTTAGGCAAGTACAGAATGGCTCCTCTCGAGGGTCTGGTGCACGAAGCATTGCCTCTGCAGCAGTCTGCCGAATACGCTTATCGCAAGTCTGTCTATGCCCTTATCAAAACGGAACGAGCGCTCCAGCGCATGTCATCTCCTGCCGTTGCTCCCTTGGTTATCAAAACCCGAAACATACTTTTGGCCATGTTGGATCAAGCCAGAGCAGACAATGACGTTGCACTACGCAAGGCGCTTAGAAAGCTCGGCAATAATGGCGGTCGTTACAATCGAATCGTCCCCAATGAGCTTATGGCAGCGGAAAATGATTTGCTGAAACCGCAAGCTGCGCGCTCCACGCCGCCCAGTTTCACTACAGCACGCGCCGCCGGGCCATCTCCTACGTCTGCATCTCGCTACGCCAAGGAGAACTCGGACGTTGAGGACATCAAAAAGCACGCATCATCCACGAATGTGCAATCAAAAGGTACTGCCGGAAGCACTTCCTCGAGCGCGCTCACGATCCGTCCGAAGAAGCAGCACACGTCGCGCAACGGACCTGGTGCTCGGCTTCTCGATCGTGCGTGGGCGTGCTACCGTGATTCTACCATTACACTTATTGATATTGGCGATGAAATACACCACAATATGCCAGCGAGAGGCGCGCCTGTTCTCGCTGCCATCCTAGAAGTGGCTGTCTTCATTTTGAGGGACGCGAAACTCACAGGACGCAAGAACGTTATTAACACTTTCGCCAAGTACAACTCTTCATTTGTCGCACGTCAGGCAAATTTGAGAACACTACATAGCGCGGGTCTCTACAAGCAGTATCGAAGATCTGCAAAGTTCCTTGCTGAGATTGCGCGAGACTTGGAGAGCATCCCGTCTACATCAGTATCACGTCTGGCAATCAAAGTCCGACACCGATTGCAAGTCATGGAGGAAGAAGCCGAAGCAACGAATGATCGGCTTATGCTCAGTGCACTAAAGACTATCAAGGATTGTGACAGTGCTTTGCCGCAGAAAGATGATGGGGCTTTGAATTTGAGCCGACATGATCGCGCGGAAGCTTCTCCATCACCATCTAGCCTTACAAGCGGATCCGCTACTGTACCACCTTTGGTGAACAGATCCGAAAAGCTTGCGAGCAACGAGCAGCCGACAGATTCTGCTAACCGCACAACGATCCTGACCGGAGCCAGCGAGCAGCCAGTGCCAATCACGAAGTATGAGCCCAACGCTCGAATGCATGCAAAGCATGATGGAAGTTCCGGTACTCGTCGATTGGACCTGGGACAACGAGAAGTGACGACAGGAGATGACGTGGAGTCAACTGAAGCTGGCTTTGAAGCGCCCCGTAGTATCGTCGGAAATGTACACATGCGCCGAGTGAAGCTGGAACAACGCAACGCAGAGAGTGAAGACGATAATGTAAGCCCATCTGAACCCGAACGTAGCACTTCTTCCTACGCTCAGTCGCCGCATGAAGGTCATGAGGATCAGAACGGCCAGACACTAGAGCGCAAGATTCGGACGCAGGCTCGGGGAAACAAGTCGTCGGATCACAGAAAGTCCCACCCATCCCCTAACACGGCTGATGTAAAGACTCATTCGCCTTCACCTTCCACGAGACCTGCACAAATTCAAGAAGAGCCATCTCGTCAGACGGATACCAATCGACTAGAATTGACGCAATCTCAATCTAACGAGATCAATGAGCAGTCCCTGCTGGACGAGTTGTTTCCAGAGGTCACCACTCTGGTTTCGCCTCCTGCAATGGAACAGGATGCGTACAAGCACTCCAAGCTTGAACTACCGGCGTCCGAGAAGGTTCTTGTCCGTCGAGTGGTCGACGAGCGCCCCAGGACCTTGAAGGAGCAAGTTGTCGAGTCTTTTCAGAAAAGTGGGGAACAAACCACGGTCCTGCAGCTGGAGCACTGCAGCACTGAGTTGACCGAGGTTGACTTTCGACGTCTCATACCGAAAGGCAAGCACATCGGGGAGTGGAACAGGCACGGCGAATTCTACAAAGTCATACCCGGACGCGATCCACTGAGCCTAGAGCGCCTGCCCTTCTACTACTTGCTTTTCAAAACACCAGAATCTGCGACCGCTTACCAGAAAAATGTGTCCCGTCTTCACAAGCTCACCGCACTCCACCAACCATCCAGCATATTCTCCGCCGTTCCAGTACCAACCGGCTTCATCGAAGACGGCGAAGACATCAGTGCGATAACCAAGTCGTACTTGCTCAAGCCCACGGAACACCCCCTGAGTCTCCACATGCTCATGCAGCCATACCATCCCGCTCTACGCAAGCTCATCGAGCGCGGCGGCTACAACCCCATTATGCCGGACGTCGACGATAAAGGAAACCGCATCTACAAGGTGCTGCTACACATCGAGGGCTGGGAACCAAGCCACTCAGATCTATACAGAACCATGCGTCGCGACGCCTATCTCCGCGGGACGTCGCTTAACCTCCGCAATGAACTTTCCACCTCGATTCACCGCCTGCGCGACATCATCAACCTAAAGACGCGGTCGCTGCCCATCTCCACGACCAATCCTCGTGCCTACGGCCACTTCGAGCCCAGCGATCAGACGCTCACCGAGCGCGTCAAGGCGAAACTTGAATTCGAGGATCCCAATGTTAGCGCCTGGATGAAGGGCGATGATGCAGACGAGAATGCACAGGAGGTCAATCAGATGGTGATGAACCGCGTGTATAATCGCTGGCTGATTGAATTTGACGATGAGGACGAGGCGAGGCGCTTTGCGGTACAGTGGCATCGGCGTGTGTTGCCCGAGCGGGTGAAGACTGATCGGACGTGGAAGGATTATGAGGAGGTGAGGATGTGTAATTGCGAGTTCTTGTGGTGAAGCGAAATGGAGGAGCGGAAGGGTTGTGTAGGATAGGCGGATGTATATATGTTTAGACTGTCTACGGGATCAATGTATATATGTACAATGATGTGCTAACACTTTGCAGTGCGGTGCCTGGACCGTGCTGCTGCGCATGTGTCTACATCTACGCCGCTCCAATGACGTCTCATGTCAATCGACTTTCTGTGTTTTCTCAGCCAACGCTATGCTCAACCATACCGGACATTGGTGTTTGGGCGCCTGGACGGCGGCATGGACTTAGCCTTCCCAAGCGTTCTCATGGAAATGCTCAAGAATCAACTCAATACTGGCAAATCTCTTTCTGTTGAGTCCGCTGATCAAGGCCCCTTGCGACCTCAATGTGTGTGGCAGCTTTGATGCATGTCATATCGCGACACTGTCCGACGCAGTAGACCCCGACCTGGCAGGTCTTGATATGGACGAACGAGCGCACTGCAATTGAGAAGGGAGAAGGCCCAGAAGAGATTCTTCTTGTTACTATTGCCATTACCAACTTCATCGAGAAGAATGCCTTCCATCACAATCACAATGAGACGTTACTAGACCGAAAACGGTTCTTTGTTGACTCACCAAACAATGTCGACTTGGCTGACTCATCCGAACAAAGTACTCATCGTTTGCGCATATAGCAACACCAGCAATCAACCACAGTGATCTCACAGTGTCCACGTTGTGTACACACATAATACTGACCTGCGATACCTATAAGACAACCCTCTCGCATTCTACCGTTCTCCCCATCCCACACCACCACCACCACCACCACCACAGCTTGCATCCCACCAGCAAGCACAACAAAACAACACCACAAACACCACCACGCAACAACAACCACAATGGCTCCCAAGCCCACCCCCAAGACCGTCGTCACACTGTCCGTGTCCCCCTGGGACGCCGACACCGACATGGACGCCCTCAAGGCCGCCGTCGTCGCTATCGTCAAGCCAGGCCTCGTCTGGGGCTCCAGCACATTCGTCGACATCGGCTACGGCATCCGCAAGCTCCAGCAGACGCTAGTCATCGAGGACTCTGTTTCTCTCGACGACATCCAGGCGGAGGTCGAGGAGCTGGAAGACTTTGTTCAATCTACTGACGTCGTTGCGATGCAGAAGCTTTAGGGTTTCTGCGTAGCACGGAGTCGGTCGGTGTAGTACTAAGTTTGTTTCTCCACGATGTGTAAGAGTGGGATCGTGAGCGATCTGATAGACCGTAGAGTGTCGTAGCGCTACACAATGATAATCCTGGTACGTGAGTTCCGACCAAATTTGACTTCTCCATGCTCTTGTGATGTTCTCGAAATCCTTGTTGACGACGAAGGGGTCACAATCCCATCTCCATTTCTTCTAGAGCTCACACATCAGAGCTCGCAGTGATGAAAGCAGGACTCCAGTACTCGTTCTCACCAGCTTGTGTGTCCACCCATACCAAACTATCAGCCATGAGGTCCTCCACCACTGCATGCGCCCTTGGTCGTTCCCAGCTCAGATTGATCTGCAGCATGCTGACAGTCACATAGCCCAACACCTGTATCGCCTCGAGCACGGTACTCTGGTCCGTATTCAGCTCCTTCGGCACGCTCCGTATCAGACTCCTGTGCCCAATCTTCATGATGCTGAAGCACGAACCCAACGGCGCAAGCGAATCCACAGCGCGCGATATATCATCATCACTGACCTGCATGCCACCGCCAATGCCTCGCCCTTTCGATATGCGCGCCTTGAGATCAGACACCGATATCAAGCCCCCGTTCTCAGCCCGCGTAGACCGACACTCCTCAACGATAAGCACGCCAAGATTGAAGTAGAAGTCATTCACACTCCCGCCCAGCAGCTGTGCCCATATACTCTCGGCGCCCTTCTCAGCGCCCTTGTTGTCCCTGTGGTACGACGATGCGAGGAAGTCGATGTTCAGCGCCGAGCACATGCGCGCAAACTCGGCGCGGAAGGCGGGGTTTGCGCGGATGTCTTTGGAGTGCGTGAGGGCGAAGTTGTGGAGGAGTGACTGGAAGACGGAGAGCTGAGTCTCAAGGGACTGGGCGTTGCGTGTGCGGAGGGCAGCGCCGTGAGAGGTGTAGTGGTGGTTTTGTAGGCCGCGCGAAGAGAGGGAGGAGAGGCCGGGCGTGCGGCGGCGGTGGTCCATGGTGGTGTGGATGTAGGAGGTTGTGGTGTTGTACTTCGTAGAAGTATGACGATGCGGATGTGTTCCGCACGGGACTTCAGGTATGAGAAAGCAAACACCACATATCAATCCATGTGCGGCTCAAGAACCATCTCATTCACACACAACATGCACCGGACATCCCAATAGTCTTCGAGATTGATAGAAGAGCTTCGCAACGCGGGTGGCGGGGTTGGAAGTGCGCCATTCCACGGCATGCAGATCTGTTCTAGGCTCAACGATGTTCGTGAGATAATCGTGCCTGAAATCAACATGATTCCACTCTGCATGCACACCAGAGCCACTCTGCAGCCAGCAAACAGCAGATCCCTCTGTTTGCGTGCTGAGCGACCAAACAATTACTCTATGACGTGTAGCTGCCGCTTCGGTGGGCACTCGGTCGTTCTTTCCCGTGTGCCTCCACCCGCAGTCTTTGGACGCCGTTGAGATGGCCTCTTCACTACTGCCATGGCACTGCATTAACTTGCGTTTGCCTTCAGTGATGCGTTTCCTTTTTCCCCTCTTCACTTCACGTCTGCATTCACTTCTCCACGCATCAGCACATACTTTTGTAATATTACAGGCTCGGGTAGCCTCCAACTAGTTTCTAATCGCACGTGCGCAGCCGCCGCACCGTTTTTGTCGTAATGATACCACTCACTTCCTTCCACGATGCCAGCTTGACCAAACACATTCCTTCCACGATTCTGCGCAGCTGGTTCGAGGACTCCTTTCTCCGCTCGAGCATGTCAGCCACGACGATTAATAATTCGATCCTGTTGCTGAACTTGCCACCGAAAGCGCTCGCTGGCATCGATCTACTCTCATTCACAACATCACCTCGGTTTCACGGGATCAAAAATGTACCTCCAGGCCTGCACTTTGTATTCGCCGCGAGTGACACTACGCTCTCGGTGAGGCACGGCGCTTGGCTTTACGTCTCTCCGGGTCAGGGCTCACCGCAGGTCTTCGTTAAGAAATGGGACGCGAGCACAGAAGACTTGATAGCAGAGAAAACTCCGGCGGAAGTGCTGAGGTGGAAAGCAAACCTGGGGAGCATATGGAAGGATGGCCTGACACCATACCGACAGACCGTACAGGAAGGCGACTCTGGAGCAGAAGAGGGCTGGTCAGAAGAATCAGCAGACTGGGAGAACCTCACATCACACATCAATCCGACACTACTTTCGCGGATATGCGGGCTAAATCCAGATCACTGGAGCTTGACATCAGCATCTTCCGCCTTGCAGGATCTGGAGTCAATACCAGGCCTGGAAATGAGCAATAGCATGTTGCATCCAGAGAAGGAGCTGAGGTTTCTGTCCATCGACTTGAAGAAGACCTGGAGAGAAGGAGCGACTGGACGGGAACGCACAGAAGCTGCGCAAGATCGGTCGTGGTTCTTGGGAGATCTCATAGAGCACCAGTGCCAGGCTGGCGACAAGCGCGGCCGCGAGTCGGAAATCCTAGGCGAGCTGCAATTTACCTTTCTGATGGTTCTGACGCTCAATAATAATTCCTGCCTCGAGCAGTGGAAGCGAATAATACAGCTCCTCTTCACCTGCCGAGAAGCAGTAAAAGAGCGCTCCAGCTTCTTCCTCGATCTACTCAAGATCCTGCGCATGCAGCTCGCACACTGCGCCGACGCCGATGCCGGACTCTTCGACCTCAACGAAGTCGGCGGCGGCTTCCTCAAGCCCCTCTTCATCCGCTTCCGCAAGAGCCTGGACGATTTCGATGGAAAATGGAAGTCGGACCTCGTCGACGAGCTCGAAGATCTTCAAGAATACTTACAGAAGACATTTGGATGGGAGCTCGACAATTCATTCCTGAAGCGCGGACTGCTGGAGCTCGAGGACGGCGAGCGTGTGGATATGGACGTGAACGGCGCCGACGAGGACGACGAGCTTGGCGACTTTGCTCCCACGGTTGTGGAGTTGACACCAGAACAGTTGAGGATGTTGAAGAGCGATGTCGGTGCGGCTGAGGAGTCTGAGGAGGAGGCTGATCTGGACGACATGGATACGAGATATTGAGGCTGAGAGAGGTTAGAGCGTGCAGGACCGGTGAGAGATTGTGGAAGCAGCTCGTTTAGAGGTTGCACTTTGGCGGTATGGATTGAACAGTGTACGAGGGTGATTATTTGGCATTGAACTTGTGATATGTACGATTGTAATGCGACGAAGAGGAATTGTACTGTCAGAGCATGGTCTTAGAAATACACTTTGAGAAGCTCGAACTCTGTGCACGTGGAAGCGTGCACGAACAGGTCTCAGCACTGTGGCGCCGGATAGCGTCTCGAAATAGCATACCGAAGCGCCTTGCACACATTCCTGCATTTGTGCAGATCTCAGTGACTAACACAGCCTTGCACACCTCCTCACTCTTTATGCGTCGTAGGACCGTCAATTCCATTGCATAGAAAGCATTCACGTTGACGAAATACAACTCACATATGGGTACACGCATTAACAACCACGCCTCGGACAGCGACGAGGCAGAGTTGTTGTACAAATGCAGGAGATTGCAGGTCTAGCTCGCTTCGCCCTGCCACGCTACTGGTCCACTTTCTCCACGTCCGGTGTCCAAGCTTGGGGAGCTGAGGCTGAAGCGCGGCACGTTGGCGATGATTGGCCCGGGTACCTCAGGTGATGGGAACGGCAGCCAGTGATCGTCGTTGGGGACGAGGGCTGTGCTGTTGTTGACACAAGTTGGCTTTTTGGGGGCGGAGCGGGCTTGGGTCTTTCGATAAAAGGTCTGGAGTACATATTCAGCCGCAGGTCGCAGTTCTTTTCGAGGCCCCCTTTATCTATTGCTGTACACTTTCAAAGACACATTTACTTCGATTATTGCATTGCAATACTATACCGTACTCGAGTAAACGTTTAGTCCTACTGTACATACCGCAAAGATGGAGAAACAAGGTGGTGAGTAGCTCTTTCTTTCTATCCACTCAAGGACTTATCGCGAGGCGCTTTAATCCTATTCGATTGGACTTCCTTGCGATGAGATCTCAAGCTATCTTCCAGCTTCAGCGTTTCTTCTAGCAGAAATCGCACCCTCACAACACGTACTAACACCACACAGTCCCAATGCAACAATACCCTCAATCCCCCGACGTAACCGGCCAACCTCCCAACTACCACCACGACCCCAACGCGCCGCAGCAATACCAGCAACAGCAGCCCCAATTCGCCGCGGCGCCACACCCCCAGCAGCCCTACGGCAGCCCACCGCCCGAACAATTCCCCCATGGCTCGCCGCCTCCCCAGCAGCCCGCGGGCGCATACATGCAGCCCCAGCACACCGCAGGTCCGATGCCCGGGATGCCGCCCCAGCAGCAGAGCGGCACCGTGTACCAGAGCGTGACACCGATTGCGAGCTTGGGACGTGGGCCCGCGCCGGCGGATTGTCCTGCGTGCGGCCAGAGGGCGATGACTAGCGTGGCGTTTGAGACGGGCAACACGACGCAGTAAGTTGATTTGAACGTTACGGAAGACGTGGATTGTAGGCTAATAAATGATAGTGCCTGGGGCGCGGGTCTTTGCTGTCTTTGCTGCTTGGGATGTATCCCGTATGTTATGAACTCGCTCAAGGATGTGCAGCACAAGTGTGGAAGGTGTGGTGTGTTGCTTGCTACGTGGCATCGCAGTGGCACCACCGAGGTGCACATCCACTCCTAGATACTCAGTGTTGGGAAAGCTACACGAATCCATCCAGATCGCAGGCTGTAAGCTGGCAACTCGCGGTACATTTGTGGTGGCTGTAGAGACGGTGTATATGGTGGTTATGTATATTGATACCCTGGGGTTGAGAGCCGTTGCAGTTGGAGTCTGGAGATAGGCGCTATAGATTGCGTGGTTAATTTGATGAGTCTCGTTCACCTTTTGCGGATGATCCTGGTATGAATTTTCTTTCGTCAAAGACTGCCATGTCCTCCCCCATCTCTCATCTCATCATTCTTGAAAGGACTAGCCATGTTGGATTCGTACAGTCCACCTGAAAAACTTAATCTCGCCGCACGCGAAGAAGACATACCGAACGCGGATGACAACGTCTTTCTGATTTGTCTCACTCGCCGACAGGCTTCTCTTGATTTTTTTAGAAGAGAAGTAGTACTGGACGGGACGGAGCGATGAGGCCTTATGCTTACGACATCGTCCAGGCTGTTTGGTAACGCAAAGTTCCCAAGATTTATCGGCGTCTTTTCTTTGCTACGCTTCATAGCTGACAGAGGGTGGGACACTACTCGCATCCGTACACTCGTCAACGAAACGTGAGAATTCGCCCTGAATCCATGCGTCAGTACTACTCGTGACAGCTCAAATCGAGGGCGGACATCGAAAACGTATTAAGACCCTAAGTGTACCTGCCGCCGATTTTGCAACACTTCGGTGTTCTCTTGTGCTTATATCTTTCACTGGTATCCTCGTCTCCATCCACTTTACATCATTCCGTCAGTCTACATGATGTTGACTTTCGCACCGATTTTTACGATACAAAATCAGGCTTACCATGAACACTGGGAGTTAGACAGAGGTCGAGCCTCATATTGCAATTAGCGACATACCTTTGACCGATCCATGAAGGTGGGCTTGTTATCTGCAAACATCAGGAGCCTCGCCAACCCGTAAGAGCGTCGCAACAAGTTGTGAAGATCGACAAGAATGCCGTAGGAGTGAACATGCTCTCTTACGAGTGCGATGGGTGATCGGAATTGGAGCTTACTGAGCACATACAGTATCTCAGACTTCAGTCGGCTCGTATTGTATGTAGGAGAAGTACATACTAGGCTCTGCTCGTTCTGATGCTATAAGTTAATGACCAGATCTGCGGCGTGGAAGACCTGGCGTGTATGTGGTATACGAGTCCGCGTGAAACAACTTTACAGTTGCTTGCTGGAAAACTCTTCTTCCTTTTGAGCTTCAGTTGTCCGCCGTGTGATGCACCCATGTCTAGCCATCCGCGGCGAAGATCCGAGGTCGACAAAGGGACCCAAAGAGAAAGCTGTCGTCGCGCGACAGCAATGCGCGTCCAATTATGACGGCTGTTTGTCTTGGGTCCTCGTCGTTTTCGTGAGCGATCATAGACAATAGAGGTTGGGAGGTCGCGTACATGATCGGACGCATTTCGTGGATGCAGCTATCAACCAATTAGAATTGTAGAAACGATGATGCGAGGGCTGGCCAAACGCGATCCGCAACATCTTCCCTAACATCGAAGAAAAAATGCAGCCACATCGCGATCCACCTGTCACGGCACGTAAATACCGTCCATGCCATCATCAGCCACAGCTGACCGGTACCAAGCTTTGGCCATGGGCAACCAAGCTTTTGCCAACTTCCAAGAATTTGCGTGTCCCAGCTTGATGTGGCTGCGATCGCCACGACTCCCCGCGGCAACCACCTCATCATGCCGCTGGATGCGGATTGCAAAGTGGCTGTCGCAGGGATGTCAACAGGTTTGTGGCTGGTAAGGACCCAATGGAGCACGCGCGACGCGAGGTATGATGTAAGTTTGTTTGCGTACCATGCGTGCCCGTGTGACGGTGTGAGAAAGAGATTGCTTCACCTTTGGGGCGGGTATATAGCCGTGTGGTAGGGCGGTTTGCCAGAGAGTCCAGTCCAGTTCTTCGTCTCTCATCCCAAGTGTTGTGAGATCTCTAGGTGAAGTGCTGTGGTTTGTCAACGGTCGCACTTGCCTCCGCAACACAATCTACGTCACAACAACAACAAGAACACGAGGATACCCACGCTCGCACATCCTTCGAGAGGCAACCACAAACGGCAATGGGTTTCTTCAATCGCAGACCTGCGCCAGCCGCAGCTGATACCACGGCCGCCACAGGCACTCACCACGAGAAACGAGGCGGCATCTTTGGACGCAAAGAGCCCAGGATGAACGGTCACGGCGCAGCCTCGTACAACAGCCGCCCGACGTTTGGTCAATGGATCAAAGCCACTGCTCTCGACATCGTCACCATGGCCGTCATGGGCGCCATCGGTCTCGGTGTCTACATGGCTGATCCTGCGCCGAGTCGCAGCTTTCCAGTTATCTTCCGCGACGGCGAGATTGTGTACCCAGAGTTTGCCTACCCCCTTCGCAATGGTAAGAGAGTTCCATGTACGAACTGCATGTGAGACATACACTGACTTCGTACATTCAACTCTAGAGATCATCCCTATCTGGGCTGCAGCACTCATGGCCTTCTGCATTCCATTCGCGGTCTTCTTGATCGTGCAGATCCGCGCCCGCAGCTTCTGGGATGTCAACAACGCCACCATCGGCCTGCTCTACTCGCTCATCTCGGCTGCTGTATTTCAGGTCTTCATCAAGTGGCTTATCGGTGGTCTTCGCCCTCACTTCCTTGCCGTCTGCAAGCCCGTCATCCCTCAAGGTCTCGACGTTGGTGGCACATACAACGGCAATGAGAACGGCCAGATTGGCAACATCGCCAATGGGTACCGCCAGATCATGTTCGACCGCAGCATCTGCACTGGCGACAAGAACGAGATCAACGACAGCCTCGAGTCCATGCCGTCCGGTCACACAACCGCTGCCTTCGCTGGCTTCATTTTCCTGTACCTTTACCTGAACGCAAAGCTCAAGGTTTTCTCCAACTACCACCCAGCAATGTGGAAGCTTATCGCCATCTATGCACCAGTGTTGGGCGCTTGCTTGATCGGCGGCGCATTGACGATTGACGAGTACCACAACTGGTACGACATCCTCGCCGGCGCCGTCATTGGTACTCTCATGGCCTTCAGCTCGTACCGCATGGTCTATGCCTCTGTATGGGACTTCCGCTTCAACCACATCCCGCTCTTGCGCCACGCGCCCTTCGTCTACGGCGCCGGTGCCAGCTCGTTCGATGGCTTTCATGACGCTGTCTTCACGCGCAAGGCCGGTTGGGGAACGCTCGAGGGTAGCTCTTGGGGTGGTGCGCCGGGCGATGCTGCTGACGGTCCTCGTGGTACCATGACGCCTCATCCTGACGGCCATACTGGTACTGGACACCACGCGCACCATGCTAGCACGAGCAGCCGCGTGAACAGGAAGCCTATCGCTGGCACCAGGCACGGCGAGCCCATGATTGGTGGTGGAAGGCACGGTGAGCCTATGACTGCTAGCAGCAGACACGGCGAGCACATGGTGTAAGCACATCTGATGACGAGAGGGTGGGGGGAAAGGAATTGGAACGGGAGTAGGGAGTAGTGAAGTGATGATTGTGCTTATGATACCACCGCATGAGAACATGCCAACGCAGAATTCCAGTAATCAAAAACACGTCCTGAAAATTCTCACAACACTGTGATAGCTTCGCCTGAAGACATGCAAAGATTTCAGACATCCAAACACAGTTCCTGCACGTACCCACAACAGTGAAGCCCATGCCTTCGATCTTGGAAACACTTTTGACGATAAACAGGAAGCTCTGCCAGCCCTACCAAATCACTGACTATCTGACCCAGATGTGTCCTCATCGTCGCTCGACGAGATACTTTCAAGGCTGACCTCCTCTTCCACTTCGACAGGCGACATACACTCCTTGGGGTCGTCAGCATCCAATTCCTCAACGAAAGGTCTCTTCATAGAGATGTAAGGTTCTTCAGGCTCCTCCATGTCTTCCATGTCCTCCGTGTCCTCCATATCGACGTCCAAACTTGCAGCCTGTTTGGCTTCAAGTTCCTCTTCCAGCTCTCGAATTGCGTGCGAAACAGCTTCGTCGTGCGCCAGCCCAGCCTCAACGGCTTCGAAATACTTGCGCGAACAGGTCTGGTTATGCGTCAAGTACTCATTTTTAGTGGCTTTCGAGCTGGAGCGCATCATTGTGTTTTTCCTGCGAGGTTTCCAATCCGACAAGCCCGGTGCCTCTTGCCGTACTACGACACTAAAGGGCATGTAAAAGTCCATGACTGCTTTCTTACTCTCGCTATTACGGTTTGAGCCGCAGCCAGGACAGCTGCGCTTGTCGCCGTCGAGGTAGTATCGGCCAAGGGCGTGGTTGAGATCACAGCGCCAGGCGTACTCTTCGTGGCGCTCGGTCTTTTCGGCAAATGCGCACTCGGGAAGATCTTGCCCGTGCTCCATCGTGGCGGAGCCGCTTGGATGAGGGCCAAGATCAGGCTCGGGCTCCGGGGTGGGCTGTGGTGTAGGCTCCTTTGGAGCTCGCGAAAGCAAAAACGCCTCGACAGCGTCAACACCGGCTCGTCGTGCCTCCTCTACATCTGCCCCAGCGTTGATAGCTGCCCAGTATGCCTCCTTAGCGATGCTATTGTGCGAAAGATGCTTGGATCGTCGAACCTCGTTGGAGGGCTTGCTAAGTTTGTACACGGCGTCAGCAGCATGCTGGAAATAGTGTGAGGAATTCGGAAGGTAGAAGTCCATGTGCTTCGTCTTGGCCGACTCTTTGACGTTGACGAAGCAGCCAGGGCAAGATTTGCGGTTGCCTGCGTTGTAGTAGTGACCCATCGCATGCTGAATCCCGCAGCGCCACGCTGGCTTCTCGTCAGGCTCGCGCGGTTCGAAGTACGCCTCGGGCGGGAGTACTTGGTGCAGCTCAAACGTTGTGGATCCACTGGGATGAGGTCCAGTTGATGCAGCTGAGTTGGCGGGAGATGTGACTTTTCGCGTGTGTCGGAACGTGCTAGCCGTGCTAGAGCTCGTGGAGCGCGTCTTCTGCTTCTTCTTGGGTGGAAGTACGTCCTGTTGCTTTTTCTTCGGAGGATACTTCGCAGCCAACATACGCATATGATGCTGAGCGAGGCGTAAGCGCCAATCGCCACCGATAGGTGAGTCGGCTCGATCATCGTGGCCATGATCGACTGGCGTTGGCATAGGTTGAATGGTCAGAATACCTTCGCACAGGTTCTGGCGGGCCTCCGGCTCGTGGCTAGCATCAATTTGCGTCGGTCTGGGCTGAGTAGCCTCGCATACGTTTCGGCTCGACGGGAAGGCTAGCCAGTTGCCTCCTCCCTGAACGCCTATTCCGTCCCGTCTAGAGTGAGACGATACCCTACCTTTCCGCCTGTTCTGAGTCGCTCGACCGGTTGGTAGTAAGGTACTGACGGCATTTTCGAACATCCTGCCAGCGACCTCATCGATTTCTTCGAATGGCGAGCTGCCGGCACCGATGGGATACTGCTTGGTCGACATACGTACCATAGCCGGGACTGGAATGGCACGATGCCACGATTCGTTCAGCCTACTGACGATGGATATGGCGTTGTCGGGGCAGAAGTCAGAGAACATCTTCTTGTTGAAGACGTGGGCGTCCAGGAAAGGCACACCGTCCCTGCCATCGTTGGCCAGGAGGTTGACCGTCCGGCCGTGAGCGTTGTAGATCATCTTGTCGGCCATATTGTTGACATTCTGCAGGATAGACCTCAAGTACATCTTGAGTGCCTCGCGCGGATTGGCGTTGTCCTCAAGGTACTCGAAGCAGTGGTCGATACGGTCGGGATGCAGAGCTTGGGCCGCGAAGGTCTTGAGGACAGTGGCCTCGTACGCCTTCTGGTTGGCTTGATAGAGTGCGAAGTTGGCGTAGTCGTCTTTGGATGGCTCACGGCGGTTGAGATGAATGCCTAGCTGAGCACGCTGTGCACGACAAGGTACAGATACATCGTGTTGACCGATCTCAACTGCTAGTGAGCGTTAGCTACTGGTTCGACCTTCAGGACACACTGAGCCTCGAAGGCAAGGCTTCAACAAGACTTACTAATCGGGAGAGGTGAACCAACAGGTATCTCATGGTAATCTGTTGTCTCGGAGATGAAAAGGTCGCTCGCGTCATCAACTTTCGCAATCAGTGGCTCCTGAAGGTTGACAGAGTGGCATGGCGGAGAAGGATCGTCCAGAGAGCCGTCACTCCAGTCATACTCTTCCTCAACGTAGCAAGCTATATTGAGAAGCTACTCAGCTGTATCGATAGGTTGAAAATGGTGTATGATGTGGTGATGGACAGCGAAGGAAGGAGATCAAATGCTCTCATCACATAGCCCATGCTGCGCTCCAAATCAACAGTCAAACGGCGCACATGTCCGCTACAAACCAGATGCATAATGGAGAGCACGCATCGGCTCTGGCGCCTCCAGAATGTGAGCAATGAGGAGGCATAGTGAGCGTTTGCTGCAACCGGGAGCATCGACCGCCATCTGGAACTCGCATCTCTTTGTCATGTGATTGAGTTTGAGTACCATCGGCTGGCTCTGGCCCTATGTCCTTTCTTTCCAGATTTGGCGTTGGCACATGTTGGGCAATGCTGCCAATGGAGACCGTTTGTTGGTGCGCAAGCTTGCATGAACCGACGTACTTGACCTCAGCGTGGTCGGTGAGCAGGCGACTGCAATGGGTGTTAATCAATGAGAACACTCGAGCTCGAAAGATCGGCATGGTATGGAGCATGGTCTGCGACTAGGCCGATTCTTGTGTGTTGTCGCCATGATGGAGGTTTGGGAGAAGTGGAGGGAATGCGCATATGAGCGTGTCTTCCCATGGCTACAAACACGCCAGATATCTCTAACCATGTCTCCAGATGAAAATGGTGTGATGTAGTGTTACCTGTACGTAAATAGCGTTGGTGTTGGCTTTGCATGAGCAGAGCGGAAGGTGAAGGAGGGTTGAGACGGCCAAGCCCCACTCCCGGCTGTGATTGGCCAGTAGCTCAAGGGTCCACGAAACCGCCATCTGTTCGAACAGCCATCTCAACGTCCTGAGCTTCAATTGCTCTCAATATATATCAAAATGGGCAGACAGCACGTGTCATCGATCGCCCTACTACTACCGGTGCTCGCCAGCACCGTAAATGCCGCCTCAGAGCCCTCTCGGCCGCGAGGTGTGAGCCCGGAGTGTATGTCGCACCCGCCAGAGCTTCGACGAGCTTGCTGACAAGAAGGAATTGTAGTTGCCAAATACTACAAGAACCCAGAAACATTTATGTGTATCTCGAACCCAAGTATCACAGTACCAATTACACGGGTGAACGACGACTACTGCGACTGTCCCGACGGCTCAGACGAACCTGGCACCGCCGCCTGCTCTTATATCTCGCCCCTCTCTCCACCACAGCCTTCGCGAGGTAAGGCTGGCAACAACAACTCGCTTGCCCTACCGGGCTTTTATTGCAAAAACAAGGGCCATATACCAAACTATATCCCCTTCACCAATGTGAACGACGGCGTATGCGACTACGAGCTGTGCTGCGATGGAAGCGATGAATATGAAGGCGTGGGAGGTGTCAAGTGTGATGATCAGTGTGTGAGGATTGGCAAGGAGTGGAGGAAGCAGGACGAGATACGCCAGAAGAGTCTGAATGCTGCCAGACAGCGAAGGAGAGACCTGATTGCTGAGGCAGCACGGTTACGGAAGGAAGTCTAGGACCGCATCACGACACTCAAGACACAGGTCGAAGCGCAGACACTCAAGGTGGAGCAGTCAGAGAAGAGTTTGGCTGAGATTGAGCGAGCAGAAAAGGGCAAGGTCGTTAAGGGCGCGGGTAAGGGTGGAAAGGTCACAGTGTTGTCGAGTCTGGCGAAGGGCAGGATTGAAGAACTGACTGAGAATGTCAACCGGTTGCGGACGGAGAGGGACACTGCGAAGTCCAGAGTCGACGAGCTGGAAGCCATGCTCAAGCGCTTCAAGGAGGAGTACAATCCCAACTTCAACGACGAGGGTGTGAAGCGCGCAGTCCAATCATGGGAGAACTATGCAGCTCAAGACCGCCCTGGACACAACGAGGCGCTCGATCGTGATCTGGAGGAGATTCTGAAACCAGACTCCGAAAGCGCCATCAAGTGGGAGGAATTCGAGGCGACAGGCGAGGAGTCAGATATCGAAGTTCGTAAGTTACCACCATCAACCCGTATCCATCTTCACCCTTTGCTAATCTCGTTCACAGTCTACAAATTCGAAGAGTACCTACCCACCCCCGTCCGCAGCTGGGTTGACACAAAACTGCGAGACCTCCGCGTTATGCTTATCGAAAATGGCATTCTCGCCGACCCCTCCAGCGGCCAAGATGCCACCGAATCCAAAGCCGTGACCGATGCAAGGTCTCAACGCGACTCCGCCAAAAGTGACCTCGATAACAGCAAGTCTGAGTTGACCAAACACGAGGAAGACCTCACGAAAGAATACGGCCCAGACGCCATTTTCCGCGCGTTGAAAGACACATGCGTAGAAAAGGACTCTGGTGAATATACATACGAGCACTGCTTCTTGTCTCGTACGACACAGAAGTCCAAGAAAGGCGGTGGTCACACTGGCATGGGCAACTTCGTCAGCATTGGGAGTGTCACCGTGGACGAGGAATTGCCCGCTGACGGCAAGGGTTTGGGCAGCGGCGAGCGCATCACGTTGAAGTACGAGAACGGGCAGCACTGCTGGAATGGGCCGAACAGGAGCACGATGGTCGTACTGGCATGCGCGGAGAAGGACGAGATTTGGAAGATTGTCGAGGAAGAGAAGTGCGTGTATCGCATGGAGGTTGGGACGCCGGCGGTGTGCGGTGTTGAGGTTCAAAAGGCTGCGCCGGCGCATGATGAGTTGTAGAGAAGTGCAACAAGTAGATATGTAGAGTAAGTGCATGCTGTAAAGGACTGTTGTTGGCAGAGCATAGAGCATACGAGTTGGCTAGCACGAACAATTGACAAGTGAATGCTGATCTACTATGATCTGTGATCGGCAGTAGTCCCGAAGAGGAAATGACGACCAATGTTGACAAACAAGCTCGGGCCACAAAACATGTCTATCCACCACAGACCGCAGGCACATGCAGTCTACCCCACGACACGACCCTCGAACAGCATAACCAACATGTCGACACTCTCAGCCGAGAAGCCCAGCGCGGGCTCAACTTCCGTATACACCGACGATGACATGGATATGACATTTCACGACCCGCCGTCTTCACCGTTCGTAATGCATCTTGACGACCAGGAGAACATCGCGCCCGACGCTGCGCCTACGCCCATGAAGCCTATCTACGAGTTTCAAGATGTACAGCAATTGGCGTTCAAGGTCTCGCCGGAGAAGAAGCTGGGATTGAAGGAGCGCGAAAGCCCAATGAAGATGTCGCCAGTCAAAAACTTGCTGGGCGATTTCGAAGAGGCGGCGAGGAATGGAAGCCCGAGGAAAAGCTCGCCAGTCAAGCAGGAGCGACCAGCATCTGCATTGAGCAGTCATTCGCGCAAGAGCATGTCACCGTCTGTCCAGGAGACGATGTTGCGCGAGAACGAAGGCCCGACGGTTGCCATGGAGTTCATGGACGAGGGGCGCGACGAAAGGCAGGAGACGGTTGCGAAGCAAGAGCATATCGAGAGCAATGACGTACTGGATCTTGACATGGACAACGCCGAGTACAATCCCGATGGGCCGGAGCTCACGTCCGGCGACATCGACGACACCGGCTTCAGCATGTTCTCGGAGATGCCTGGGATCGATATGACCAAGTTTGCTTCTCTTAGACAGAGTCCAGCCAGGGATGCAACAGTAGATGTGAGTAGCCGATCGACTACAACCCAGAAGTACTCGCTAACATGCAAGAAGGCGACCCCTCGCGCACGCGCGCAAATGACTCCTTCCACAATCCGCCGCACCGGGCGTACGCCTTCGCCGACACCTCGACGATCGTACAAAGAGAATGACACCACAAACTTGCTGCTCGACTTCACTGAGCAGATCCAGTGCTTCTCGCAATCCAGACGTACCTCTCCTGCTCGCGGCCGCTCCTCGCCTACGAAGTCGAGCACGCAACCTGATCTCCGTTCATACTACCAAAATCAACGGTCGCCTGCGAAGGGCGCATCTTACGTCCCGTCCACACCCAGCCAGAGCCGCCAGATGATGAACCTCCTTGACTTTGAGCTGCCTCCTCCGCCAACGCCGCGGTCGTTGCCTACCGTGACCATTCGCGAGATGGAGTCTGTCAAGTCGCAATTCCAATCTCAGATCTCATCTCTCTCCGCCAGCTTGTCTGGGAAAGAGGCTGAAGTAGATTCTCTGGCCAAGGCAGTCGCAGATGCTGAGCGACGAGTTGGTGAAGCGCATGAGACCGTCAGAGATGAGCGCTCAGCTCGTGAGTACGCCGAGGCCCAGATGATCGACTGGAAGAAGAAGGGCGAGGAGGTACAGAGTCTCCTAGGAGATGTGCAGTCAGAACTGGCGCGGAACGACGCCGAGCGCGAACAACTACTTCTTCGTTTAGCTGATGCAGAGAAGCGCGCAGATGACGCCGAAAATCGATCGTCAGAGCTTGAGACAAAGGTCATTGAGGCTGAAAGTAAGAACGTCGACATGACCACATTCATCAATAACGATGATGGAGAGGACAACAAAAAAATCTACTCAGAGCTGGAATGCCAGACTGCGATCGCAGAGAAGGTCAACGAGGTCGCTCGGGATCTGCACTCTGCGTACAAGGCAAAACACGAGAAGAAGATCAAGGCTCTCAAAGACAACTACCAGAAGAAGGCGGACGAGCGCTGCAAAGAGCTGCGTGTGCAGATCATTCGTCTCGAGCGTCAATTAGAGGAGGCGGAAAAGAAGCGAGACAACACATTCAGCAAGATTTTGCCGGGTGGGGAAACCGTCAAGACAGAGTCTCACACATCGACTACGTCAAGTGCTGCTGACGTTCAGCAACTCGAATCACAACGCGCCGAGATCGAAAACCTTAAAGCCAAGCTCGCCGGCCTACAATCCGAGCTCCTTTCTCTTCGCCAGTCAAATGATTCTCTTCTCGTCGATCTCGAAGCCGAGCGCGTCGAAAAGGGCGAGCTGGTCGCTGCAGCAGAGCAGATGCTCTCAATGTGCGGCGAAAAGATGGAGGAGCTGCAGCAAGAAGATTTCCGCCGCTCGCAGATAGGCTCAGCACCGCCAGCAGCTCCGAAGCGGGAAGCGCAAGGCGACCACACAATGCGCAACACGGGCTTCCTTGCCGGCAACTCTGCACCGCGTCCCGGCTCCGCACTCGGCAACGACCGTCCTGGCAGCGGCATGGGCGACCGCCTTGGTGCCATGAACGAACGTCCCAAGCCATCTGGTATCCGTGCCCCTGGTGGGTTTGGTTTTGGTGGTCCGGCGCAGCTGAACCGTAGTACGAGTGGCGGTGCCAGCAAGAGCAGGTTGCTGAGCAACATTGAGCGCATGGGTGGGAACGCAGCTGTGAAACGGGAACAGGAGTAGAATATCTGGCCCGTTACTAGTATAACGAGGACTGTCGCTGGCGTTTTGGGTGTGGGCTTGCCGGAAAGGCGGGCCAGTATGAAGCCGGACGAAGAAGATGGGGATATTGTATAGGGTGGTTGGATGGACTTGTGTATACCGGCGTTTCGTTTGGATCCGACGTGCTTTTGCATTTTTTAGCCTAGTCTACCACAATGTTCAAGTTTACGAATTCTTTTGAAGCGAATGCGGAAAGCTCACCGTGCCGTTATGGGTCAACTGAACCAGAAAGACATTTCTCAACAACCATGGTTTCGCGCAGTAAGGGCGTCATGGAGTTACCAGAATAACCACCACTTATATATAAAAACCCAGCTCGGACTCGTTCATTCCTCAATCACGATCAAACAGCCTACTCAACTCCCCGTACACCCCTTGTTCAGTATACCAACCAACCGTCCAAATCCTACACTCAACTACCCAACGTACCTCTTCCTTTCCCATCTGTACGACTCCACTCTAACTTGCCCTAGCACAATGCATCTCTCCACCCTCCTCACCACCGCGACCCTCGCGCTCTCCGCCCTCGCCCAGAATGACTCCAAATACCCGTCCTACGTCAACGACGACGCAGCAGACCTCATCATCGCCACCTTCTACGCCTTGCCCCCCTCCAACATCACCATGATGCTGCCCGAAGACTTCTCGCGCCTCCCCGGCCCCGTCCTCTCGCCCAAGACCGCCCTGCCCGGACTCGCGGAGTCACTCATCAACGAGGCGAACTTCCCGGACCCGCCGTTCCCAGAGGACACGACGTGCAAGGGCTATGGGTTCCGGTGCGGCGTGCAGTAATGAGAAGATGAATAAGGCGAAGGGCAAGAAGAGTAAGCATCAGGAACATGGGAAGGGGCAGGTTAATGAGCGTTTGATGTGGTGTTATGGGATGATGAGGTTTGGGTGTGAGAATGGGGAGTGTGTGAAGTAGAGAGGGGACGGGTTGAGCCGGAAGACGGAGTAGGAATGATGTTTTCCGAAGTCGCGTACTTAGGAGTTTTTGGGGGCCGATGGCGAGTTCGAGATCGGAACCAAATGGTCACCAGAGGTAGACCTCACTAGTAAATGACGCCTATGGTTCAGACTCGTGCACACCTTGGTACTATACATGGTGGACCATTATTTTCTCTCACCATGCTCCTCGATTAAAGTTCGCAGATTCCGATGTTTAGTTTATGATATCCAGTGCTCAACGGCAGTGACTGGCGCGTAACGCAGACACAACGGCGGAACTGTGATGACTGATCGAACTTTGTGTTGCAGTAACACTACATCCAGCTCTCGCAATGTTCACGGGCAAGCATTTGCGGAACTTCGCCATCGATCGCTTATGTAACCCGGTCACCAATACGTTGTTAAGAGAACATGTGTGTATCCAATAGCGACAGCGTGCCATGAAGTTCACAAGAAGCAATATATCAGACTCGACTTTTGTGGGACATCGAAGTTGCGATACATTTCACACCCAAAATATTCCTGAACAAGCGCTGAGTAAGAGGCACACACCGTCGTTCAAGCGGTAGAGTGATTGGGGTGGAGCTACCAAGTTGTGGTATCGATCGCGCGATGATGCACATCTCCAGATCATGTGTAGTCTAATTAGTAGACTACAGAATACATGCAAGAATGTGGTCAGTGGTGTGCGGAGTCCAAGAGACGTGGAGATTGCGCAGCTTACCAAGCGCTAAGTACGAATCGGACCTTTGATCACGAGAGTCGGGCGCTATTTCCCCAGAGTGTTTTGTGCTCCGACTGCGATGGTGTACATATTCTACGATGCTCGTTGGTGAGTTGAGTAGCGTTGTCGAAATTTGCTTGCGTCAGCAGATGAGGAGGTGAGAATTGGTATTGGTGGCCAATTCATGTTGTGAATAGTGATCATAGCACATGCAAAGGCTGATAGGGTTTTCGGCCTCTTTCCTTTTTTGGTAGGTACGCGTGTGTACATGAGGCTACACTGCCATACTGATGCCACGACGTGATGTTGGGAAGTGCATGTTGTGCCGCTTTCGCTTCGACGTCCTGGAGCGGCAGGATGGAAGAATGCTTGGTCACAGTGCAGAGACCTTGGCAATCTGCGATGCAGTCATCATTGGTGAAGTATAGTGTTCACGCTCGTGCAAATCCGTTTTCGTCGAACAGGTTTATATTTGCGAGGCGTGCATTAGTCTAGTACGAGTGTTTCCGAGTGTAAAATCAACGGCTGTATATGCCGGCAGGTCCGGATAGGTAACATGTCAGATCCTGGTGATCTCTTAGCGTACGCCTGGGTTGAGGTGAAAGGCGCGGCGTGGACATTGGAGCACTCGGTACCTGTCCGATGCGATATGTCCGCGAGTTCGGCCTTAAGCTGTGAAACAATTCCCCTGCCTCCACTCCTACTAGTCTTGCGAGGCCGTCAGCTTTACTTCAAGTAGCCGAGCTGACTAATATACCTGTTCAAGCGAGTCTCGGATAGGCAAAGTCAATAAGGTGTGAGTTATGGACTGTCGCAATGTCTAACAACTTTCTCTCTTGATGTGATCTGACTCAGCCTTTGAGACCGATCTCGGTCGCGGTCAGGTCACAGAATTCGGCCATTTCGACGTCCTTGATACTGAGCCCCTCGGGCTTGTGCGTGGTCCATTCGATGGACACTTCGTTGTACAAGTTGGACCACGAGGGATGATGCTTTTTGGCCTTGCATTCCTCTGCAACGAGGCTCATGAACTTCCAGGCCTTAGTGAACGATGAGAATGTAAATTTTCGACTGATTCCCTTCTTGGATGGTGAGATCTGCCACGCAGACAGAAGCCTTGATGCTCGTTCAGGTAGCTCACTCGGCTGACCGGCAGAGAACAAGATCCCATCAATTTGTGTCTCTTCATTGGCAGTCTCCTTTGCGTGCGTATCGGGGGCTATTTGAGAAACATAGCACCGCTTGGTGCATGGTGTTGGCTGCGCCGCTTGACGCACCGGCCGATGCAACTGGAACGCAATCGCAGAAGTCAGCCTCGTACGACACAGGTACTGATCTGGAAAGCTAGCAAGTATGTTGTATTTCCTGTTTACGTGTTACTAAAGTACACTCTGAGGTAAGCCAGGCCACCGTAAGGCCCGGCATGTGGGAGAGGCTTGCAGATCCGCTTTGCCGCCTGCAGGGGACAAGACTTACGGGAGATCATGTACTAGGCGTAGGAAGCGGGTCATAGTAGTCGGAGTGCTACGGTGTACTGCGGTGTCGATGTTCGGGCGGCGTTCTGTGATTTAGAAAGTATACATTAGCTTTGAGCCACGTTCAAGCTAGTGCGCCAGGACGAGATAGGTAGGAGCAACCAATGTATGGCAAGTTTTGTTCCAAAGATATCGACGCTCTGCAAGCAAGCATAGAGTAGGTGGTACAAAAGCCGTTGTCGAGTAAAGGTGTAGACATGCAGATCAGGCGTCCGATCGCGAGATGTCAGACTGCCTAGCCACCGGTGCTTCTTTAGGCATTGCGGTCACGGCATCAAAGACATCAAGCGCTGCTGTGCGACACTGCACCTGATTACTGTGGCATAGAATTTGATGTCTGGCCTTGTAATTATGGCATTAAATTGAGCTGCTACTACTCTCCCAGGGGTGGCCAGAGAGGTCCGTGAACTCGCTACTAGACACTGGCAAAATCCGCGAGGCATATCGGTCATCGATCATCGATGTACACAATGTCTAGCTCGAGAGATGCGGGAGCGGCGGATGCGGAGAGGTATCTCTTCCGTGCTTGTAATCAGCACTCGACAATGGACTTGGTTTGGGCGGCATTAGTCAGCCCCGCAGCGGACACGATTGCGAGCATCGGCTTGTTGCCAATTTGAGCAAATGCACAAGCAGGGCGTCATGTCAACAACGACGCGTGCATGGTTTCGGAAGGCGAGCGAGGTTTGACCGAGCTGATCTGGTGGGAGTAATGGGTGAGTGATGCGAGTGATGGGCCTGGGGGTGGGTGTTGAAGGGGCGCTTCCCGAAGCCGAAGGGATCTTGCGCGGCAGTACTTAAGATGTCCTGCCTCCGCCCAACCCTTCATTAGTCACTGCTGCGTAATCGCCTTTCCCACCAACAGCATCGTGAAGCTCAGGTAAGCAAGCTGCCCTCCCCGCCCGTCTTGCGAGCGCCCGCAACAACGCTGCTGGATATCGCAACAATAACTGCGACGCCTATCTTGGCACTCGACGCGATGACGCTGACGGGCCATGCACCGCAGTGCACTCTGCGCAGTCGCAACATCCTCAGGAACCAGCGCTGCACGACGTCACCACCACCACCACCACCGCCCTGACTAACACGCATCTCCACCAAGAAACACGCACGTGCGAAGGTATACAGAGTCTCCCATCAAGCGCATTCCAGCCTCGTATCCGCGCCAGCCGGGACGTAGCCAGCCTCAATCGTCCCAAATCGCGCACTGCTGTCTAAGCAGCGCCACTGCAGCCTTCGCGGTTCGCTCGTCCGAAACAGTATTGAATGAGCCGAACGCTGTATCCCTCGATCCGCAGCGACTCTGGGTATAATAACATGCAGCAGGCGGCCGCTCAGGTAAGCTGTGCTGACAGCGGTTTCAGGCTCTCCATTTCGCTGACATTCCCAATCAGGAGCATAACAAGCCTACCATCGAGATGAGTTAGTCTGCTCCCCCACCCGCCCGACCTCCTGCCGCTTACTAACATGTCTCGCGATGCAGGCTTAAGAGAGCATCTGCTCGCTGCCGGTGCTGGTCAGCCAAGCACCTCGCCCTTGCAGCAGCAGCAGCAGCAACAGCAGCAGCACTCCCACTCCCACTCTCCCACCCAAGGCCCACCACATGCCATTGACCCTGCCATCGCAGGCCAGGCCTACCAGATGAGTCAAGGCGCACTCGACGACGGCAACACGAGCGATGGGGGGCGCTCAAAGGGCCGGAGAGAGCTGTCCACCTCCAAGCGCGCCGCACAGAACCGGGCTGCTCAGGTATGTTTGCTATGCGCGTGCTTTCTATCTATACTGACCCTCCCAGCGCGCCTTCCGCCAGCGCAAGGAAGAATACATCAAGCAACTCAAGGACCAGGTCAAGGAGTTCGAGCAGCTGTGCGAGCTATACAAGACCCTTCAGACAGAGAACTACCAGCTGCGCGACTACATCATCAACTTGCAGTCGCGTCTACTCGAGACCCAGGGCGAGATCCCACCGGCGCCCGCTGGTGTCGACCTCAACCGCCCACATACCGAGCCTGCCAGTTTGAACCAACAGCAGCCTCAACCACCGCAACACCAGGCCGAACCGCAGCCGCAGCCACAGTCAAGCCCAAGCAACAACAACAATGGCGGACTCTCAGAGCGGCAGATTGGCGAGCTACAGATGGCGGCGCAAGCTGCTGCTGCCGCGCAGCATGGTCCCTCTGCCCACCATGGCAAACATCCCAACTCAGAAGGCCCGTACGACTACGCGGAGAAGCGCCAGAAGACAGCCGAATCACCGCAAGGTCAGCAGCTCCCTTCACCACCACCTGCCACATACCCGAATCCGAATGCTTATGAACAAGCAGCCGGTCAATCGACACACGGCTTACCTTAGTAGGCTCGGCTTCTTCTGGCGACTACGACGCGTTTGTGGACGAGATGCGCCATGCAAATAAACAAGCTGCGTGACATCCAACGGCCGACGGAGTTTTTTCGGCTTTCTTGTTGCTTCCCTAGTCTGCTCTGATGTCCTACTCCTATGTTTCTACGATGTCATGCATATTCGTCCGTTGCTTGTCTACGGCTCGGGCGTGGTGTTTACACATGTAACAAGGCGTTTGGAGTTGATGGATACCACATGTGTTCTCTGTTTTGCGTGTGCTTCACGCATGTGCTGTTTCGAAAGACGGCCAGTGGGATGTTGTATGGGGGGTTGGTATCATTCGATTCAACAGCTTTGGTGTACGTTGTGTCCTGGAACGTTGACACAAGAGATCTGGGCACCTCGTTACGTTCTCCCAATGTTCTCTCTTTCATGCAAACTTCTGTATGAACAAGAGATCAGAATGATAAAGCCGCTTCATTGGAGATTAATACGTTCCATGTTCCAGTGCCTGAATTCACACCCTGCCAAATGGCTTCCTATGCCACGACTCCCACAACTTCGATTCGTCAAACCCGCCAGGCGCCCATTACCTAAGCGGTGCTTAGTGAGATATCCAGGGGGCTGATACACCCAATCTATCCCCCGATGCTCGTAACATCACAGATCTCTTCGAGTAAACATGGCAATTGCATAGCCCAAGCCCATGTAGCCCTTCCTGAAAGGAGGTGGCGATAATCCACGCAGCCTGCAGCAGGTACACGCACGTCGAGACGCATCGTATCATGCACATAGACTGTTCGCGCGAACAGTCATCGTATCATCCCTTCATCCGAAACCCGTGCCTGCATCCCACCGCGTGGCGCAATCGCGATCGCGATCGTACTTATTTCAGCTGATGAGTAAGAACATACCTGAACCTTGCAGGCCCCGCACGTAACGTGGCATAAGTTATAACAGGTTACTCATCAGCATACCCTGCGCCTGCGCCTGCTGATCGACGATCTGGCTGGGTGCTTCGTGTTCATTTGTTTGATGTACAGGTAGTGTTTTTGGAGGGATCGGGCGATTGTATATGTCTGCGATGGGGTAGTGAGTGGTGG
>Ga0265797_10001848_pt1 | contig 36685 bp, 42 predicted proteins | sample P2T30metagenome_FD_192433 | JGI IMG/M metagenome (GOLD analysis project Ga0265797, IMG submission 192433) | Plant litter microbial communities from East Loma Ridge, Irvine, California - P2 T30 | ecosystem: Environmental > Terrestrial > Plant litter > Unclassified | place: USA: California...
CAGTGGCATCGAACGCCACGTTATTGCGTGACGGGATGGTGCCGACGAGGGTTCGCTGAAAGCCTACGCCACCCGCTTTGACCATTACGGTACGAAGCGCCCGCATGATTGAGTCATGCGCCTGGAAAACACCGTCGTTGGTACCGGCCATAATCGTGCCGATGTTCATATCGACGTTGGGATTAAAAGCAGGGCCCATGCCGACGTCAGAGCCGGTACCACCGAGCGGTCCTGCCGTTACCGAGATTGGCCCCGAACCGCCCGTGCCGTTGGCAAACTGGCTCGCCATAATTGCCGCAGTCTGCCCGCTCAGGGACAGCTTGCGATAAGTATAGGTAGGTCCAGGAGTCAGGCCGGACACGACGCCGCGATCGACATAGCTGTTGATGCCGCCCGGGGTGCCCCCGATGCCAGTGGTGTTGCTGTCACCCTCCGCAGCGATTTGAACAGTGGCTGGGAGGGAGCCTGCAGCGGTGATTGTCAACACACCGCTCACACCGGTCGCGCCAGTCGCACCAACAGAGAAGTTGACCGCCCCCGGCGACAGCGCAGACATGCCAACAACGACCTTCCAGCCCACCGATGCGTCACCTGCAATGACCAAGGAGCCGTCGTTCGTCGTCACCGAAGGCCTGACACCGGCCGGGACATTTGCGATGTTCGATACCAACGTGCCTGCGACCGCGGACGCAGCGATCGAGGGAGAGGCCGTCAAAAGGATGAGTGTCGGTGTCGGAATTGGCGTCGGCGTCGGGATGACGATGACGCCACCACCTTTGATGACGACAGCTGCGGCCAAACTGGTGAGGCGGCGACCGCCACCAGGGCGGCCAAAACGTGGATTACGAGCCATTGGGGGAATCCTTCGGGCATGAGGCAGGGGGACGCCGATCGCCCGATGGCGCCGCGTCGCGATGGTCTTGGTCTGGAGGAGAAGAAGCCGGGTGAGCTTGCGCTCACCCGGTCCGGATCAGCTCGCAGGCTTGTCCTTGGGGGCCAGCTTCTTGGCAGCCACCTTGGTGGCCGCGGCGATCGCCATCGGCACCAGGATCTCGCGTGCGAGCATCTTCAGCAGTTCCTTCATCGTCTTCCTCCTTGGTGAAGTCAGAGGCCGGTGAGGCAGAGGGCGCGCTCGCGTTTGCGGCGCGAGACCAGGCCGGCGAGCACGCGGCCGCCAGCCTTGTTCCACATCAGGAATGCATCGCAGCCAGCGGCCCACTGGCCTGCGTTGAAGCGGCGCGCAGCAGTCGATCGACAAAAGCCGGCCGCGCCAATGTTATACGCCAGGCTCACCGAGGCCGCGGCCTGGTTAGGGCGGCCGTACAGCGCCGGCACGCACGCCACGACGGCCGTCGCATGTGCGATCAGCTCGTCCTCGAGCTTCGCCATGCACTGCGCCTCGGTGTAGACCTGCCCCATCCGGACGCCGCGCGTGATGCCATCGCAGGCGGTCGGCACCTTCACCGCGTCGAGATAGGCGCGGAGAAACTGCGGACCGGAGACGTGGCGGATCGTCGCGGCGCCGTCGGGCGCGATCGTCACCGCGACCTTACGGCCGCTCTCGTCGGCCGGGATGGAGGTGAACAGCGCAGCTGCGCCGATCGTGGTGCCAAGGACACCGGCAAGCGTCTTCACGGCCAGACGTTTGACGTCAGACATCGGTTTTCTCCTGGTCAATGGAAGCGGCCGCGGCCGCGTAGATGTCGGCGATCGCCGCGATCGCGGCGACCATCGGCAGGTCCGACACGTCGTCGGGACTATTCGAGGTCACGGCGCCGGCGCCGAAGGACGGTCTGAACCGTGTCGGTTTCGAAGATCCGGATCAGCGTCCAGACGATCGTCAGCAGTGCGGCGATGTGGGGCAGCAGCTGCGCAAGCGTGCCGACTGCGATACCGGCCGACACGACGTCGAACGATAGCTTCGCAGCGCCGGGAACATGGTCCAGCGTCATAGGTATGTCCGATCGTTAGAAAGGGCGCTGCGCGCCTGGTGGATCAACCGTGCTGGACGTCGACCCATGCGCGACCTTCGCGCACGGCCCAGACTCTGCCGATGCGGCGACGGTACTGCTCGAAGGTGATATCGGACTCGGAGACGGCGACCGCCTTGATCCCGCTGCCGTTCGCGGCTGCGATGATGTATTCGCCGACCGCGAAGTCACCGGTGACGTTCACCGGCACCTGACCGCAGAACGCGATGCGATCGACGCACTGGCGCGCTGTTTCCAAAGCGCCTTCCCAGACTTCGAGCGCTGCGTCGTACTCCGCCTGCCTCGAGGCCCAAGCAGCGTGCTCAGCGGGGTAGGCAATGACGAGAGCGGTGTGTGCAACCGCCGCGTCACGCCACGTCGCCAACGCCTCGGGCGTGTCGTTGTCGGGCATTGCGGGAGCCTCGCCGGGCGCGATCGGCTCGGGACCAGGCCCTTCGGGCTTCGGATCAAGATGCGCGGCCCAGATATCACCGCCGACGAGCGACGGATCCGTCGACTTTACGACAAAGCTTATCGCATTCGACCAGGATCGGGTGAGCTTGCCATCGATGTCGACGCCGCAGACGTCTCCCGCCGCGATCGTGCCGCAGGCGTCCGCCTTGGTCATATACTCGGCATAGTCCGCGCCGCTGGCGTTGATGGTTCCGGTCGTTGCGATACTCCGGCCACCTACGGGGGAGCCCACCTTTAGCGCCGCGTTTGCTGCATTCGCTCCGTCGGCGCCGATCGCGTCGATCCCGAAAAATATTGCAGTATTGGCCGCACCGCCTTGGACCCGCAAAACGGGCTGCCCCGCTGCAACCGGTCGCCTCAGCGTATGGCAGTCTCCGGTTGGGGTTCCGGCCAGGAGGTTCCCGGCCGTATCCATTGCCATCTGGAGCGTACTATTGAGTTGCAAGCCCCAGGAATTATTCCCGGCGCCGATGCCCCCCATCACCCAAGATGCCACACCCGATCGGCTGATGACGACTTGTGGAAGCTCTCCGAAAACTAGGTTGATGATCCTGCCGTACACCGTCGCGCCGGAGTCATCCGCGACAATCCTATCGACGCCCCCCGCTACTATAGAGAGAACATTTGCTGCCGCGCGCCGCACGCCGGTATCCTGATCGGCCAGGAAACGGATGCCCGGCGCAGCCGCGGTTCCATCGGAGAGCAGACCTTGGCCGATGCCGTCGATGACGGATTGGAACGGCACGAGCATATTCAGGGCACGTAGGGCGAGGTCGACGTAGATCCCGACGGTCGGCTGAACGAAATAGGCCGCGGCGTTTGTCGTAGCGCCCAGCCAAGGCCGGGCGAGCGTCAGCTGTGTCTTCGAGTCGACCGACGCGATCTCGTTCGGTGTGCCCAGGCTGACGAGTGCGAGACTGTCGCGCGCCGACACGTTGTTGACGAAATCCGTCCCGGCGCCAGTCACGACGGTGCTGCCGTTGGTCACCGTAACGGTGCCCACGTTGTACCAAGCCATATTGTGTTCCTTATTCCTCGACGGAGACCAGGCTGAGGATCTGCTGATCCGGGAAGGTGTTCGTGTTGCGATTGGCCAACCGGACGTAATAGCCGCTCGAGGTGCCGCCCGAATTGTCGGTGAAGGTCACCGCGCCCGAGATCTGCTCGATGAGCGAGCCCGGCTCGTTCGGTCGACCGAGATCACAAAAGAACGACCCCGTCAGTGTTCGCGTCGCCAGCACCACGCCGCTGGCAGAGGTGCCCCGGAACAACTCAACCGTCACAGTCGGTGTGACGGGGCTAGCTGGGCAGGACCCGGGATTCTGACGGGCTGTGCTGAAGAGCAGCGAAACGGTCACGATGCGCGCACGGCCCGCGCTTTCGAATTCACCGGTCGTGACCTCCGCGGTCGCCGCCAGCATCGTCGAGCGCACGGCATTGGTCCGGGTGCCGGCGGAAAGGCTGCCGCCCATATACTCGTTGCCGTCGGTCGTCTTGTAGGACCGCGCATTCGCGCGAGTGCATGCGTTGACCGGCATCGAAGGGCCGAACCACTCGAGCAGATCCCCGTCGCGCCCGAAGCCGATGCCCTGCACCTGCATGACGACGCCGGTGTTATAGATCACCCGGCCGAGGCCCATGTTGAGATCTGTGTCGATGAAGCTGAAGGTCGCCGGACCGGCCGCCGATCCCGCCAACTCAAACCCCTGCAGTCGGCCGTTCGTGTCGATCGACAGCACATACTTGCCCTCAAGCTTGCCTGTGCGATCTGCGAGAACCGAGAACGCCTGCTGGACGCTCACAAGGCCGAAGTCGCCGATACGCGCCGTCAGCTGAGTGAGGGCCGTGGCGCTTGCGCTGTCACCATCGGAGATGGCCCTGGCCTGCTGCGCAAACGTCGCGGTGATGTCCTGCCCAAGTTTTGTGACCGTCGCGGTTAGAATATCGGTGTGATCAGCCTGCGCCTTGTCTCCGTCGCTGATGGCCTTTGCCTGCGATATGAACCGCGCATCGAACGTCGCGCCCTGGTCGACCACGGTAGCCGTCAGGAGATCAGTGCGCTTCGCCTGCGCACTGACGGCATCGGCACGGATCTGGCGTTCCTCGACCAGCCCAGCTTCGTTGGCGCCGACCTTGGCCGCAAGGGCAAGCCGCGCCGTCGCCTCTGCCGCATCGCCTTCGTCCATGCGAACCGTCAGCTGCTGCTGGATCTCCGCCGATCGCACGATCAGCCGCTGCGCGGTATCAGCATTCGATACCAGGCTTGCGATCCCGGCCGCCGCGGCTGCGGTGCCGCGCAGCTCCGCTTGGCGAAGCGTCAGCTGATAGGTCGAAACGTCACCATATGACTGCAGCAGCTGCTCGACGGTGCCAACGCGATCACGAACAGGATTAAAGTCGGAATAGCTGACCTTCGTGGTCACTTCCCCGGCAAGCGCATCGAGCGTCTGCGAAACGCTTTGTACGATGCCGCCTAGCTTCGTGACGGTGATCGCATCGGCCTTCAGCGCAATTGCCGCGGTCATGCCGGAGATCGAGATCTCTGCGACGTTCACGCGCCGGACAAGTTCACCGAGCTCCGCTGCATCCCCGGGTGAAAGCTGCGCCTGGGTGATCATCGTCGCGACGTCGTCGTACGTCGCGCGCAGGGCGATCTCATTGGTGACGGCGTCCAGGCCAATCTCGACCTTCGAGACCTTTTGCGCGTTCTGCTCGACCGCGTAGATGTAGACCCTGCCGGATTCAGGGTCAGTGATCAGTCCGGCATCGCGCAGCGTGATGCGCGTTACCTGTTGATCGAGCAGCCCGGCGATCTGGGCCGCTGCCAGCTGAGCACGATCGCGGTCCGCCTGCCGGATCAGGGCGTTCTGATCGATGCTGGCGCGTCTGATGTCGGACAGGTCGAGCGTAATGGGCTCGATCTTATCGAGGGAGGCGAGGGCCATGCCGACAGTCTGGCCACCCGTAACGATGCCAGTGACCGGGTCCCGGTACCCGCCCAGGACTGCCTCCGGTGCAACATACTCCGTTGCGGTCTTCGCCGCGTCATCGATCGCCAGGATCAGCGGGTTGTTGCGGCTGTCGTAAACGATCGGCTCTGCCGCCTGAACCGGCAACGCGTCGCTTGCATCCCATTGGTAGAAATCCGACGTCTCGAAGGTCAGCACCATGTTGCAGGTGCCGCCCTGCCCGAACTCCTGCTCCTTCACCCGAAACAGCGTGCGCGTGAAACCAAGTGGCGCGAAGGTGAAGGGCAGCACATCGCCGACATTGTACTTCCACGCCCGGATGTCGAAGGCCGCACTGAACTGCCGGGAATATTGACGGCGCTGCAGCACCTGCTTGGCGACCCGCTGCGCATGACTGGGGCTTTCGACGACGCCCAGATCGAGCGAAAGATATCGATCCTGCCCATCCGGACTCGGTAAGCTGACCTCGGGATAATCGATCAGCTGGTAGAGTGAGGCCGTCGTCGGATCGACATACTTCCCGCGGACGATGTTCGGCGTTGCCTCGAGCGAAGGATCAGGATCCCAATTGAACGCACCAACGACGTCGTCATCGTTCAGGCCATCATCGATCGCGGCCGAGGCGAGGTCGTTGTGCGACACGACCAGGGCGAGCTTGCCAGCGGTATCACGAAAGCGTGCGCAGCAGCCGGCGCACATCATGTCGAGGGCGGTCTTCTGATCATCGCCTTCCGAGATCACGCCGGCACCGTGATAGCGCGGCTCGTTACCACCGGCCGAACGATTGACGAGCTCGTCGGCCAGGTTCGCCGCGATCTGGAACGATGGAAGGCTGATGCGACGTGCCGGCACCCCGGAGCCCGTTGCCAGCTTCATCACGCCCGTGACCGGGTTGCAGATCCGCCACCCGAGAACGACCCGCAGGATCTGCAGCGGCAGGTTCTCACCGATCACCACGCCATCGTCGGCTGTATAGCGCCAGGTCGACTGATCGTCCGCGCGCATCGGTCCAGATCCACCCGGCACCGTGCTGTCGCGACGGGGATCGTACAGCTTTGCGCCGCGGCCGATCACGGTGATGCGGCTCGGGATACCGCTCGAGAACGGGCTCTCCGCCTTCTTGCTGTTGCCGGTGACCTTGAACCGGAAGCGCGCATAGGCGCAGCCGGTCATGTGCGCGGTGTTCGCGTTCCACTTGCCGCTGGCAAAGGTGAAGGCATTCTGCGGCGTGCCTTCCAGGACGAGGTTCGGGAGTGAAAAGTAGCCGACATATTTGCCGACCACGCCGGTCCTCGCCGACCAGGCCATCTGCGTATCGAACCAGATCTCCTCGACACCGTCGATCGCGTGGCTGGCGAAGCAGATGATCCAGTCGCAGATCTCCTGATCCCTGCCCGACCATTCTTCATACCGGATATCAACAGCCCCGGCCGTCTGGCCGAACCACGTCTTGCGATACGCACGCGGGTCCACGCTCGCACTCAGGCGCTCAGTTTGCGATGCCGTGACCTTGGGCGTCTTTGCCAGAAGGGTCGAAGCGACGCTAAGGCCACCCGACACCAGGAACAGGGTGCTGGCCGAAATGCCGCCGACCGTCAGCGTGCCCGCGAAGCCACCCAGAGCGACGGCGCCGACCCCGGTTGCGATGAGTGCCACCGCGCCGATCGCCAGCGCTGCAAATCCGATTGCCTTTGCCATCGATCAGACCCCGAACTGGACGTGCCAGGCGCGGGGATCCACCCAGCGGCTGCAATCGATGCGGATGAGCCCCTCGCGATCGCCTTCGGCACCGACTGCGGCGATGAAGCCACCAAGGCAGATCCCGAGCAGGCCACCCGACATGACAATGTCGCCGCGGTGGGCCAGCGCTGGCGATACAGCGCCGAACTTGGCGTCGAGCGTCGCGGCGAGATCTCCCGCACCGATGCGGCGCAGTGCACGGACAGATCCTCGGGCAGTCGAATAGCGGCCGCGAAATTCGGGCATGGGATCGACGCCGGTCATTGCCTCGACGGCACCGGACGCGAACGTGCAGCAGTCGTGCGAACCCCAGGCGAACGGGCGCAAGCGAAGGGGCTCGAGATACGCGGCGAGCCGCGTCTCCCAATCGGGTCGACGGTACATTGACGTGCTCCCGTCAGGATCTGCGGCTGGCGCCGTTGGCGATCGCGATCGCGAGCTCGGCCGAGCGATCGCCCGGGTCGTAGCTCTGCTGATCGAGATAGGTGCGGTTCGACGCCTGGCCGAAAAAGGCGAGATACGATTCGACGTCGAGGTTGATCGTCTGGCTCGTCCGATCGCCAACGATCTTGGGCACCGACATATAGCCGGTATAGTACGACCAGATCGCGCCGATGCGCGTCAGCTGCTGCGGATCGAGCATCGCACGCCAGAGCCGGCAATCGCGACCGACGTAATTCGCGCGGTCACCGATTTGCGTCATCAGCTCGTCGTCGACGCCGGCGAGCCCGGAAAGCTGCAGGGACAGCGTATCGGTGCCGCCTTCGCGCGCCTTGACCGGACCGACCGACACGACACGCGGGTCGATCGCGGTGAAGGTGAAGCCGTCGAGATCCTCGTCGCCGGTACCACTGAAGGTGAAGCTGTACGGCGCATTGGTCACGCGGATCGGCTCGTCGGCCAGATCGAGGAAGCAGAACGTCACCGGCTTGCGGACGTCGGCCGCGAGCGCTGCATTCGCCAAGGCGTCGGGGCGGCTGTCCATCAAAACGCCTCCTCGCAATCGAACGCGACGCCGTAATTCTGCCCGATGCCGACGTCCCAGCCGTTCTTCGGGTCCGACATCGCCATCACCGCGTACGGCCGGTTGACCTCGATCGCGGCGCCGTCGGTCGGCACCACCCGGATGTATGGCTTGATCGACAGTGTCGCTTGACCATTGGCGTCGGCCACGACCGGCGCGTTCAGCATCAGCAGCTGCTCGCCGAGCGTGATGAACTGCCCCCGCTTCAGCTTCAGGCCCGCCGCGCCCCAGCCCGACGTCGCGAGCGAGTGACCGCCCTGCCCTGCGCCCCGGACCCGAACATTGATCGCGCCGGCAATCTGCTCACGCTCGCAAGCGATCACGCGAAAGCTGTTTGCGATGCCGTCGCAATCGACGACGAACGCACGCCAGTCGAGCACCTGGGCCTCACCGATGATAGGCGGCAAGGTAACCTTGGCGAACCAGCGCGGCGCGGCCGACAGCAGCGTGACGCGCCGCTTGCCGGTCCATTCGCCGCGGTTGGCCTGCCCGGGTTGGTCGATGCGCCAATCGACCTTTGCGGCGATCGGCGCCGACGGCATGGCGATCAGCATTATTCGAACCCTCCGGGCAGGTCGCCGCGGCCGAGCTTGCGCATCGTCCGCGACGTGGCGCCCGCCATGATCGGCTCGGCGGTGGCACTGACGGTCCGCAGCGAAACGCTTTCCATCCGCGCGTCGAATTCTGGGCCGGCGTTAACCGTCACATTGGCATCGAGCTGCATGCGATCGGCGCGGCGTCCGTAGACGTCGTTCGCTGCAGACTGGACGTTCGGCAGGCGCGGCATGGCGCCGACCATCCCGCCCGTGGCGAATGCCGGCAGGCGGTTGTCGTTCATCGCCTTCAGCGTTGGCAGGTTGCGACGCGTCGCCTCCGCCGTCATCACGAATTCGCCGTTCGACAGCCAGGCGAGAATGTCGTCCGACGTGCCGGTGCCAGGCCCGGTGATCTGACCGCCAGTAGCATAGCCCTTGACCTCGCCGCCCTTGGCAAAGCCAAGGAAGCTGCCGCCGATCGCGTTGACGACAGCCTTCTGGATCGCAATGCGCGCGAGGTCAGCGACGATCGAGGATGCCATCCGCTTGAAGGCGGACTGCACCGACTCGGTCCCGTCGATGATCCCGAGCAGGCCGCTTTCCAACGTCTGCAGGCCGTTGACCGCAACGCCTTGCAGCGCCGTGTTCATGTCGTCGGTGTTGCTCTTGAGATCGGCACGGTACCGATCCAGCGGCCCCGCAAGCGACTGTTCGGCCTGGTCACGCCGACCGGCGAATGCCGGCTCGACACGCCCGAGCTCGCGCTCGAGCCCTTGCTTGCGAACCGGATCCTTTTCCTTGTCGATCGCCGCCTGCAGGGTGGCGCGCGCCTCGCGCTCCTGAAGGTCGAGGATCTGCAGCGCGATCGCACGACGATCCTTGGCGGTGGTCGCAAGATCTCCCTGCAGCTCGAGCAACCCGATCTGCCCGGCAATATCCTGGCGATCGACGTCGCGCTGACGCTCCGCCGTTGCGACGCGCTCGCGGGTGCGAACGCCGGCGACCTTGAGATCGGCACTGGCCGCGTTCAACGTCTTCAGCTCGTCGGCCTTCGCCTGCGACCAGCGCTTTTCAGCAACACCAGCCTGGGCGGCACTGTTCAACCGCTCCTGCTCGAGGCGCAGCATCTGCACGTCGAGGTCCGCCGCGCCTTCGATCGTATCCGCCTGGGTGCGGGTCGCATCGAGCAAGTCCTGCTGCGCACGTGCTTTCAGCTGCGCATAGGCTTCCTCATCACGGATCCGCTTTTGCTCGGCCGCTTCACGCTTGCGCGCTTCGGTATCTGCCTTGCGATCGGTCTGCTCCTGGGAAGGGCCCTTCTTGCCGAACGCGACATGAAATACGCGTTGCGTCGGCTCGTCGAGGATCTGCCTGAGCGCCACGCCCTGCTTGGCGAAAGCCTCCCGGATCTTCGCGATCGTGATTCCTGGACCATAGGCGATGTCGACCGCCTGCCCCCTCTCGTGATCGCTCGTCCCGGGCTTGGCAACCGGGCCGACATGGCGGCCGGCGAGCTTGTCCGCGTAGATCCGTTCCTGATCGGCGGTGCTGCGCAAGCCGCTGGTGACCCGGCCGCCGATGCTCGCGACGATCGTGCGCGCGTCGGCTACCGTGATCGAGCGACCGAGCTGATTATTGTTGCCGGTACGCGACGCGGTCGACTTTTCTTTGTTGGCCTGTTCGATCCTGGAGGCCTGCTGAAGGCGCAGCGTCCGCAGTTGCTTCGTCAGTGCCGCATCGACAGTGCCCTCGGCGATCGCGCGCTTCTTCGCCTGCTCGATCAGGCCGTCCGGACCGTCATATTCGCGATTGATCTGCGCGACCTTGTCCGTGGACCGCTTCGCTGACTCATCGGCAAGATTGGCGCGTGTTTTTTGAACATCGGCATTCGCTTCCGCGATCTTGCCATCTAACGCCTTCAGTCTCGCTTGAAGGTCAACGACCTGCTGTGACGCCTGCCCCTGTATCACCGATGCGGTACCGGCAAAGCCACCGGTGCCAGGCCGGTTGGACGCACGGACCGCGCCACGCGCGTCCGCGAGGTCTTTTGCGAGTTTGGACCGGTCCTTCTGAAGCTGGGCGAGATCCTCCTTCGCGCGGATGTTGGTCAATTCCGCGTTGGTCTTGAGGGCGTCGTTCTGCTTCTTCAGCTCCTCGGTGAGCTTCCGGACGTCATCGGCAGCACCCGCCTCGGTCTTGGCAAAGGCGTCCTTTGCCTGGTCGGCGATCGCGGACTTTTCCGCGTTCTCCTTCAGGGCATCAGTCTCCTTCTTGACGGCGTCGCCGCTCTCCAGGAGCTTGCCCACGAACGGCGAGAGCACGACAAGGGCCGAGCTGAACACGATGCCCCACGGGCCGCCCAGCAGGCCTAGCAACCCCTTTGCCTCGCCGCTGATCAAACTGATCGCCTGGACGACCTGGCCGGACTGCTGCGCGAAGATGATCGTCGCGGCCGTGCCCGATGCATACTGCGTGGCGACGTCGCCCAGCTGATACGACAGCTGCTGGTATCCAGACTTGGCCTGACCGGAGATTGCCACCGCTTTGGTCTGCGCGCCGCCGAGCGCGCCGAGCTCGTTACGAACGCCGGCGATGACGTTCGACTGGCCACGCATGGCAACAGCCTCGCGTTCGGCGCCGATCGCCGCGGCTTCGGCCGCCGTGGCATAGACACGGGCCGCGCCGGCATCGTCCTTCGTCGCGGCCGCTGCGCGCGCAGCCGCATCGGCGACCAGGCGCAGACCTGCGGCCTGCCGCTCGGCCGCGCCCGCCGCCTGATCCGCTGCAGCAGCGTCGACGATCTGGAACGCGGCCGCGCCCGACGGAGCGGAATCCACCTGCTTGGCATTGCGGCGGATCTTGTCGAAGGTCGCGCTGTAGGCGCGCTCGATCTGGCGGGCGGAATGCTCGACGGACTCACCACCGAGGCTGGCAAAGGCCTTGCGCACCTCGTCGGCGGTGTTGTCGGCCGCCGTGCCAAACTCGTTCAGCACAGAACGGCCGGCCTTCATCGCCGCCGATAGTCCGTCGATGTTGCCCGAGACCTGCAGATACAGGTCGCGGCGGTTGGATGATGCCATGTCCGCCCTTCCCGTTATCGCTTGTTCGCGGCGATGCGCGCGTCGATCATCGACCAGAGCTCATGCGGGGTGGCCGACCAGAATTGATCGGCCGACCACCCAAACGCATCGAGCGCAAAGCCCATCAGGCGGCGCCAGCGTCCCCGCTCGTCATCGCTGGAACCGCCTTCGCTTCCCCCGATGCGGTGCGACCACCGGACGCGGCATCGAGCAGGACAAGGGTGAGTCGTCCCAGGGCCTTGTGCAGACCCTCTTCGTAGATCAGCTCGCCGATGCGCTCGTCATCGACGTTCTGGGTCTGGAAGTCATCCGGCGCGGCGCCGGCGCGGATGAGCTCGGCCGCGATCGTGCCGAGCTCTTCGAGCGACAGTGCGCCGGCGTTGCCACGCTGGATGAGGGTGAGCGTCGACCGTTCGGTCTTCCGCTCGATCGCGCGCATCGCGGTGTGCGACGGACGCAGGCGATAGGGAACGCCAGCGAGCAGCAGCTCGTGCTCGCCGCGATCCGGGTTCGCTGGCGCCAGACTCATGCGCCGGCGACCGCGGTGAACGCGTCGACAATCGGCGCCGCGGCGTTAGCCATGTCCATCGAGAAGGTCGCAGGCGCGTCCTTCGGGAACGAAGCCGAGAAATTGCCGATCGCGATGAGGCCGTGATACTTGATCACGTTGCCCTTCTTGATCTGGACCTCGACCTGCGGAGGCGAGCTTTTCGAGGCTGCTTCGGCCGCAGCGAAGCCGGCGTCAGGCAGCTTCAGGTTGCCGGCGACGGCGAACGTGATCTTCTGCTGACCATAGCTGGTCGCGCCGTAGACGCCGCTATCCTTGTCGCTGATGTCCTGCTCCTGGCTCGAGCGCTTCCAGTCGAGCGAGGTTTCGCCGCCGATCGGAATGAAACCAGCGCCGCTCTTGATCGCGACGCGCCAGTCATTCCCGAATTCATTTGCCATGTGGTGTCTCCTTTTCCCGGCTCACGCCGGCTCTGCGAAAATTGCGAGGGTGGTCAGGCCGGCATAGGTGACGCCGTCCCGGGCCGCGGCGCTGGCGATCGCGCCGCGCCAGGTGACGCGGAACGATGCCCCGCCGAGCGACAGAATCGCGCCGTCGGTCGCGACCCGCGCCTGATGCATGAGGGCGAGCAGCTCGCGGCGATCGTCGCCGCGGTAGACGGTATGGATGTCCGCCTCGATCTCCTCGAGCTGGTCATCCTTACCGCCGGCATTCTCGCTGCTGATGTCGCCGACCAGGTGAAATGGCGGCTCGAAATCTTCCTCGAGCGAATGGCGGACCATCGACTTCTGTGCCTCGGGAAGCCGGGCGCGGATCAATGCGATGAGCGCGTCCTGCGTGCCCGTCATCAGGTCGATCGGCTCGGTCACGGCTTGCCCCCTACCCGGGCGAGCACGCCCGCCCAGAAATCTGACAGATGGCTGTCCGCGACCTGCTGAAGCAGCGGCTGCTCGACGAATGGCCGCTTGCCTTTGGCTTTCACGCGCAGCTTGTATGGATCGCCGACATATGTGCCGCGGTTCGGGCTCGAGCTGCGCCGCAGCCGCCGCTTGGGCGTCTTGTAGACGAGGCGCCGGCCGGTGCCGTTGCGGCCGTTGCCCTTGACCGTCCGCTTCTTGATGCGCCTGGTCACGAGCACGGTTTGCCCTGCGCGGCCGAATTCGACGAACCGGCCGTAATACGGGCCGCCGGCGAGTGCCTTGCGCTGACGGCCGTTGAAGAATCCGGCTGCTCGCGCACCCTGCAGCAGCCCGACCTTGACCGACAGCCGCTCGAGCAGCAGCTGATACGACAAGGCGGCATCGAGGGCGCCGGTTGCCTTTGCGACGTCCTGGTGCTGCGCGGCCGACAACTCGCGGGCGATGATCGCCAGCTCGACGGCCATCTCGTCGTGCGCGGCCGAGGGCAACCGGTCGATCAGGCTGTACGCGTCGGCAAGGCCCTGCACCGATGATCGTGCCATCAGCCGGTCTTCACCGCGCCGTCGGTATCGGCGACGATGACGAGCTGCTCGCGCCTGCCGTCCGGATCTACCGCCGAGCGAATGTTGAGATCTTCGGCACCGTAGCGCAGCTGGTCCTTGGGGAGCAGATCCCCGCGCCACCGCGCCGTGATCTGATAGACGCGGATCCCGCGCAGGACTTTCTCGCGAACCGCCTCGGTACCGGTCAACCCGAGCACCTCGACCGGCACGGCGCCGGCGCCGGCGACCGCTGCCCAGCTGGTCGTATAACCGCCTCGGCCGTCGTCGACCTTGGTTGCGCGCATGATGGCAACGCGGTGGCGGAGCCGCCCGGCCGAGAGGCGCATCAGTCGTCCGCCCACTTCGCGACCGGATCGAGCAGCCAGGACACGCCGAGCGGCAGCTCGGCGCTACCCGCACGGTTATCGACGCTGACGCCTTCCGGCAATGCGAACCACGTCGCCACGATCAGGCAGATCGCCTGGCGAACGACATCGATGTCGTCGACGGGGATCGTCGGCTCATCGCCGACGACCGAATAGCCGATGCGTTTCTCGACGGATCGGCGTGCCGCCTTGATGAGCCGCTCGATCCGCGCGTCCTGGTCCGTCGCGCCCGGGTCCAGACCAAGGTCGCTCTTGATGTCTGAGGGCGCGACGGGCTCGGTCACGCGATTAGGCTCTTGGCATAAGCGACGGCGATCGGATCGGCATCGACCTGGTCGAACCGGATCTCGGCTTCTGCACGGTCCATGACGATCACTTCATTGGGGAGGTAATCGTCATAAGCGACGAGCACACGGACCTCGATGGTCTCGTCGACCGGCGCGGTTGCTGCATCCGCTGCGGGTGCAGCCGCCGGTTCGGGCGAGGGCTCTGGCGGCGACGTCGGTTCGCGCGAGGCGTCGGCCGGGGTTTCGGCAACAGGTGCCGGCGCCGAGTTTTCTACCGAAACGCTAGCGGGCGGCGAGCTATCGCTCTGCGCGTCGCTCGTGTCGTCATCGCCGTCCGACGTCTCGCCGCTCGAGGTGGCCGCGGAATCGGATGGGGTCGAAGCAGCCGGGCCGGTCGGCGTGGCCTGCGACTGATCATTGCCGGTGGCCGATGCCACCCGCTTTGGGGTTCGCGCCATGGTGCGCTCCTGTCTTGTTCGGGGACAATCGCCGGGGCCGTAGCCCCGGCGCCGGCAGTCAGCTTACGAGGCCGAGTGCTGGAAGTACTTCACCGGCTGGCCGGCCGAGACGAGCTTGCCGTCGCCGCGGGCCCAGGCGAGAAAGCCGACCTGACCGCGCGTGGTGTAGTAGCTGTCGTCGAAGCGGAAGAGGGTGACCTCCATCACGTCACGCACCAGGAACTGCGACAGGTCGCCGAACAGGATCGACTTGGCGTTTGCCGCCGGTGCCGGCATGTCCTGGTTGATCGTGTACTTGTAGCGCAGGAACGTGTCCGGATCCTTCGCCGACAAGCCGGGCAGCCAGAGCGGATAGCCCGACAGATCCTTCATCTTCTTCAGATTGCGCAGCATGAAGTCGTGGAACATGTAGCCCACGCCCGGCATCGTCCGGTACGCCGGATCGACCGAATGCTCGAGGTCGATCATATCGTCGTACGTCGGGCTCGTGGCCGTGCCAGTCGCGCCGACCTTGCCGGCCGCGGCCGACGTCAGCATGCCGGTCGGCTCGTTGACGCCGCTGCCGTTGGTATACTTGGCATTCTGCGCGCGCGCGATGCGGGCAGCAGCTGCGCGGCGCACGAACGCCTCGATGTCGATGCCCGGACCCTGATCCTGCAGCAGCTCGAAGGGCAGCGTGAAGACCTTCGACGACCACTTGTAGGCGCCGATGCCGGTCGTGCCGAACTGGACGTCCTGCGAGCTCGCCGGCTGATTCTCGGCGACGATTTCGCCGACCTGACCGGTCTCGTCGACCGTCGGCCAGGGCAGATTGGCGCCGCTGGCGGTCTGGATGATCGTGGCCACGTCGCGGATCCCGCCGAATGCGCGCAGTGCCTCGAGCAGCTCGCCGCCGAAGCCCGCCGGCACCAGGAAGCCGCCGGTGTTGCCGGTACCGACCGACTGTGCGTTCTGGGGACGGCCGGTGCGCAGCACGGTCGCGTCCTCGGTCGTGAGCCCGCGCTCGCCGTGGATCAGGAAGTTGCGGAAGGCCGCGCTGTAGCGCGTGGCCTGTTCGCGCTGCTCGGGCGCCAGGCTGTTGAGAACGCGGTCATTGGCCTCGGTGCCGGCCTCGTCGGCTGCGCGATCGCCATCGATCTGCGCCTGGCGCTCGGCCCGCGTGATCTGGCTGTCGATACGGTCGATCTCTTCATAGATCCCGTCGACCTGCGCCTCGATCTCCTTGGTGTATTTCTCGCCCGTGTTGGTGTCGAGCAGGTTGCGGGCTTCCTTCGCCTTAGCGGCGCGCTGGTCCCGAAGCGCCTTGATGTTCAGCATGAGGGTATTCTCCAAAGAAAAAGCCCCGCGGATAAGGCGGGGCCATCGGGGGTGCCGGGATGGGACCGGCGCCAGGGGTGAAGCGGCGTTACTGCGCCGTTCGTTCGTACAGCCCGAGACGCGCCAGCGAGCGGATCCGCGCGGCGTCGTCGATCAGGGGCGTTTTTTCGGTAAGGGCCTTCGGCGCGTTCGCGTAGGCAGCGACGTTGAAGGTGCTGGCCTGCGCTTTGGCCGTGCCGATCGGCGTGACCGAATTGGCGAAACCGGCGTCGACCGCTTCCTGCGCGGTGAACCAGGTCTCGGCCTTCATCCAGGCGATGATCTCGTCGGCCGTCTTCCCGGACTTCTTGGCGTAGCCTTCGACCAGGACGCCATCGATCTTGTCGAGCAGCGTCGCGGTGGTGCGCATGTCGTCGGCATTGCCGAGCGCCAGCGTCCACGCCTGGTGGATCATGTAGAAGCCGCCCTCGACGATCTCGACCGCGTCGCACGCCAGCGTCAGCGCCGTTGCGGCCGAGGCGGCAAGGCCATCGATTTTGGCGGTGATGGTCGAGGGGTGCTCGGCGATCGCCGCCATCATCGCGCGCGCCTCGAACACGTCACCGCCCGGACTGTTGATAAGCAGCGAGATATTGGGCGCGGTGATCGCGCCGAGCGCGCGGGCGAAGTCGTTCGCCGAGATCCCCCAATAGCTATCGATCACGTCATAGACGTAGAGGCTGGCGGTATCGCCCTCGACCTCGGAACGGATGGGCGCGCCCTTGCCCGCATTCGCGCGCGCAAGATCGAATAGCTTACGATGCATCGTCGGAACCCTCCTCGGGGTCGGTTGGGGTTTGCACCGGATCCTTCGGCGCTGGCGGTGCGCCGGCGACGGGTGGCTGCGGATAATAGACCGTGTCGGCATCGGCCGACGTGAGCGGCGACAGGTTCTTCTTCCGGCGAACCTCGTTCTGGCTCATGTAACCGGGCAGCTGATTGCCGCCGAGCGCGCGGGTGAACATCTCGCCCTGCGCCTTGCTGTCGCCGACCTCGAGCGCGTCCGGATCGAAATCGACGAACAGTTTCGAGGTACGCGCGCCGATGACCGGGAACAGCTTGCGCGTCAGCTCTTTCGCGAAACGGCGCATATGCGGCATGACCGTGTACAGCTTGAAGCCGATCGTCATCTGCTCGATGCCGGTGCCCCAGCTGGTTGCCGCCGACGTCTCGCCGATCATGTGCGGCGGGGTGCCGAAGATCCGTGCGACGTCGACGACGGAATATTGCATCAGCTCGAGCAGCTGCGCGTCCTTCGCCGAGACGCTGACCTGCTTCCACTCCGCGCCATTCTCCATGATCAGCGGATTGTGCGCGTTACTCACCCCCTGCGCGCGCTTGCGAAGATAGGCCTTGAACGCGGCACGCTGCTCCAGCGAGACCGCCTGGTCCTTGGGAAACTGGAAATAGTCGTTCGTCATCAGCCCGCGCTCGAACTGGCCGGCCGTATAGTCCCGGGTTGCGAGGTTGATGCCGATCGCCTGGGCATGATGGGAGATCGCCGACAGCGCACGGATCCCGCCGGCGTCGCGGCCGAAGCCGCGGAAGTGGATCACGAGAGAGCTATGATGGTCCTCCGTGCCGCCGTCGATATTGGTGAAGCAGTACCACGTCGCTTTGTCGGTCGTCCGGAACGGCATCACCCGCGCCGGGTGGTAATAGTCGACCGAGGTGATCTTGCCGTTGCGCGCCTGGCGCATCAGGCCGTAGCCGTTCCCGCGGAGCAGCATCGCGCCGGCCTGCAGCTCAATGAACTCCGGACCCGACATATCCTCGTTGGGCTCGACCTGCAGAAAGCGATTGAACTCGTGGTCCGCAACGGGTCGGCGCATGCCGTTTGACAGGTGCTCGTAGACCGCGAGCGGCGCCGACATCATCGCGCCGCTGATTAGCGTCGTGCAGCGCCAGACGGCCGTCGATCGCATGGCGGTTTCCGGCGTGACCATAATGCCGGCCGCTTGCTGGCCTCCGCCATACCAGTCGAACGCGGTACCCTCGCCGCCGGTGATGGGAATCGCCTCGACCGCATTCTGTACGCCGGCGTTGCCCGCCATCGCCGCGGCCGCGCGAGCCGACAGCTTGTAGCCCTCAATGCTCATGCGTCATCACCGTCGTCGACGTTGTCGTCGTCCAGGTCGACAAAGAATGTGCCGGCATAGGTTTTCCCCTCGAGCTCGGCGCCGTCGGCCGCGCCCGCGCCCATGGCGCAGGTCACGATCCCATCGATGCGGCCTCTTGAGCGCTTCTTGTTGAAGGCCCGGTTCTTCAGTCCGTCCGTATCCAGCGCCGCGTTGCTCGCGCAGGCGTAGGTCACGGGTGACTGATCGATCACGATCGTCCCTTTCAGGATCCGATCCTCGAAGCGCTCGATCGAGCGCGGCATGCAGAGCTGACGATCCTCGAACACGACGCGCGTGCCCTGCGCGTGCTTCACCAGCTTCAGCCCGACGCCGGCCGGTTTGTCCGGCCCCTCGAACTGCCAGACCGGAAAGCCGTTCAGCTTGCAGGCCTCCAGGAAGTCCGCAAACTGCGCCGGGTCGAACACGAGCTCCTGGACATTGTGCTGTGCGCAGATGTCGGCGACGCGCGCGGCCGGGAACGTCTTGTCGATCGTCGGGCCGTCGACCGCGGTCAGGTAGCCCGCCTCGACCCAGTCCTCGTACGGCGCCTGGTCGGCAACCGCGCGATCGGTGAGCCCATCCTTGGTCGTCCAGTACCAGGTCTTCTGCCACAGGACGTCGTCGCCATCGCGCCAAGTGCATGTGAGCGCGGTCAGATCGTTCTTCTGGCTGAGATCGAGGCTGAGCCAGCACGGGCACCCCCGCAGCAGCTCTACCGTTTCGTCATCGATGACCTGAAGAACGCTCGCCCACTTATCCTCGCGGATCCAGAAGTCGGCCGCGCCGGCGGGAATGCCGAAATAGAGACGCTTGACCGAGGCGGCCGTCGATAGCCGGGTCTGCGCAGTCGCAACTTCCTCGCGGATGTTTGCGACCGGGTAGGTGATGCCCAGCGCCGGCAGCGACTTGCGCCAGCACGCCTCGTTTTCGAACACGGTATCGTGATCGCGCTTGTCCGTGCGCGCCACGAAGGCGAATTGCGTATCGTCCTTCACGTCACCCTTAGCGATCGCCTGGGCGGTGTTGGAATAGGACGTGCCGACCAGCTGCGCCGTCGCCGGCGTGTTGCTGCCCATCACCATCATGGCGCTGCCCGAGATCTTCGTGATCGCGCGGCGCCAGATCTCGATCTGCGTGTCGACGCTGAACTCGTGGATCTCGTCGGCCAGCACCATGCGCGGCCGGGGCCCGGACTGCTGCGCGCCGCCCGCCAGCGGCAGGAAGAACGATTGCGAGCTGGCGTGCTCGATCTTGTGGGTGTTGTCGCCCTCTCCCCGCAGGACGACGTGTCCGAGGCCCTCCAGCGTATCGCCGTCGTCATAGCCCGGCACCTGGGCCCGGCACATAGCCACGGCATCCTTGAACAGGACGTTCGCGGTCTGCTTGTTCGCGGCGATCGAGTAGATCTGCGCGCGAGGAAACTTGCACCAGCCCATCGCGTAGAGGCCGAGACCGGCCATCATCGGCGACTTGGCCTGTCCCTTGCCGGTCTCGATGTAGCCGACGCGGAATCGCCACCGGCCGTCAGCGTTGACCCAACCCATGAGCGAGCCGACGCAAAACGTCTGGTACGGGATCAGGTTGAACGGCTGTCCTGCTGCTGGACCGTCGGTGATCGTGAAGATCGACGGGAAGAAGTCGAGCGCGGTCTGAGCAAGCTCGGGCCGCCAGAAATACCCACGCCTGGCAGCATCCCGCAGATCGCGAAGGTGCCGTTCGGCCGCATACCGGACCAGATCGCCGACGACGAAATCGCCGCGGACCGCCGCCTGCGCCCAGGCGGTCGTCGGGTCGACCGGCCCGGCGCTAACCCGCCGGCCCAAGGAATCGGTCGGCGCCGGCCGTCCGCTCGCGTTTCTTGGCTACCTTGGCGACCTTGCCGCGCTGCCCCGGGGAGATCCCGAGCCGTGCCTCGAGCCGCTCGGCGGTGTTCTCCGCCTCGCGCATCGCCTTGTAGTGGATCGACAGCCGGGCGATCGCCTTGGGATTGTCCGCCTTCGGCGCGTCGACGATGCCGCTGAGCGCGACGGCGTTCGAGCAGCGGTCATAGACCAGATACGCGAGGACCAGGCGCTGCAGCGCGTGCCCGTTGGACGGCGACAGGATCTCGCGATCGCGCATCTCGCCGGCGATCCGGTGCCAGTGCTCGCCGGCGACACGCTGCTCGCTCGGGTCGGTCAGCAGCAGCGACCAATCCGGCGTAGCGACGATGCCGTTGTCGATCGGCGCCGGCACGACCGGAGCCGCGATCGGCTTCGCACGCGATTTGCGCGGCGCGCGCGGCGCGCGTGCCGGCTTCGTCGCTGGTTTGGCGGCTGGTTTCGTCATGTCACCCCGCCCCGGCCGAACCCGAACTTTTTACTCTGGAACACCTCGCAGTGCACACGGTCCCCCTACGCGGTGTCCGGTAGGGGTCGTCGGCTAGTTTCGACCCCCCGGGGGGGTCGGCCGCCGCGGCGCCGCGTGATCGGCCGTCGCCCGGCCGGACCACGGATGGTCGCGATCGAGAGGCTTGCCGTTCGCATCGACGCCGCGTTTGCCGCGCGCCACCTGATGGCCGAACTGTTCGGCCGTCACCTCGCGGTGGTGTTCGTCGCAAAGGTTACGCGTGTTGCTGTCGTCGTCGCTGCCGCCATGCGCCAGCGGCTTGATGTGGTCGACCACCGTTGCGCCCCGTGTCCGTCCTGCCTTTTGGCAGTGCTCGCACAAACCGTTCGACCGCCGAAGCCGCCGCAACCGTTGCGCCTGGCCGGCGCGGCCGCGGAGGCGTTCAGCCATCCGATCAGGCCGGGCCGGTGCCCGAGTCGATCGGCTCGATGAAGAATTCCTCGCTCTGCTTCGGCGCGAAGCCGAGCAGCTCGAGCGGAATCACGTCCGGATCCGCGGGGCCCGTCGCCAGCTCGGCCAGGATCGATGCCTTGACGAGCGTCGGCGCCGGCAACTTCAGCGTGCCTTCGGCGCGGCCGAAGTGCAGCAAGGCCTCGACGCCTTCGGCATCCTTGCCGTGCTCAAAGACGAGCTTGGGAGGCGTGGTCCGGTGACCGATGGTGCAGCCACCGAGCTCGATCGACTTGCGCCGGCCGGCCGTCAGGATCTCGACGTTGGCTTCGTACCAGGGCTGCAACCGCTTGAAGAGGTCGTCGCGCTCGGCCGCCAGGGGCACGATGCAGGCGTCGGCCGCGGCATCGATCTCCTGCTTCGACGTGACGCGCTGCGCGTCGTGCGCGGCGATCGTCGCAACGATCTTTGCCAGCTGGGCCAGAAGGTCGGTAGCCTGCTCGATCGAGGCTGGTGCCCGCATGGCTGCGGCCTTTACGCGGCTCATACTGGCGCTCCCGAGGTGCTGGCGGCAATCGCCAAGAAGGATTGGAGGTTGGTGAGCGCGCGGCGTGCATGCTGGCCGGTTTCAAGCTCGGTAAGCATCTGCGCATATTGAGCCTTCGGAATGACCAAGCTGTTGCCCGGCAGCGCGGCAAGTTCGCTGCGGGCTTGGGCGACGTTGATCATTGGCTCACCAAACGTAGCCGCTGCCGATACGGCCGAGCGGCGGGTTAACTGATCGACCAGGGCCACGTGCCGCGTCTCGCATGCGCTTCGCGAGCTGCTCCACCTGGTCGATGTGGCCGTCGTGCTTGGTCTGGGACGGCCTTCCGTTGCTCATGTCGGCAATCAACTCGTCGATCTCTGCGCTTACGCGTCGAAGCTCGTCGAGGAGGGCGGACTTGGGCTCGGGCATAGGAGAGCTCCAGAAACGCAAAAGCCCGCATGGGGCGGGCTGGACGCGACTGTGGCGGGGTCGTTTTTGCCGCCTGCGTGATCGTTTCGCGCCCCGTTTTTACGGGAGGTTCCCGAACCGGCAGGGGTTCAGCTGCCGACGACGTCGCCGCGGCCGAACCGGTTCCACCATACCGATAGCGCCTCCCCGACCAGACGCCGCGCCTTGGGGACGCCAAGGCCGTGGCGGTGGGCGGCGATCGTCACACCGACGTCGCGCGCTACGATCGACAGCATGGCCTCAGGCTGGCGGATCGAGCGCAGCCACCATTCCAGCGCGTAGGATCCGAGCACGCCACCGAGCAGCGGCAGATCCGCATTGTTGCCGCCGCCGCCGGTGTCGGTCCGCGTCTCCCAGCTGGCCGTGCGCAGCGGCGCATCGGCCGTCACCGCCCGGTATGTCGTCGCGATCTTGTCCGCCGCGGCCAGCTGCTCGACGTCGATCGCGCCCGATGCGTAGAGCCGGGCGATCGAACCCGGACGGCGCTGGCGATCCTCGAGCTGGGCGAGGGTCTCGACCGTGCCCTTCTTGCCGCCGTGGATCTCCTGCAGCTGCACCCGCTCCTCGATGCCGGGCAGCAGCTCGGCACCCCGCGCGCGCAGGTTCGCCTTCATCACCCGCCACTCGGCTTTCGACATGCCCTGCGGCTTCGGACCCATCTCTGGGAGCGGCCGCGGTCGTTCCAGGACAAGGTGTTCGAAGCGTTGCCGCTCGTATTCGGTGGTGATGATCATGGGACGTCCCGGCTAGTCGACGTCGGGTAGATGCTCGAAAGGCGGGATCACCGGTAGCTGCCCTTCCAGGAAGGGGGGCGGCTGGCAGAGGGCGCCCATTGGCTGAGCGACCGCCCAGCCTAGCCGGCGCATTGTCTCATCAAGCAATGCCCGCGATCCGGCAACATCGCGCACGCGCAAGCTCCGCTGCGCGCCGGGCGTCTTCTCGACCAGGTTGCGCTCGATCAGCTGGGCGACGAGCTCCTTTGCCCGGGTGCTGCTGACGTTAAGCCGAACGCCAATCTCTTCAAACGTCGGACTGGTCCCCGAGCGCGCGATCCGCTCGATGATAAATGCTAGCGCCTGATCGCGGCGCGGTACTGCTTCCGGCGAACGAGAAATCGCTCCCATCTTCGACTGTCTTCCCGGTATTCCCCCGACCGGAACATAGGGAGAATCGCGCGTTTCAGCTAGTAGTTGGTTAGGTGCTCGCTAGTTCAGCGGGCGGTTGATCTCGTCGTTTGATATGAGGCCAACAAGGGCGCGGATCATCCCGGTCGCCACGATTGCCTCCGCCCGCGATAACGCGATCGTCTCCGCCGACATGTCGCTCAGCTTCGCTTCCAAGGTCGCCTGAGTTTCCATCGCTGCGGCGATCAGGATTTCATCGTGAATCATGCAATCTCCATCAAGACGGCGGAGATACCCTCCACCGCAGCTAGTCACACCTCGCAGATAACCGGGACTTGTGAGCCAAGTACGGCACGATGTACCCTGACGATACCCCACTGACCCAGTGCTCTATGGCTCGCTCATTCGCATATGCGGAGACGGGGTGAGTGCAACTGGGAGTCTTTACGAACACGAGGAAGCGCCCATCCCGGATTTGGGCAATTAGCGCTTCGAGAGTGGCATCCACGAAAGTTTTGCGCTCGGATTACCAGGCGAAGTGCTGAAGACTATCACCCCTGAGGAGCAGACTTGGTTCGCGTGAATGGCGCCCTTAGAATATGCCTTGCCCTCGAAATAACAAAAGTTGACGGGATCGAGCGCGAGTTCGGCGTTATGGCGCGATCTGTGAGGAGGATCGACGTCTGTAACCATCATAGGGTCTTTGGCTGATGCCGTGTTGGTCTGTGCGAAGGCAAGTGCCGGCATGGTCGCCAGAAACAGAGTTAGAAATTTAAGCATTGTCGCCATCAATCCTTAAGCGGGAGGGTGGCCGCAGGATCGCAGGATCAAATTGCCCGTCAAGGTGTATAAAAACAGCCGATACGGCCCCTCATGATGTAATAGTAAGAGAGGTTGGCTCTGCAATGTAGCGGCGCCCCCCTCAATCAACCTCGCCGATAAAAGGCCTAGCCCATCGCCAGTTCCACATTCTTCGTATGCCAGACATTCCAGGCCGGGGCTGCTACGGCGGAGACACCCTCCTCCGCGACAGATGGAGCCGCGCAGATAACCGAAGTCTGCGTGCAGCCTATGCCACGTTGCACCCCGGTGATACCCCAGTAACGCAGCGCGCCCTGTCTAGCTCGATCGAACACGGATCATGCCTCCGTGCTCATCCGCTTCCGCCCACTCGCGCACGTTCAGCCTATTCGAAATATTAAAGTAGAGGAGACAGGCAATGATGTGAGCTAGTTTGGCGTTGAGCTTCGCGAAAGGCGCGGCAATGGGTAACTCGATAGTACACGCCGCTATCAGGCCAGCGTCGGCGCTAGCTCAGGTTTGCGTTCAATTTAGTGGCTAAATCAAACATGGCTGAGACCGAGGAGCCCTCCGATGCTGTCCAACCCGTTTCACGACAAGTCTTGCAACATGTAACACATCATACATTCATGATATCGTCCACTGCTTGCGGTTTTTGAGATTTTCGTATTAATTGCTATGATAACTCAGCAGATGACAATCTACTTAAAGTCGCAAGGCTGACCGGTCTCCTGCAGCAACAGTCAGTAAGTTATTTGCTAACGTCTCAAGCCCGGCTTTGTAGCTATCGTTTTTGATATCGGAATTCATAGCTCGCCTGATATTTGATGTGTGCCTGGATACAGAGTAGTTCTCTGTGACCCACTCTAGCACGTCACCCGGCACTTTCAATTTACTGATTGCATGCAGTCTGCTTGCCATATTCGGAGGAATATCGCCAAATAGGGCATTTACTGCGTCAACCGATTCCCTCATTTCGCGATCATTGGAGCCGTCTTTGAGGTTTATCGACCGCCAAAATTCCATCTCAATTTCTGATAGATTGGGAAAATTCGGAAATGCCTCTGACGCCAATCGAAGCTCAAGCCCGCGATTATGCGAATCAAAGTATGCACTGAGCAAGTGAGGACCCACGTAGTTTTCTAGCATTCGCCCCCAAGTGGCTAAAAACGCAAACATCGGAGTCACCTTACTCCAGCCAACCGAGGCGTCACAAAGGTTCATTGCTGTGGCGCGGTCAAACGCCGTGCGGCCGGTAGTCCCCAGGCGAAACGGGGGCACGCTGGTTGCGACGTCGCGGTCAACCACCACCAAGCCCTTATGAGGCGACGGTTCCTCTACCGCCAAAGCCTCTGCGAGCGCACTACCTCCGCCCATAGCAGATCTGAAATTTATAAATAAACTGGGGTAGGATAAAGACCTTAAGTATATATCCGCGAGGGCCGAAATAAGCTTCACATCTGTGACATGCTCGCCAAGGAAAAATGCTTTTGAATGAAGGCGCTCAGAATTGAGCACATTCATACTAACGTGAATTTTACCTGCATCCCCAAATCTCCAATTTGCCTCCTTACTTGGATGATGGACGACGAGGATGCGAGATGCTAAACGACTAGCTGCAACATACTCTTGCAAACGATTGGATATGTAAGTCAGCACCGTATTCGAAAAGTATCCAAGACCAAGACTTTTAAAACTGAGTATGTGCCTTCTAGATGGAAGTAATATTATATTCCCACAATGATGCGCTGAGAGAAGTCTCTCAACATATGCTCGTAACTGATGGGACTCTGACGCGGCTTCTGGGAAAAGAGATTCCCCTAACTCTACAAACATTCAAACCGACCGCGCAGAGAGGAAGCCGAGCGGCCAGTTACTGATTATACCATCAGCGTCGAATTCCCCAACACGAACAGACGAAGCGCCTCCCTGATCATCCTTTTCGACAAAGTGAACGATTATGTCGTTTGAGCTGATTGCGCCCTCAGCAACAAGCTCGCCCAATCGTGCCAACATCGTTTCGCTATGTGACTCGAGAACGAAATTGGGCTGCCGGCTTGAAGACGGCGTGGACTGAAAGGCACTTACAAAGAGGTCCGCAAGCTGAGCTTGAAACGCCGGATGAAGGTGCAATTCCGGTTGCTCGATTGCAATTATCTGCTGTGACACCTGATCCTCATATGGCACATATCCGCCGCGTGAGTGGCTGTGTATCTGCGCCACAAGAGGCAAAAGCTGAGAGAAGCCGAAACCGACATCGGCAAGATTGTCATATGACTCACTGCCGTCGACAGCCAGCTCAATGCTCATATGGCCGATTGTCTGATGCGCTCGCACCTTTACGCCAAACGCTTTTAACAACATAGCGTTAAAGGTTGACAATTCGTGAGGCCGCAGAGAGCTAATATAAGTTGAAAAGTTATCACCTTTGTCGTCTATTCGCTCGACTGACAACTCTTGCTCTCTATAAAATCGGCTTCCACTTGATCGAATAGGTCCAAGATAGGACGATGAGCTAAATATTGGCGATAAGCTAGTCTCGATAAGCTGCAATATAACAGGGAAAAAGGTAAAAAACGATAGCTCGGATAACTCTTTTATCCTGGGTGTTGCAACGATGCTGTCCGGCTTGAATCCTGGCTGCTCGGCTAAATACCGAGTTAATTCATCCGCTGAATAAAAACGATCGATCCTTGCAGTCGTGGATACTGGATGCGCAAATAGCCCGCGATGACTATTATCAACTGATTCATCTACGGTGTCGGCTCCCTCAACAAATATACTGAGAAGCTCGTTCATCCTATCCCCAGTTGCCGGTCCGGATTCGAACCTGCCGTCATTACCGTTTCTAAAAAATACACTGGGAAAAAGGCGCGTGGTAAACGCCTCTAAGGACTGTGTATATTTTCGAATATCAAGACGCTTATTATTTATATAAATTCGTGAGAAGTCTCCGTCCTGCAACGTTACCGTCAATGTGTCGTCATCGATTTTTATGGTGAAAGATCGATAATCGGTCTTTCCATTTAATGTAGGTGTAAGGCTCGCACTAAACCACAGCCTTTTTCCGGAAAGGGACTTAGCTGTAGCCGACAGATGACGCCGGCGACGCTCCGCAACCGTGACGATCGAGGTGGTATCGATTTCAAAGGTGATCTTTAACTCGTTCGACTCACTTGAGCGATTGATCACGTCACCAATCCTACCGAAATCTACAGTGGTTGATGTCCAGAGAATGGGCGAAGACGTGTCACGCGTCAGACTCTGACGAATCAACGGGAAAAGACGTGTTAACGAGCTTTTTCCGGCGCTATTACGCCCCATCAAGATGGTGATTGGGCGAATCTCGAGCTTCGCTGGTAAGGCGAAACTCCGATAGTTGTGAACTTCGATGGCCTTGAGCATCGTTCATCCTTATTGACGCCAGAGGATGCAACCCAATGACTAAATATTTTTCCTGACTGATAGCCGCTTTATAGCATGCGCATAAGGCACAGTGACGCATGAACGAGGACAAATTGGAATGTGCCACATGCTGGGCTGTCCCGGTAACCATATAACGGATTGGCGGTAATAAAGTACCCGGATTAAGCGCTGCTCCTCCGAGCACGGTCTGGCAGCTCGCCAGCGTGTTGATGGACAATTGGCGACGCGGCGGAGGCCCCCTCCTCCTCGAGTCGCAAAAAACGGCGTAACTTATGGACTTTAGGAATCGAGCTTCAGCTTCGGTACCCTGATGACACCCCACTATGCCTCCTCGTTCATGACATAAACAGCCCAAGCAGCGAACTCCGGTAACGACTGGCTCATGGGCACAAGAGATCGCATACCTAGAACTGTATAAGTGACTTTGTCACCTTCAACGGCCGTAACCCGTCTGGGCTTGCCCACGCCATGACAATAACTGCGACCAGGAATAATGTCCGAGATATTCATCTCAATTACACTGTCATACTTTTTGATGACCCGCTGGATATTGTGTCAGGTCTGACATAAAGCCACCATGCCGGTGGGACTTATTCAGTTCGTCACGCAATTTGAACCACGTCTCACGATAGTCCGCTATTCGGTCGCTATGTGCCGCAACAAAACCGTCTAGGTCGTCGCTCGGAACCATGCTTCCGTGGCGATCGAATGTCAGACGCCAACTTTCGTGTAGGCTCTCTAACCCAGAAAGTAATCCCGCCTTTAACCGGTCTTTTGGCCCAGAAACAGCTTGTTCTATGACATTTACCGCGTTCATTACAGTAGTAGCGTAACGAAATAATGGATGCGGGTGCGATCGTGGCGCTTTATCGTCCCATTCGCTCGTTTCTGAAGCTTCGAAGATCAAAGTACATATAAGCGGGCCCAAAGTGCCGAATTGAATGCCCTGCTCTGGCGTACCAGTGGGCCCGTCATCTTCATTGAAAATCCACTTTACCGTACCGTCTTCAGGCCACGTGATTGGATTGAGCGCCATCTTCAACATGTGATTGATGGCACCCAGGTCTGCGTCCCACTCAAGCGTCTCGTCTTCTAAGCCCGATGGTCCTGATAACCGATCCGTACCAACCTCTGCGCGCAGGGCGAGGCCGGTTGTTTGAGCGCCATACTCCAGATGCCCTCGGAAGATGTGGTTCATTTCATGCATCAGAATGTAGATAAAACCAGATTGCGCAATGCGGTAAGCCAGCATGTCACGAACTGGATCTGCAAGCTCAGATATCGTCCACGGCCGAGATCCTGCTGCCAACAATCCGGGATCTCCGACGCTCTTGTACGCAGTGACAGTTTCGCCAGAAGTTATCTCAGGCATTATTATTCCATGAGAGACCAATGCTCGCGCGGTATCAAACAGGATTTCGAAAACATCCTTATTGATCATTATCAAGTCACCTTCGGTGACGCTGGCCGCAAACGCGTTAAACCCCGGCTCATCGAGCAAATCGACTATCAGGTTCATTGGCTCACCGTTCCGTCGCCCTTCGGCGATCCACCCGGAACTTAATTGCAGAAGCTCCGGGAGCATGACAGAGATGAACGGTGAATTATCCCTGTTGTATTTAAATATTTGCATACCTTCACCGTGAAGAAGATCAGCCATCGTTGTCAGAACCATATCAAGATATCCAAAATAGAGGTTATCGACCTAATTTGCTGACCGGCCTCAGTGTGCTTTTGCGACGATCAAGAGTTATCGTCATTCGCTTGATCGAGCTTCAAAGCTCCCCCCTCAACCTTTCAGCTGACCCGCCTACATGTGCATCTGAACAGGTTTTGACGAATTGCCTACACGGCATTTCCTCCGAAAAGTGCCCCAGATGAACTTTTCAGCATGATGCACTCGCTTCCGCCGAACCATTTTGATATGGAACAAAGAAGGAACAGGAGGGGCGCGTTAGAGGTCAGGGTAGAGTCTTCCGGGATACGCCCGGTTGTAGCCAGGGGTGCAAGCCCTGTGAGGTCCGTTGCGCGGTCATCGCTGCAGTTCGCGATCGCCACTGGGCGGCACTTCGTCAGTTGGCTCTGAGCTCGGACTCGACCGAAGGCGTGGAGGCTGAGGCAGCTCGATCAAGCGCCCTTGCAGCTGCGACAAGCCGGTGGGCAGCAGCTGAGCAAGTTCACGTCCAAGTTCGTCCAAATTCCAGCCTTGGATCGGCTGAAATTGATGAAGGGCCGTTAATAGCCCCTCAAACATATCAGCCAACGCGTTTTCGCTTGGCAGTGACACCGGCATCATCACCTGCTGAGTAGCCGGCGGCGACAACGCAGGAGGCGCATTGTCATCAGGGTTGTTGGTTTCGCCGGCCAGATATTCGACGGTTGTTTGCAGCTCACGCGCAATCTTCGTCAAATATGGCGACCAGCGATACGGTTTACGAATCAGGCCATTTAGCGTTGACTGTCGCATTCCGACGCGTCGTGCGAGTGCGGATTGGCTTTTAATGCCAAGCTCCACCCTCCTAGCTTCGATACGGTCACCAATCGTCATCACATGCAAGCTAACGACACGCCGTTCAAATTATACACGATCATGTCGTTGACCTAACTAACGGCATGCTGTTAGATTGCATTTATGGCAATCGAACATGAATTGGGCTCGGCTCTTGCAGAGGCAGTTCGGACAGCAGGGTCGCAATCCGCGTTCGGCCGTTTGGTAGGCAAACGGCAGTCGACCGTGCGTGAGTGGCTCATGGCTGGTCGGCTCCCAGCCGAGCATGTTCTGGCCGCCGAAGCTGCTACCGGCATTCCAAAAGAGCGGCTTCGGCCGGACATCTATCCAGTGGATGATATGCCGAACCAATCGGATCTGGAGCCGACGCGATGATGGCTGCGGCTCGATCGTCACTAATTTCTCTCGGTCGCCATACGGGCGACGAGCGTCGGCGGTGGGTCCCTCCCCTCCACACCGCCGACGTACTTTCTTCAAATGCTGCCTTGTTCGCGTCAACAGCCTGCCCTTTCGCCCGCTGGCAGACCGTCCCGAACCAAACCTGCACCGTCCAACACGTAGTGGTTTGCGCCCCCGGTCTGCCACTCCAAACCCATGAAGTACTCTACGCCGGTCGTATGCTCCGATCTGCGCCAATAATTCGGGCAGACGTTGCATGACGAAAGTCCGTGAAGCTGTGACAATTGAAAACACGCTCTACCGGGTGCTCGGAACGCTGACGATCGAGCGCGCCGCCGCAGTCACTGGTCGCGCCGAAAGCTATCTCCGCGCGCTATCGGATCCCGACAAGCGCGAGCGGCTGACGATCGAGGACGCGATCGCGCTCGACCTTGAGTATCGCGCTGGTGGGCGTGAAGGCTATCCGCTGCTCGATACCTATGCTCGCATCGTAGAGGCGGCAGCGGAAGTAAAATTTGCCGAGGAGCATGCCACCGGCCGACTGACGTTGGATTTCGTAAAGGAGGCGGGCGAGGCTTCCTGCGCACTGATTACAGCGCAGCTCCCTGGCGCGTCGCTCCACGATCTCCAGACCGCCCTTCGGGAGGTTGAGCAAGCAGACAACGCCTCCGCAACCGTCATCGCGCACCTGCAGGCGCGGATCCGCCGCGCACGTGATGGGCCCACTCCGCCAGACGGCTGACGTCGCACCACTACTTACATCGCCGCCCACCCCGCCCGCCCGTTGATCACCCTGATCAACGGGGCGGGAAACTGCTGCCTGGACGATTTGCCATGACCGACCGACACCTAGCTCTGACGAACATATCTAGTGCCCTACAGCAGCAAGCCGCTGCGCTGCGGGCGCTCACCAATCCTGACGACGCGGACCTGCCAATTGGCATGCAACTGCTCCTAGATGCGATCGACCGCGTCAACGTCGCGGCGTCCGCATCCCTTGATCGTAGGCCAAAGCCATGACGCCCGGTGCATATCTGAAGCACCGTCGCACCGCGCACGGCCTCGGCGTCCACGACGTCGCCGCCGTGCTCGCGACGGAGCCTCGTCTGGCAGCGCACGTCCGCGCCGAATGGCTTGAGCAGATTGAAGCGGACATCGTACCGATGTCATTCAACACCATCGTCGCCCTTCGTCGCGCGTTCACCTTTGACCTCGACATCCTGGCGCAGCTCGCCGCGATCACAATGCATTCGCCGGTCGAACCTCCGCGCCTCTGTCGGATCTGTGCCTGCAGCGAAGCCGATGCATGCCTTGGCCACCAAGGCGCATGCTCGTGGATTGAGCACGATCTCTGCAGCGCTTGTTTCGCGCTTAGGATGCGCCCGGACGATTGCCTGGCGATTACCACGACCTGCGCGTCGATATGCGATGGCGCGTCATGAACAGCCTGCGCACCGCCCACGCGATCGCCATCATTTTCGGCGGCGTGGCACTCGCCCTGGTCCTGTTCGGATCGGTCCGCACCGCGATCGCTATCCTCGCGATCGTCATCATCGTGCTGACGTGGAGCCTCGAAGCACTCCGCGTCGCCATTCAAACCCGTCCGGGGAACAGGCCATGATGTCCCAGCCTATGCCGAAGATCGAACGCACCTATCGCTTGCGGGAACCGCATGTCCGCAACGTCGAAATACACGAATACGACTGCGACTGCGCCGCGTGCGTCCCCTACGTGCCCCGCGATGCTGATCGCCTGACGGCCGTCGACATGGGCAAGCTCGCTACCCTCGGTGCTGTCGTCGGATCCGCGATCACGTTCGCAATCGATCCGGCCGGCGCCGCGGCCGCACTCCTTGCGACGATCGGACTGTGACAATGGCCAACGAACGCCAGCACGCCATGGGCGGTGGAGCGGTAGCGGCCGACGAACTGCGCCTTCTGATCGAGCGCGCAGAGCGTCTCGCGGAAGAGAAGAAGGGGATCTCCGACGACATCAAGGACGTGATGGCAGAAGCCAAGGGCCGTGGATACGACCCCAAGGCGATCCGTAAGATCCTGACGATCCGGAAAAAGAGGAAGGAAGAGTACCAGGAGGAGGAAGCGATCCTCGAGGTCTATCTCCAAGCGCTGGGGATGATCTGATGACCCGTCAGCACGTCACCCTGCCGAGCGAAGGCTCCACGATCTTCTGCTTCACAGCCGCTGGCAGCGGTGGGTGTGCGGCCGACTGCCCTATAGCCTCAATAAGGTGACCACTGATGTCAGCCAGCAACGTAGCCACTGGTAAATACTTACGGCTGCCCGACGTGAAGGCTGAAACCGGCCTCGGCAAGACGTCGATTTATCAGCTTATCCGGGAAGGCCAGTTTCCGAAGCCGGTTAAAATTTCGAATCGGGCTGTCGCTTGGCGCGAGGGTGCGATCGAAGCTTGGAAGGCCGATCGCCAGGCCCAGTCCGACAAAATCTGACAAACGATTGGGGGCATTGGTGGGGGCATCAAGCCCCCCTAAGCCCACAAAACTTTAGCCTTTTCAGTAGGTTTAGCCATGCAGTTTATGACGTACTCAGGGAGCCATTTTTAAGCCGCGAAATCTCGCTTCTGGCGAGACGCCCCGCGCCAGACCGCGGCAAGATCCTCCCGATACACTATTTGCGATACAACCCTCACGGCACGCATCCCGCGCGTCCGACCGGCGTTGACCCCTGACGACCAGAGCGATTGGGGCAGACGATGAAATCGGTGATTCTCCCGGGCGGCGAGACGGTGCCAGCCCTGGGCCAGGGAAGCTGGATGATGGGCGAGCGCGCCGATCGTCGCGAGGCCGAGACCGCAGCGTTGCGCGCAGGCGTCGAGTGCGGGATGACGCTGATCGACACGGCGGAGATGTATGGCGACGGCGCCGCCGAAACGCTGATCGGTGATGCGCTCCACGATGTCCGCGACACGCTGTTCCTCGTCAGCAAGGCCTATCCCCAGAACACCTCGCGCGACCGCCTCACCGCCGCCTGCGAGGCGAGCCTTGGGCGGCTGAGGACCGACCGGCTCGACCTGTATCTGCTGCACTGGCGCGGGTCGGTACCGCTCGCCGAGACGGTCGAGGCGATGGAACGGCTCAAGACCGCGGGCAAGATCCGCCACTGGGGTGTCAGCAACCTCGATACGCAGGACATGGCCGAGCTCGCTGCGGCAGGCGGCCAGGGCTGCGCGACCGACCAGATCCTCTACAACCTGACCCGGCGTGGTCCCGAGCATGACCTCCTCCCCTGGCTCGACCGTCACGACATTCCCGTCATGGCCTATAGCCCGGTCGAACAGGGCCGGCTCCTCGCCGATCCGGCGCTGACGCGGATCGCCGGGGACATCGGCGCAACGCCCGCGCAGGTCGCGCTCGCCTGGGTGCTGCAACGCCCCGCGACGATCGCGATCCCGAAGGCCGCGAGCGTCGCGCATGTCCGCGAAAACCGGGCGGCCGCCGATCTCGTGCTGTCGGCCGACGATCTTGCCGCGCTCGACACGGCCTTTCCCCGCCCGCGGTCGCCGCAGCCACTCGCAATGCTCTGAACGCGGCATGACCGGCAGCACGCCCCCCAAGGCCTATCCGACGACCCCCGACGGCCGCTATTTCGTCGTCCGCGGCCGGTTGTGGCGGTGCGCGGATCCGTCGCTGCCCGAAGCCGATCGTGCCGAGTTGGTGCGGGCACTGATGGCGGCGCGACGCGCGGTCGGCGTCGCCAGGCGTCGGGACGATGCCGACGCGGTCGCCGCTGCACGTGCCGACGTCGACGCGGCCAAGCATGCGCTGGGCGAACGCGGCCCGGTCTGGTGGCATGACGGGTCGCCCGACTATAACCGCCACATGGCCGCCAACACCCCCTATGCGGCATGGTTCGCGGGAATTTCGCCGTCGATCTGAGCCGATGCGGCGACTGGTACGTTGAGCGGGGATGATAGTGACGACCCTGCGAGCCCGGCTCGCGTCCGGCGCGATGCCGCTTGCACTCCTCCTGACGAACGGTGCCGCCGGTGCCCAGCCCGCCCAGACTGCGCCCAGACGCGCCGCGCCTCCTGCCAAGCCGAGTGCTGCACCCGCAGCGATCGGCGGCGTCGTCATCAGCCGGCAGGCCGTGACGGACGCGACCGTCCGCGCGGTCTACACCAAGGCGAAGTGGCGTGCGGTCTGGTCGGATGCCGATGTCGCGGCGCTCAACACGGCACTCGGCGACCGCAGCCGTCACGGGCTCGATCACGTCGCCTTCCTGCCCGACCTGCCCGCCGACGCGGCCCCGGCGGATATCGACGTCGCCCGCACACGCGTCGCGCTCGCCTATGCCGGTGCGCTGGCAAGGGGCCGTGTCGATCCGGCGACGCTGCATCAGGTCTATACCCTGCCGCGACCCAGTGTCGATCTCGCCACCGGGCTGGTCGCCGCAATCGCGCGGCACAAGGTCGACGACTGGCTCGAAAGCCTCGCGCCGCAGGATGCCGACTATCGCCTGCTGTCCGACGCCTATCGCGTCTTCAGCGAGAAGGCGCTCACCACACCAGCCGGCCCGGCACCGCTCGAGGCTCCCGCCCAGACGGGCGCTGCCGCGCTGATCCGCGTCGGCACCCGGGATCCGCGCGTCGCGACGATCGTCGAACAGCTGGTCGAGAGCGGCTATCTCCTGACGCCTGGCCCCGTCGCCACGCCGACGCTGGCGCAATCCGCATCGACCATCGCCGGCCTCCAGCCGGCCACCCCGTCCAGCGCCCCGGTCTATACGCAGGCGATCGCCGACGCGATGAAGGGGCTGCAGACCGATTACGGCATCGCCGCGGACGGGATCGTCGGGCCCGAGACGCTCAAGGTCCTCAATCTCGGACCCGGCGACCGCGCGCGCGCTCTCGCGGTGGCGCTGGAGCGGCGGCGCTGGCTCGAACGGACGCCTCCGGCGACGCGGATCGACGTCAACACCGCCGCCTCGCAGCTGCGCTATTACCGCGACGGCGTGCTCGTCGATCAGCGCAAGGTGATCGTCGGCGAACCCGGCCGCGAGACGCCGGCCTTGTCGTCACCCATCTATCGCCTCGTCGCCAATCCGACCTGGACCGTGCCGAAGTCGATCCAGAATGGCGAGATGGCCAATGTCGACGACGCCTATCTGCAGGAGCACAACATGGTCCTGCGCGACGGCTGGATCGTCCAGCAGCCCGGCCCGAGCAATGCGCTCGGCCTCGTCAAGTTCGACATGGCGAACGACCAGGCGATCTATCTGCACGACACGTCCGCCCCCGGGCTGTTCGACCGCAGCCAGCGGCATCTGAGCCATGGCTGCGTCCGCGTCGAAGATGCGATCGGGTTCGCGCAGATGCTCGCCGACGACCAGGGCGTCACCGAGGCATGGCAGACCGCGCAGGCGTCGGGCGAGATGCAGTTCGTCCCGCTGCCGCGCCGCATCCCGGTGCGGCTGCTGTACGAGAATGTCTACGTCGGCGACGCCGGCAACGTCGCCTTCCGTACCGATCCCTATGGCTGGAACGATCCGGTCGCCGAACAGCTCGGGTTCGAGCGATCGGCGGCGCGGCGTGCCGAGGCCCGCGACATCGATATCGGCCCGTGATCGTGGGGCGCGACTAGCCCCTGCTCGCGGCGATGTACCGCGTGACGTTGCCGGTCAGCACGTCGAGCGGGACGTTGCCGCCGGCGAGCACCGCTTGGTTGAAGTCGCGCACGTCGAACCGCGTGCCCAGCGCCGCCTTGGCGCGGGTCCGCTGCGCGACGATCTCGGTCTGGCCGATCTTGTAGCCACAGGCCTGACCCGGCCAGGCGCAATAGCGCTCGACCTCGCTCACCGCGTTGCTCATCGGCAGTCCGGTCGCGGCGACGAATTCGCGCAACGCCTGTTCACGCGTCCAGCCCATCGCATGGATCCCGGTATCGACCACCAACCGCACCGCACGCCACGACAGCCCCATGAAATAGCCGAGCCGCCCCGCCGCATCGCCGTCATACAGGCCACGCTCGTCGGCAAGCTGTTCGGCATAGAGCGCCCAGCCCTCGGTATAGGCATTGAACGCCAGCACCGATCGGATCAGCGGCAGCTGCTGCGCATATTCCCCCTGCCAGACATGCCCGGGAATGCCCTCGTGGAATACCAGATCGGGGATCGTGACGCGGTTGTGGATCGTGGGATCGCCCAGATTGACCCAGATCTTGCCCGGGATCGATCCGTCGAGCGCGCCCGGCCCGCCATAGGCGGCGGGCGCCCCCGCCTCCTGCGCGAGCGGCATCCGCCGGATCT